>Ga0209006_10005597_pt1 | contig 11405 bp, 11 predicted proteins | sample JacPin_JW_Ref_O2_FD_188567 | JGI IMG/M metagenome (GOLD analysis project Ga0209006, IMG submission 188567) | Forest soil microbial communities from Algoma, Ontario, Canada - Jack Pine, Ontario site 1_JW_Ref_O2 (SPAdes) (version 2) | ecosystem: Environmental > Terrestrial > Soil > Boreal... | reverse complement strand
GGTGATGGCCGACGGTCTCGAGCATGCTCTGCCGCTCGGTTTAACTCTTTCCGACGGCTCCCGGCTCAAGGCCGACTACTACGTGTTTGCCTGCGGACCGTGGCTGGGAAAATTGTTCCCGGAGACGATCGGCGATCTGGTGCGGGCCACCAAGCAGGATATTTTTTTCTTCGGGACGCCGGCGGGAGATCCGCGATTCAACGACACGCATCTGCCCGTGTGGGGCGACCACCGCGAGCATTTTTTCTATGGAATCCCCGGCAGCGCTCGGCGCGGGTTTAAAGTAGCCGATGACACGCGCGGACCGGCCTTCGATCCGACGTCGGGAGAACGCGTGGTGAACCCAGATACGCTGCGTGGTGTGCGCGAGCATCTGGCCTTCCGCTTCCCTGCCCTGAAAGACGCTCCGCTGATCGAGACGCGCGTCTGCCAGTACGAGCAAACGCCCGACGAGCACTTCATCGTCGACCGGCATCCGCGAATGGAAAACATGTGGCTGCTGGGCGGCGGGTCGGGGCACGGATTCAAACACGGACCGGCGGTCGGCGAGATGATGGCGGATTTGATTCTCGGGGATGGAGAGCTGGCCAAAGTCTGGCGTCTGTCACGATTCCAGAGAGCGAAAAGCTGAACCCCAGGGGGACACAGAGGTTCACAGAGTAAGTCCTCTGTGTTCCCCCGTGTCCTCTGTGGTCGAGAATTTCGCTATTGAATTTGAATCACGCTGGCGGGGGCGTTGGCTTTGATTTCTTCCACGCGCGCCAGGACTTTTCGCGCGAAGGCGTAGATCGACTTGGCGTGGGGCGAAGTCTCGCCCTCGAGCACCACGGGCTTGCCGCCGTCTCCGGATTTCCGAACTTCGGGATCGAGTTCGATGCTGCCCAGAAACGGTGCGGAAAATTGCGCCGCCATTTTCTCAGCGCCCCCGCGAGAGAATATATCTACTTCGGTTTGGCAATGCGGGCACACGAAAAAGCTCATGTTCTCGACCACGCCGACCACGTCCACCTTCATCTGGCGAAACATTTCGATGGCTTTGCGCGCGTCCTGCAAGGAAACATCGGAGGGAGTTGAAACTACAATCGCGCCGGTTAGCGGCACAGTCTGCACTAGCGACAATGCGATATCGCCCGTCCCAGGCGGCAGGTCGACGATGAGATAGTCGAGTTGTCCCCATTCGACCAGGCCAAGGAACTGGCGCACAATCTGATGCAGCATCGGTCCGCGCCAGATGATCGGCTTGTCGCCGGGATTGAGAAAGCCTACCGAGATCACTTTGACCCCAAATGCTTCCAGCGGCTCAATGCGATTCTCGCCAACCATGCGCGGCTGTGCGTTGACTCCGAGCATGAGCGGGACGTTCGGACCGTAAACATCGGCGTCGAGCAATCCGACTTTGTGGCCGAGTTTGGCCAGCGCGACAGCAAGGTTGACCGACAGCGTGGTCTTGCCGACTCCGCCCTTGCCGGAACCGACGGCGATGATGGCGTCGACGCCTGGCAGCGGTTGCGGGCCCTGCTGCGCTGGGCCTTGTCCCGGCTGATGCGGCATATGTGCGTTCAAAGACTCACTCTCCAGATAGGTATCGCGAGATGATGAAGAACCTTCATCGATTATACAGGCGAAATCGGGCTCCGCTCCGCCGCTCGGCCGCCTGGACAGTCGATGATCTGAGGCACGATTTACAACATCACTCGATGCTATAATCTGTGCATGGAGTATCTATGAGAACCACGGTTGCTCTCGATGACGATCTCGTACGCACTGCCCAGGAGTTTACCGGGGTGGCGGAAAAGACAGCACTGCTTCGTGAAGCTCTAAAAGCTCTCATCGAGCGGGAGAGCGCTCGCAGGTTGGCTTCCTTGGGTGGCACGATGCCGCGATTGAAGAATATTCCACGTCGCAGGATAGGGCAAAGTAGGTAGCCAACGATTGATTCTCGCGGACACGTCTATCTGGATCGACCATCTGCGCTCGGGCAACAAAGAAATGCGCAGACATCTGGACCAAGGCCAGATTGTCATCCATCCATTCATCATCGCTGAACTAGCTTTGGGCTCGCTGAGGGATCGCACGAAGACGCTTGCACTGCTGGACCTTTTACCGCAGGTGCGGGTCGCACGACTGAGCGAGCTGCGGCTGGTGATTGAGGCTCGCCGGTTGTACAACCTGAGTATCGGTCTTACTGACGCACACCTGATCGCTTCTGTTTTTATCGATTCGCCGACGCTTCTGTGGACAAAAGACAAGCGACTCCGCCGGGTCGCCGAAAACCTCGGCGTTCACGCTAATCTGCCCTAAAAACATCGCCACTGATTTTGGCTGACTCGCATCGGGAGGTTTTCCTTCCGGCGAATCTAGCGCGCCGCTTTGCGGCGCCGTTGCAGCTCGGCCTGACGGATGTCGCGGCGCCGGCCAGCGTCGTCATAGCGGCGCTGCTGTTCCTGAGTCTCTGGAATCACCGGCGCTACTCGCAAGTGGTGGCCAGCATCATCGATCGCCACAAAGGTCAGGTAAGCCGAGCTCACATGTTGCGCGGTATCGGAGATGTAGTTCTCCACAAAGACTTTTACTCCGACTTCCATGGAAGTGTTGAACACGCGGTTCACCGACGAACGTAAAACCACAAGGTCGCCGACCCGCACGGGCACGAGGAAATCCATGTGATCGATCGCAGCCGTGACCACATAATTGCGGGAATGGCGATGAGCGGCCATCGCGCCGGCCATATCGATCCAATGCATGAGGCGGCCGCCCAGCAGCGCGTTCAGGGGGTTGGCGTCGTTGGGCAGAACAATCTCGGTCATCTCCGATTGCGAATCGCGCACGGGGCGGGGAGACGGAGCATGGTTACTCATGAAGTCCTTTCACATAAAAGCGAGTGGTGACGAATCACTCATGATCAATCGTAGAGACTCGATATTGTAACCAGTCGGTCAGCACGCCCGCTACTTTCTCTCTAATCGTTTTTCGCTGATTGCTTCCGGCCAAACCGTTTTCGATCCGAACCGTGGCTTGTGTGGACGGCCCGGCGGGCGCGAGACAGAATTTTGTAGTAACCTCGACTACTGGCAACTGGCCACTAGCCAACAGCAACTAGCGACTTTCTATGGACCGCATCGCCGCTCTCAACGAGATCCTTACCGAGAATCCCAAAGACGCCTTCGCACGCTACGGCCTCGCCATGGAATACTCGAAGCAGGGGGATTTCGACCGCGCTCTCGCAGAGTTCTCGATTCTGCTGGAGAAGAATCCCGATTACACTGCCGGCTACTTCATGGCCGCACAGACGTTGACCCGTGCTGCTAGAGTTCCCGACGCGAAGAAGATGCTGCAAGATGGCATCACTGCCGCGCGCCGCACCGGCAACCTGCACGCGCAATCGGAAATGGAAGCCATGTTGGCGGATCTCGCTACAAGCTGACCTGCTCGCGAAGTCATTTCGCCCGGTCGGCCATCCGCCCCATCGCCCACGTCACCACTCCAGGAAACAACTGAAAGACTTTCACCGGGAAATGCATGCTCCACGGAACAATTACTTCCCGCTTCCCTTTCAAATATCCTTGCAGAGTGGCTCGTGCAACGCGATCGGCGGTGATTCCGCGTACCGACCCTGGCCGCACAGTTTTGGGGTCCTTGCCACGGGTTGCGTTACGGCCGAAATCAGTTCGCACATACCCGGGACAAACCGTCAGCACATGAATTCCGTCGTTCCTCAGTTCCACCCCGGCCGCTTTCCCAATAGCGTTGAGTGCGAACTTGGTGGCGCTGTAGGCCGCATGAAACGGCAGCGGGATATGTCCCGCGACGCTGGAAATATTAATGATCGTCCCGCCGCCCTGCTGCCGCATGACGGGAATCACGGCTTGCATGGCCGACACCGCTCCGAAAAAATTCGTTTCGAACATGTCGTGGCAAGACGACATTGCCATTTCCGCGACCGTATCCATCAGTCCGTGCCCGGCGTTGTTCACCCACACATCGATGCGCTGAAAATGATGCACGGTTAAAGCGATCACGCGGTCGATCTCTTCCCGATGGCGTACGTCGCAAGATATCGCCACTGTCCGCTCCGGGTGACCGATGCGCCCGCGCGCCGCCTCAACCCTGGCGGCATCGCGAGACAGCAGGACGATGCTGGCGCCCCGATCGGCAAAACTTTTCGCGATCGCCTCGCCGATCCCCATGGAAGCGCCCGTCACCACAACTATTTTTCCCGTAAGGTCCATGCCCGCGTTCTAGTCTCCTCGCGCGGCGAAGTCAAGACGATGCGCAACGCGTGGGGTACAATCGCAGAACCTGCTCGACGTGCGCTTCTAGTCGGAGAATGCGTGAGTTCGCTTCTTCCTTTATTCCCGCTCGAAGTCGTATTGTTCCCGGGCACGCCTCTGCCTTTGCACATCTTTGAGCCGCGTTACAAAGAGATGATTGGGGAGTGTCTCGACCGCAACACGCCTTTCGGCGTGGTGCTGGCGGCGGAACGGGGCATCGCAGAGATCGGCTGCACGGCGGAGATCATCGCCGTCACCAAACAATATCCTGATGGACGCCTCGACATCGTCAGCGAAGGCCGTAAACGATTCGAGGTTCTGCACCTCAACCAGGAGCGTTCGTTTCTGCGCGCTGAAGTGGCGATGCTGAACGACGAACCCAGCGTCCCCTCACAAGAACACGCTGACCGGGCGGTACGTCTCCATTCGCAGATTCTGAAACTTGCCGGGGCTGTGCAGGATCTTTCCAGCGCAAACATGGCCTTGCTTTCTTTTCATCTTGCCGGCTCTCTGCCGCTCGATCTTGGTTTCAAACAAAAACTGTTGATGCAGAACTCCGAGAGCAAGCGTGTCTCCATGCTTGCCGAATATCTCGGAACTCTGGTTCCAGCGCTGAGCCGCGCGTCGCATGCCCGCGAGAAAGCCGGCGGCAACGGGCATGTCCGCTGAAGCTCCAGCTACGCGCGTATAATCGAAAGAAGTTTTTTCCTCGGGGGTTCTTTCCATGAGTCTTCCGCGCACGCTCGGCGAACTGCGCCACAGTCCATTTTCCGAAGAACGACTACGCGTACGGCGCGTCAAGGACGAACTGCGCGAGAACCTCTCGCTGCGTCTGCGCGAGAACGGCGACGCCCCCGTTTTCCCAGGCATCGTGGGCTACGATGACACGGTCGTGCCGCAGATCATCAATGCCATTCTTTCGCGCCACAATTTTATTTTGCTCGGGCTGCGCGGCCAGGCCAAAAGCCGCATCCTGCGCGCCCTCACGACGCTGCTTGATCCGCATATGCCATATCTTGCGGGCTGCGAGATTCATGACGATCCCTACGCGCCGATTTGCCGCCGCTGCCGCGATGAAGTAGACCGCTTGGGCGACAGCACTCCGATTGCCTACCTTTCTCCCGACGATCGCTATGTAGAGAAACTTGCCACTCCCGATGTGACTATTGCTGACTTGATCGGCGACATCGATCCGATCAAGGCGGCTCGCGGCGGACACGCGCTCGGCAGCGAACTCACCGTTCATTATGGGCTGCTGCCTCGCGCCAATCGCGGCATCTTCGCTATCAACGAATTGCCCGACCTCGCTGGAAAAATCCAGGTGGGCCTCTTCAACATCATGCAGGAAGGCGATGTGCAGATTAAGGGCTATCCCATCCGGCTGCCGCTCGACGTGGCGCTGGTGTTCAGCGCGAATCCGGAGGACTACACCGCCCGCGGAAAAATCATCACGCCGCTGAAAGACCGCATCGGCTCTGAAATTCGCACGCATTATCCTGCGACCGTGGAGGAAGGGATCGCTATTACCGAGCAGGAAGCCTGGACGCGCCGCGCTTTGCAAGGCCATGAACAGCGATTGCATCTGCCGAAATATGTGCAGGAAGTGATCGAGCGCATCGCCTTCGCCGCGCGCGAAGATAAGAAAATCGATAAGCGCTCGGGCGTAAGCCAACGCCTGCCCATCAGCGCGATGGAAAATGTGATTTCGAATGCGGAGCGGCGTGCCATCCGCAACGACGAGAAGCTGGTGGTACCTCGCATCAGCGACGTCTACGCCGCGCTGCCTGCCATTACCGGCAAACTCGAACTCGAATACGAAGGCGAGATGAAAGGCGCAGACTACGTTGGCCGCGAACTGATTCGCGCCGCGATCGCAAAAACCTACGATGAATATTTCACCGGCGCCAATGTGCAGCAGATTGTGCAGTGGTTCGACCTGGGCGGGGAGATTCAGTTATCGGATTCGATCGCGGCGATTGAGGCGCTGGAAAACTTGAAGGGGATTCAAGGACTGGTCGACAAGCTTGGCCCGCTGGGCGTGTCGCAGAAAGATAGCCCGGAACAACAAGTCTCGGCTGCGGAATTCGTTCTCGAAGGTCTTTACGCGCACAAGCGCATCGGCCGCAGCGAAGAACGAGTGTTCAAAGCCGGAGAAAAGAAACCCGAGCCCGCGCGCGAGAAGTCATTCGAGCCGGACGAACGGCCGTTCCGGCAGAGAAGGCAGTTTAATTAGGCTTCGGCTTTCGGGCTTCGGGCTTCGGCCACCCCGACGGCCCGAGAGATAGAATGTTATGCCGAAGCCCGACAGCAGAAGCCCGAAGCCCGCTTTATGAAGCGCATTCGTTACAGCAAATACGTGCCCGACCCCGCCGGCGAGATGAGCATGGAGGACCTGCTCGGCGCGCTTTCCGACTACTTGCTGCAGAGCGGCTTCCAGAGCGACATGTGGTACGAAATGCCGGAGGGCGAACATACGCTCGACGAGCTTCGCCGCGCGCTCGAACAGGCGCTGATGGATGGCGATCAATTTGACGAAGAGATGAAGGAACGCCTGCAGCAGATGGCGATGGATGGCCAACTCGACGAGCTCATCGAAAAGCTGATCGAGCGCATGCAGCAGGAAGATTACATTTCTATTGACGAACCACCCGACCCGGCGCGCCAGTCGGGCGCCGGCGGCCAAGTCGGCGAAAACGCGCAGCAGGCCAAATTCGAAATCACCGACAAGAGCCTCGACTTCCTTGGCTTCAAATCTCTTCGCAACCTGCTCGGCTCGCTCGGCAAGTCGAGCTTCGGACGCCACGACACGCGCGACCTCGCCACCGGAATCGAAACCAGCGGATCGGCCAAGACCTACGAGTTCGGTGACACGCTCAACCTGGACATCACGGCCACGCTGTCGAGTGCCATCCAGCGTGAAGGCCTTACTCTGCCGCTGAACATCGAGTACTCCGACCTGCAGGTTCACCAGTGCGAATACCAATCATCCTGCGCTACAGTGCTCATGCTCGATTGCTCGCACTCGATGATCCTCTATGGCGAAGATCGCTTCACTCCCGCGAAAAAAGTTGCCATGGCGCTTTCGCATTTAATCCGCACGCAGTATCCCGGCGACTCGCTCTCGCTGGTGCTTTTCCACGACTCCGCAGAAGAAGTTCCGCTCTCACAGCTTGCCCGCGTCAAGGTCGGCCCCTACTACACCAACACGCGCGAGGGCCTGCGGCTGGCCCAAAGAATCCTGCAGCGGCAACGAAAAGACATGAAGCAGATCGTGATGATTACCGACGGCAAACCCTCCGCCCTCACTCTCGAAGACGGGCGCATCTACAAAAACGCCTTCGGACTCGATCCGCTGGTAGTCAGCCAGACGCTCGAAGAAGTTTCGAAGTGCAAGCGCGCCGGCGTGCTGATCAACACCTTCATGCTCGCGTCCGATTATGGCCTGGTGCAGTTCGTGCAGAAAGTCACCGAGATGTGCCGCGGCAAAGCCTACTTCACCACCCCCTACACGCTCGGCCAGTACCTGCTCATGGATTACATGTCGCGGAAGACGAAAACGATTCACTGAGCGCCTCCAGTAAAACGCCGCCCTCGGCTGTCCGGCTCGCGCAGCGAGGCTCTCTTGCACCCCACACACGCCAAACTGCTGATACTCTTTTATTTGAACCCATGTCGAAATGCATTAAATGCGGCCGTAACCTGCCCGGTCTGACCTTCGGGAAGAAGCTTTGCCAGTGGTGCGTGCAGCATGAAGCTGCACAACGGGGCGAAGAAAGCGAAGACGCGAAGCAGATCATCCTGCCCGCACCTTGGGTCCGGCAGAGCCAGGGCGGTGTCTCGCTCACGCAGGTACTCCTCGGCGTCAACGTTGCCGTGTTTCTGTTGGCCCTCGCCAGTCCGCGACTTGACGAACTGGGAGCGAACTACGGTCCTCTGACCATAACAGGGCAGTGGTGGCGATTGGCGACGTACATGTTTCTTCACAGCGGATTCATTCACATCGCCTTCAACATGTGGTGCCTTTGGGACCTGGGCGCGCTGTGCGAGTCGCTCTACGGACGCGCGACGTTCGCTGCCATCTATCTAGTCACCGGCATCGCTGGGGGCGTCGCGACTGTAGGATGGCACCCCTTAGGGGCAACTGTTGGAGCTTCGGGTGCAATCTTCGGCCTCGCGGGAGCACTGGTCGCGTCCTTTTATCTCGGCGAATTTTCATTGCCCAGCTCCGTGATCAAAGGAACGCTGAAGAGTCTCGCTTTCTTCGTAGTGATCAATGTGCTGTTGGGCGGTATGTTTCCGGGCGTCGACAACGCCTGCCATATCGGCGGACTGATCAGCGGAGCGATCCTCGGAGCGCTCATCGCTCGCCTTGCGCCAGAACGCGATCAACCATTGCAGCGGGCCAGCATCCTCTTGTTCGTGGCTTTGATTGTGATTGTCAGCGCCGTGGGAGTATTTCGCTGGCGCGGTTCGCAGATTCGTTTCGAAACGGAGCCAGATTCCCGCATCTTCTCTCAGGTCAACCAGCATGCCCGCACCTGATTGACGGATCACTCGGCTAGCTCTTTATAATCTCTCCCACCGCCCGCCACGCCTGGTTGATCGCCTCATCCGTATACGCGTAAGCGCCCGCATCGGAGTTGGCGATGGCGATGCGTCCGAACGGCTTGCGCGCCACTTCACATGGAATCTCGCCGCCGTCGAGCCAGAAGGAATCGAAGAGTGAGTTGTATTCGTAGGCGTAGCCGTGCGGCCAGCGGTTCACGGTGATAGCAGCGATATCGCGTGCCGGGTCAAAGCCTCCCGCGGTCAGCGTGCGGGCCAACTGATCGCGAATCTTGCGCTCGATGGTTTCGAACGTCGTACTGTAGAGCTCGATGCGTCCCGCAGCGTGCTGGTCACGTGCGGGCAGCCCCAGATGACAAGGCGTTTTCATCATGTGAACGATAATTGGTTCTTCCGGCTTGCGCGCACATTCATATCCGCCGAGGCTGACGGGTAAATCCAGATTCACTCCCGTGTGGTAGCAGCCGGGGGCATATACCGCATTCGTGCCCAGCTTCTGGAACGAAGTCCAGTTGCGAAGTGCAACGTTCGTGTAGAGCAGCGGAACTTTTTGCGCCGACGCCAGAGCTTGTTTTTGTTTGTCGGGCAGATCGTCGCAGATGTAAGGAATCACCACGTGCCAGCACGCCAGCACTGCATTCTTCGCCTTGGCCGTATACACCTTGCTTCCGCGCGCATAGGCCACTTCCACTTCTTTCGCACTTGCCGCATCGCCCACATGTTTCACGCGCACGGCGGTGCTGTTCAACCGAATGCGCACGGAGGAACCGCCCTCGTCGAGCTTGGCATAGTTCGCTTTCGCCAGGACTACATCGGACCACGAAGTCCCTGGAATCGCATCGGGGATCAATTTGCGCACCAGCAGACGCGCGATGCTGGCATTGCCGTCGGGAAAGTGAAAAAAATATTTAGCGGCTTCTTCGTTGGGGATGGAGTCGCGATTCATGCCCTTCCCGGGCTTGTCATCCAGTTTCAGCCCATCGAAACCAGGCATATCGAATCCCCAGGCATCCTGCGCCGACACAGCATCAATGCCCACGCCATAGAGAGGATGCGGCATTGCCTGAAACAACTTGACGACATCTGCGTGCACACCAACCACGTCCTTGAGATAGTTGGCGTAGCTGACCCGCGCCAGCTTGCTTTTCTTTTCGTCGGAACTCAGACCAGGGAAAAAGTCTCTGCTCTCCGCAAACAGGCGCGGTAGATCGAGCTTGGCCTGGCCGGCAATAGGGGCTTCGTCAAGAAATTGCTTGAGCAGTTGCTGAGTCGCGACAGCAGCGTCTTCGCTTTCACTACTGCCTCGCGCGATAGGATTGACCACCAGCTTGTCCGTGCCAAACGTTTCTTTGTCGAAGAAGAATCTCGGCCGCATACCCTGCGAGCGGTAAAGGTTCCGGTCGACATGCTTCGAATAAGACGGCACGTCGATGCCGAGTTCTTCAATCACTCCCTTGGCCACCGCGCTGTAGGGCGCAGGGCTTTCAATCGAAAACGTCCCGCCGAAGCCCAACCGGAATGCGTTGCCGATGCGAAACTCGTTGCGCTTGGCATGTCCGCCGAAGTCGTCATGATTGTCGAGAATGAGGATGCGCGACTTTTCTCCCGTGGCCTTGCGGTAGAAATGCGCTGCCGCTAGACCACTGATGCCGCCACCGACCACGATCAGGTCGTAAGTCTCGCCCGTATCCGCGGGCTTGCCGGCCGTGTCCCAGAATGTTCCGTCACGCAAACTGTGAGCCGCATCAAACGATCCAGGGTGGCTGCCGCGAAGTCCGGTAAGCGCTGGCGGATAGTAATCCGGAGACTTCTCGTTTCCCGTCGCCGCCTGACCGCTCATTGCGAACAGATCCCACGGCATGACGGCCGCGCCCGCCGTCATCGCGACGCCATTCAGAAAATCGCGCCGCGTGATGTCGCGGCCCATGCCGAGTTCGCGGTCTCGCTGCTTGCTCAAAGGTCCCTCAGGTTGGTGGAGCGCTCCGGGAGGAGCGCAAATTTATTTCGGCGGAGTCGGTCCGGCGTCCGCCTGCTTGACTGCCAACTCCGCGCCTTGAAACCCGATGCGGCTATGGGTACCGTCGCAGAAGGGTTTGTTCGTTGACCCGCCGCAGCGGCAAAGCGAGAAAGCCGGTTTGCCGGTGAGGTCAAACTTGGTGCCGTTGACATCCACCAATTCGACCGAGCCTTCGGGAGCTTCCACACGAAACGGACCATTGGGTCTTACCGTGATCTTTACTTGCGCCATGAATTCATCCTCCAACCTTACGGGTTTCTAGTAAGGCTAAAAAGATAACATTAAGCGGGGGCATGTGTCGCGTGGATGGAGATGCTCACGTAGTGACAGCCGCCTTGGCTGTCACGCCAAAGCGCAGCGAGGCGGGCCCGCTCACATCAAGCGGCCAATGATCCCGCGGAAGTCAGGCTGCGGTAAACCTGCAGGCAGTCATCAATCATGCGCCGCGTGGTGTAGCGTTCCCGAGCGCGCGTGTACGCCAGGCCGGCATAAGCCCGGCACATCTCGCGATCGGCATTGAGCATGCGGATGCTCTCGGCCAGGCTGGCGCC
>Ga0209006_10005596_pt1 | contig 11407 bp, 13 predicted proteins | sample JacPin_JW_Ref_O2_FD_188567 | JGI IMG/M metagenome (GOLD analysis project Ga0209006, IMG submission 188567) | Forest soil microbial communities from Algoma, Ontario, Canada - Jack Pine, Ontario site 1_JW_Ref_O2 (SPAdes) (version 2) | ecosystem: Environmental > Terrestrial > Soil > Boreal... | reverse complement strand
AATCCCTGAGCCGGGCCGCCGAGTCGCGCGAGCCGCACACTGCCGGCCACGGTGACCTGGTGGCGCGTTATTCGGAGGTCGTCGCCCGCGCTCTAGGCTTGTTGTCCGAGGAAACCGCGGAGCTGGTCTATGCCGCTCGCGTTCACGATGTGGGTAAGATTTTCGTTCCCGAACATATTCTCAACAAGGCAGGTCCGCTGGGCGACCGCGAATTTCAGCAGGTCAAGATGCACGCGCACGTCGGGGCCGAAATTCTCGCTACGATTCCGCACAGCGCAATGATGCGGGATGCCATCGAACACCACCACCAGCGCTTCGACGGCTCCGGCTATCCGGACGGTTTGCGGGGAGAACAGATCCCGCTCTGGGCGCGGATCATCGCGCTGACCGACGCCTACGCCAACATGCTGACCGAACAATCGGTGTCCGCTGCCCGAACTCCCGACCAGGCGCTCGACGAACTGGCCAAAATGAGCGGCAGCGGCTTCGACGGACTGTTGGTGCGATTGCTCATCCGCGAACTGAAGTCGGAGCGCATGTCTTCCAGCTCGGGAGCCTAGGAATCGGTTCGCAAGATCTTGTGCCTTCGCATCGTCGGTTTATTCGCGACTCCGGTTTTTACGATAGCCTAGTCAGTCATGTCGATCCCTCTCTCTCTTGATAGCAAGGTTGCGCTGATCTCAGGTGGATCGCGCGGCATCGGTGCGGCGACCGTGCGGATGTTCGCGGCCGCCGGGGCCAAGGTTGTTTTCAGCTACCAGAGTGCGCGGCTCAAGGCCGAAGAACTGGCGCAGCAATGCGGGTCCGCCTCCTGCTATGCGGTGGCCTGCGATTTGAATACGCCGGACTCGGGCCGCGATCTGGTTGCGGCAACGGTCGAGCGTTTCGGGCGGCTCGATATTCTGGTCGCGAATCACGGCGTCTGGCCGCCAGACGATGTTCCTATCGAGCGCATGAGCGATGAACAGTGGCGCTCCACCATGTCGATCAATCTTGACGGCGTCTTCGGACTAGTCAAATATGGAGTCGCACAGATGAAAGTGCAGTCCCGTGCGCATTCTGTGACCGGGCACATCGTTCTTGTCAGCTCCACCAGCGGACAGCGTGGCGAGGCTTTTCATTGCGACTACTCGGCAACCAAGGGAGCTGTGATCAGCATTACGAAGAGTCTTTCTTCAGAGCTGGCATCTGCCGGGATTTACGTGAACTGCGTGGCCCCCGGCTGGGTCGACACGGACATGAGCGCCAGCGCCCTCGAAGATCCGAAGACTGGAGAGACGATCCGGCGCACGATTCCTCTGGGCCGCGTCGGCAAGCCCGAGGAGATCGCCGCGCCCGTGTTGTTTTTGTGTACCGAGCACGCCGGATTCATCACCGGAGAGATTTTCAACGTGAATGGCGGTGCTGTGCTGGCCGGGTAGACAGGGCTGCCTCTGCCCAGCGGCCAAAGCCTTTATAACTATTGGCCCTGGGCGGCACGGCTGAAGCCGAGCCCTTGCCCAGAGCAGTCTGTACAAGATACTGGAGGCAGGCAAAAACAGCCCTCCCAGGCTTTCATTTGGCGGGTTTTCTGCATCCAAGCTGGCAGAGGAGCTTTGACTACTGCGGGCAGAAAGTCCACAAGAGACGCTACAATTCTGGTTGCGCGCAATCACTCCCACAGTTGGAATGAAACGGTTTCTCCCTATTCTGCTTTTGGTGTGCTCAGGCTGGTCCCATGCCGCGGATCCGTCGCAGAGTTCGTCCGCCCAGCCGTCGCAACAGTCTTTGCCCGACAAAGCGGCGGCCTCGTCCAGCAGACCGGCGACAGATATCGCCGACGAGAATGTTCGCAAAGCGAAAGCCCTGATCCAGCAGGCGATTGAGGCTCTCGGTGGACCGGCGTATCTCAACATTCGCGACCGCGAATTGCAAGGGCGAGGCTACGGCTTTCACCACGGGCGCTCCAGCGGTAACGGCGTCCCGTTCTGGAGTTTCACCGAGTTTCCCGACAAAGAACGAGTCGAGATCACGAAAGAGCGCGATATTGCGGAGTTATATGTCGGCAACAAAGGTTGGGAGCTTACCTATAAGGGCGCCCATGCCCTCGAAGAAAAAGATCTTAGCGACTACCTCCGCCGCCGCCAGTTTTCTCTGGACACCCTGCTGCGAACCTGGGTCAACGATCCGGGAGTCGCGCTCCTGTACGACGGCGATATCATCGCAGCGCAACACTCGGCGCTGCAGGTTACATTCATCAATTCGAAGAACGAAAGCGTCGCTCTCGACTTCGACGTAGACACTCACTTACCCATCAGGAAGTCGTTCGAATGGCGCGATCCGGTCGACAAGCAGAAGAATCTGGAAGAGGAAGTCTATGAGAATTATCGCCTGGTCGGGGGAGTGATGGTGCCCTACAACGTCACCCGCTTTTTCAACGGCGACATGGCCAGCGAGCGCTTCATCTTCAACGTCACCCTCAATCAGGGGCTCGATCAGGCCATGTTCGATCCTAATTCCGGCTATAACCCGAGCAAGCCAAAGGACAAGCGCTGAAAGCGGCGCTCTGCCGTCTAACTGACCGTGCAAGAATTAGTTAAGCCAGTAGTGGCAGACGTTAGATTCCTGGTTCCAGAGAGATATCCAGCGACGGAGTGTGGCTTTTCTACCACAGACAACTTTCTCCCTCGGGTAGTACTCTGGCCGGTACCATCCAAGCCATTTCTATTGATCCAAGAGCAGACAATCCGCTCCGCAGTGGGATGCAGCGGCGTCGGGCTGCATAGCGGCGCGCCCGTCTCGATGCACATTCTGCCGGCGGCTTCGGGTACCGGCATCGTATTTCGCCGCACCGACCTTGACGGCTTTGAAATCGAGGCCGTCAGCCGGAACGTAGCGCGCGTCAGCTACGCCACCAGCCTGATGAAGAAGGGTGTGCTGATTTCCACCACCGAGCATCTACTCTCGGCGTTTATTGGCCTAGGGATCGATAACGCGATCGTCGAACTCGACAATCTGGAGCTACCCATCCTCGACGGCAGCGCGCTGCCCTTCGTCGAAATGATTCAGAAAGTCGGGATCCGCAAGCAGCGCCGCCCACGCAGGTATTTGAAGATTTGCCGCGAACTGGAGTGGCGCGAATCGAACAAGTTCATCGCAGTTTACCCATCCGACACCTACTCCGTTTCGTACTCGATCAATTTCCCGCACCCGCTCATCGGTAAAGAGACATTCCAAGTGGAGCTGACTAACGGAAGCTATCTTCGCCACATTGCCGGCGCGCGCACCTTCGGCTCGCGGCAGGACGAAGAGGCCATGCGCAATATGGGATTGATTCGCGGGGCGTCGCGGGAGAACTGCATCGTTCTTACGCGCGATGGAATTGAAAACGGCCCACTGCGTTTTCCCGACGAATTCGTACGACACAAAGTGCTCGATCTCGTCGGCGACCTCGCGCTGCTGGGCAAGCAGATCTTGGGCAATGTTGTCGCGGACCGCGCTGGGCACGCCATGCACACGGCGCTGGTGTCGCGCATCCTACGCGATAAGACGCTGTGGGAAGAAGTTACGGTCTCGAACGACGGCGAAGAAGCCGAAGTGAAATCCGTGGCGCATGCCGCGGTCGGCGCGCAGATCTAGATTCCGGTTGCGAATTAAGGCGGGCCGCAAGACCGCTTTTGAAAAAAAGTTTACCGCAGCGCTGAAAGCGCTCCTCTTCCACGTCACTGCAGGCTCCGTCGTCGCGAGCATCCCACCCAAGGTACCCGTACTTCTTCCATGGGGGACGAAGTTAGTCGGCGGGTTCGCAGGGCGGTTGGGCGGGATCAGCCGCCTCGCAGGGCCGCTCCTGAAGCAACTTCTGCAACTCGGCACGCGTTTGGTCGATCACGGCCGCGGCAAACTTCTTGGCAGAAGCCTGCCTTTCCGGCGACAGCTCCTTTACGCGCATGTCGAGCAGGACGATATCCTGCTCAAACCAGCGCAGCGAACGTTCGACTCGGGCAATGCGAAGATCGTTGGTCAGCATGCTTTTTCGTGGCCTTCTGTCTTTTGTGGATTTTGTATCTTCCAGAATGCCATGCGATGGATTCCGCACAAGTCACCTGGCAGATACCTGCGCAGGCAGCCGAACTTCGCCCAGGTCAGGCCGAGGGCGGCTGTTTTGACATACAGTAGATGGACTAGTTCGGATTTTCCGCTTCGGCGGAGGCGAGACGTTCTTTGGCGCCGGGGAGTTCTTCTTCAAGCCGTTCGTTAAGCCAGTTTTCCAGTCTTTCTTGAGCGTCTTTCGCAACCTCCCGGAAGCGCAACCCCGCACGGCCTTTCACGTCGGCCCACACCACCTCGGCGTCGAGGTCGAGTTGGTAGTTCGTTTCCGGCAGAGTGAACTGGAGGCGCTGCTTCGCGCCCTTGGGCAACGCTTCGCGCAGCTGCAGCGCGATCCCGCTCTCACTGACGTTGGTGCTAGTAGCCCGCACGATCTTGTCGCTGAGAACGATCCCGACCAACATTTTCACCGGATGGCGGAAGTAGCGGCGCCGCTCCTTGATCATGAAATTCAACGCGGCGTGAAAACAGCGTGATGCGTTAAGCACGCTGATCGGTTTCTGAAGGACGAAATTTGCGCCCATGCCGAAAGCCTGCTGGGTCGTGGTCTTTTTGCCATTGAGGACGGCGAACGTCACCGAATTCTTGTTGCTGGGAGTGCTTCTCAAACCTTCCATGACCTCGAGTCCCCCTTTGAGGTCGTCACAATCCACGATGACGGCGTCGAACTTCTCGGCGATCAGAATATCGGTCGCTTGCCGCGCTTCGTGACAGATCTCCACATCAATGGAGAGCTTTTCCAGCGTGGGCCGGATCACGCGCACCAGATCGAGATCCTGACTCAACAGGAGGGAGTCTAACGTCATGCCTCAAGTTTAGGACTACCGGCAGGGTCACGAAAGTAACAAAGGTAACGGTCTCGGAGTGGCCTAACGGACGTAAGACGTACGTAGGGGAAGCACGATTGAAGGCGAATCTCGGCCTCGGCGGGGTTGTACCTGCGCCGCGCCACAGAGTACAACTGAACGTTGCCTCCGATTCCTGAAATTGCCTATCTGTCGCTCGGATCAAACGTCGGTGACCGTGAGAAAAACCTTCGCGGCGCCGTTGACTGCCTGGCAGCAGTTGGACGCGTCCTCTCAATTTCGTCCTTTTATGAGACCGAACCGGTGGAGTTCACGCCCCAGGCGTGGTTCCTGAATTGTGCTCTGGCGCTTCAAACCAGCAAGACACCGCAGCAGTTGATGGCCAGCCTGCTGACGATCGAGCAGGAAATGGGCCGGCGCCGGACGCAGGAAAAGGGTCCGCGAACCATTGACCTGGATATCTTGCTCTTCGGCGATGAAGTCATCGACTCGCCCGAGCTTGTGATTCCTCATCCCGCGATGCCGCAGCGCCGCTTTGTGCTCGAGCCTCTGGCGGAAATCGCGCCGAATGTGCGACACCCACTGTTGAAGAAAACCGCGCGTGAATTGCTCGATGCATTGGCGGCGGGCCAGGTAGTGCGGAGACTCGCTTCGTAGATCAAATTGAATTCGCTAGGAGGGTCTAATTATCAAAGACTCTCTTTGCGTGCTGCCCGGCTGCTCTATGCGATCCTAGCGGTTGAAGGCTAGTTGTCCGCAGGAACAACAAGCTCTTAACTGCAAGGATCGCCAAGAACAGCCGCAAAGGTCGCAAAGACAACCTCGCTATCATCTGACGAAGAAGGTCGAAGTCTTTCACGGCACGATGATCCGGCTGCCCACTTCCTGCGCGCCCACGACCTTCGATTCTTTTTCCGGAAATTGGGCGAACAAAAAATCCACGAACGCGCGCGACTTCGGACGGCCCGATGTCCTTCCGTACGCCAGTCGCAGCAGAAATACCAGAGCCTTCAACACATCGGATTCGCGTAGCGTCGATCGCCCCGTATGCGTCTGCTCGGCCTCGCGGTATTCCCTCACCATGCTCTCGAGTTCCCCTGCCACCTTGCGCTTCGAATCGCTGGTCAGTGGCTGCTCATAGTGCAGTCCTGAGTTGATGCGCCGCTCGTAATTGGTTGACAGGACGGAAAGCGCCCCAATCAGGTCGCGGTCGTGCAGAGCGCGGTCGGCCCGCGCCGCCTTCGCCAGCGCGTAGGTTACGCCCATGAGCAGATGTTCCTTCTCATACATGAACTGGTCGGACACTTCGACGTTCAGAAACAATCCAGCGGGATCGATCTGGTCGGCGGTGCGGGGCTTTTCGTGCTCGCGCGCCTGCAACAAATATCCGCAGTCAGTTGGACAATCCAGTGTGACCTCGCGCTGCTCTCCGCAGCATTGCGGGCATATGCGCCCGTGGATAGCGGGGCAGAAGCGTTTTTCCTTGCGGATTTCACAGATGGCGCAACTCAATCGCGGGATCCTCTACAAGTATTATGGCACTTTGCTTGGAGGCCGGCGACGCGGGCGCGATTGGTAAGCCAAGACCGATTTCAGATTGCAGATCTTAGCTCGCAGATTTCGAACGAGGGCGGTGCCCAGCGAGCCGTTCCAATCCGAAATCACGAGTTGACAGTCTGCATTTCTTGCTCTCTCGGGTTACTCCGCTGGTTCACACCATGCCCATTCTGGAACCAGAAGCTCGGGAAGCCCTGTAAAAATGGGCACTCGCGAGTGCATGAATGACAAAACCCGCATAAAATAAGGTGTTTTCCACAGGGCAGTGGGTATAAGATAGCGCCCGCTGGTATTAAACGATTTTTCTTACGAGGAGAAAATATGGCAGCAGGTATGACCAAGACTCAGCTCATTCGGCATCTCGCCGAGAAGAACGAACTCAACAACAAACAAACGGCCGCTTTTCTGGAGCACCTGGCCGACACCGCGATCAAAGAAACCAAGAAGAATGGTGTGTTCGTCGTCCCCGGTCTCGGCCGCCTGGTGAAGGCGCACCGCAAGGCCCGCGTCGGACGCAACCCGCAGACCGGTGAGCCCATCCAGATCAAGGCGAAGACCGTCGTGAAGTTCCGCGTCGCCAAGGCCGCAAAAGACGCGATCGCCCCGAAGAAGTAATTCCCCTTCGAGATTTCAACTGCAAAGGCCGGCGTGAAGCCGGCCTTTTCGTTTTTCTCCAACTTTTCAGTCGTTCGCGGATGCACAAGCCTTGGACCGCGGAGTTCGCAGAGAAAGGCCGGGGGAACCGCGGAGAAAATCGTCGCGCAAGCATTCCTACTTCGTGTATTCGTTCTTTACTACTTCTCCACCCTTCATCACGAACGTCACGTGCTCCAGTGTCGTTACGTCTTTCGTGGGATCGCCATTCACGGCAACGATGTCGGCCCATGCTCCCGACTCCAGCGTTCCTACCTTGCCCCCCCAGCCCAGCAAGTCCGCAGCGTTCAGCGTCGCGGCCTGAATCGCCTGCAGCGGCGTCAGACCTAGTTTCACCATGACCGCGAACTCATGCGCATTGAGTCCGTGCGGATACACCGCAGCATCCGTGCCGAAGGCAACTTTGACGCCGCTGGCAAAAGCGCGCGCGATGTTCTTGCGCGCGATCGGCATGACGGCTTTGGCTTTCGCCAGATAGAACTCCGGGACGTGATTCCGTTCGGCATTTTCCAAAAACCAATCGCCGAGGTAAAGCGTCGGCACAAGATAAGTACCGTTCTTTTTCATCTCGGCAATTCCAGCATCGTCGATATAAGAACCGTGCTCGATCGAGTCGACACCGGCTTCCGACGCCCAGAGAATGCCCTGCGCTCCGTGCGCGTGCGCCGCAACTTTCCGTCCCAGACGATGAGCATCGGCTACGATGGCTTTCATTTCCTCCAGCGTGTACTGCGAAGCCTGCGGATCGTCGCCCTTGGAGAGCACGCCTCCGGTCGCGCAAATCTTGATCAAGTCGGAACCGTACTTAATGTTCTCGCGCACTTTGTGCTGCACGCCCGCGATGCCGTCAGCCACCCCATCGCCGACAGCGTGGTACTCATAGGGCAGCAGGTTATTGTCGCAATGTCCGCCCGTGATACCCAGCGCCGGCCCGCTCACCAGCAATCGGGGCCCGGGCACATCGCCGGCGTTGATCGCGTCACGAAGAGCCACGTCGCTGTATCCGCCAGCACCTACGTTGCGCACTGTGGTGAAGCCGGCCAGCAGGGTCACTCGCGCGTTCTTGGCTCCGGTCAGCGTTTCGCGCGGCACCGAAATTCCGAGTTCTTCATACCCGAACTTGGGATCCATGGTCAGGTGCGTGTGCGCGTCGATCAGGCCCGGAAGAAGAGTCGCATTCGGCAGATCGATACGCACGGCGTCGGCCTCTGCTTTCGTCTCTCCACCCGCGCTCATTCTGACAATCTTTCCGTCTTCGATAAACAGAGTCTGGTCGGCCAGCATCTTCCCGGACTTCACATCGAGCACGTGCCCGGCGTGAACCACAACGTGCTGCGCAGTCTGCGCATTTCCCCGACTGAACAGGAAAAGCAACCCCACCGCGAGCACACCACCATGAATTCTTCTCATCTTTCCCACCGAGACTTCCTTTCCCCGGAATGTTGATTGAGACCGCGAGACGGACAAGCCTAACTTATCTGCGCCGTCCGTCAAGACCCCAGACCCGCCCGGCATCAGCCGCGAAGATGATGATGAAGAGCAGCAAAAGCGGCAGGTGATCAAGTTCAGCGCCAAAGTAGCTCCAGAAGGGCGCTTCATGCCCCGGTCCCCACCATGTCGCCAAGAGCAGATTCACCAGAAATAAGATCGCGAGAATCGACGCCGGGCGCACCCAGAGCCCCAGCAGCATTGAGATCCCGATCATCAGTTCGACGACGCCCACTACGTAACCGAAAAATATGGCGTGCGGAAGAATGAGTCCCGCTAAAACCGGCCGGTAGAAGCTGACTGCGCTGGCCGTGATGTAGTCCTGCAAATACCTCTGGAATCCTCCGTGGGCGAAGCCCGGTCCGCCGATCTTGTATTCACCGAATAGAAGGAAGAATACTGACGTCACAATTCGCACGCTAGCGATCGTCTTGGATAGGGCGGGGGTAACAGTAGCCATCAGGTCCGCATCACGGATGGAATTCTTCCTAACCCCCTGGCCCGTCATTCGAAACATATTGTTCGAGCGACTCCAGTTCGCGACTTAGATCGTCGACGCGCCACTCCAGCAGGTTGCGGATAGAAAGAATTCCCAGCAACCTGCCACTATCGTCGGCCACCGGCAGATGCCGGAAGTGCCGCTCCAGCATGGTACTCAGAGCCTCGCCCGCGCCGGTGCCGCGCGTACCCATCTCCACCGGCGTAGTCATAAGATCGCGCACTGGTGTCGTCTTTGGATCCACATGGCTGAGCGACATTCTCCGCAAGACGTCGCGCTCGGTGAAGATTCCCGCAACGCGGTACTCGTCGTCGACGACGGCTACCGCGCCTACATGATGGTCGAGCATCTTGTTGATGGCGTCGGCGACGGTGGCCTCCAGACCTACCGCGGCAATCTCCCGATCACAAAGTTCCAGCACACTCATAGTTGCCTCCTCCGACCTCACGACTGAGCCGATCTCCGACGAAGCTGGATTGACGCATTATGCCCGCGGCGAGGTGGTTGTCAAGAAAATTGAGAAAAAATCCTGCCGGACGCCAGAACCGAACTTGTCGGATCGATGATTATTAACCCTCTCAATGGTTCTCTTCGCGCCCAAGCCGGCTCGAAATGCGATAATCTTCTCACCTTCTCAGGGATAATTCAGGCACAGGAGGATCATCATGGCCCGTCGAGAATTTCTGTCTCGCATGGCGCAGTTGGCAGCACTACCGTTTCTGTCAGCTGGCGCTCTCCAGGCACAAACTAGCCACAAACAACTTAAAATTCTGATGAAAAGCGCGTGGGGCTCCGATGATCCTACCAAAGCCGCGTTTCCGTTCTCGCACGGATTGGCGCTCGCCGAAGCTGGCCACGAGGTCCAAATCTATCTGCTGGGCGAGGCTGTCGTGCTCATGCGCAAGGTCGTCGCCGACGCGGTCACGCCTGTCGGCTGGCCGACCGTCGGCGAATTCCTGAATAAGCTCGGTGCAAAACACGTTCAGATCTATGCCTGTGGCGCATGCGCCCGGGCGCGTGGGGTCAGCGAGACCGACCTGGCCACCTATGGTGCGAAGTTCGGAAGCCCGCCAGTTTTTGTCTCGCTGATCGAGTGGGCGGACCACATTATCACGGAGTAACAGAAATTATTGCTGGAAAGGTGGCGGGTCAAGCGCAGTTAATTGTGTACGTGCGGACTCTGTGCGGGATTGTGCCTCGGGCCGGCAGGTTCTTTCACTACCTTCACTTCAAAGCTCACCGGCAAAGTTTTCGGAGGGAAGCACTGTGCGTTGTCGCAGGCTTGAAAGCGGAGCACGCCGTGCATGATGTATTTTCCCGGAACCACCGAGTGCAGCGGGTGCACGGCAACGGTAACCGTGAAATCCCCGTTGTAGACGTTCAGGGCCTCCTCGGGTGAAAACGGAAAGCTCATGTCCGTGCCCGCCGGATAGTCGATCTTGCCGAGAATGATGTCGGTGGGCAAATCCATCTTCAAATTGGTGGGAATGAGGAACTCCGACTTCGGCGTGTTGGAGTTGATGTGAAATCCGGGAGCGACCCGGAAATTCAGATCCACCATGGTCTGCGCCGCGCGGGGAGCGGTAACCAGCGGCACGGGCGCGATCGTGACCGACGGAGCCTTGCCGGCTTGCGCCGCGGCCTTGCCCGCTAACAGGAGTAGACAAAGTGTGAGCGCCGACTTTTGTCCTCGCGAAATCATCGTAATTCCATCACTTAAGAATAGTAAGCGACAAAGGTCCGCTTTCTATTGTCACTTCTGAGGCTGCGCCAGAGCGGCTGCTGTCGATGCCGCTGGATTCGGACCCGGTTCGGTGTTCAGCGCCTTTTTGATCGCGTCCTCAATCTCGGCTTTGCCTCTCAGGCCAATAATCTTGTCAACAATCTTGCCGTCGCGGCCGATGAAAAAACTCTCCGGCAGGGCGGGTACGCCTCCGTACTCGTCGCCAACATCTTCTTTCCCCAGCAGCACGGGATAGTTCACTCCCATTTCCTTGGCGAATTTTGAGATCTCGTCCGTACCCGAGTCATCCATGGCGACACCGACAATCTGTAACCCCTGCGAGCCGTATTCATTCTGCAGTTCGACGAACCAGGGCATCTCAATCTTGCACGGACCGCACCAGGTCGCCCAGAAGTTCAGCAATACCGCCTTGCCGCGCAGGTCCGAAAGCCGCATGTTCTTGCCGTCGAGCGAGACTAGTGTGAAGTCGGGCGCTGCCTTGCTGAGTTTGGTCCCCGACCTGAGGCCGCCGGAGAGGTTCGCCGAGGGCGAACGCCGGGCCGCGTGAAAGCCAAAGTACAGCATCCCGGAAAT
>Ga0209006_10005595_pt1 | contig 11409 bp, 8 predicted proteins | sample JacPin_JW_Ref_O2_FD_188567 | JGI IMG/M metagenome (GOLD analysis project Ga0209006, IMG submission 188567) | Forest soil microbial communities from Algoma, Ontario, Canada - Jack Pine, Ontario site 1_JW_Ref_O2 (SPAdes) (version 2) | ecosystem: Environmental > Terrestrial > Soil > Boreal... | reverse complement strand
GCGGAATCCATGGCGGTCATGCGCGCAGCGTGCTCGGCCGCGATGGATTCAAGCAGCGCACGGAAAATCTGAATGGCCACATATTTCGGCAGCAAGGCGCGAAATAATTCCTCTGGCGGCTGCTCGTAAATGTAATCCACCTGCGCGGTTCCGAAGTCCGTTGCCGGTTCGCCCGACTTTTCGGTAGAGCGCATGCCTACGCCGGCGCTGATGGCAGCTTCCTTAGCTTTTTTCTTCTCTTCTTCCGTCATCTCCTCGGCGAGGCGCACGGCTCGCTCACCAACCTGTTCAATGGGAAGAATCTGTTCCACGACGAGGCGCTGCGCGATTACAGATTTGAATTCGTTAAAGACCAGATAAACCGAATCGACCTCTTCGCGCTCGTAGCGTTTGATCACGCTTGCGGCCAAATCACGGGCTTGGGGGAATTCCAGTTTGCCAAGAACGCCGACATGCTCGCCGGTGATTTGTATCACTCCGGCGCGCTCTGCAGATTTGGGCTCGGCTTCAAGGGATTCTTCAGTTTCAGCTAAGCTGCGAGTTTGAACCTGCGCGGCGGGATAGCGACGGCGAAAAAAGTCTCGTCCCTTGCGGCCGATGGCCTCGATGTCGATATTCTTTCCCGCTTTCGACTCGATGAATCGGCTGGCAGCTTTTGTGATGTTCGCGCTGAAGGCCCCCGCCAGGCCTTTGTCTCCGCTGACAACGATCAGAAGAATGGTTTTCTCTTCGCGCTGCGCCAGCAAAGGATGTTTCGGTTGGCCGGTTTCGGGATCATAAATCTCGGTGCGTGCTACCAGAGATTTAAGGACGTTCGTCAACATCAGCGCATAGGGCCGCGCAGCCAGAGTGCGGTCTTGCGCGCGGCGCAGTTTCGCGGCCGAAACCACCTTCATGGCTTTGGTGATCTGCCGCGTGTTTACCACGCTGCGAATACGACGGCGGATGTCGAGAATATTGGGCATGAATCGTCGTTGGTCGTTAGTCGTTGGTCATTGGTCGTCAGTCGTTAGTAAAACCCGAGGCTTACTTCGCTACTGTTTGCCGTGATTCCACAAACTGCTGCTTCGCTTGCTTGACCACCTCGGTCAGTTGCGCCTTCAGCGAGTCATCGAGGACCTTTTTCTCCATGATGGTTCGCAACAGGCCGGCATTCGTTGCATCCACGTATTCGTACAGTTCCTTTTCAAAGTCGCGGACCTGGTTCACCGGAAGATCGTCAAGAAATCCTCCGGTACCGGCAAAGATGATCAGAATTTGTTTGGAAAACGGCAGCGGCGAAAATTGATCCTGCTTCAGCAATTCGACCAGGCGCTGGCCACGGTTGAGTTGAGCCTGGGTGGCTTTGTCGAGATCGCTGCCGAACGAGGCGAAGGCTGCGAGTTCGCGGTACTGCGCAAGTTCCAGCTTCAATGTTCCTGCAACTTGCCGCATAGCTTTGATCTGCGCACTGCCGCCCACGCGACTCACCGACAAACCCACGTTGACCGCGGGCCGCACACCCTGGTTGAATAAATCCGTTTCCAGGTAAATCTGGCCGTCGGTGATGGAAATGACGTTAGTCGGAATGTACGCCGAGACGTCGCCCGCTTGGGTTTCAATGATAGGCAGAGCGGTAAGCGACCCGCCACCGTTCTTGTCGCTCAACTTTGCGGAGCGTTCGAGCAAGCGGGAGTGGAGATAGAAAACGTCTCCGGGATAAGCCTCACGTCCGGGTGGCCGGCGCAGAAGCAACGAAATTTCGCGATAGGAAGCGGCGTGTTTTGAAAGATCGTCGTAGATCACGAGCGCGTGCCGCTTGGAGTCACGGAAGTATTCGCCGATCGCCGTTGCCGCATACGGCGAAATGTACTGCATTGGTGCCGGTTCTGACGCTGACGCGGCAACCACGATGGTGTACTCCATGGCGCCGTAATCTTCAAGGATCTTCACGACCTGCGCAATCGACGAGCGCTTCTGGCCGATCGCGTTGTAAATGCAAATGAGGTCGTTACCTTTACTGTTAATGATGGTGTCGAGGGCGACTGCGGTTTTTCCCGTCTGGCGATCGCCGATGATCAACTCGCGCTGACCCCGGCCAACGGGGATCATACTATCGATGGCTTTCAGGCCCGTGGCCATTGGTTCGCGCACAGGTTGGCGATCGATGACGCCGGGCGCAAGGCGTTCGAGCGCGATGAACTGATCGCTGGCGATCGGGCCTTTATCGTCGATGGGGCGCCCGAGCGAGTCAACCACGCGACCAATCATGGCTTCGCCGACGGGAACGCTCATGATGCGTCCCGTACGTTTCACTTCGTCCCCTTCTTTGATCTCGGTATATTCGCCGAGCAGGACTACACCGACCTGGTCTTCTTCCAGGTTCATGGCAATGCCGGCTACGTCGTGGGGGAAGGAAAGAAGTTCGCCAGCCATGACTTTGTCGAGGCCATAGACGCGGGCGATGCCGTCGCCGAGCGTGATGACCGTGCCGGTCTCGTCCACGGAGATCTTGGATTCGTAGTTCTCGATCTGCTCGCGGATCAGTTTTGTAATTTCGTCTGCTTTGATCTGTGCCATAGAATCAGCTCTTAGCCTTTAGCCGTTAGCTCTCATTTCTTTTTGTCACTTCACAAACTCTTCGCCCGTTGCGGTTCAAACTAAAAGCTAACGGCTAAGAGCTTATAGCTTCCTTCAACCTTTGCAACTGGCCTTTCACCGAACCATCGTAAATCGTGCTGCCGATGCGGACTACGGCGCCGCCGAGAAGGGAGGCGTCTTCGTCGTACTGCGCGCGGACTTTTTTGCCGGTGAGTTTCTGAACCTGTGCTTCGAACTCGTGCTTTTCCGTGTCGCTCAATTCGCGGGAGCTGAAGATTTGCGCTTCTGCGAATCCGAGGCGCGCGTCGAGTTCTTTTTCGAGTTGCGAGATGATAGGTGCCAGGAAATGCATTCTCCGGTGATCGATGATGACAGCTACAAGATTTCTGACTTGCTTTGAAATTCCGTCACGTTCAACGATTACGTCCAGCACGCTCCGTTTTTGCTCAGCGGGGATTGCGGGGTTTTCCCACACGCGCCGCAGATCGACGCTCTGTTGCAACAGACTCGCGATGGTGCGCAGTTCCTCAACGGAACGATCGGCATTGAGATGATCGTCCAAGACAACATCGGCAAAAGCGCGAGCGTAAATGCTGGCCACTGACGCCATAAACTAGCGCCCGTCCTTTCCGACTCCGCCTTTGGAATCGCCCAATTCATCGACAAAGTGCCGTACCAGTATCCGGTCGGTCGCGGTATCTACATGAATCTGTTTTTGCGCCAGGCTGACCGCCAAATCAGCGGCATACGCGGTAAGCTCGCGCCGGGCGGTTTTAATTGTGGCCGCAATCTCCTGCTGCGCCCCTTCCAATATCTTGCGCGCATCCTCATGAGCCGCGGTATGGATGCGGGCTTCCTCCTCGGCGGCTTCTCTCTCAGCGGCGTCACGCATCATGCCAATCTCGCCATCCAGACGCATCAGGCGCGATTCAATTTCGGCCAGCCTGCGGCGCGCCTCCTCGCCAGCTTTCTGCGCCTCCTGCATGGCTTTCTGAATGGCGGCCGTGCGAGCGCTGAAAATGCCGGGCAAATATTTGCGGCCAGCCCAGACAATGATGGCCGCGATCACGACGAAATTCAGCACTACGCAGAACAGGTAGGCATTGCTCAGACTCAGACCTGTAAGCCGGGCAACCATCTGCACCGAAGCGGACTGCTTAAACTCTTCAGTTTCGTTTGCTTCTTCGCCGGCGGCCTCCCGAGTTTCGTGAGCCAATTGCTGCGCGGGGCCGCGATTTCTCGGTGCGGCCTTAATCTCCTGTTTCTGCGGCGTGGCCCCGTGCTCCTGCGCGCGCAATCTAAGCGTTCCCGCCGCGCACACCATGAGCAAGGTGAGCAGAGCGATGCGGAGCACGATTCTGTTGTTCAGGGAAATCATATGCGTCTTTATTGCGGGATTCGCAGGGTGCACCATTAGTGTCCCACCCCCGCTGGCTGAAGCACGCGTCGCATGATTTCCGCCGCGAGGGTTTGTGCCTCGGCTCGCAGAGCTTCCTGGGCACCGGCCCGATCGTTCTGAATTTCACCTTTGGCTGCCTGCACTTGCGCCTGAGCCTTGTTGCGGGCTTCGTTCAGGGCGGCCGCGCGCGCTTCCATCGCCGCTTTGCGGCGTGACTCCTGAGCGCGGAAAAGCGTGGCGCGCGCTTCGCGCAAGCGCTGCTCGTATTCCGAGGTGCGCGTCTCGGCGGCAGCGATCTCTGCGCGCGCTTTCTCGATAGCGCCTTCCGTTTTTTCGCGCCGCTGCTCCAGCACGCGTCGCAAAGGCTTGTGAACGATTGATGTGTAGAGAATGTAAAGCAACGTCAACAGAATTACCGTGGGCACAGCTCCGAGCAGTAATCCGCCTAGTTGTCGTAGCGTTTCATCCATGGGTTATACGGCTGTACAGGAAAATGAGGGCTATGAAAACTGTTAAGTCTAACGTGGGAAGGAGTTTATGTCAACGCAAAGGGAGGCGTCTTTCGAGCAAATATCGAATCGGGAAACGCGTTGAGAAAGAGGGTAATTGCATTCATCAACGCTCCTCCAGTGAGGGGTCGCAAAAACCTGCAACTAGGGCTTGACATTCCGTTACGGAGGACTAGCATTGAAGTATCACCTCCGATCCAATTCAGGATCGAATGGGCCGATAGCCAAGGAATGTCACCGCTTCTTGGTTGTCGGCCCATTTAAATCTTGTTAGTTGTTATGTGTTATCCACTCCCGTACCTTCCTCACCACGGATTCCGGCGCTTCCACCTCTAATTCCACCGCGCCATCTTTGTACTTGCGCGAATAAATTCGCGCCTGGGCTTCGAGCAGCGCGAGGGTCTTCCCTTCCTTCTGCGGAATCCGCAAGCGGACGCGGCTGATGCGGTCCTCATCGATCATGGCGTCAATACGCACCAACAGCTTGTCGAGCCCGGTGCCTTCTGCAGCGGAGACATAGACTGTCTTCGCGTCGAGCAAGGCATCGTTCACCAAAGCCTCAGCCACTTCCACATCCAGCAGATCGACTTTGTTCATCACCCGCAAGCGCGGCTTCTTCTCCGCTTCAAGTTCCTTCAGAACAATTTCGACCTGAGCGTCCTGCTCGGCAGAGAGGCGACTGCTGGCGTCGGAGACATGCAGAATCAACGACGCGCGCTGCACTTCCTCGAGTGTGGCCCGGAAAGCCGAGACCAAAGTGTGCGGCAGGCTCCGGATGAATCCGACAGTATCGGACAGCAGAACTTTCCGCTTCGAGGGAAGCGTGATGGAACGAATCGTGGGATCGAGCGTGGCGAACATCCGAGGGGACGACAGCACCGCGGCTTTCGTAAGAGCATTAAACAGCGTTGACTTCCCTGCATTCGTATAGCCGACCAGCGCCACCACCGCTACGGGTGCGGATTCTCGCCGTTGCCTCTGCTGTGCCCGAATGCGCCGCACGTTTTCCAGTTGCTGTTCGACATGGCGAACCCGCCGGTAGATTTTTCGCCGATCGGTTTCAAGCTGAGTTTCACCGGGACCGCGCGTGCCGATGCCGCCGCCGAGTTGCGACATCTCAACTCCGCGCCCCGCAAGTCGTGGCAGCATGTACTGCAGTTGAGCCAACTCGACTTGTAACTGGCCTTCCCGCGTGCGTGCGTGGCGCGCAAAAATATCGAGAATCAGTTGCGTGCGATCGATCACCCGCAACTTCACGATTTTTTCGATATTGCGCTGCTGTGAGGCGGTGAGATCGTGATCGAACAGCAATAGGTCGGCATTTACCGCCGCGGCCGCACCCTCTATTTCTTCCAATTTACCTTTGCCGATGAGAGTTGCTGGGTCGGGACGGTCGCGCCGCTGTAAGATTTCCCCCACAACATTTGCGCCTGCACTTGCCGCCAGCGTGCGCAACTCAGCTAGAGATTCATCGGCATCAAATTCTGGAATGCTGGGCTTGTTGCTGATCGACTTTGTCGCAGGCCCAGACCTTCCGCCATCCGCGGCGCTGCTGGAAGAAGCCGAGTCTCGTGCCGCTTGCGCCTGCGCCGTAACGGCCCCCTGGCTTCGTCCGCGCGTGCGGACATCAATGCCCACGAGAAAGGCGCGCTCGGCATCATCTTCTTTGCGCAGGGTCTCGCCGCCGTGCGGCATACGTCCAGCCGCGGGCGCACGACTACGAGTCTTTTTGGGATGAGACCTGCGCAAGACTAAAAAAGCCTCACCCTTCGGTGCCCGAGGCGCTCGCTGACGCCACGGCCGGCGCGGGCGCAGAGGAAGCTTTCGCCTCCGGATGCGCCAGGTGCGTTACATGCGTGCCGGTACGGCCAATCACCACGGTCGAGATGGCGTGCTTGAAGATCAACTGCTCCTGCCCGTTTGCCTCCAGCACGACCGAATACTTGTCGAAAGAACGAATACGGCCTGTCAACTTTACCCCGCTCATCAGGTAAATGGTAATGTTCAATCTCTCCTTGCGGGCCGTGTTGAGAAAGGAATCCTGAATGTTTTGCGCCGGCTTACTGGTGTCCATAGCCGATCTCCTTTAGTTCTTGACTTGCGGTCACCAAAATACAAATCTGCAGCGCGTCTTCACTTTTTGCGTGAGGAACGCGGGGGGACAACCTGCCTCCTCGCCGCCCGGTTTCGTGGGCCTGCGCCGCCCGGCAGGTAGCTGCGAGTACCATACGGCGTCCTCTCGCGCTTTTCAACCTGGAACTTGCTGAAATCGGTTTATCCCTATAATGCGCGAAGATGTTCTTTAGCAGATGCTCTTTAATTGTTAATTGTGTTCGTTGTGTACAATCCCCGAGCGTGGGCAATTTGCCTGCGCACCCTTCCCTTCTTTACTTAGTATTGCTCGAAGGGTGAAATTCCAGGAGGCATCATGGCGATCTCCGCTTTTGCATCATTTTTTGCACCACAGATCCACCTGCCGCAGGACTTCAATACGAATTTTCTGATCCTGGTTCGTTGGATTCACTTTCTTGCGGGCATCACCTGGATCGGCTTGCTCTACTTCTTCAACCTGGTCAACGTTCCTCTCATGAAAGAGCTGGACGCTACCACGAAAGGCAAAGTGATGCCCGCGCTGATGACACGCGCTCTGTGGTGGTTTCGCATGTCGGCTGCTTTGACCGTGCTGGCCGGCTTGGCGTATTGGGAAAACATTGTGACGGCTGACGTTCACAACGCCCAGATTCTAGGATTGAGCCCTTCGCACGGAGCCGTGATGGGCAGCTTCTTCCTGATCTGGACGATCGTGTGGGGAATTCTGTACGCATGCCTCATCCCGGGCAAAGGAATCTTCGATAAAGCCGTGTTCGTCGGAGTGGTGTATGCGGTAGTGGTTGCGGTTGCTGCCTGGCTATTTCTGAGCTTGAACAACCATGGTTGGGAGAGCAACCGACTGCTGGCAATCGGAATCGGCGGCGGTATCGGCTGGGTCATGCTTCTGAACGTTTGGGGAGTAATCTGGCGCATCCAGAAGCGGCTGATTCAATGGACGCGCGACAATGCGGCCAACGGCACGCCGATGCCGGATAAAGCGAAGGCGATGGCGCGGCAGGCGTTTTTAGCTTCCAGAGCTAATGCGGTCCTGTCGGTGGTGATGCTTTTCTTTATGGGAGCGGCCAGTCACTATCCGATGTTCGGAAAGTGAAGTTCGGGACCATTTTGCTGACGTATTGCCTACCGAGGTTAAAGATAACCACGCGAGACAAAAAAAGTCGGGAGGCCGAATCGACCTCCCGAAACGGCTTGAAGCCTGTACGCGCGCTAGAAGGTGAACTTGATCGCCATGTACAGGTTGCGGGCCAACTGGTGGTACAACGGCTGGCCGTAAAGGCTGTTGAGGGTCATATTGCCGCTGGTGCCACGTGTACCTCCGATGTTCTGCATGAGCGCCTGGTAGTTGTACCCTGACATGGCAGCCTTGTAGAACGCGGGGCCATTGGCACTCAAACTGCACGGGCCGCCGCAGTTTACAGACGGCGGAGCCAGGAATTGGTCGTAGGTGTAGTTGCTATCCATACTCTGCCAATACGCCGTCGTGGAACGCTGATTCAGAGCGTTCGGCACCGTCACTGAGAAGGTTAGAGCCTTACTCTCGTCGATCTTGTAGCCTTGCTGGAACTGCAGGTCACTCTGGATAAACCACGGTGTACGCCGGTTGTACGGAGTGCCGATAGTCAGATTGCCGGTTGTTGGATCCTGCGAGACCGGCAGGAACTGTCCCCGTGGGAGGAAGTAGGTGGGGAATGCGCCCCCTTCCGCGTTGGGCACGTTATAGGAGCCGTAGTCGGGAGCAAACGAGGTACCCGCATCCGCAAAGGTGCTGACTGGCGACCCCTGGTAGAGATACTGGAAGATACCTACGTTCGATGTCAGCTTATTATGCCACCACGGGTGCTCGTAGTAGGCATAACCCTTGAAAACGTTCGGGCGGTCCGTGGGTAGCACGCCGTTACTTTGCTTCCCATTCGCACCGTAGTAGAAGAAAGGCTCGTCGAACGCGCGGCTGTTGTTGGGAGCGTTGCGGCCGCCGCCACCGTCAGAAATATCGGTATTGGTCAGGCCGGTATAGTTGCCCCAAAACCGGCTGTAAGTGTAAGAGAACATGCCCGCCCAGTGACTGCTGCTTGCCTTGGTCAGGCGGAACTCGACTCCGTCATAGTCGCGAACCGCTAGCGGCAGGCTGGGTGGACATCCGCCTACGAGAGTACTGCAATTGCTCGATGTGCCGTATAGGAAGTTATAGAAACCGTCGAACGTGTGGTCCACTCCCTGTCCTGGATTAACGATTACGAAAGTCTCACTGGCCAGGGCTGAACTGAATAGGGCCGCGTCTTCGATGGCGTGGTCCAGACGACGGCGATCCCACCGGACTTCCAAGGCAACGTTCCTCGCGAACTGATGATCCACACCAAACACCGACTCGTGCTGCTCGTACGGATTCAGGTTCGGTGCAACACCTTCTTCCGTCTGGGTGCAGGTCGAACAAGTGGTGGGGAACGTACGGAAGTTCGCGTCTTCGATAAACGTTAAACCCGCAGGCGTTGTTCCGCCCGCGAAGTTTGCCGGCGTCGAAGCTCCCGCACCGGCACCTCCGCAGTATCGCGTGCTGCTATTGAACGCCGGAACGATGGAACTCAAGTTCTGAGTGCCCAACGCATAGTAGCAGTTGTTCCAATACTGGCCACCGAAGGAGCTGATGGCCAGGTTCAGCTTCATAATATCGAAGAACCTGCCATAGCTGCCGAACACTTTCCACTTGCCGTTGTTCAGCACATCCCAGGCAGCTCCAATACGAGGAGCGATTTTGTTACCCCAGCCAAAGTTGATCGGCTGGCTAATGCCCCCGGTCGGCTGATCCTCGGCCGGCAGGTATTCGTGTTCAAATCGAATACCGGCATTGATGGTCACGCCACGCCCAATCGTCCACGCATCCTGAACAAAGAAGGCATGATTCATACTGGTCGCCTTGCCGCCGGAACCATAGTCCTCCGTCCAGATATATCCGTATTGACCGGCACATCCGCCGAAAGTTCCGCCGCTGAACACCCCGGTAGCCGCATTGTAAGTGCCGCCGGGATCAGCTGTTGCGCATTGTGACCCATAGAAGGCCCCGGCATAATTCGGGATGTAGGCGCCACCTACAGGTATCACCGTGACGTTCGGTTCATTAAAGTGTTGCAGAACGGAGTTCGACAACCGCATGAGCTGGTAGCCGAACTTGAAGTTATGCGTGCCCGCCCATCCGCTCTTGAACCAGGCAACGTCGGCATCGATCTGGTTGCGATGGACTTGGTTATACGCTGTATTGTTTTGGTTCTCGGGAGCGCTCAGGAAGCCACTCGTCTGCAGCAAGGGCGAGCCAGCAGGTATCGGCGTGCCGGTGTTATCGTTCACTCCCACTGTACACTGCGCGTTGGCGCATCCGCTCGCGTCGAAAAGATCAAAAGCACCGCCCGTGGGCATGCCGAAGTCGTGATAGTTCTGGTAGTTGTAGCCCCAGCGAAAGGTTCCCACAAGCCTTGGTGTGATGGTGTAGTCCAATCCAGCGTTCGTGGTTACGTTCGGCGCCGAGAAGCCGAGGTTGTGGCCATAGATCTCCGGTGGGCTCGAGGCAGTTGGGTTGACCAAGCCAGGAACGGTGGCGTCTGCGGCCGGTAGGAACTCGCCACTTTGTTTTTGGAATTGGTAAAGCCATGACCCGAAAATGCGAATCTTCTGCGTGGCCGCATAGTCGATTCGAGCATTCGTGTAATAGGTCTGCTGGTTGCTACTAAAGGGCGTCGGACCGTTCTGCGGCGCAAACGCAGCGTTCCCAGGCCAAGCCCAATTCACGATGCGCTCCCTATTTCTAAATTCGGGATTGAATGACGCGAAGAACCACAGCTTGTCCTTGAGGATCGGACCTCCGATCGTGAAACCGGGAAAGATGTCGGTGAGCGTGTCCTTCTTGGGCTGATAGTCCTGATAAGTGGGATCGGCGAGCACGGCACCACCGCTAGCGAGCCCCCCCGCACCCGCGCCCGTGGGATCGTACCTGGGATAGTCACTCGGCGAACCGTCCCAATTTCCAGTCTCAAACTGAGAGAACACCGAACCGTGGAAGCGGTTGCTGCCCTTTTGCATGATTACGTTGACTACACCGCCGAGTGCACCGCCGTATTCGGCATCGATGCCTGAACTCTTCACCTGCAATTCCTGAATGAAAGCAAACGGCACATTCGTATGGGAGAAGCCGCCGATGGCGTCTGCTGTTTCCTGGCCTTCCACCAGGTAAGCATTCTCAGAATCAGCGCCGCCGCCGACTGAGTAACCAAACGCCTGACCGTTGGTGCCGCTGCCGGCAGATTGACCACCGGTTCCGCTTCCGCCAGCCGCATTGGGTCCGACAGTGCCACCCGCCAAGGGTTCATTGCGGGCCCCGGGGGCAAACTGAATGACCGACTGGAACGAATATCCGTGGGGAACGTCCTTAATAACGTCTGAAGTAACGTTAGTGAGGGTCGTTTCGGTCGTCGCGTCAATCAAGGGAGCAGCGCCACTCACTTCGACCACCGTGCCGGCTGCGCCCACCGATAGAGTGAGGTCTAGAGTCGGAAGGTGTCCGACCTCGATGAGGATGCCTTGCCGCTTCAGTTCGGAGAAGCCGGAGGCCTTCACCGTCGCGGTGTACGTGCCCGGAGGGAGGTTGACGAACTGATAGTGGCCGCTCGAGTCTGTCGTAAGAGCCTTTTTCCCGACCAGCGAAGTGCCGGTAAGCTCGACCGTGGCGTTGGCGACCACCGCGCCGCTGGAGTCTTTTACGGTTCCTTGCAGGCCTCCGGTGGTTTCCTGGGCGAAGAGGAGAGAGGAGACCAGCAGAGCCGA
>Ga0209006_10005594_pt1 | contig 11411 bp, 12 predicted proteins | sample JacPin_JW_Ref_O2_FD_188567 | JGI IMG/M metagenome (GOLD analysis project Ga0209006, IMG submission 188567) | Forest soil microbial communities from Algoma, Ontario, Canada - Jack Pine, Ontario site 1_JW_Ref_O2 (SPAdes) (version 2) | ecosystem: Environmental > Terrestrial > Soil > Boreal... | reverse complement strand
CCTCGGCCGCGAAGCCCTTCTCGACATGGTAGGGCGCGAACGGGCTCTCGGCCTTGTTCTCGGCGACGCAATAGGTGTACTTGCCGGGATGGCCGAGGGTCGATTTGTCGAGGTCGCCCGGCGTGCCGCCTCCGACATTGAGCAGGATCAAGCGGATCGCCCGTCCGATCGTCGCATTGGCGCGATTGCCCGAACCGAACGCGTTGGTCCCGCCGTTCATGCCGATTTCCTTGGCAACCGGGCCGTTGACGACGAGCAGCGGCCCGGCCATGTGGGTCGTCGCCTGGACGCCGTTGAGGTTGAAGGCCTGGGTCGTCAGCGCCAGCAGCGCGGCACGCACCACCGGCGCGTAGTCCGGCTTGCACCCGGCCATCACCATGTTGACCGCCAACACCTCGCGTGTCAGCCCGCCATAGCGCGGCGGCACGCGGCATTCGAGGAAATCCGGCTCGCCGCCGAGCGCGGCGATGCACGCCGCGACCCGCTCGCCGGTTGGCGGCACGACCGGCAACCCGTCGGTCCAGCCTTGCTCGAAATACCATTCGACGAGGTCGGTGCCGGAAGGGACCCGGGAGATGGCGGATGTGGCGTCGGGCATTTAGGCGCTCCTGTTATCCATCGCCGCGCGGCGATGCTTCCAGCTCAAGCCGCCGGCTGAACCGCCCTCAAGACGTCCTTGAAAACGCCGGACTGCACTTGAAACGCTTGCGGGCTGTAGTCCTGGTAGTATCCCGCGGTCACCACGACAACGAGATCGAGTTCCGGGACGATGCGGATCGACTGCCCGCCTCGACCAAGCGCGCCAGCCCAGTGGACCTCACGGCCATTGGGCAGCGACCGCCCGAGAACCCATAGATATCCATAAAATTGACCGCCCGTGGCCTCGATTTTCGGTGCCGTCGAGGTCTCGATCCAGGCTTTAGAAACGATCTGACTGTCATTCCAGCGACCTCCCGCGACGACGAGTTGGCCGATTTTTGCCATATCGCGCGGTCGCAAGCGCAATCCCCCGCCGGCATCGCTATCCCCTCTGACCCGAACCCACTCGACACTGGTAATGCCCAAGGGCTGGAACAAGGTCTCGCGCGCAAATTCGTCGAGGGTGTGTCCGGTAGCCTTGCGGACTATGGCCGACACAAGCGTCAGCGCCCCGGTGTTGTAGAAGAACTCTTGTCCTGGCGGGGCCGTCGCCGGAAGACCGAGTACGTAACGACACGGATCGGACGCCATATGCATGCGCACCTCATCGTTGTCGTCCTCGTTGCTCGGGATGGCCTCGACCCACTTCAGACCCATCGTCATGGTGAGCGCGTCAACCAACTGGATGCGGTCCTTCTCAGGGGACCGCAAGTCGGACAACTCGGGGAAGAAGCTGAAGATCGGTTCGTTGATGCTGCCTATTAGCCCGCGATCGATGGCGATCCCGAGTGCGAGCGACGCGACGCTCTTTGTAGCCGACTTGATGTTATGCAGTGTATCGGCGTCGAAGGTGACGCTTTCAACCCGACGGCCATTGATCTCGTCGGAACCCTTGAAGTACCGCTCGAACACCAGCTTGCCACCGCGTGCGACCATGACGGCGTGCACATTGGCGCTCGAAGCCACGAGCCGATCGGCCATCCTGCATAGCGCATCGCGATCGACGAGCTTGTCGTCATTGACGGAGGCGACGGGCCAACCGTCGTCTCGCGCGATCGGAACACCGCAGCCGTCGGGCGGATCCGCATATAACGGCAACGCGGTGAGCGGTGCCAGCGAAGCTCCACCGAGAAGCGCGACGAACCGGCGTCGTATCACTCCATTCCCTCACTCATTTTTTCAGATTGGCGGGCTACGCTTCGCTCTAACCAAATTATCGCCTCATTCGAACGGTAATCGTTATCCAAACCCTTGCCGGCGAGGATTTGCGGCAGGCATTTTTCGATCCGCGCCTCGCGGGTCCTGGGTTGCTTGGGTTGGGAAAAATACATGGCGTAGCCCCGCTGACGGCCGGGCGTGAGCGCCTCGAAGGCGGTTTTCAAGGCCGGAGTTTCATCCAGCTTGTTCTGGAATTCTTCCGGAATTGCGATCGTTGGATTCTTTTGTACTTTCAAACCGGCTTTTTCGATCTCGATGGCTTGCTGAATGTACGATTTTACGACGGGCTCTAGCTCCCCGATTTCTTGGGCGTTGGTGAACCGGATCTGGCGCATCGACTGCGAGTTCTCGCCGGGGCTGACCAGAATTCCATTGGGGTCTTTCAACAAGGAGCCTTTGAAAAACGCGAGGGCGCAGTACTCCTTGAAGGGGCTTATCAACAGGACGATGCCCTTTTCGAGCATATAACACGGCTGACGCCACTTGAATTCTTCAGTCAGGCCGCAGCTGAGAACGATCGCTCTCAACCTGACGATTTCGTCCTGCCATTTTGTGACGGTGCTTAAATAGGCATCGACCTTCGGGTTCATGTCAGCGCCGTGAGTAGTGGCTGCCCATGCTGGTGGCATAGCCAGGTTCGACGCGGACATCGACCAGCGCGACGCCGCCGGCTTCGACGGTTTCGATCGCTTGGCGCAAGGTGCGCACCAGCTCGGCGGGGTCGCGCACCGGGCCGAAGCCGGTCGCGCCCTGGCCGCGCGCCAGCATCGCGAGGTCGGGCTCGGGGTCGGCGATGCGCTGGCCGATCCAGCGGTTGGCGACCGGCCGCTCGCGCTGGCGCGCCATGCGGTCCTGGTGCAGCTCGTCGTTGAAGAACGAGTTGTTGTTGGCGACCACGATCAGCACCGGGATGCGATAATGCACCGCCGTCCATAGCGCGGTGATGCCCATCAGCGTGTCGCCGTCGCCGAGCACCGCGATCGGGAGGCGTCCCGTGCCGCGCAGGGCTAGGGCCGCGCCGACCGCCATCCCCGGCCCGCCGCCGATCCCGCCACCGCCGTCGCCGCCCAACAGGTCAAGCGGGTGGTTGGTCTCCCAGGCGTGCCCGCCCCAGGCGAGCGGGGTGCGGATGATGCAGGTCGTGCGGCTGCCGACCACGTCGCGCAAGGCCTCGGCGAGCGACACCGGCGTGATGATTCCGGGCGACGGGGCGCTCGGCTCGGTCTCCGCTGGCGCAGCCGGCGTCATCGGAGTGCGCGAGGCTGCACGCGGCTTCAGCAGCGGCAGCAAGGCGGCGACCGCGATGTCGGGCTCGACGGCGAGGTGGATATCGGCCGGCGGCAGGCCCTGGTAGTCCATGCTCCAGCCGTTGTGGAGCTGGTGGTCGAGCGAGGCGAGGATGACTTTGCTCTTGATCTCGTCATCGCCATACGCGGTCTTGAAGGCGCCGGCCAGGTCGACCCAATCGAGGCTCAGTACTACGTCAGCCTCGCGCAGCAGCGCGCAGGCTTCGGCGCTGAGCGCGTTACCAGCGGGCGGGCCTTGCAGGCGGTGGCGGGTTGGAAAACCGGAGCCGGTCTTGGGGTCGGTCAGCACGATCGCGTCGAGCGTCTCGGCGAGCTGGACGCGGCACGCCCAGGCGGCTTCGTCGCGGTCGGTGCGACCGACCAGGATCACCGGGCGCTCGGCACCGGCCAGCAGAGCGGCGGCGGCTTGCAGCGCGGCCGGGTCGGGCGCGGCCGGCGCCGGAGCCCTGAAGCGATCCGCGCTCGGCAGCTTCGGCAGGTCGCCGAGGCGGGTTTCCTGCAAGGCCGCGTCGAAGCATACATAGACCGGCCCGCACGGCGCGGTGGTCGCCATCTTGTAGGCGCGCAGCACCGATTCCGGGACCGCGCCGATCGAGGCGGGCTGGTCGTCCCATTTGGTGTAGTTGCGGACGAGCGCGCCCTGGTCGGCGGCGGTGTGGATCCAGTCGATCCACGGCCGCCGCTTGTCGGCGGCGACCGGGCCGGTGGCACCGAGGAGGATCACCGGTGTGCGGTCGCACCAGGCGTTGAACACCGCCATCGTCGCGTGCATCAGCCCGACATTGCTGTGGACGATCGCGCCCATCGGCTTGCCGGCGACCTTGGCATAGCCGTGCGCGATCGCCACCGCGTGCTCCTCGTGCAGGCAGAGCAGCATCTGCGGCTCGACATTGCCGAGCAGGTTGACGAGGCTGTCATGCAGCCCGCGATACGAGGCCCCGGGGTTGAGCGCGACATAGGGCAGACCGATCTCGCGGAGCATCAGCGCCATCACGTCGCTGCCCCAGTAATCGCCGGTCTCGTTGGCCAGCGCCGGCCGCTCGATCGCGCCGGGTCCGTGTCCTTCGCCCCGAGAATCGCTCATAGGCGCACCCCGCCGTTCCGGAAGGGTCTCGATTAGCCGAGCCTCATCCGGAACGCCAGAGCTTTACGGCGAATCGGGTCTCAGCAGGGGGCACACCAGCAATTGTGTCCATAGGGCCCGCAGACGCGATGCCGGCCCGGCGGACAGTCGGGTCCGGGGCCGCCGCAAGCCGCGGGATGGATCGGCGTGTACGGCCCCGCCTGCGGGATTGGCGCTGCCGGCGCCGCCGCTTTCGCCTGCCAACCGACGACACCGGCGAACGCGACGGTGGCGGTAACGGCGACAGCGATAACGAGGTTTCTCATGGGTCGTTTCCTCCGTCTGCCAAGTGGAGCCTCAGAATCGCATTGTTTCGCGACCCGCGCCAGCGCGCGCGAAAGGCAACTTACCGGGATAGAATTTCTCGCTGATGTGACCTCGCTCACATCCACTCCGCTCGGCCGTACCCAGGTTTCACGCGTCAGTCAGGGTGGTCGCTGGAGACAACCATGCAGCGCTCGAACGAATACATACAGGACGGCAACGACGTGACCGTTGCGGCCTTCATCCGGGTCGGAGTGCCGGTCGATATCCGGCAGCGTCCGAACAAGGGGCAGCTGGCGCGGCTCGTCGGCATGCTGCGCGCCTGGCGGCGGCGGGAACGCGAAAGGCGCGAATTGGCGGCAATGGGCCGTCGGGATTTCGGTGACCTGACTGTACCCCCGAGCCTCGTCGCCGACGAGGTACGACGCTGGCCCTGGCAGAAACCGAGCCTTCAATGGGGGCAGATCGAAACCCGATCACGCCGCGGCGACGAGGGTCAGGGGCCAGACAATTGTGCTCCACAATGCGACGCGACCTCGCGGCGACGAAGCCCAGACTGGCGCACCGCCAGAGCCATGCATGCCGCGGATTCGGCATGGACTCTTTCTTGAGGGCCGTTCGGTGTCGCCCGCATCATTCGACCCAGCCGTGATCCTGAGTGCCGCGCTGTTGGCCTCGGGTTCGCTCGCCAATCCGACCCTGCCGCGCGCGCCGCGCTTCAGAATTCCGTCCTGGCTGCCATTCGCCGCCCTGATCGCGATGTGCGCAGCGTCGCTGACCTTTGGGGTTCTCGATCCAGAGGCGGTCGTCGCTACCTTGTTCGAGGGTTAGCCATGACGGCGAGCATTGCCGACAGCCGCACCGGCGGGGATCGCGCATGACGCTCAGCGAACCCCTCGGCTGGTTCGCCGCTAGGCTGGTCTTCGCCGCTTTCTGCGCGCAGGAGATGGCGCCGCTGCGCGCCATCGCGATCGCCAACGATCGCAGGGACGTCGCCGCGCCGTTCGGCCGATCGCTGCGGACCACGAGCGAATTTACCCGCGACGCGCGCCCCAACGTTTGATCCTAAAGCAAAGACGAGGTTCCCCATGTTCGACGGAATATTGCCCCTCGATGAGTACGAACCCCAGCGGCAGGCGATCCCGGCGGCGAGCGCGCTGCCGTGGGGGCTCGTTGTGCTGGTGCTCGCGATGACGAGCCTGGCGATCCTTGCCGCCGTGCTGTTTCCGGACGCGCTCAGCTATCCCGGCGACCACTTCTAGGCCCGGGGGGCGGAAAGCGCGTATAAATCCAACTCACCCTATCGGCGGTTGGGCACGTCATGAGCCACACCACTCGGGAAGATCAACGACAGCTGCTCAAGAGCCACTTGCTGTTCGGAAAGCTCGAAGACGCTGACATTGCCGAATTGCTCGCTCACGCACATGTCGAGCATTTCGCCGCCGGGCGCGAAATCTTTGCCAAGGGATCGCCCGGGCAAAGCATGATGGCGGTATTGCGCGGCAGCGTGAAAATGACCTCCCCATCGCCCGACGGCAGGGAGATCGTCTTCGCCGTCATGGAGGCCGGCGAGATCTTTGGCGAGATCGCGCTGCTCGGCGGGCACGAACGAACCGCCGACGCGATGGCGGTTACCGACTGCGAACTGCTGGTCGTCTACCGCCGGGATTTCCTGCCCTTCCTGCGCCGCCGCGCGGATGTCTGCATCATGCTGCTGGAGATGCTGTGCCAGCGGTTGCGGCGTACGAGCGAGCAGGTCGAGGACATCTCGTTCGCCGATCTCGGCTCGCGCATGGCCAAGGCCATGCTCCGGCTCGCACATCCCGAGAATACCGGCGCCAAACGCGCCGTCGTCCACCTCACCCAGCGGGAATTGGGAAACATCGTCGGCGGCGCTCGGGAAAGCGTGAACCGGCAGCTGCAGACCTGGCAGAAGGCCGGACTGATCGAACTCGGCAAGGGTTCGATCGCGATCCGCGACCTCGACAGCCTCCAAACGATGATCTGATCCCGGGCGCCTTAGTTGACGACGGTAACCGGCGGATCGCGGAGCTGGACGGCGCTGCTCGCTGCCGCCCTGGCCGTTTGTCTCGGGCTTCGCGGCGCGAATGCGCATCCCCTCGATCCGCTATCGGCCGACGAGATCAGGTCGGCCGTCGCCATCCTGCGCGGCGCCGGGCTGGCCGACGCAGAGACCCGGTTTCCACTAATCGATCTCGACGAGCCGCCCAAGGCGAGCGTGATTGGCTGGCAGGCCGGGCGGAATTCGGCCCGCTCGGCCTTTGTCGTCGCCCGTCGAGAGCGCACCGTTTACGAAGGGGTGGTCGATCTCGCCGCGGGTACCGTCTCGCGCTGGCAGGCGATCCCGAATGTCCAACCAAGCATTCTTGTCGAGGAATGGAAACGGGCGCAGCGGATCGCGATCGATGATCCCGATTGGCGCGCGGCGATGGCAAAGCGCGGCTACAGCGATTTCGACAAGCTGTTCTGCGAGCCTTTTTCGGCTGGCTACTTCGCCGACCCGGCGGAGGAAGGCCGCCGTCTCGTCAAGGTTGCCTGTTTCGATGCGTCCACCGGCACCAACGTTTGGAGCCGGCCCATCGAGGGGCTCTATGCAGTCGTCGATCTCGACGAGCGCAAAGTGGTCCGCCTGATCGACAACGGCGTGGTCCCGGTGAGCCGCGACCCAGCCGATTTCACCGGAGCGGAGCCGGCGGAGATAGCGCCCGCAGCGCAAAACCGCGACTTCACCCTCGACGGAAACGAGGTGCGGTGGAAGGACTGGTCGTTGTATTTCCGCATGGACCGGCGCGCCGGGCTGATCGTGTCGCTCGTCCGGTTCAACGACCAGGGACGGCAGCGCCTGGTGCTGTACCGCGGTTCGCTCTCCGAGCTGTTCGTCCCTTACATGGACCCCGATAGCGGCTGGTCGTTCCGCACCTACATGGATGTCGGCGAATATGGTTTCGGGCTGCTGTCGTCGCCGCTTGCCCCCGGCATCGACTGCCCGCGCGACGCCAGCTTTATCGATGCGACCCTGCCGGACGACAATGGTGAGCCGGTGCTGATGAAATCGCGAATTTGCCTGTTTGAGCGCGACACAGGGAGCCCGCTCTGGCGCCACGCGGAGATCGTCAACCGCGGTTACGCCGGCCGGCCCGCGACCGAACTGGTGCTGCGCACGATCGCCGCGGTCGGCAATTACGATTACGTCGTGGACTGGGGGCTGACCGAGACGGGCGTCATCCGCATCGATGTCGGCGCCACCGGGATCGACGAAGTCAAAGGCGTCGCCACTCGCACCATGGCCGATCTCTCCGCGGCCCGGGACACGGCCTACGGCACGCTCGTCGCACCCAATCTGACCGCGGTCAACCACGATCATTTTCTGTCGTTCCGCCTCGACGTCGACGTGGACGGTCCGGGCAACACGCTGGTGCGGCAAATGCTGACGCCACAACGTATCGGTGGCGATAGCGGCCGGCGGAGCCTGTGGCGCGTCGTCGACGAGGATGTCCGCGACGAGGGCCCGATCGATGGCCATGCGCACGGCGGCGACGAATTATGGCGCATCATCAACCCGAACCTGACCAATACCCTCGGCCAGCACCCCGGCTACGAGCTGCGCCCCGGACATTCGGCGACGTCGCTGCTCGCCTCGGACGACTATCCGCAGCGCCGCGCCGCGTTTTCGGCCGCGCCGCTGTGGATCACCGCCTACGACCCAAAGGAGCTCTACGCCGCCGGCCCCTACTCGAACCAGAGCAGGGGCGGCGACGGCTTGCCGGCTTATGCCGCGCAACACCGGCCGGTCGCCAATGCCGACATCGTGCTGTGGTACACGATGGGGTTTCACCATGTGCCGCGCCCCGAGGACTGGCCGGTGATGTCGACGATGTGGCACAGCGTGTCGCTGGTGCCCGACGGGTTCTTCGATCGCAATCCGGCTGTCGACCAAGCGCCGGGAGGCACCACAAAATGAGGGTTCGGGCGGCTCCTCGGGCCAATGTGGAACACAATTACAATTTGCCGGGCGAGGTAGAAGAGCGCACGATAAACCATCGCAAAAGTGTTGGTCACGAACCTTGGCCCTCTAGAGGTGCCGATCCCTCTTTACGGAGAACCTTCATGATCCGCAGCGCGCTCCTTCTCTGCGCCGGCATCATCGCCGCGGCCTGCGTCGCCTGTGTCGCCGCAACGCCGCCGGCCCCGATGGCCGCATCAGCGCCACCGCCGCCACCGCCAACCGCGCCGATGCCGATGGCCGCAGCGGTGCCGGCCTGCGCTTTCAATAACGTGACCATGGTTTCGCCCCCGAATTTCGACCCGACAAACGCGAACACCACCCCGAACCCGGGCGCCCCCATACCGCAATATGTCCAGAGCGACCTGACCGCGGCCCTCGCCCTGGCGCCGCCTTTCTTCCAGAAGCAGCTTTGCGGCCTCGACGGCATATTCATCGCGGCGAGCGGCGATTCCTGGGGGTTCCGGAACATCAAGGACGGGAAACGGTATCTCGCGCTCTCGCTGAACCTGTGGAGCAGCCAAAAGGTGCCGGCGTTCAGCGCGTACGAGAACATCGTGGTGCATCGGCTGCTGAAAGGCTGGAGGGGGCCAAATCACCCCCTCAAGGGCGATTCATCGGATGGGGCGGCGGTGACGGTCCTCGCCGCGCTCGCCCACGAGTTCGGGCACATTCTCTTTTACGACACCTTCGTCAATCCGCGCGGCACCGCGCCGAAATACGGCGCCTTCTGCGGCGGCAATTTCTTCTCGCAATCCTGGCAATCGATGCCGGATGTCGCGAACGTTTGGCGGACTTACGGCGATGTGGTCGGCACCCACAAGGCCGGCGACGTGCAAATACAGGAGATCCTCAACGCCGTGCCGCCGCCCGGTGGTCCGGACATTCACGGCGCCGGCGGGCTGCTCAACAGGATCTACAGCCTCCAGGGCAGCGGGCACTGGGCGAGCTTCTTCGCCGCATTTTCGCCCGACGAGGATTTTGTCGAAACTTTCAAGCTGTTCGTGCTGAAGAACAGCGGGGTGCGGCTCCAATCCCTGAAAATGGAGATACCGATCGCGGGCCTTATTGTTACGCAGGATATCCCCGGTACGTGCAGCCAACGACCGGTTCTCGCCAGCAAGCTGAACTGCTTTGCGCAAACCTTCTGCCCGGGCCCGACAATCGACCCGTGCGGTGCGGTCTGCGCCGGGCCGAAGTGAGAAAAAATAGGCCCCATCGACAGGCGGTGCGCGCCGGCGAGACAATTAGAAATTGCCACATCGGGTAGAAAAGGGGCACGATAAACCATCGTTAAAGTGTTCATCGCGAGATTTGGCTCCACATTGGGGCAGAGCATCGGCAGGGAGGACTTCATGATCCGCCGTATGGTGCTTCTGTGCGCTGCTTGCATAGCATTGGTCGTTTCCAACTGCTCCCCACCTCAGCAATCTTCGCTAGCGGTCGCTCAGAGTTGCGACATCAGCTCGATGATTCAAGAGCTAACGCCCGGGTTCTCACCGGTCGACTACGGCAATTGCACCAGCGGGGCGGCGTGCCTCTTCAACGATCCAACCACCTATGTGTCTGTCTCGCCGTCGAAGAATTTTCCTGCCGAACAAGCAGCAATCGTCGCCGCATACAATATTTCGCCAGCTTTCTTCAAAAATGCCCTTTGCAGCTTGCACGCGATCTACGTGAATACCGATACAGATCAAACGAAACCTGCAGCGTGGGGAATGCGGGAAAGACGGTTCCCCAATGGCTCGGGCGGTTATCGCCAGCATATCGGCATATCTGCCGGACTATTGGCGGCGCTTAGCGACGGCACGCAATATCCAGTTCCGTATGCGGATTACGAGAGGAACCAACTGCTGGGCTTGTTGAGCGCGCCTTTCGTTCCACCGCCCCAACGCGTAAGATTTTCCCGCACCGTGTTCTCGTGGGTGGACGGAATTACATTCACCGCCAACCCCGATCCCGCGCCCCCGTCCGTCTCCTCATCGCCTTCCGCAATCGCGCTCCTCGGAATTCTCGCGCATGAGATGGGCCACGTAATCTGGTTTGATCAAATTGTCGCCGTAGGCGCTTCACCGTCCTCTAACGATCCCCTCCCGGTTCCTCCACGCGATACTTTCACAAAAATTTCTTGGCACACCCCTGACCATCAGCGCGGCTTCCACTTGTTTGGCGAAGGAAACCCCGACGCATCCGCTGCGCGCCCCCCGCTCGACGCAGCGGTTGTCACCGATCTCCGGGATTCGTGCATGTCTTGCGCCGCCAACGACCTCAACAATATCTACAATGGTGAATGGGCAAGTCTCTTCGCAACGATCGCTCCGGACGAAGACTTCGTGGAGACGTACAAGCTGATGGTTCTGACTGGTGGTCCTTTGCAATCGCTACAACTGTCCATCCCAGCTACCAATATCACGCCATCCTTTTCCCAAAATATTCTCTGCCATCTCGGAGATAAAAGTAAAAAGCTGAACCAGAAGGCGGCGTGGATCAACTCTGCTCTTAGCTTGCAATGGGCAGCTCCTGCTTGCCAATAGTCCTTTAGCCCCGCCGTACCGCCTGCCAGGCGGCGGTGTCGGCGAGTTCGTAATTGACCCGCAGCGGCGGCGTGCCGGCGCCGATGTGGGCGGCGACCGCGTCGAGCATCGCCAACGCGTCGCGGCGCTTTTGGTCGACCCGCCCGGTGGGTAGCCAATCGGCGAACTGTTGCAACTCGGCACTGCCCAGCTCTGAGGCTGCGGCGTCCAGCACCGCCCGGTAGGTGCGTTCCTTGTAGAACAGCGTTTTGCCGATCGCCGTCAGTTGGCTGGCGACAGACGGGCCGACGATGCCGTCGCGT
>Ga0209006_10005593_pt1 | contig 11411 bp, 9 predicted proteins | sample JacPin_JW_Ref_O2_FD_188567 | JGI IMG/M metagenome (GOLD analysis project Ga0209006, IMG submission 188567) | Forest soil microbial communities from Algoma, Ontario, Canada - Jack Pine, Ontario site 1_JW_Ref_O2 (SPAdes) (version 2) | ecosystem: Environmental > Terrestrial > Soil > Boreal... | reverse complement strand
GCGGCGGTGATCGGGCGTGGCGAGCCACGCCCCGCTTTCGACCTGCACTGTCCGCTCGGCAGCCTGCCGCTCGCGCTCGAGACCGAGCCGGCGTCGGTCCCCGCCGCCATCCCCTACCTCGCGGCCGATCCGGCGCGGATCGAGCGCTGGCGCGCGCGCCTCGAAGCGCTCGGCCGTCCGCGCGTCGCCATCGTGTGGGCCGGCAACACCGCGCATGCGAATGATCGCTACCGCTCGCTGCCGCTCGCGCGACTGGCGCCGCTGTGGGCGGATTCACGCGCGCGTTTCGTCAGCCTGCAGCGCGACCTGCGCGCGGGCGACGCCGAGCTGCTCGCGGCTGCGCCGCTGCTGCATCTCGGGCCCGAGCTCATGGATTTCGACGATACCGCCGCGGTGCTCGCTGGCTGCGATCTCGCGATCGCGGTCGACACCTCGGTTGCGCATCTCGCCGGCGCGCTCGGCCGTCCGCTTTGGGTGCTGCTGCCGTTTTCCGCCGATTGGCGCTGGACGAAAGACGCGGATCGAAGCCCCTGGTATCCGTCGGCGCGGCTCTATCGCGAGCCGCGGCCGGGCGATTGGGACGATGTGGTGGCGCGTGTGGCGCTGGATTTGGCGATGTTTTGACGCGGCCTGACTAATTATTTGAGCATGATCTTTTCCGAAAACCGGTATCCACCCCCGATCACGTCGGGGGCAGGCTTTCTCGGGATCATGCTCTGGCAAGCCGTTACGCTGCGGCCAGCTCCGGCTCGCCGATGGGCACCGAGAAGAGCTTGTGGCCATCGGCGTTGCGCACATTGATGCTGCCGCCGACGAATTCCTCGCGACCCCCCACTTCGAGGTCGAGTGCGAGCAGTTGCGCGAGCTGCAATGCCTTCTCCGCCTCGGCGAAGTCGTGGCCGGAAAAGTCATATTCCGAACAGCCTTGGCCGATTCGATCGAAAAAGTACTTCTTCATCGCCGCACCTGTGGGCCCGCCGGTTTCCATGGGTCAGATGCGAACAGTACCTGCGCAGCTTTGCGATTGCGCTAAGTCCATTGGCAAAAATTGAACGGAATTCGCCGGCGAATTGCTGCCAAACCGCTGGCAGGTTAGATCAGCCCCAGTTCCGCGAAGGCAACCTGGTGGTGTTGCGATGCCTCCCGATTGAGGAAGCTGAACAGCACGCGCTCGAGCGACGGCGCCTTGACCGGCAGCTCGGCGACGACGGTCGCGATCGCGACGCGCGCCGCCACATAGGGCGGGAAGCGGTAGATGCCGGTCGAAATCGCCGGAAACGCGATCGAGGCGAAACTGCGCTCGCCTGCGCGCGCGAGCGAGTTGCGGTAGCAGTCGGCAAGCAGCGCCTTCATCCGCTCCGCCTCGCCGCCGCTCCAGATCGGACCGGCCGTGTGGATCACGTGGCGCGCCTTGAGCCTGTAGCCGCCCGTGACCTTCGCCTCGCCGGTCGGGCAGCCGTCGAGCGTGCGGCATTCGGCCAGGAGCTCGGGACCCGCCGCGCGGTGGATCGCGCCGTTGACGCCGCCGCCGACGAGCAGCGAGGTATTCGCCGAGTTGACGATGGCGTCGACGTCGAGGGTGGTGATGTCGGCAACCACGATGTCGAGGCGGCGGTTGCCGACCTCGACGGAAAGCAGTGGTTCGGTCATGATGCCACCGTCATTGCGAGGAGCCCGGAGGGCGACGAAGCAATCCCGATCCGCAAACGCATGTGTACGCTGGGCTAGATTGCTTCGCTTCGCTCGCAATGACAACTGCCACGCCCCTTCCGCGTGCGCCTCGGCGCGCAGCATTATCAGCGCCGGAATAGCCCCAGCTCCACGAAGGCATCCTGGTGATGCAGCGAGGTTTCGGGATTGAGGAAACAGAACACCACGCGCTCGATCGAGGGTGCCTGATCCGGCAGCGCTCCAATGACCGTTGCGACGGCGATGCGCGCCGCGATATCGGGAGGAAACCGGTAGATGCCGGTCGAGATCGCCGGGAACGCGATCGAGGCGAGGCGGTGCTCGCCCGCCCGCGCGAGCGAATTGCGGTAGCAGCCGGCGAGCAAGGCCTTCTTGCCCTCCGCGTCGCCGCCGCTCCACACCGGCCCGGGCGTGTGGATGACATGGCCCGCCTTGAGCCGATAGCCGGCCGTGATCTTGGCCTCGCCGGTCGGGCAGCCGTTGAGCATGCGGCATTCGACCACCAGTTCGGGACCTGCAGCGCGGTGGATCGCGCCGTCGACGCCGCCGCCGCCGAGCAGCGAAGTATTCGCCGCGTTGACGATCGCGTCCACATCGAGCGTCGTGATGTCGGCAACGAGAATGTCGAGGCGGCGGCCGTCGACCTTGGCGCTGAGGATCGGTTCAGGTGACGGCATAACGGCTTCCTCGTCATGCCCGCGCATAGCCGTTCGAAGAACGGCGTCGCTTCGCTCGCCTATATGGCGGGCATCCACGTCTTGGCCACAGCATGAAAGACGTGGATGGCCCGGACAAGCCCGGCCATGACGGGGTCACGACGTCGACGCTACGCCCACTCCGCGTGCGCCTCGGCGCGCAGGTCGAAGGTGCTGCGGCGGCCGATGTCGGCGAAATGCGCGTCGAGGAAGCGCCGTGCCGCGCGCTTGCCGCTCGTGCGCAGCATCTCGAAGAAATCGTAATCGGTCGAGAGCTTGGTCTCGCTGGTGAGCTGCTTGCCCTCGCGGTCGAGCACGATGCGGTGGGCGTTGATGCGGCGATACTGCCCCGACCCGGTGCCGCGCACGAGCTTGCCCTGGTCGATCAGCCGGTCGACGAAGTCGATGGCGCGGAATTCCGCCATCAGCGAGGAGTTGAAGGTGATCTCGTTGACCCGGTTCATGATGTCCTTCGACGAGGTCGGCACTGCCTGCCGCTCGAGCGGATTGATCTGCACGATCAGCACGTCCTCGCTCTCGGTCGCGGCGAAGAAGGGGAAGATCGGCGGATTGGCGAGGTAGCCGCCGTCCCAGTAGGGCTCGCCGTCGATCTCGACGGCGCGAAACAGGAACGGCAGGCAGGCCGAGGCCATCACCACGTCGGCGGTGATCTTCTCGCGCGGAAAGACGCGCAGGCGGCCGGTGTGCACGTTGGTGGCGGAGATGAACAGCGCGAGCGAGGCGCAGTTGCGCACCGCCTCGAAGTCGACGAAGCGCTCGATCAGCTCCTTCAACGGATTGATGTTGAGCGGATTGAGGTCGTAAGGCGACAGGTACCGCCCGAGCGCGTCGAACCACGCCTGCATCGGCGAGCCTTCGAGCGGCAGGAACGAGAACAGCCGCTCGACCACGGCGCGCTGCAGCGGCGGCAGATCCCCGCCGAGGCTCGCGCCGCGCCAGAACTCGGCGAGCCGCTTCTTCGCCTCCTCGGGTCCGCCGCGCGCGAGCCCGTCCGCCAGCATGACGGCGTTGATGGCGCCCGCCGAGGAGCCGGAGATGCCCTCGATCATGAGCCGCCCGTCGTCGAGGATCTGGTCGAGCACGCCCCACGTGAAGGCGCCGTGCGCGCCGCCGCCCTGCAGCGCGAGATTGATCTTCTTGCGCCCGTCGCCGCGCACGCGCTCGATGGCGCCGCGCATCATGCGACGCGGATCGAGCAGATGTCGCAGGCTCACTCCGCGGTCCAGCCGCCGTCGATCGACAGGTTGGCGCCGGTGATCTGGGCCGCCTCGTCGCCGCAGAGATAGAGCGCGAGCGAGGCCACCTGCTCGATGGTGACGAACTGCTTGGTGGGCTGCGCCGCCAGCAGCACGTCGCGCTTGACCTGCTCGGCGGTCATGTTGCGCGCCTTCATGGTGTCGGGGATCTGCGCTTCGACCAGCGGCGTCCACACGTAGCCGGGGCTGATGCAGTTCGCCGTGACGCCGAAGGTCGCAAGCTCGAGCGCGACCGTTTTCGTCAATCCGGCGAGCCCATGCTTCGCCGTGACGTAAGCCGACTTGAACGGCGAGGCGACGAGCGAATGCGCCGACGCGGTGTTGATGATGCGGCCCCATTTGCGCGCCTTCATGCCCGGCACGGCGGCGCGGATGGCGTGGAAGGCGGCCGAGAGATTGATGGCGATGATCTGGTCCCACTTCGCGATCGGGAATTCCTCGATCGGCGCGACGTGCTGGATGCCCGCATTGCTGACCAGGATGTCGACCGCGCCGAAGCTCTGCTCCGCCGTCTTGATCATGTCGGCGATCTCGGCCGGCTTGGTCATGTCGGCGGGCGAATAGGCGGCCTTGATGCCGAAGCTCTTCTCCAACCCGGCGCGCTCCGCCTCGATTGCGGCCTTGTCGCCGAAACCGTTGATCGTCACGTTGACGCCGGCGCCGGCGAGCGCCTTGGCGATGCCGAGCCCGATGCCCGAGGTCGAGCCGGTGACGACGGCGGATTTTCCCTTGAGCATGGTCGAAGGTCCTGCGGCTGGAGGATGTGTCGCCCCCGGGAGAGGGGTAGCGGAATATGCTGCACCGCAATATAAAAACTGCGCGTCTGTTTTGCGAGCCCTATCTGGATACCGTTTGGGTGCTCCCCGACCGGCGCTTTGATAAGCGCGTTGCGGCAGCGTAGAACGAAATCATGGCAAGCGTGTTTCCGGCCCCCGACCACGACCATGCCCGCTGCAGCGCGGATGCCATGGCGCATGCGGAGGCCCTGTGCGCCGAGCGCGGCGCGCGCCTGACCCCCATGCGACGCCATGTCCTGGCGATCCTTGCCGCGAGCCACAAGCCGCTCGGCGCTTACGAGATCATGGACGAGGCGGCGCGCTCCGGCCCCCGCCCGGCCCCGATCACGGTCTACCGCGCGCTCGAGTTCCTGCGCGATAACGGCCTCGTCCACCGCATCGAGAGCCGTAATGCCTTTGTCGCCTGCGGGCGCAATCATCGCCCCGATGCGCTGGTTGCGTTCCTGCTCTGCGAGCGCTGCGGGGCGGTTGGCGAGGCGCCCGCCGGCGCCGCCGGCGCTTCGCTCGCTGCCGCCGCCCGCAGCGCCGGCTTCTTGCCCAACCTGTCGGTGGTCGAGATCACCGGGATCTGCGCCCACTGCCGCGAGGGCTAACCACCATGACGTTTTGGGGCTGTCCGCGGGGCCGCGCGATGACTAGATTGGCCGTAAATCGCTTGTCTGGAGACCACCATGCTTGATGCCGCCGCGCCGCTGCCGCGCCGCAAATCGGTTCCCGTCAATGTCGGCCACGTGAAGGTCGGCGGCGGGGCGCCGGTCGTCGTCCAGTCGATGACCAATACGGACACGGCCGACGTCGCCGGGACCGCGAAGCAGGTCGCCGACCTCTTCCACGCCGGCTCCGAGATCGTGCGCATCACGGTCGACCGCGACGAGGCCGCCGCCGCTGTGCCGCACATCAAGGAGCGGCTGCTCAAGATGAACGTGAATGTGCCGATCGTGGGCGACTTCCACTACATCGGCCACAAGCTGCTCGCCGACCATCCGGCCTGCGCCGAGGCGCTCGACAAGTACCGCATCAATCCGGGCAATGTCGGCTTCAAGGAAAAGAAGGACCGCCAGTTCGGCGCCATCGTCGAGACCGCGATCAAGCACAACAAGGCCGTACGCATCGGCGCCAACTGGGGCTCGCTCGACCAGGAGCTGCTGACGCATCTGATGGACGAGAACGCCAGGAAGGCCAACCCGGCCGACATGCGCGCCGTCACGCGCGAGGCCATGGTGCAGTCGGCGCTGCTCTCGGCGCAGCGCGCCGAGGAGATCGGCCTGCCGCGCCACAAGATCATTCTGTCGGCGAAAGTCTCTGCCGTGCAGGACCTGATCGGCGTCTACCTCGAGCTCGGCAGGCGCTCCGACTACGCGATCCATCTCGGCCTGACCGAGGCCGGCATGGGCTCGAAGGGCATCGTCGCCTCGTCCGCCGCGCTCGGCATCCTGCTGCAGCAGGGCATCGGCGACACCATCCGCGTCTCGCTCACGCCCGAGCCCGGCGGCGACCGCACCGTCGAGGTCAAGGTCGCGCAGGAGATCCTGCAGACCATGGGCTTCCGCGTGTTCGTGCCGCTCGTCGCCGCCTGCCCGGGCTGCGGCCGCACCACCTCGACCACCTTTCAGGAGCTCGCCGGCGACATCCAGAAGTTCATCCGCGACTCGATGCCGGCGTGGAAGACGCGCTATCCCGGCGTCGAGGCCCTCAACGTCGCCGTCATGGGCTGCATCGTCAACGGCCCGGGCGAGAGCAAGCATGCCGACATCGGCATCTCGCTTCCCGGCACCGGCGAGACGCCGACCGCCCCGGTCTTCATCGACGGCAAGAAGGCCGCGACGCTCCGCGGCCCGACCCTCGCGGCGGATTTCAAGACCATGGTGATCGACTATATCGAGCGGCGCTACGGCACCGGCGGCGCGGGGCGCACCGCGGCGGAGTAACGCCGCGAGTCTCTCAGCCTCCCCGCCTCATGGTGAGGAGCCGCGCCGCCGCCCGCAGGGCGAGGGCGCGGCGTCTCGAACCATGAGGTCGGTCGAGGTGCCTGCGCCATCGACCTAACCGCCTGCATCCGATGCGCTATTGCTCGATTACCACAGCCGAAAGCCGCCAAATTTATTAACAACTCCCGGCTAGGCTCGCTCCGATTTGATTCAAATTGGACCGGTCATGTCGAGCGTCCGCAGCCGCGTCGCATTTCATCGCCTGATCTGGGTCATCGTCGGCTTGATCGCGCTGGCGGTGGCCGCGATCGGCGCGACCGCATGGGGGCTGCGCTCCGACCAGATCGCCGCCGGATTCCGCGAGACCGACCGCACCGCCGCGCTGCTCGCCGACCAGACCAACCGTTCTGTCGCCACCATCGATGCCGCGTTGAACGACGTGGCGGCGCACGTCGCCGCGCTCGGGATCGACACGCCCACGGATTTTGCCCGGCGCGCCTACACGCCGGAAATCTATCGGTTCCTGGACGAGCGGCTGCATCAGCTGCCGCTCGCGACCGCGATCACGCTCACGGGGAGCGACGGCGAGGTCGTCAATACGACGCGGCAATGGCCGCGCCCCACGGTCAATATCGCCGACCGCGACTTCTTCCAGCATATGCGCGACACAGACGACCACGCGCTTTATGTCAACGTGCCGGTGACGAGCCGGGTCGCCGGAACGCTCACCGTCTACTTCAGCAAGCGCGTCAACGCCAAGAACGGGGCCTTCGCGGGCGTCATCGCGATCGCGGTCGAGATCGGCTATTTCGCCAACATCTACGAATCGGTCAGCTCGGTGAGCGGGCAGGTCTTTCTCCTGCTGCGCCGCGACGGGACGGTGATCTGGCGCTATCCGGATCCGGTCCGGCGTTCGGGAGTGAAGCTGCTGCCGACGTCGCCATTCTACCAGGTCGTCCGCAACGGCGGCGGCAGCTTTCGCTCCGGCGGCACTTTCAACGACGGCATTCGGCTGGTGTCGGTGCGGCCGCTCGCCGACTACCCGCTCGTGGTCGACGTCGCGGTGTCCGAGCAGTCCGTGCTCGCGATCTGGAATCGGCGCATGCTGGCGATCGGCGCCGGCACGCTGCTGGTCGTCTGCTGCGCCGGCGTTCTGCTCCGCATCTGGGCGAAGCAGCTCGGGCGCCTGATCGTCTCCGAGGCGCAGCTCGCGAGAAACTCGCAGGACCTCAAGGCGGCGAACGATCGCCTCGACGCCGCCATGAACAACGTGCCGCAGGGCGTGTGCATGTTCGACGCCGCCATGCGGCTGACCATCTGCAACGCGCGCTATCTCGACATGTACGGCCTCGCGCCGTCCGATGTCGGCCCCGGCAGCACCTTGCGCGACCTCCTGGTGCGGCGCGCGGCGCGTGACCGCTTCTCCGGCGACCCCGACCGCTACGTCGCCGAGCTGCGCGCGCAGCTCGACCGCGGCCGCCCGTTCGGCGCCGTCACGCAGCTCGCCGACGAGCGCGTGATCTCGGTGCAGAACCAGCCGATGGCGGACGGCGGCTGGGTGGCGGTGCACGAGGACATTACCGAGCGCCAGCGCGCCGAGGCCAAGGTCGCGCACATGGCGCGCCACGACGCGCTCACCGATCTGCCCAACCGCGCCCATTTCGGCGAGGAGCTGGAGAAGCTGCTCGCCCGGCTGCGCGCGGGCGGGCCGTCATTCAACCTGTTCATGTTCGATCTCGACCTGTTCAAGGCGGTGAACGACTCGCTCGGGCACCCGATCGGCGACGAGCTGCTCAAGGCGATCGCGCAGCGGCTGCGCGGGGAGGCCTTCGCGGCCTGCACGGCCGCGCGCGTCGGCGGCGACGAATTCGCCGTGCTGCAGGCCGAGGAGGGCGACGCGGGAGAGAATGCCGTCGTGCTGGCGAAGCGGCTGCAGGCGGCGCTTGCCGAGCCCTATCGCATCGAGGGGCACCAGATCGTCATCGGCATCAGCATCGGCATCGCGCTCGCGCCCGCGCACGGGACGACCCAGCTCGAGCTGTTGAAGAACGCCGACCTCGCGCTCTATCGGGCGAAAGCCGGGCGGCTCGGCTTCCAGATCTATGAGCCGGAGATGGACGCCGAGGCGCGCCTCAAGCGCGACCTCGAGGTCGACCTGCGCGAGGCGTTGGCGCAGCAGCAGTTCGTCCTGCATTACCAGACCATCATCGACGTGCCGAACCGGCGGGTCTGCGCCGCCGAGGCGCTGGTGCGCTGGAACCACCCGACGCGCGGGCTGCTCGCCCCGGATCGATTCATCCCGATCGCCGAGGAAGCCGGGCTGATCATCCCGATGGGCGAGTGGATCCTGCACCAGGCGTGCCGCGACGCGGCCGCCTGGCCCGAGCATGTGAAGATCGCCGTCAACCTGTCGCCGGTGCAGTTCCGCAGCGGCCGCGGCAATCTCCTCAACTGCGTCACCGACGCGCTGGTCTCGTCCGGCCTGTCGCCGCGCCGGCTCGAGCTCGAGGTCACCGAGTCGGTGCTGCTCGACGCCACCGCCGAAAGCCTCGCGGTGCTGCATCAGCTCAAGGCGACCGGCATCGCCATCGTGCTCGACGATTTCGGCACCGGATATTCGTCGCTGAGCTATCTGCGCATCTTTCCCTTCGACAAGATCAAGATCGACAAGTCCTTCGTCGCCGAGTTCTCCAGCCGCGCCGACTGCGCCGCGATCGTCTGCGCCGTCACCGGGCTTGGCCGCAGCCTGCAGCTCGAAACGACCGGCGAGGGCGTCGAGACCGCCGAGCAGTTCGAGCTCTTGCGCGCCGCCGGCTGCACGCAGGTGCAGGGCTTCCTGTTCGACCGGCCGGTGCCGGCGTCCGAGCTCGATCTCACCACCAGCATCGACGACCGTCTTGTGAGGAGGGTCGCGTGAGGCGCGGCGGCAAAGCACGGCGTGAACACGGGCGCGATCGATGGTCGAGGCGATGACCATTCACGATCTCGACGCCGCCGTCGCCGATGTGGCGCCGGAGCGGCGCGCCCACGTGCTCGCGCAGGTGAGCGATCTGTTCGTGCGCGACGCAGCGCTCTATTGCGACGACGAGATCGCGCTGTTCGACGACGTGATCGCGCGCCTCGTCGCGCAGATCGAGGTCGAGGCGCGCATCCTGCTCGCGCAGCAGCTCGCCAAGGTCGCGAACGCGCCGCGCACCGTGATCCGCATGCTCGCCTTCGACGACTGTGCCGAGGTGGCGGGACCGGTGCTGACCCATTCGGAGCGGCTCGACGAGCCGAGCCTGGTCGAAAACGCCAGGACCAAGAGCCAGCGGCATCTCTTCGCGATCTCGCGCCGGCGCGTGCTCGCCGAGCCGGTCACCGACGTGCTGGCCGAGCGCGGCGATCGCGCGGTGGCGATCAGCGTCGCCGGCAACGCCGGCGCGCGTTTTTCGGATAAGGGGTTCACCCTGCTGGTCCGCCGCTCCACTGGCGACGACCTGCTCGTCGAGCGGCTCGGCGCGCGCCGCGAGATTCCGGCGCATCTCTTCCTCAAGCTCCTGTCCGTCGCCTCCGAGCAGGTGCGCGCGCGGCTGCGCGCCTCGCACCCGCAGGCGCTGGCTGAGATCGACCGCGTGGTCGAGACGGTGACGGGGCGGATGAAGGCGCAGGTCGTGGCCGCGCCGCGCGATTATTCGGGCTACCTGGAAGAGCTCGGCGACCGCTTCATCGCCGGCCGCCTCGGCGAGAACGATCTCGCCAAGTTCGCCCAGGCCGGGCGTTTCGAGGACGCGGTGGTGACGCTCGCGCTGCTCGCCCGCATCCCGGTCGAGCTCGTCGACCGCGCCATGCTCAACGAGCGCTCGGACGTGCTCCTGGTGATCGCACGGGCGATCAATCTGAAATGGAGCACCGCCAAGCTCATGCTGCAGCTGCGCGCCGCGCCGAACGCCCTGTCGACCGATGAGCTGCAGAAGAACCTCGCCGCCTTCGAGCAGATGCGCCCGACCACCGCCGCGCACCTGATGCGGTTTCACGCGACGCCCGCGGCATAGCGGCCGATTCCGGCAAGACCGCCAGGGCGGCGCGATGCCGCGCCAACACGCTCCGACCGCGACCTCGTTTGCACTTGACCCGGCCCCCGCAAGCGCCCTAGCGTCCAAACCGCTTTCGCATAGCTGATCTACAATTCATGCAAGGCTCGTGCCTCTCTTCGGAGCACGAGAAGAGCAGGCAGCCATGGCGATGCGACTGATCCGACGCAGACGTGTTCGAACGGCGCCGCCGGCGGGCTGACACCGCCTGCCCACGCGCGCGCCGGTTTGCGCCGATGAGCCAAGCAAAGAGGCCTGGGACACCGGGCCATAACTTGGGAGGTTGCGCATGTACCACCGTTACGGACTGGCACTTGCCAGCGCACTCGTGTTCGCGGCGCCGCTCGCGGCCAATGCGGCGGAGACGATCAAGATCGGCTTTCCGATCCCGCTTTCCGGCCCTGCCGCGGTCTACGGCCGGCCGATCCTCGCCGGCGCCGAGATGGCGATCGCCGAGATCAACGCCAAAGGCGGCGTGCTCGGCCGCCAGCTCGAAATCCTCTCGCGCGACAGCAAGGCCAATGCCGACGAGGCGGTTCGCGTCTCGCGCGAGCTGATCATCAAGAACGGCGTCGATTTCCTGATCGGCACGCTGACCTCGGCCGAGGCGCCGGCGGTGTCGACCGTCGCCAAGGAAAACAAGATCGTGTTCCTGGCGCCGTCCTCGAAGAGCACGATCCTCACCGACGCCCAGCACATACACCCCTACATCTTCCGCGTCGCCTCAAACACCGACGTCGAGGGCCTCGCCGGTGCGACCGTGATGGCGCGCTACAAGGACGTGAAGACCGTCGCGACGATCGCGCCCGACTACGCCTATGGCCGTGACTCGATCGCCGCCTTCATCAAGGAGATCAAGAAGCTGCGGCCCGACATCCAGATCGTCGACCAGCAATGGCCAAAGCTCGGCGAACCCGACTTTACGCCGTTCATCACCGCGCAGATGAGCAAG
>Ga0209006_10005592_pt1 | contig 11411 bp, 10 predicted proteins | sample JacPin_JW_Ref_O2_FD_188567 | JGI IMG/M metagenome (GOLD analysis project Ga0209006, IMG submission 188567) | Forest soil microbial communities from Algoma, Ontario, Canada - Jack Pine, Ontario site 1_JW_Ref_O2 (SPAdes) (version 2) | ecosystem: Environmental > Terrestrial > Soil > Boreal... | reverse complement strand
GGGCGACGGGCACGGGCTGGGGCAGTTATTCGCTGAAGCGTTTGCAAACAGGTAAGGTTACGTTTACGATGCAGACGCTCGCAGGGACTTTACGGTGCGGGTCATGCGCGCTCGCCTCGACTGGATCGCGGGTCACGGCAAAGGCGGGCGGGAAGGTTGTCAGCGCGCATTTGGACAAGGGTAACGACGACACGACGGTTTCGTTCGGAGAGACGATTGAATTGCATGAGGGCGAGCAGTTGGAGATTGTAATCTTTGCCTGAAAGGGTGGCCGTTCGGTCTGGAACAAAAGGCATCGGTGGGCTTCGCCCCAGATTTCCTGTCGAGACCCGTGGCGTTGATGGACTTCCTGCGGCTCTCTTTAAGGAGAGCCGCACACGTGGCCCTTGCTAGCAGCGCGAAGTAGGAAATCTGGGATCGCCCATCGTTTTCGGCCCACGTACGCTGGTGCGAACATGGGGCACCCCTACGGAGTTGTTTGACCCGCATCAGCTTGAGGGGGAAACCTACGGTATCCCACATCTCGCGAAAAACATGCGAGATGTGGGGCACCCGGCTTTTGGCTAGGGGATAGAGGCCCTCTACGATGCCATGCCTAGACCGACGATGTTGGCCGCCGCGATGATGACCAGCATGCCAGCCCACAGCAGACGAACCGGCCTCGAGCCCACACCGGCCCACTCGCCGAGCGCGAGGCCTACAATGCCGCCAAACAGAACATAACCGCTCATGTGGAGCATCCAGTTCACGTAGGCGAAGCTGGCCGGGATGCTGGCTGCTCCCCAAGCGTAAAAGAAGAATTGGAGATACCACATGATGCCACCCGTGGCGGCGAGGGCTCCATTCTTGAACAGGATGTTCCCCGGCAAAGCAAGGTCGGCCTTCAAAGAAAATTCTTTTTTGAAGAAGAGCCTGCCGAAGCAGTACGCGAAATTCACCAGGGCTCCCCCACCCATGATGATCACGTAGCTGGGTAACGCAGAGTAGAGAGGCTTTACCCCGAGAGCAGTCGCGGAAACTTGAATGGGCCGGGCGGCATCAATGGCAAACGACATCCCAGAGGAAAAGATGCCGCACATGATGGCCAGCAACAAACCCTTTTTCACATCAAATTCGCGGATTTCCGATCCCAGGGCTATCTCTTTCCGGTGACCGGCTACGGAAACAATGACGATGCCACAAAGCGCGACCACAATGCCCAGCAGCGTAAGCTGCCCCCCACGAGTGGTCAGCAGTTGGATGGCCTGACCGTGAATCAGTGGCGGAATCAGCGTGCCGACCACCAGGGTGACGCCGATGGCTACTCCAATGCCAAGCGACATCCCGAGGTAACGCATGGTGAGACCGTAACTCACGTTGCCGACTCCCCACATGGCACCAAAAAGAAATGTCTTGAGGACCACTGCAGAATCCAGCGATGTATAGAACGCTCGCATATCGGGCAACAGCACGGCGCTGACGCAGATAGGTAGCAGGACCCAGGAGAAGATGCCGGCTACTGCCCAGGTGGTTTCCCAGGTCCAGCGCTTCACTTTGCTGATGGGTGCGTAGAACCCTGCGGCCGATGCGGCCCCAACCATGTGCCATCCAATTCCGGTGATGATCGATGTCAACGAGTCTCCGTTCAGCTTTCGACAGGATTGCCCGGGTTCCAGAAGGGTTCCGTCGCCGGAACAAATTCTATCGGAACCTCGGTCATAAAGGACTTGAGCCATTCCGTGCAGTACTTCATGCCGCCCTGTTCTGAAACAACGTGGCCCAGGATGATGAGGGCTTTTTGATTGCCCGCGGTGATGCTGTCCTGCGCGTACTCCACCAACTCCCACTCACGGGCTTCCCCAACCACCAGCACATCGACGTCGGCACGGGCAAATAAGGGGATGGTGGTCAAACGATCCGCGGCACCCCAACTGGCAGCCACCCTCTTGACCGGCAAAGCGGGCTTGCCCACGATGCGCATGGTGCGATCGTTTAAACGGGATTGCAGGCCCCGGCAAAACTGCGCCAGCGGTTCCCCGGAAAAAACAAAACGCTTCGGGTCATGCGGATCTACATTCTTCTCCCAACCCAACTGCTGCATCATTCCGATCGCGATCCCGTCTGGATTCCGGGCGTGCCAATGATCGTGAAAGCGGAAAACGGCGATGTTGTTTTTGCGGATGAAGTCCAGTTTGTATTTGAGGGTAGGGTCGTTTTGGATTTCTGCGGTTGTGTCCTGGTGGAGGTAGAACGTGGGCTCGTGGGTGATGATCATGTTTTTGCCGGCGGCCACGGCTCGTTCCAAAACGTCGAGCGTAGCCATCATGGTGACGGCGATCCCGCGAACAACCGTGTCCGCATCTCCGGCGAGAATGCGGTCGACCGTCTGCGACTGCCAGGGGACGCCCACGTGGTTGCGGATGCGTTCCACCACAGCCGCGGCGGTCAGCGGTGTTGATGTTGGTTGTGGTTTGGCCAGGGGCGACGCCAGCAACGCACTGCCTGCAATGATGAAATTTCGGCGGGAAATTGAGTTCGAACTCATGACCCCTAGAACAGTAGCACAGCTGCTCAGGACGTAAAGGAGATGCCGGCAAAACTGACGACGCTGCGTTCGTCAATGTTCCATTGTTCGTAGCGCTGCGTCGTTCCGCGGGCGTGCGGCATGACCTTCATGAAGGTGTAGAAGGGCGAAGTGCCGCACCATTTCAAATCGTCTCCATTTTTCTTGACCAGATCCCAAAAGCCTCGCGCATCCGAGGCATTGATCTGCTCGATCCGCAGCTTGTCCCGCTCCCGCACCAATGCCATCTCGTCCTGGTCCGCCTGGGCCGCAAATTTGTCACCGTATCGTTGGCCCATGTGGGCCATATCAACACCCAGTACCCAGAAGAGGCGCTCCTTCTCTCTCTCGGCGATCTCTCCCAACGCAGCAAAGAACCGCTTCACCTTCTCGTCCTTTTCCGGTGGACCTCCGAGCTGGGCGCCCTTCCAGAACGATCCGCAAAGAATTGGAAGTATGCGTATGTCCGGACCAAAGATTGCTTGCAGAAACACCACCTGGAATTCGATGGAGTGCTCGACCGCATGACAATAGTCCTCCATCAGGACAGCAGGCTGACCCGCTAATTCGTCCACCAGCGCGGAATCGATCCTGGTTGTTCCAAAAGGGGTTGCGAAACGTTTTCGTGTCAGGCCAAACACGTCGGGTTGTCCGTAATGGGAAGTTCCCAGCACGACGAAGGTGCGGTCTCGCAAATCGGGAGTTAGTTCCTGATAGGCGGCGCGGTAACTTTGCCAACCGCCATGTGGGCTGACGTGCGGGGCGGCAATGCCGATCACTCGTTGCTGGGTAGACGCGGCCCCCTCTAAATAACCTTGCATCACGGTCCGCAGCGGCACGATCTGCGCCGGGTAAGCGGAGCCTGCGTGAGCCGCGGGCAGCACCGGGCTCTCGACAAAGGCAGCAAGACGCTGCTGCTTCATGATGGCGAAAGTTTCGTTCTCGAGAAATCCTGCTCCACTGAGTGCGTCCACCAGGTTCTCGGCCACGCTCCCGATCTCCGAACTTCCGAGCACGCGGGTAAGCTCCTGTTGCAAGTCCAGTTCGGTATGGACCCCATCAAAGAGCCGAAGGCCGGGTATGAGCGGTGGGGGAATGATGAGCTGAGCGTCGGAATAGCGAAAGCAATCGCGAATAAAAAGGCCGGGCCGATCGTCGACTGGCGAAAGAGTGACGTCCAGGTTTGCTCGAAGCCTCGGCAGGATCATTTTTTGCGTACCAGCATCATGACATCACCTCCACGGTTAGAGTTTCTAATCTTAATCCTCATCTGTCACCCATTCGAGGCCGATACAGTGAGAACGAGAGCTGCCATGAAGTTGGGTGATGTCTTCGTCCTGATCCGATGCCAGTTCTTGCGGTGACCAATGAGCCGCCTGCGTCTGCCAGTAATCATCATCGGGGTCGGGGTGTTGGTCGCCTTGCTTGAATACTTCACTGCGGCCGAGCTGGCTGGACCCATGTTGTTTCTATTCCCGCTGGTTCTTTGCATCAGGCAACGGTCCAAATGGTTGTTGTGGGGAACATCCGCGGTGGCAACTCTGCTGACCGTGGGCGCGGGGATTTGGACTTTCCATCGCATTGAGCTTGTCAACCCGTGGATCGCTTCGGTGAATCGCGGCTTGCTGGTGGCAAGCCTGCTGACGCTTAGCACACTGATCCATCTTTGGATCAACAAGAGTGACCAGCTTGCGCTGGAAGCAGAGGAGGGGGAGCAGCAAAAAAAACGCCTGACCGCCAGCATGCATCAGCTTGAAGACGAATTATTGAAATTCAAAGACACGGCGAAAGCGAAGCGCAAGCCGGCGCTCCTTACGGTGAAGCAATACGAGGCGTTTGTAGGACAGCTTTCTGACTTGCATCGGACAATGGTGGTGACTGCCATGTGCAGCGGAATGAGGGTGTCTGAAGTGCTCGCGCTGAGGTGGGATCAACTTGATTTTTCCGCCGGTCTCGTTTACGGACAGCAGGCTAAAACCGCAGCCGGCCAGGAAAGGATTTCCATGGACCCGATGCTGGAGGAAGCTTTGTCGGAATGGCGAAAGAAGAATCCGGGTAGCGGATTAGTGTTTCCGTCGCACATTACCGGCCGGTGCTACCATGCCGGCCCAATCCAGCAGGACTACTTCAGACCGGCGGCCCGAAAGCTCGGATTGACTGGTGTGAGCTGGCATACATTTCCTGATTCCTACCAGAGCTGGATGCACGAAGATGGGGCGGCAAGCGCGGTTCAACAAAAACTTCTGCGCCACGCCGACGGGTCGAAGATCACTCATATGCGTGTGAATGGTTCGTTAAAAACAAAAGTGAAAAACAAGCGCGAGACCTCGAGCAAGACTGCGCGGCGGGTTGTGCCATCTGGCCGATTCCGGGTCGGCGTTACTAACGTTACACGCCCGAACGAGAATAATGGGCAAACCGGGTAGCCAGGGCCTCAATACCTCCACGCTTCTATTTAGAATTTCACAAGAGTCTTCAAGCGTCTGCCTTCATAACGGCTCCATCGCCGATGAACGAGGTATGACCCGCCGGAAAACATCCGGAGGAAGTCTTGAGTGGAGAGGTGCGATGGACGGCCGAATAACGTTAGGTAATGCTTTGGCAGGGTTTGCTGTAGGACTTTTCGTGCACGCGATCCCTGCATCCTGGTGGCCCCGATGGTTGCGGGAGCTGGTGGGCAAAGACAAATAAGATCTTCAGCGCTGCTCTAAGGCACAATTTTTTGACTGCCTTCCCACTGCTGTAACGAAACTCCCGGCTGGTACACCATTCAGAAAGCAGGCGGCCGCCTTCGTATGCCCGGCCTGGGCTGTGACGACAGGCCAGTGCCCCGGCATAACGGCGTAGTTCTCGCACAACTGTAACCGGCAGGAAGATTTGCTTCGGCCTGCCGCAAGCTCGGATGGGAGAAGAGATATGGTGCCGCCATTCAATGTAGCTCGCCCCGATTTGCGATTCAGTGTGTCAACAGAATCTATCGAGGCGCTGGAAAAACTGCGGGATTCTTACACTGGTTTGCAGGCGGGCGAAGCCTTGATGGAAGTGGATCAGGCGGTGCTGATGGTGGTTCAATTGACTTTGCAGCAGGTGAAGAATACGCACTCTTCCCAGAATTATCGATCCGATCGCGAGTTAACCCACATCATGTGATATTCCTATCCGCGGGGAGAGGGCTGGACTTCCAACTGGACAGCGCCGATAGGCAAGAAGAGGGCACAGATCCTGCGCCGAAGCGGCTATCCTCTCCTGACTATCGTGGCCCTGGCGGGGCTGCTTCTGAACCCGGCGGCTGCCGACGGCCAGCAACAGCTTCAGCGTCAGTCCCTACCCACGATCACCAAGGCTCATGATGCCCACAATCTGGCCACCGAGCAGGCGGCGCAAGGTTATCCAGTACATCTGCGCGCGATCGTAACCTACTACGATCCTTACAACGATCCCAGAAGGCCCGCGTGTTTTGTCTCCGATTCTTCCGGGGGCGTCTATGTTGACCTTCGGGCTCTGCCGTCGATTTCGTTCAAGGCGGGAGACCTGGTTGCGATCACAGGCATAAGCGCCGTCGGAGGCTATGCTCCGATCGTTGTTGCCACGGAAGCGCACTTGATCGAAAAGTCCAAATTCCCTGCGACGGCATCGCGAGTGACCTTAAGCGAAATATTGACCGGCACATATGACGGTCAGTGGGTGGAGGTCGAGGGCGTAGTGCGTGGGGTCAGCAAGTCTCAACGTCACGTTCATTTGGATGTGGCCTTAAGCGACGGAGAAATAATCGCCGGGACGGTGAGGGAGAAAGGAGCAGATTATGACAGCCTGGTCGACGCCAAAATACGTCTTCGCGGCGCCACCGCGCCGCTGTTCAACCACCTGGGTCAAATGACCGGCGCATACCTGGTGTTTCCGGATCTCTCCCAATTGAAGGTTGAGGAACCGGCGCCCCCGAATCCCTTTACATTGCCGGTAACTGCAATCGGTGATCTGCTTCGCTTCACTCCGTATCCCGTATCGCAACACCGGGTGCACCTTCGTGGGACCGTTGCCCTGCTATGGCCCGGTCGATTGCTCTGCATTCAGGACGGTCTTCACGGTCTATGTGCCCAGACCGACCAAACCACTCCCTTGCACCCCGGAGAGGTCGCCGATGTCATCGGGTTTCTGCTCCCTGGCGCATTTAGTCCAACCTTGACGCGTGCTGTTTACAAGGCAGCGGGTTACCAGCGGGCACCCGCTACGGTGGCTGTGACCGCCCAAGAGGCGATGAGCGGCGACCACGACGCCGAGTTAGTTGTCCTCGATGGTCAGCTTGTTGGCGAGGACGAATCTGCCAGCGACCCGAACATGGTGTTGTCTTCCGGCAAGCATATGTTTTCCGTGGTGTTGCCCGCTCAATCCGAACCCAAAAAATGGGCCGCCTGGAAAAAGGGAACGGTTTTCAAAGTAACCGGAATCTGCTCGGTGAAGGACGCCACGGCGAAGACGGGCGGCCAAAGAAGTTTCTCCGTCCGATCATTTCAAGTATTACTGCGCTCGACGCAAGATGTGGTGGTGATCAAAAGTCCCTCCTGGTGGACTCCGACGCATGCCATCGGCGCGCTCGGCGCCGTAGCAGTGGTTACGCTGGTGATCCTTGCCTGGGTATTTGTGCTGCGCAAGCAGGTCCATGAGCAAACCCTTACGATTCGGCAGCAGCTTCAGGAAGGGGCCAAACTAAGAATCGCCGCAGAAAGCAGCAACCGTGCCAAGAGCGAGTTCCTGGCGAATATGAGTCACGAAATTCGCACGCCGATGAATGGCGTTTTGGGAATGACCGGTCTGGTCCTAGACACCGATCTCACGCACGACCAGCGTGAGAACCTGGGAATCGTCAAATCCTCGGCTGACGCGTTGATGACCATCATCAACGACATCCTGGATTTCTCAAAGATAGAGGCAGGCAAACTCGAGCTGGACCAAAGCGATTTCAAACTCCACGAGACGATCGCCACGCTGATGAAAGTGATGGCGCTGAAAGCTGGGCAGAGAGGCCTTGCACTCATACTGGATGCCGCTTCGGATCTTCCAGAAACGTTGCAAGGCGACTCCGGACGCCTGCGCCAGATTCTGGTTAATTTGATTGGGAACGCGGTCAAGTTTACCCATCACGGCGAGGTCGTACTTCGTGTAACGCGAGATGCTGCGATCACAGAGGACGACGTAGCGCTGCTTTTTTCTGTTTCGGATACGGGCATTGGTATTCCGCACGACCGCCTGGAGAGCATTTTTGAGCCGTTCACTCAGGCAGATGGTTCCACGACTCGTACCTATGGCGGTACAGGCCTTGGGCTGACCATCTCAGCGCAGTTGGTTAAGCTGATGGGAGGGCGGCTAAGGGTCGAGAGCGAGGTCGGCCGGGGCAGTATTTTTCATTTCACCGGTCACTTTTTGCCGGCGAATGCAGCGGGTTCCGTCGCGACGCCCGTCGCGGTGCGCCCTCCGCGCGCAGCACGCAAAGCAGGCCGGGTTCTGGTGGTTGACGACAACAAGGTTAACCAGCTAATTGCCAAGCGCTTGCTGGAAAAGAACGGGAACGCGGTGATGGTGGCAGAGAACGGGCGGCAAGCTCTCGCGATTCTAGATGACACCGCCGCCGCCGGGTTCGATTGTGTGCTGATGGATGTGCAGATGCCGGAGATGGACGGTTTTCAATGCACTGCTCTCATTCGCGAGAAAGAGCGGACGACCGGACTTCATCTTCCTATCATCGCGATGACCGCACACGCGATGAAGGAGGACGAGATTCGCTGCCTGGCGGCGGGAATGGACGGATACGTGTCGAAGCCACTGGATCCGGTTCGTTTTTTCGATGTGCTGGAGGTCTATCTGGCGCAATCTCACCCGACGGGTCCTTGAGGGCCTGGTCCCCTGCCGTTGTGCCAACTAGTTTTCGGCACATCTTCGTGAGTCGGCACACCGGCGGGCTGCGTCCTATAAAGACAAGCGGAGGAGCTTCGAGTGCGCATACTCGACCTATTCGCCATCCTTTGTCTGGGGCTCATGACTGGTAACGAGCTTGCAGTCTCATCGTTCGTAAATCCTGCAATCTGGCAGTTGGACGAAACACCACAGGCGCAGGCACTCAGCCTGCTGGCGCGCTCCCTTGGAAAGGTGATGCCGTTCTGGTATGCGCTTTGCCTGATTCTCCTGACTGTTGAGGCATACGTCCGGCGCAATGGTCCACACGCGCAAATGCTCCAGGGCGCAGTCTTCCTCTGGATCATCGCCATTGTTTACACCATCTCCACCCTGGTACCGATCAACAATCGAATTGCCCGGCTCGACCACACCTTGCCGCCGGCGGGATGGAACCTGGAGCACAGAAGGTGGGACAAATTGCATCGATGGCGGATTGGGATGCTTTCCGTTGCAACCGCATCCCTGATATGGAGCATCGTGTCGGTATCTTAGGTTCATAAGCAAGTTCTTTGCTTGGATAGAGCGATCTTCGAAGATACTAATCCGATGGACGATGCAACGCTCCGAGCGATCCAACGGATAGGTAAGACCGAGTGAATGATCCCCCAGCGTCAAGTATCAAGTATCTTGTCCGGCAGCGAAGCCTCTGGATCGCTCTCCTGATCTGGTGCCTGCTCAGTGCGGCCGGCATCCTGTTATGCCGGAACGGTGTGCCGCTTGACCGGCCCGAACTTGCCGGTACACCGCCCATCACCGATGTGCTCAATAACTCCATTGGTCTCTTTTCGATCATCCTGCTCATCGGCATCGTCTCGCTTCTGGCGCGTCATCGTCCCCTTCTTAACCTCGCGGAACGCGCTCCGGAGCGCGGCGTCGCATGGCGCGAGACGCTGGTCATGTGGCTTTATGGCGTCCTCGTCCTGTTTGCGGGCCGGATCATTGGGCAGCACTATTTCGGAGAAGGGCTCGCGCTGCATCTGAACGGCTGCCTTTTCGGCGCGACGCGCGTCCAGTCACCGGCCGCCGTATACACCTGGGCGGCGTACAACGGCATCTTTCTCGCCCTTCTTCCGTATCTCATTTTTCGCTGGCGTGGCTACTCGCGCCAGGCGCTCAATCTGCGATCCGCCAACTGGAAGAATGACACGCTCATCATCGCCGTTGTCATGCTGATCGGCTGCGCCTACGAGCTCGCCGGCCCCAACATCTTCCAGCTCACGCTGCACCAGCAGATCGTCGGCGGGGCGGTATCCTTCGTGCTGCATTTGTGCGGGACAGATCTGCCTATCATGGTCTTTATTTATGCGATTCTGATCCCGCGCTATGCCCGGTTGTTCTCTCCGCCAGTCGCGCTTCTAGCCGGCGCCGTCAGCTATCCGCTCATGCATGTCTTCGAATCGTGGACGCGCTACGACTCGCCTAACCACGCCGCAGTCTCGGTTATCTTCGTTTTGCTCACGTTCTTTCCCGCGGGTGTTATGAAGTCATTCCTCACATTCCGGACAGGGAATGCATGGGTCCATATGTGGGGCTTCCACGCCATCACGCCACACGTTATGGTCGACACGCGCCTGGTGGTTCAGGATCTCGATATTCGCTAGTGGGGGCTTCGATCATTTCGGGCTCTTTTCCGTGGCCCTTCGCCTTTGGAGGTATCTTTCATACTGCTGGTCGTCCAACACGACCCACATCAACCAGCGAGGCCGGTGATCGCCCGAGGAACTGCGATTGCGGAAGAACTCCAATACAAAGAAAACAGAAGCGATGGCTGCGAATGCGTAGACCGCGAGGTACCACACAAGGTCTAACCATTGGTAGCGCGTAAAACATCCAAGAGCAATAGAGGTGAGAAACAGAAGCCAGAAAGCTATTCCGAAGATGGTTGTTTGCTGATCGTGGCGCATCATGCGCACCTCCAGCCCGGCACCGAATACGTTCGACGATTCGTCGTCAATCAAATTTACTATCAATCGGCGGCAGGTAGCAGAATATCCACACGCAGGCCGTGGGGACTATCATTTCGAGCGAGAATCGTGCCTCCATGGACACGAATGACGCGATCAGCAATTGCCAGCCCCAGCCCGGCTCCCCCCGACTGACGGTCGCGATCGTCTGCTACGCGATAAAACGGCCGGAAGATATTGGCAAGCTCTGCCTCCGGAACTCCCGTGCCGTAGTCTCTTACAGAAAGAAGAATGAACGAGCCAGCGTCCTTCTCTATATGCTGCAGCTGAACATCCACCGAGGCATCGAAGCTGGTATAGCGGACCGCATTTCGGATGACGTTTTCGATTGCGCTCTGCAGTAGCTCTGCATTTCCGTTCACAAAGCACTCCTCACGCATGGTGAATCGAACCGCATTGTCACGCTCGCGTAGCTCAAACTCGGCGCCGCGCACAACTCTGGATGCCAATTCGCCAAGATCGACGCGCGTCATCTGCACCTGTGTTGAAGAAGAGTCGAGTTTTGCCACCGTGAGCATGCGGCCAATCATCTCACTCATGCAGTCAATGTCCTGCTCCATGTGATCGAAAGCGGAATCGCTGCCCTTTCGCTCACGGCCCAGGTCCAGCGCCACATTCAGTCTGGCCAGGGGTGAACGCAGTTCATGGGAAACGTCGTAGATAAGCTGTTGCTGACGGGATATAAGCTCTTCGATGCGACCAGCCATCGCATTAAAGTCGCGCACTAAAAAGCCCAATTCATCATTGCGCCGTTCCATGCTTTCCGAGGCCCGCGTGCTTAAATCACCCGCAGCCAGGCGATGCGAAGCTTCCCTCAAGCGCAGGATGGGAGCAGTCAGATACCGCGTGAGCAAATAACAAATGCAAAAGGAAACGAAGAGCGCTAAACACAGGCGAATTGCAATGGCAGTCTTGCCTATGCCGGGGACGCCGACGGGAATTTCCGCAGCATAGAT
>Ga0209006_10005591_pt1 | contig 11411 bp, 9 predicted proteins | sample JacPin_JW_Ref_O2_FD_188567 | JGI IMG/M metagenome (GOLD analysis project Ga0209006, IMG submission 188567) | Forest soil microbial communities from Algoma, Ontario, Canada - Jack Pine, Ontario site 1_JW_Ref_O2 (SPAdes) (version 2) | ecosystem: Environmental > Terrestrial > Soil > Boreal... | reverse complement strand
GAGGAAGGTCAACTGCCAGGGAACTTAACCCATAACTGGTCTACTTCCGACCAAGCCGAGGAGCTACAGGTGGGGCTCGACTGTTACTGTATTGGCCTTCACTGAAGTTATCTGTACGCGTACGTTGTTACGCTGTCAAGGCCTTTCAATATTTTTTGACATTACAAAAAGTACTATCGCATCGCGTCGTTATAGGACACCGTTCCGCAACCTGTACCGCGCAGATCTCACCAACTCTCGCCGTAGATCGTCAGGCCGTCCACGCTCTCCCCTGTTTCCAGCAAAACCGAAATCGGCAAAGAAACTTTCAGAAACATGCCGCGTCTACAGATTGAGTGGCTATATCGACTCACCGCACTCTGGCCATTGTTCCTATACCGGTGTTTCCGCTGTTTTGCCTCAAGCAAGACGTGTGGACGGAAAAAGCAAAGGAGTTTGTTCGTGCAGCTTCGAACCTATTTCGCATGCGTTAGTTTATTTCTCGCACTCCTCTTCCCGCCGATATCGACTCCGACGCACGCAAGCGCTCCAGACGCCGTTAGTCCGCAGACTGCAAGCGAAGAACACGACGGCCAGCACGACTTCGATTTCATATTCGGAAGTTGGAAAATCCACCTGAAACGTAAGGTCGCCGCGTCCAGCACATGGACCGAGTTCGACGGGATCGGCATGTACCGCAAGATCTGGGATGGGCGCGCGAACCTCAACGAATTCGAAGCAGACAGCCCAACGGGTCACATCGAAGGATTGACTTTACGTACCTACAACCCCAAAACGCACCAATGGAGCCTCTACTGGGTGAACAGCAAAGACGGAATTCTCGACACACCTCAGATCGGGAGCTTCAAAAACGGACGAGGCGAGTTCTACGCCGAGGACACGTCGGACGGAAGGAGCACCTTTGTCCGTTACGTCTGGACGATCGTCGCAGCCAATTCCGTTCATTTCGAGCAATCACTTTCCGCCGACGGAGGGCAGACGTGGGATACGAATTGGGTTTCTGACATGGAGCGCATGGCCGACTCCGACAACCCGCCCGCGACCACCGAAACGAATTCAACATCCGGCAAGACAAACTCTGACAGCGACGGTCAACATGATTTCGATCCTCTGCTCGGTAGCTGGAAATTTCGTCTCAAGCGGCGCCTCAACCCGTTGACCGGCTCGACCACATGGGTCGACTTAAGCGGAACTGGCGTTTGTTACAAGCTCTGGAATGGTCGCGCCCAACTAGACACAGTCGAGCTCGACGGTTCAACCGGTCACATCGAAGGCCTCACGCTGCGTTTGTTCAATCCTCAGACACATCAGTGGAGGCTGTATTGGGCCAACAGTAAGGACGGCGTTGTGGTTGTACCCCAGATCGGACAATTCAAGAACGGACACGGCGAGTTTTACGCGCAGGACGATCTCGACCGAAAAATCATCTTTGTCCGGTTTGATTGGACGAAACTGGGAACCAGTTCTCCCCATTTTGAACAATCGTTCTCAAACGATGGAGGCAAAACGTGGGAGGTAAACTGGATCACTGACCAGACCCGAGTCAGCGATTCCCCTACAGGCAAGTAACTATATGTCAGTAGCCAAACCGAACGAAGTGCATGGAAGAAGTGTTGGAGGCGCCGGTGGGAGTCGAACCCGCGCCGAGTATTGAAACCACGTTAGTTATTGATTCTAATGAAACGCCACAATCGCAAAAACCGCTCAAAGTGGACCCTCTGGTTACGCGGCGGTGACGCGGACCACCGAACGTAGGGCCGTCGACGGGATTGAGCAAGAGGGGCTCAAATGCTCGGGTACCAGGAACGCGAAGAGTCTGTAAACGCCGTCCGCCGCCCGGCATTTTAGTTGTCCGGTAACGGCGAATCAGGCGTTTGGCTGGGCGGCACGACGAAGGTCTTCCGAGAGAGTGCGTCTGGGTTCGACCGGAACTAGAGCAGACCGTATTCTGTGCGCCCGAAAATCTTCTTGTCCGTTTACGCCGCTACCAGTACGTTTAGCATTTTTGTCGCGGCGATTTGTCCTCGTCGACCGGCGCGACGATGCAAAAGTCCATGTCGAAGTTTAAGTTGTCTAGAAAATCCTTGTGTCAGCCTGCAGTTGTGGATTGGAGGCCTTTTCGTTCAAGGGGCTTCCAGGACATGTCACCACGAATGTACTGCCACAAACCTTGCAGACGCCACACCATGTGAAGTTGACGGTAGGGAAAGTGCTCCAGGAAACAGTAGGTCACTAACCGCGCGACGTCCCGCCAATCGTTATACCTCTTGTAGGTGAGTTCCTCTTGTAGCACTGCACCCATGGAGATCACGGTAGCGAAAGCGTATCCGAAAATCATGAATTGAAGGAAAAACTCGCGGCTCAGAAGTCCTAACCATGCTGCGAGAACGATCGTAAGGATCCCACCGAGTTCAATAACCGGAGCAAACAATTCGAATATCCAGAGATAAGGGAGCGCGAGCGCCCCGATACGGCCATAGCGCGGCCGAAAGAGCATATCGAGGTTGGGCATCAGCGTGTCGACCAATCCTTTTTGCCAACGAGCGCGCTGACGGCCGAGCGATCTCAAGTCCGAAGGCGCCTCGGTCCAGCAAACTGGGTCAGGTACAAACTGAATTTTGTACTTCGTACCTTTCTCGAGTAAGTGGCGGTGCATACGGGCAACCAGATCGAAGTCTTCGCCGATAGCCGTCGCGCGATATCCGCCGACCGCCTGGACGAGGTCGGTTCGAAATAATCCAAACGCCCCAGAAATGATCAGCATCATATTGCCCTGCGCCCAGGCTTCCCGTCCGATCAGGAACGCACGGAGATATTCGATGACTTGCACGACTTCGATACTCTTTCGTGGAAGTCGGATACGTTGGAGCCGCCCGTCTTGTATATCGGACCCGTTTAGAATTCGGATGATCCCGCCAACACCCACGACGTGTTCAGGGTCGGCAAGGACTGGAATCATGATGCGCAAGAGCGAATCGCGCTCGAGCACGGAATCGGAATCCACGATGCATACGTACGGAGATGTCACGGCGTTCAGTCCAGCATTCACGGCGTCGGCTTTGCTTCCGGCGGATTCTTTGTCGATTACGAGGAGACGGGGGTCGACCTCGCTACGATAGAGTCCGCGAATCGGAGCGCTGGGAATTTTCTTCACGTAGACGATTCGCACAGGCCGCAGCTTGAACTCGTCATGGAGCTCTTCGAGGGTACGGTCCTTCGAACCGTCATTGACCACAATCACTTCGAGTTCGGGATAGTCCAACTCCAAAAGAGTTCGGATGGAGACTCGAATGGACTTTTCTTCGTTATGAGCGGGGGCCACCAGAGTGATGGGCGGAGCAAGGGGTGACTCCCTTATCCAGTGAAGCTTGTAGCTTTCCACGCGGCGCTGATGCGCGGCGGTGGTCTTCAAGGCGATGAGGAGAGCAGCGAGGTAAGCGACATTCCCGGCGAGATAGTAGAGAAACAGTGTGTTGTTCGCAAAACTCAGAAGATGAATCATCCGCGAGCCCCCGACGGAGCGAGGTCCAAAGTCGCAGCTTGGGATTCGGGCAGCTTCCCTGTAGTCAGGACACCTAGAAGATCTTCGATCTCAGGATTGCGAGCAGACTCTTTCCGCAATTCCGCATCGAGCTGATTCCGCAGGCCGGCATTTTCAAGCGCAGCGAGAAACGCGTGCAAACCGTAGCGATCGCGCGTTCTTACGACATGCGCGAAGATTGACGGCAGCTCAGACTTCAAGTCGACAAGCCCTTCGGCAGCGCGCATGCGCACCAAACGATTGGAGTCGGTCAAAGCTTTCAGCAAGTGCGGAAGCGCCCGCACATCGTAGAGTTTGCCCATGGCTACGACGGCGCGAAGCCGCACGAACCACACTGAGTCATGCGAGAGTTCCGCCAGAACCTCTACCGCTTCGGCAGGCTGGGTGTTGGACATCGCGCGCGCGGCAGCTGCACGCAGCTCTGGCAGCTCATCCTCTGCCAAGCCGATAAGTTCCATTCCCAACGAAGGTCCAGCGACCTCACCCACGATCCGCGCAAGAACCTCTCGTAGCTTCGGATCAGCAAGCTTTAAGTACGGCATTAGTACCTGGGGACGCTCCCTAGAGCAGTTGATCAGCGCGTTCTGGAGCGGAAGAACTGGCACGTTCAAGCCCGACTCGGCTACCCACTGCAGAATCTCTTCCGCGGCTTCAGGCGACCCAAGCCTGCCAAGTCCGCGCAAGGCAGCATTTCGGACTTCGACATCTTCATCGCGCAATGCTTCGGAAAGCGCGGGAATGCCTTCAGGAGCTCTGGTTCGCCCGAGGGCTACAAGCGCGCTGCGCCTCTGCCACCCTTTCATAGTGCGCGCTTCGAAAATTCTCTTTTCAATGAGTCCACTGGTCCGCAGAAAGCGTAGCAACCGTGCCGACTCTTCGGCATGCGCAGCCTCGAAAGCGTCGAGCGCCATGTCCTCGATGATGCGACGGTCGAAAGGCTTCTTTCGCCACGTTTCGTAGGGGATCTCTCCGGAGATCAATGCATCCCATTGCTGGCGCAACTCGAAAACACGCGCGTCGCGCCTTTTGAAGAAGTTTTTACGATAGGTACGGCGAATGAGGATAAACGCAAGCAAGGCTGCGTCGGCGACGATAGCGCCGATAATCGCCTTCACCACGAAGGCGGACGGCGCTAACCTGTGCAAGAACTCAAAACCGGTAGCCATAGCTGAATCCATAGCTCATCTCAGAGCGGTTTTGCGTTCTCTGCTGGAAAGCGGCGTAGCCTGTTATGTCCTGCCGAGGTGTAAACCGGAAACGGATGCCGCCGCCGTAGGTTTGCGACGCAAAACTCCCGATCTGATCGACTTGCGCAAAATCTTCGGTCCCTACTCCATAGAAGACATTCCCCGAAAGTTCTCGCTGAGACCAATGAGCAAGTGGAAATCCGAGACGAGTGACGCCCGAGGGTTTCCAATCGACGTTTGTGTCGGAGAAATGGCTACGCGCTTCGATCAGTTCGATTGACCAAGTCCAATCGTGTGGAAGATAGAGAAGCGCCGTTTCGTTGACGGTCGAAATTCTGGCGAGGCTGTACCAATACCAGTGCTGACCATAGGTCAGTTCCAGGCCGCGGATGGGTTTGTCTTCACTGATTTTGAAGCCGTGGTCGAGACTGAAAAACGCTTCGGTTTCAGGAATCACGCCATTGTCGTGACCCGTAGCCCCGCCAACCGTCAGGGCACCCCAATGTGGTTGAGTGCGCGTCACGCTGCCGACAAACTCGCCGGCGTCGATGCTGTCTCGCTGATAAAAACTACCGGCGACGCTGGTAGTCCACTGCGGAGTCCATTTCGAAACCAAGCTCATCCATTGGTCGTAGTTCGAAGGGGCGAATGAAAACATGTCTTGGTCAAACCCAAACCTCAGCTCCTGTTTTCCCTCGCCCTGGAGAGAGTAAACACCCGTGCGCGCATCGACGTTGGCGGGATCGAGGACCAGCGCCCTCTGGAACTCGAGGCGCGCGTCGCTTAGATTGCCGCTCGCGCGCAAGATCTGGGCACGCTCTGCCCGCAAGTCTCCCCGATTTGGATCGAGCTCGACTGCGCGGTCTGCAGCTTTGAGCGCTTCTTCCATGTGCCCTTGCCGGACGTACAGATTGGCCAAGCCCATCCAATTGTCGGGATCATTTTTCTCGACCTTCAGAACCGTGTTGAAGTCGCGCTCCGCTTCGGCGAGTCTTCCGGCCCAGGTTAGAACCCGAGCACGCCACGCCAGAATGTCCATGTCTTGCGGTGAAGAGGCGATCTGCTCATCAACGACGCGCAAGGCATCGGCCCAATCATGAGCGTCGGAGTATTTCCGGACTTGCGCCTGCCACGCCTCTTCAGGCTGCCCTTGCGCCCGCCCGCAGAAAGACAGGAAAGCCGAACCAACAAGGAAAAAAATAAGCGCTCTCACGACACTATCGGCCGAGCGGGTCTGCCAAGCGTGGCATTCCTTCCGAATGGAGGGGGTGTGAACCATACCTCTAGAGAGGTGCACGAAATGTGCCATAGATCCCAAAAGAGTGGCGCTCCCCAATCGCACTAAGCACTTTTTAATCTGCTAGATACAGCACATTTGCGATGCGAATCATGCTTCCTATACGAAGCACGTATCCATGTATCAAATTGACACGATTGCAACACCTTTTGAGACGAGAATGCCAGTCGAACTAGGAATTCGAACGCGTCGTCTGACGTCTACATGAGTTCCTTTATTGTCTTTTTCGGTCATTTGATTCTCGAACAACTGCGGTCGACACATCGAGCAGCTACACTTTGGTTCCCATGAGAATAAAGAGGAGTCTGGCCCTTCTTTTCTTAACAGTACTTTCGTCATTGGTTCTTACTGTTTACCTCCGCTCCGACGAGCAGACTGCACATCTTCACGCCGCGAGTGTGCCCGTGAACCCGCTGCAACACGTATCGGCTGACCCGGTCACGGCCTATCCCGAGGCTTTTGCTTTGCAGATGGCGGTGTTTCGAACGACTTCAGACGAAGGAATGCTGGGGCTCCTCCACCCACTCGGCGAAATGGGAATTCCCTTCTTTGTTACTCACGATCTTGATCAAGCGCTTCGCCACCGCCTGGTGATCGTGTATCCGACGATCGACGGCCGCACGTTCAGCGCAAGCGCGATAGAAAAGCTCAATAAGCATGTCCGCATGGGTGGCAGCCTGATCTCGTTCAACGTCGTAGCGGGCGCGTTGAAGCCGTTATTCGGATATCGCGACGTCGCGCCATCTCGCCGACGCCATCGAGTGACCTTCAGCGCCACTGCGGATGCGGTGGAACGGTATTTGAACCGGCCGGAAGAGCGAGAGATTCAGCTCGGAGATCCGAAGTACGACGAAATTTTCTGGACCAACGGATATACGTCCGATGGCTCGTCGCAGGTGATGGCGCAATTCGAGGATGGCAGCGGGGCAGTACTCCGTAAGAAGACCGGCGAGGGAACCGCGTACCTTTTCGGATTGAGTCTGCAAGATGTGATCCTGCGCAACCAAGTTAACCGCGACTACGATGCCCAACGGCATTACGTAAACGTGTTCGAGCCCGGCTCGGATGTCTGGAGTCTTCTCCTGCGAGCTTGGTATGAATCAGCGCAGCCGGACGCGGTTCGTCTCAGCGCCATCCCAAGCGGAAACAGCTCCGTCTTCCTGATATCTCATGATGTTGACTGGGAGAATTCATTCGATCCCGCGCTGGATTTTGCGGCGATGGAAGAAAAACACCACGTCAAGAGCACGTTCTTCATTCAGACGAAATATGTGAGTGATGCAAATAGCGTGTCTTTCTTTTTTGGCAAGGACCTCGCGGACCTCAAAAAACTCTACGCCATGGGTTTTTCCGTCGGGAGTCATTCCGTAATCCACTCCCGCGGTTTCAATAAATTCGAACTTGGGACTGGAGCGGAAACGCTGGCTTCGTATCGGCCCCGAGGTACCGGCTTCGACAGTGCAACTGGTGCCACCGTCTTTGGCGAAATCCGCGTCAGCAAGGAGCTCTTAGACGGCGAACTCCCCGGACAGCAAACGGTGTTCTTCCGCGCCGGCCACCTCCGCGTTCCTCCTACTCTTCCGGAGGCCCTTCAGCGCTGCGGCTACTTGTTCGATTCCTCGTTCACCTCAGCCGACGTGCTGACGAACTTCCCTTATCCCTTGCCCCTGGGACTGGGGTTCGAAGAAGACAGCGGCATCCTTGAATTCCCGCTGACGTTTGAGGACGAGGAGAATCCACGACTTGATCAGCGCGTCGCGACCGCTCTGGAAGTGATTCGCGCCAACGCCGAAAACGAAGCGATCAGCTCGATCCTTATTCATCCGAACGAAGCACACTACAAGTTGAATGCCGAACAGGACATGCTCGAGCACCTTCCGCCCGGCGTCGTCGCCATGGACACGCTGAGCTTCGCGCGTTTCTGGCATGCGCGCGACCGATTGAAGTGGATTGTCGAGCCCACTCAAACAGTTTTGACCATGCGGCTGAAGGTGGCAACGGAGGCAGCTGCTGAGGGCTTGACCTTTCAATTTCAACGCCTAGTCAAGGGCATCGGCGAGAACGCGACTCTCGGTAAAAACGGTCGGGAGGTCGTGCTCCGCCCGCTGAAAGCGGGAGAAACCATTTCTGTGGAGATTCACTATGCCGAGTAGTTTGAGTCTCCAGCCTGCGTTCGACCGCCCTAGCACCCAAAATCGATGACGATGGCGTGGGAGGTTGTGGCGCACAATGTCCGCGACTCGGCTTGTCCCCAAAACTCTGGGTGGATCGTAAGAGTTTGACGGTGAATCGTCAGCGCCTCTATCCCACGTTAGACGGCTGAAGACAACTAAGGCTAAATTCGATCCGATTCCGCCCAGCCCTTTTCGCGGCGTACAGAGCTGTATCTGCGTCTCGTAACAGTTGCTGAAAATCGGGGGCTTGACAACCTTGGAAAGTGGCGATCCCAAAACTCGCGGTCGCTTGAAAAATTGTCGTCGAATATTCGAATTTTTCTCGCGTAAATCGTTCACGCAAGCGATCGATCGCTGTGTGTATTCCTGTCTTCTCGCCGTATGTAATGATCGCAACGAACTCTTCTCCGCCAAGGCGACCGCAAATATCTGAAGAACGTATGTTCGAACGTAGCGTCTGCGCGAAACGCTTGAGAACGAAATCTCCCATCTCGTGACCGTATGAATCGTTGATCGATTTGAAGTGATCGAGATCTGCCATAACCACCCAAAACGGAAATCCGTGTCTTGCAGCTCCCTCTAGCGCTGCTGTTGCCCAATCTTCGATAGCCCGTCGATTTGGAAGGCCGGTCAATGAATCCGTCCGGGCAAGTTCCTCCAGCAGTCGGTTCTTGGCTTGAACTTCTCGATGCAATTCAGCCATACGCCGCCCTACGGCGACGCGAGCGAGCAACTCGCCGGGGTGAAATGGCTTTGTGAGGTAATCGTCGGCGCCAGCAGCAAGCCCTTCGATGAGCTTCTCTTTGTTTGTTTTACTCGTGAGCAGAATGATGTAGGTAAACGACGTGCTTTCGCTGCAGCGAATGCGGCTACACAATTCAATTCCTGTGAGGTCGGGCATCTCCCAGTCAGTGATCAGAAGAGTTGGGTGAGTATCGGAAACGAGCTCGATGGCTTCTCGCCCGTTTTTTGCGAAAGAGACTAAGTAGCCGTGTTGAGCTAGCGCACCCTCGACTAATTTCCTGTAGACAGGTGAATCGTCTGCGACGAGGACATGGGTCCCGGCAGCCTTGGTTCCGTGATCTTCGGCCATAGTCGCTCCAGAAAATCTGCGAGGTTAGGACTCTGGTGTCTCACCTTCAGTTTCGAGCGACCTATCGAATGGCAGTTGCACGTAGGCACCTCACAACCGCTTCTACCAGTGACGTAATGTCGTTTTTGGAAAAGATGCCAAAGAGAGGTATGTCCGGCGACAGGCGTTGCGCGGCTGTGTCGTGAGCAGTGAGCATCAGGACAGGCACGTCGGGCATTTTCTCATGGAATATCTTGGCGGCAGTTGCGCCATCCATCACAGGCATAGCGTAGTCAAGAATGACGACGTCCGGCTTGATGCGCTTGGCCAGCCTAAGTGCTTCGACCCCGTTTGATGCTTCGAAGCACTTGCCCAATCCCCTGGCTTCGAGATAGCGCCTCAGGGACGTTCGCACGGGAGCAAAATCATCAACGATTAGGAGATTGGGCATCCCGAGTCCAAACGATTATGAGGCGCGAAATATCGATCTGATACCGGTACGAAGCGCGTTGAACAGTGAATCTAGTCTTGATCGGCGACAACCCGGCTTATTTTTGTGATGTGCTCGGTTTAGGAAGCAGTGTTCCACAGCACCTCGGTTTGTCAGCGCTGCGTTCAGAGTCGCCGCGTTTTGAGGTGGAAAACGCAGCAAAATCGTTCCTCAGGCCAAAGTCGTTGGAGAGGCTAACTCCCGACTAGTCGCGCTACCGGACAATTGCCATTTCTTGATGGTTATTGCTGCTGAACACCATAGTCTGCGCGAGCGGCCGGTTTTTCCGGGTATGGCAAGTCGCCCCGAATTTTAAGAGAGAGCGGAGCGAGACTTTTGGCGGCGGTTTTCCTGCCGGGTCCATGGGGCGCCGCTTGTTCGCGCGCATACACGACGCGGCGGTGGCAAGACTCAACCACGCGCGCCTCGAAGATGAAGAAATGAATTTTCAGTAGGCCAGCTCTATGAGGTGCAGAATGAACAAAGGTGGGATTGGGGAATTTCGAGTGTCTGTCCGAAATTCGAAACGAAATCGTCCAATCGGTGCCACTCCCACAGCAGCTCACCGTCCAAATGGCATTGGTTCCGTCCAACTACCGTCCGGAACCGCCAGCCTTCCAGCGCTTCGCCCCTCCCCTGCCCGTTTTTCGAGGTATTTCGGTCACTCAGCCGCGTAAGAGGAGTTGAATCATCAGGATTTATGGAGCGGGCGATGGGAATCGAACCCAAGTCCGAAGCTTGGACGTTGGAACTAGCAAGACTGAAGACCCTCGATCCCCCGATTTGTCAGTGGGACTGGACGAGCATCAGCGATTTAACGGATGAGCTTTCGTATGGACGATACTCGCTCCAGATCGCCGAGGAGTGCCTCACATACCAGTTGCGTTTAGACAGGACGGTTCGTTTAGAAATCCCTCGACAAGACGTGCCCGGTAAACGCTGAGTTTTTGAGAGTTTGGGATCCACTATCGGAACGTTTAGAAAATATCAGTTTACCAAACGCTGTGTTCCGTTTCGGAATTGCATTTTAAGATCGGCTCATTCGATTGAAGGTACTTAGAACAAACCACCATCAATTTGCACAACTGCTACGGAGCCGACTGCTGGTTCACACCTCAGACCCTGAATTGGAGATGATGACAGGCTTAGACCGTGCTTTTTTTCTCGCTGGCGATACAACTTTCAAATTACGGACGTTCGTAAGCCAGGTTGTCGAAGCGTAGGGCCTTTCCGTTTGTGAATTCGAAGATGACTTTGGAGTTAGGGTCGCGCCAGCCTGTGCGAAGACGGCGAAGTTGCTTTGGTCTTACGTTGATTGTGATTTCGCGGGCTTCCGGCGAACGAATGGTGACGATGGCTTCGGTGTCGGCATCGTTGTAGACGTCAATTCCTGAAAAGATGAGGGTGTCGGAAAATCGAAATGCGGCCTCAGTTGCATCGGGATCGGACGTAACCAGATTGAAAGTGCCAAATTTCCCGTGTGGAGCGCCGATCTGCCACTCGTCGTTCCCCCAGTCGATGACTCCGTTCGTGTGTTGACCAAATAGCTTTGTTCCGGCGGCTAAATGCGGGTCGTCGAATGTGATGTAAGTAGGCGGAACGACAGTGCTTTTCCCCTGGATGTCAACGTCGCGGGAATCGGAGTGACGG
>Ga0209006_10005590_pt1 | contig 11415 bp, 8 predicted proteins | sample JacPin_JW_Ref_O2_FD_188567 | JGI IMG/M metagenome (GOLD analysis project Ga0209006, IMG submission 188567) | Forest soil microbial communities from Algoma, Ontario, Canada - Jack Pine, Ontario site 1_JW_Ref_O2 (SPAdes) (version 2) | ecosystem: Environmental > Terrestrial > Soil > Boreal... | reverse complement strand
GAGGCGGGCCGTCTCGTCGTCGGTGAGTGTCCGCCGGAGCGGCGGCCACACCTTGGTCTCCTCGAACGCGATGTGCTCCCGGCCCGCGTTGATGAACGTGAACACGAGCTCTTCGAATTCGGGCTGGTCCACGTTCAGCTTGTCCAGCCGGTCCAGGATTTCCTTGCCTTCCTGTTCCTGGCCGGTAGCGGTATCCGCGAGCTCGTCACCATTCGGTAGGCGGTCGCGCACGGCCGGCCAGAAGTACATCTCCTCCACGGCTTCGTGCCGGGACTCCTCGATGACGAGCTCCTCGACCATCTTCTTGCGCAGTATCAGGTGGTTGTCGCTGGCCCCGGTGGCCGCGATCGGGCCCTTTTCGAGCTCGGCCAGCATTCGCTTGACCTCCTGATGGTCCTGGCCCAGGACGTCGAACACACTCGGCATGGTTCCTCCTCTGCCGCTCATGGCGGTGGATTGCCCCCGTTTCGGGATTGGCCGTCGCGTTCCAGGGGGACCGCCGCTTCCCGGCAGGACCGGGGGCCAAACCGTCCCGGCCAGATTCGCTGGGCCGTCTGGCCGTTTCGCCGCGCGCCACCCGGGTAGCCGCGGCCGGACCGGCCGCCACGGCCGGCGTACGGGTCCGCCGGTCCCGGGGAGCCGTTCACGGCCGGACCGGCCCGCCGTTCACGGGAGGAGACGAACGAGATGACCACCCCCTCACAGGAAAATCCGCCGCCGAAGCAGACCCAGGACTATCCCGGCCGGACCGGCGAGATGGATCCCCGTCCCCGGGATGAGATGCGGGGCTACGAGGGCCGCGGCCTGCTGGCCGGGAAGCGCGCGCTGGTCACCGGGGGCGACTCCGGTATCGGCCGGGCGGTCGCCGTGGCGTTCGCTAAGGAAGGCGCCGACGTGGCCATCGTTTACCTGTCCGAGCAGGAGGATGAGGACGCGCGGCACACCGCGGAACTGATCGAGAAGGCCGGGCACCGGTGCGTGACCATCCGCGGCGACCTGGCCGAGGAAGCCAACTGCCAGCGGGCCGTGGACCGGGCCGTGCACGAGCTCGGCGGACTGGACATCCTGGTCAACAACGTCGCGACCCAGGAGCCGGTGCAGGACTTCGCCGAGCTGACCACCGAGCAGTGGGACCGGACGTTCAAGGTCAACATCTACAGCTACTTCTGGACCACGAAGGCGGCCTATCCGCACCTGCCCGACGGGGGCGCGGTCATCAACACCGCGTCCATCAACGGCCTGCGCGGCAACAAGACCCTCATCGACTACTCGGCCACCAAGGGAGCGGTCCTGGCGCTCACCTACTCCCTGGCCCAGGCCTTCCAGGAGCGTGGCATCCGGGTCAATAGCGTGGCGCCGGGCCCGGTGTGGACGCCGCTGATCCCGGCCACCTTCGACGAGGACAAGGTCGGCAACTTCGGCGCCCAGGTGCCGATGGGACGGGCGGCGCACCCCGACGAGATCGCCCCGTCGTATGTGTTCTTCGCGGCAGGCCGGATGTCGAGTTACTACTCCGGCGAGGTGCTGGCCCCCGTCGGGGGGGAAACGCTGCCCGGCTAGGCCTGCATCCCGCCAGGCCATCTGGCCGCCGTCCCTGTCGCGGACACCCGCAGTCGGCGTGCGTGGAGAAAAGAGGGAGTCCCGTGCAATGGACTGCGACCGGGCCTGCGCCCGACCGGGTGCTCATCGTGGGCTGGCCCAGTTTCCTGCACGGTGAGGCGACCGCCGGGGACGTGCTGGCCATGGAGGCCGCGCGCACCGTACTCAGCGACGCGGGCCTGCGGTGTGACCTGGCCTGGAGCCCGGTCTTCCGGCCCGGCGGGCGGACGCTGGAGGACTCGCCGCCGGAGGACTACACGCACCTGGTGTTCACCTGCGGGCCAGTGCACGGGTGGCAGGTCGAGCGGTTGCACGACCGCTACCGCGGCTGCTACCGGATCGCGGTCGGCGTGTCGGTGATCGACCCCGCCGATCCGGCCGTGACCGGCTTCCACCAGGTGCTCCCCCGGGACGCCCCCGGCACGCCCGGCCGCCTGGACCTGGCCGCCGCCGTTCCCGTGCCCGCGGTCCCGGTGGCCGCGGTGATCCTGGCCAGCGCTCAGCCCGAATACGCGGCCCAGGGGCGGCACGTCCCGCTGACCGAAGAGCTCGGCGGCTGGCTGGCCACGCTGGACTGCGCCCGGGTGGCGGTGGACACCCGCCTGGCGCACGGAGACTGGCGCAGCCCGGCCACAGCCGCGCAGGTGGAGGCGGTGATCGCCCGCGCCGACGTGGTGATCACCACCCGCTTGCACGGCTTGGTGCTGGCGCTCAAGCAAGGGGTGCCCGTGCTGGCCGTCGACCCGGTGGCCGGCGGGGCCAAGGTCGCCACGCAGGCCGCGGCCTGGGGGTGGCCGGTGCTGCTCCCCCGGTCTCGGAGCCCGGTGCTCGACCGGGACGAACTGGACCGCAGGTGGGCCTGGTGCCGGTCCGCGGCGGGCCGAGCCCGCGCCGACGCCGCGCTCGGCGCACGGAACACGTCCCCGCTCACCACGGACCTGCTGGATGTCCTGAACGGCGTGGCCATGGGCGCTGGCCATGGGTGATTCCCTCAATAGTCGTAAGCGCAGCCCGGCCGCTACTAGACGTGGGCCGGATGAACCAGTCCATGAGGAGCGGATAGGAGAACGTCGCCTTCTGGCTACATACCTCGCCGCCTGACGCGGGTCCTGGCGGCCGCGTCAGCCAACGTAGCGCCGGGCCGCGGAGCGGCGGCGCGGCTCGTCGAGCAGCCGGATCGACGCTTCCACTGACGGCGGCAGCGGCTTCCGCTCGCGCAGGACCCAGGGCAGACCGCCGGCCGCGGCGCAGAACGCGCTGACCGACACGGCATCCCGGGGGACGGAGGCCGCGAGCTCCGCGGTCCGGCGCAGCGCCGCCGCCGGGGGGCGCCGCAGCCAGGTGAACCAGAGCGTATTCCGGATGCCGAGCCATCGGCGCCGGGTCGGGTCGCGCAGGGTGGAGGCCTGATGGTGCAGCGTGGCGCCGGGCAGGTAACACAGGACGTAGCCCCGGGCGACCAGGTCGGCGGCCAGCAGCTCCTCCTCCCCGCCCAGCCATAGCCGGGGCGAGAAGCCCCCGACCTCACAGAACGCGTCACGCCGCAGCACGGATGCGCCAGCCAGGATGCTTATCAGCGCCGGGCCGGGCAGGCCCGGTCGCGCGGGGACCGGAGACTGCGCCAGCTCCGGCACGATCGGATCGTCGGTGCCCGCCGGCTCCACTACGATCCTGGCCGTCACCGAAGCCAGATCGGGGTGCCGGTCGAGCGCGTCGGCGGCCAGTCCCAGCGATCCTGGCTCCCACCAGGTGTCGTCGTCACAGAACGCCACGTACGGCGTGCTCACCCGGCGCACGGCGAGGTTCCGTCCGACCGCGCCGAGGTTCCGCCGCGCGGCGATCAGGTGCATCTGCGGGTGAGCCCGGCGGACCGCGGCCGCCGTGCCGTCGGCCGAGCCGTTGTCCACCACGATCACCGGCGGCCGTCCCGGCAGCGCGGCCAGCAGGTCCAGCGTGCGCAGCAGCTCGTCACGCCGATTCCGGGTGATCACCACCAGGGTGACCCGGGGGTCCGGCCCGATCGGAGGGAACCCTGGCTTCTCACCCGGCATGGTCGTCTCCCAGGGCCCGGATGGCAGTCTCCACGTCCGGCGGCAGCGGGCGCCGCCCCAGCAGGGCCAGCGGCAGCCGGACGGCCAGGCCACCCAGCGCCCGGGCGGCGATCGCGTCGTGTCCCGCGCGCCGGGTCAGCCCGCCGGTCTCGGTCAGGGCGCACCGCAGCGGGCGGCGCAGCCAGGCGACCAGGGCGCGGTTCCGCGCCTCCTGGTACCGGCGGGTGGCGGGCTGCCGGGAGGCAGACGGGTGGTGGTAGGCGACGATGTCCGGCATGTAACAGGCGGCCCAGCCGGCCGCGGCCAGGTCGTAGGCGAAGAGCTGCTCCTCCCCGCCGATGAACAGCAGCCGGGAGAACCCGCCCACGGCCAGGAACGCGTCCCGCCTGATCACCGCCCCGCAGCCCAGGAAGCCCATCACCCGTGGACCGGGCAGGCCGTCCGACGGCAGCGGGCTGGCCGCCATGACCGCGTTGACGGCGTCGGGGGCCTGATCCGGGCCGACCAGGATGCGCGCCGCGATCAACCCCACCTCCGGGCTGGCTGCCAGCAGCGCAGCCGCAGCGGCCAGGGAGCCCGGTGCCCACCAGGAGTCGTCATCAGCCAGCGCGATGAAAGGGGTCCTGGCCCGGAGCACACCGAGGTTGCGGGCCCACGCGCCACGGTTGCGCCGCAGCGCGATCAGCTCGGTCCCGGGAAAGCGACGCCGCACCATCGCCGCGGTGCCGTCCTGGGAGCCGTTGTCCACCACGACGACCGGTGGCCGTTCCGGCAGGCTGGCGAGGTGTTCAAGCGTCCGGCACAGCTCCGCCCCGCGATTACGGGTCGCGATGACGACTGTGGCCGGCGGCCCGGTCGGGGCGGCGCGATCAGCGGCGGCTTCTGGCCGGGTCGCCCGGTACGTGTGCTGCACCCGCCCCAGATCCCCGTGGCCGGCCAGCTCAAACACCAGTTTGCCCGGCCTGCCCCCGGGTAGCAGGCACGGCGCCAGCCAGCCAGCCAGAATTCCGTAAGGCACGCGGTGAACCCCAGTCCCGGGCATTCGCCCAGCTACACGGTCGTCATCCCGACACTGGGCCGACCGTGCCTGCAGGACTGCCTGGACGCGCTGGCGGCCGCGGCCGGGCCGCTGCCGCGGCAGGTAGTGCTGGCCGACGACCGGCGGGACACCCCGGATCCGCTGCCTATCCAGCTGCCCCCGGAACTAGCCGGGCGGACCGTGGTCGTGACGCTGGAAGGCCGGGGACCCGCGGCCGCGCGGAACGCGGGCTGGCGGGCGGCCCAGGACACCGAGTGGGTCGCGTTCTTGGATGACGATGTGGTCGTGGACCCGTCCTGGCGGGCCGGACTGGTGGCCGACCTCGCCGGTCAGCCGACCCGGATGGCGGGGGTGCAAGGAACCATCACCGTCCCCCTGCCGGACAGCCGACGACCCACCGACTGGGAACGCGGGACCGCGGGCCTGGCCACGGCCCGCTGGATCACTGCGGACATGGCCTACCGGCGGCGTGCGCTGATCGACGCCGGCGGCTTCGACGAACGCTTCCCGCGGGCCTTCCGGGAAGACGCGGATCTCGCGCTACGAGTGCTGGACCAGGGGTGGCTGCTGGCCCAGGGGCACCGGGAGACCACCCATCCGGTGCGTCGGCCGCGGCGCTGGGCCAGTCTCCGAGCCCAGGCCGGCAACGCTGACGACGCCCTGATGACCCGGCGGCACGGTCCGGACTGGTACCACCGGGCGGAGGCGGCTCCCGGCCGCCGGGCGGGACACTGCGCCACCACGGCGCTGGCGGCCGCCTCAGGCACCGCGCTGGCCGCCAGGGCCCTGACCATTCTCACCCGGCCGGCCCGGACGAGCTCATCGACGGCCGGAACGCCCGGCCAGGGCCGGGACTTGCTCCTCGCCGCCGCGGCCGGGGCCGCCCTGGGCTGGCTGACGTCGACCGGGCAGTTCGCCATGGCCCGGATCCGCCCCGGGCCGCGCACCAGGGCCGAGGTGACCGAGATGGTCATCACCAGCGCGCTGATCCCGCCCCTGGCGGCCGCCCACTGGGCCCGCGGCTGGTGGCGTGCCCGGCGCGCGGAACCCTGGCCGCCACGGCCCGCGGCCGTGCTATTCGACCGGGATGGGACGCTGGTCCGCGACATGCCCTACAACGGCCACCCAGAACTAGTCGAGCCCATGCCCGGGGCGGCGGCGGCCATGATCCGGCTGCGCCGGGCCGGGATGCCGGCCGGCGTGGTCACCAACCAGTCAGGCATCGGCCGCGGAATGATCACCGCCGCCCAGGCGGACTCGGTGAACCACCGGATCGACAGCCTGCTCGGGCCGTTCGGCAGCTGGGCCGTGTGCCCGCACGGCCCCGATGATGGCTGTAAATGCCGCAAGCCGGCCCCGTTGCTGATCCAGCAGGCTGCCGCGGACCTGGGCGTGGACGCGACCGACTGTGTGGTGATCGGTGACATCGGGACTGACGCCGAGGCCGCGTACGCGGCCGGAGCCCGCGCCATCATGGTGCCGACGCCCCAGACCCGGCTGGAGGAGACCGTGGGCGTGCCGAGCGCCCCTAGCCTGGCCGCGGCGGTTCACGCCGTGCTTGATGGGCCGTGGCCACCGAGCTGGAGCTAGCCGCCTTCCTGACCTTGCCGTGACCGGCCGTTGAGCCGGATTTGATCATCCCGGCGGCCCGGTGGCGCCGTCTACCCCGCCAGCCCGGCCACAGCGCCAGCCTCCTCAGCGCTCACTTTCTGTAATTGACTGAGGTGAGACGGCACGACGTGGCCCGTGTGCGCCTCACTGCACCTCCCACTTCGGACGGGTTTTTCCGACCTTCGTTTGAGTGTTGGGCGCACGGGTAGCGCCGCGCCCCGTAATTGACTGGCCGATCACTGAGGGGCAGGTGATGAGGCATGCGGGCACTCGGGATCAACGCGGTTTTCCACGACCCAGCGGCCGCGCTGGTGGTCGACGGCCGAGTGGTCGCGGCGGCAGAGGAAGAACGGTTCAGCCGGCGCAAGCACGGCAAGCGCCCGGTGCCGTTCTCCGCGTGGGAGCTGCCCGAGCTAGCCGCGGCGTGGTGCTTGCGCGAGGCCGGTCTTGAACCGGCCGACCTCGACGCGGTCGCCTACTCCTACGACCCCGCCGAGTGCCGTCCCGCTGAGTCCCTGGGCCTGGATGATCCCTGGGATCACCTGCGGATCAGCTACGCGGAGCACGCACCGGGATTCATCGCCGAGGCGCTGCCCGGCGTGGATCCCGCCTCGGTCCGCTACGTGCGCCACCACGCCGCGCACGCGGCGTCCGCCGGGCTGGCCGGCCCGATCGGTGACGCCAGCGTGCTGGTCTGCGACGGACGTGGGGAGGCCACCTCGCACCTGGCCGGCCGGTACGCCGGCGGCCGGCTCGACGTCCTGACCAGCCAGCCGCTCCCGCATTCACTGGGGCTGTTCTACGAGCAGGCCACCAGCCATCTCGGCTTCCTGCACTCCAGCGACGAGTACAAGGTGATGGCGCTGGCCTCCTACGGCACGCCCCGGTTCGCCGCGGAACTGTCCCGGCTGGTGTACGCGGACGGGGACGGCGGCTTCCGCACCGAGCCCGTGGCCTGGGACAGCATGGTCAAGCGCCGGGCCAAAGGTGAGCCGCTGACCGGGGATCACGCGGACCTGGCCGCCAGCGTCCAGCAGGTGACCGAGGATGTCCTGCTCGACCTGGCCCGCTGGTTGCACGGCCGGACCGGGGACCGTGGCCTGGCCATGGCGGGCGGGGTGGCGCTGAACTGTGTCGCGAACTCCCGGCTGGCCAGCGAGGGCCCGTTCGACCGGATCTGGGTGCAGCCCGCGGCCGGCGACGCGGGCACCGCCCTCGGCGGCGCTCTCTGCGTGGCCAGCGAGGCCGGTGAGGCGGTGACGCCGATGCCGGACGCGTTCCTGGGACGGGGCTGGTCCGCGGAAGAACTGGCTGCCTGGCTGGACACCGCGGCCTGGCCCTACGAGCGGCCGGCCAGCATCGCCGACGCGATCGCCGCCGAACTCGCCGCCGACCGCATCGTCGCCTGGTTCCAGGGCCGCAGCGAGTTCGGTCCCAGGGCGCTGGGCAGCCGCTCGCTGCTGGCCCACCCGGGCCGCCGGGTCAACCTGGACCGGCTGAACGCCGTGAAGGGCCGGGAGGAGTTCCGGCCGGTGGCGCCAATGGTGCTGGCCGAGCGGGCGGCCGGCATCTTCCGCGGGCCGCTGCCCAGCCCGTACATGCTGTTCGTGCACCAGGTGGCGCCAGAGTGGCAGGACCGGATCCCCGCGGTCGTGCACGTGGACGGGACGGCCCGAGTGCAGACCGTGGACCGCGAGCATCAGCCGCTGGTCGCCGGGGTGCTGGACGGTTTCGCCGCCCGCACCGGCCTGCCCGTGATCGTGAACACCAGCCTGAACACCGCCGGGAGGCCCATGGTGGACGACCCGCGGGACGCGCTGGAATGCTTCGGCTCCGCCCCGGTGGACGTCCTGGCCCTCGGGCCGTTCCTGATCCGCCGGCCAGGCACATCAGCACCGGGATCGTCAGCGCCCGGCTCGTCACCACCGGGAAGTCCGGCACCGGGCACTGCGACGCCGGGGCCGCGGGCATGAGGTACCACCGCCGTGACGGCATCCTCGCGGTCCGGACGGACGGCCTGGGTGACGTCCTGCTGACCGGGCCCGCCGTCCGGGCCCTGGCCGCCGGCGGCCGGGAGGTGAGTTTCCTGGCCGGGCCGGCCGGGGCCGGGGCGGCCACGCTGCTGCCCGGCGTGACCAGGGTCCTGACTGAGACACTGCCGTGGATCGATCCCGGGCCGGCCGCCGTCGGGCCGGGCCAGATCCGCCGGCTGGTGCGGGCCGTCCGCCGGCTCCGCGCGGCGGAAGCCGTGATCTTCACCTCGTTCCACCAGTCGCCGCTGCCCACGGCGCTGGTCCTCCGGATGGCCGGAGTCCGCCGGATCAGCGCGATCAGCGAGGACTACCCCGGATCGCTGCTCGATGTCCGGCATCAGCTCACCGCGGACATCCCGGAGGCCCGCCGCAATCTGTCCCTGGCCCAGGCGGCCGGGTTCCGGCTACCGCCAGGCGACCCCGGCACCCTGGCCACCGCCGGGCCGCGGCCGGACAGCCGGCCGCTGACCGGGGACGGGCGCTACGTGGTGGTGCACCCCGGCGCCTCTGTGCCGTCCCGGCATCCGTCGCCGGACCGCACGGCCGCGATGATCGCCGCGCTGGCCGCCGCCGGGCATCGGGTGGTGGTGACCGGCTCCGCGGCCGAGCGTGCGCTGGCCGGATCGTGGCCGGACCGCCCAGACCGGGTGGTGAACCTGTGCGGCCGGACCGGCCTGCCCCTGCTGGCCTCGGTGCTGGCGCAGGCGGACGTGGTCGTGGCGCCGAACACGGGAGCGGCGCACCTGGCCGCCGCGGTGGGCACGCCGGTGGTCAGCCTGTTCGCCCCGGTGGTGCCGGCCGAGCGCTGGGCCCCCTTCGGGGTGCCGGCGGTGCTCCTGGGTGACCAGCACGCGCCGTGCGCGCGCACCCGGGCCCGGTCCTGCCCCGTGCCCGGGCACCCGTGCCTGGACGGGATCGAGCCGGCCGCGGTAGTGGCTGCAGTGGCCGCCCTGGCTCCCCCGGCGGGGGACCTCATCGGGCCGGGCCGCACTCCCTCCGGTGAGCCGAGCGTGGCGGGGGCGGCCGGGTGAGAGTCCTCATCTGGCATCTGCATGGTTCCTGGACGACGTCGTTCGTCCAGGGCCGTCACGAGTACCTGATCCCGGTGCTCCCCGGCCGCGGGCCGTTCGGTCTCGGCCGCGCAAGGACGTGGGACTGGCCGGCCAACGTCATCGAGGTCACGCCGGAGCAGCTCCGCGGGGAGCCCGTCGACGTGCTGGTGGCCCAGCGTCCCGACGAGCTGGCCCTGGCGGGCGCCTGGCTGGGGCGGACCCCCGGCCAGGACCTGCCGGTCGTGTACCTGGAGCACGATGCGCCGCCCGGCCCCGCGGTGAGCACCAGGCACCCGATGGCGGACGCTCCCGGCGTGCCCATCGTGCACGTGACCAGATTCAACGCCGTGTACTGGAACTGCGGGCGGTCGCCGGTGCACGTGGTGGAACACGGCATCCCGGATCCCGGCGCCCGCTGGAGTGGCGACATTCCTCGCGCCGCGGTGGTGGTCAACGACCCGGTGCGCAGGGGCCGGACGACCGGTACCGACCTGTTGCCCGGTTTCGCCGGGGCCGCGCCGCTCGATGTCTTCGGCATGAGGGTGTCCGGCCTGGCCGCGGCGCTGCACCTGAACCCGGATCAGTGCCGCGAGTTCGAGGACCTGCCCCAGGCCCGGATGCATGATGAGCTGGCCCGCCGCCGGGTCTACGTGCACCCGCTCCGCTGGACGTCGCTCGGCCTGTCGCTCATCGAGGCCATGCAGCTCGCCATGCCGGTGGTGGCGCTGGCCGCTACCGAAGCACCCAGGGCGGTGCCCCCGGCCGCCGGGGCAATCTCGACCGACCCGGCCGAGCTGCACGCGGCGGCGCGCCGGTTCATCCGGGACCCGGCCGCCGCCCGGGAGGCGGGGCTGGCCGCCCGGGAAGCCGCCTGTGCCAGGTACGGGCTGAAACGGTTCCTGGCCGACTGGGACGAGATATTGCAGGAGGTGCGCGCATGAGAATTGCCATGGTCTCGGAGCATGCTGATCCCACCGCCGCCCCCGGCGGGGAAGACGCCGGCGGCCAGAACGTCCACGTCGCCGCGCTGGCCCGGGCACTCGCGGCGCGGGACCACACGATCGTCGTTTACACCCGGCTGGCCAGCCCGGGCGCGGAGCCGGTCGTGCCCCTCGCCCCCGGCGTCGAGGTGCACCGGCTGCCCGCCGGCCCGGCGGCGCCGCTGCCCAAGGACGAGCTGCTGCCGCACATGGCGGAATTCGGCGCCGCGCTGGGCCGGGAATGGACCCGGCAGCCCCCCGACCTGGTCCACGCCCACTTCTGGATGTCCGGCCTGGCCAGCCTGCAGAGTGCGGCGGGCCTGCGCATCCCAGTGGCCCAGACCTTCCACGCGCTCGGGTCGGTCAAGGCCCGCCATCAGGGGGCCAGGGACACCAGCCCCCCAGAGCGGATCGACGCGGAACGCCGGATCGGCCTGGCCTGCGAGCAGGTCATCGCCACCTGCCACGACGAGGTACGGGAACTGGGCCAGCTCGATATCCCCTCCGACAAGGTGTCGGTGGTGCCCTGCGGCGTGGACACCGGCACGTTCTGGCCATTCGGCGCGGCAGCCCCCCGGGACTCCCCCGGCCGGCTGCTGACGCTGGGCCGGCTCGTGGAACGCAAGGGCATCGACACGGCCATCGAGGCGCTCGCGCAGCTGCCCGGAGTGGAGCTCGTGGTCGCGGGCGGCCCGGAACGAGCCCTGCTCGGCGGGGACGCCGAATACCGCCGGCTCCGGGACATCGCCCAGGCCCCTGGGGTGGCCGGCCGGGTGGTGTTCACCGGGGCGGTCCCCCGGGCGCAGGTCCCCGCCCTGATCCGGTCCGCCGACGTGGTGGTGTGCACGCCCTGGTACGAGCCGTTCGGCATCACCGCGCTGGAGGCGATGGCGTGCGGCGTGCCGGTGGTGGCCAGCGCGGTCGGCGGCCTGGCCGACACCGTGGTGCACGGGACGACTGGCCTGCTGATCCCCGCGCGCGATCCGGCCGCGCTCGCGGCGGCCGCCCGGACGCTGCTCGCGAACCCGGCGCTGCGCACCGCGTTCGGCG
>Ga0209006_10005589_pt1 | contig 11417 bp, 7 predicted proteins | sample JacPin_JW_Ref_O2_FD_188567 | JGI IMG/M metagenome (GOLD analysis project Ga0209006, IMG submission 188567) | Forest soil microbial communities from Algoma, Ontario, Canada - Jack Pine, Ontario site 1_JW_Ref_O2 (SPAdes) (version 2) | ecosystem: Environmental > Terrestrial > Soil > Boreal... | reverse complement strand
TCCAAGTTTGAGGACGCGAATCCGCGCACCATCCTGGGCGGTGGCGACGTGAAATACCACGTCGGCGCTACCGGTCACTTTCTAACCCGTTCGGGTGTGACTCTCGGTATGCATCTGGTTTCGAATCCCAGCCACCTCGAGGCCGTGGATCCGGTCGCTATGGGCCGTGCGCGCGCACAACAAATCCGCTTTGGAGAAAATGGGCAAGCTAAAGTCCTGCCTGTGCTCATTCATGGCGATGCGGCTTTCGCCGGCCAGGGCATCTGGGCAGAAACCCTGGGCCTGGGAACCATCCCCGGCTTCACTGTGGGCGGCACCATCCAGATCATCGTCAACAATTTGATCGGTTTTACTGCCGATCCTGACGAATGTTATCCCTCACGCTTCTCCTCCGACATCGGCAAACGCTTGCCCATTCCGATTTTTCACGTGAACGCAGAGGACACCGACGCGGCCATCCGCGTCGCCACGATGGCGGTTGAATATCGTTATGCCTTCCAATCCGATGTGATTATCGACCTCATCGGCTATCGCCGGCATGGCCACAGCGAGGTGGACGACCCGACAATCACCCAGCCGCTGCGTTATGCAAAGATCAAAGACCATCCGCCACTCTACGTGCTCTACGCCCAGGAGATTGGTGTGGATCCTTCGCCGCGGGTGAAGGAGCTGCAGCTACAGCTAGCGGAAGCCCAGAAGCAAGCGGCCCAGATGAAGAAGAGAGTTGCGCTGGCAAATCTTCCCAACTATTGGTCGAATTATTCTGGCGGAGCCTACAAACCTGAATACGAGGTCGACACAGCCCTGAGCGCCGCCTCTATCCAGGAGATCAGCAACCAACTGACCTCATATCCAAAAGACTTCCATATACACCCCAAAATCAAAAAACTGCTTGACCAGCGCCGGGAGATGGGCCAAGGCGATCGTCCCTTCGATTACGGCATGGCGGAAGCGTTAGCCTTCGGCTCGCTGGTGCTTCAGGGCACGCCGGTCCGTCTCAGCGGGCAAGACAGTCAGCGTGGCACCTTCAATCAGCGTCATAGCGTGCTGGTGGATATCGAGGACGAGCAACTCTACATACCGCTCCAACACTTATCGCCCAATCAGGCGCGCTTTGAGGTTTACAACTCCCTCCTTTCGGAAGCCGGCGTGCTCGGCTTCGAATACGGTTATAGCCGCGACTATCCAGAAACCCTGACTTTATGGGAGGCGCAGTTCGGCGACTTTGCCAATGGCGCGCAGATCATCATCGACCAATTCATCACCTCGGGTGAAGACAAGTGGGGACTGCTGAGCGGGGTGGTCATGCTGCTGCCGCATGGCTATGAAGGCCAGGGACCGGAGCACTCCAGTGCCCGCCTGGAACGCTACCTGCAGCTGGCAGCGCATGACAATATACAAATCTGCCAGCCCTCCACAGCGGCGCAGTATTTCCATTTGTTGCGGCGGCACGCGATGCGCGCGTGGAGAAAACCGCTGATCGTGTTCACCCCTAAAAGCATGCTGCGCAATCCCGACGCCAGTTCTTCCATTGCCGCGTTTGAGGCGCCTCGCTTCCAAAATGTTTTGCCGGAAACAGAAGTACAGCAAGTCAACCGCCTGCTGCTCTGCACCGGAAAAATCGGGCACGAGTTGCGCATGGAGCGCGCTAAGCACAAGGGCAGCACCACCGGCATCGTCTTTCTGGAACAGCTTTATCCCTGGCCAGAGGCCGAACTGGCAGCCGAAGTCGCCCGTCATCCGGAAGCGCGGGAAGTGATCTGGGTCCAGGAAGAGCCTGATAACATGGGCGCCTTGTCGTTTGTTGTGCCGCGCTTGCGCCGGCTCTTTCCTGAGCGTAAGGTACTCAGCATTAAGCGCTCCGCGGCAGCCAGTCCGGCAACCGGCTCGGCGAAGGCGCATGACATGGAACAGAAAACGCTCATCAGCCTTGCCCTGCGGGACGAAGGCAAATGACGAATGACGAACTAGTGACAACCTTCTGACATTTGCGCTGAACAAACCACTTTAATCTAGCGCTTGGCTCCCCCCAGCCGATGAACACATCTCGGAACAGCGGGAAATGCCCGCTCTCAAATACCTGGAGCGGCTGGAAGAACCAATGTGTATTGTGGAATTGTTTGAGCGCAATGTATTTGCCGCTCCTGATGCCTTAGCGATCTCTTCGGAAAACCGGCAGCTGACCTATCACGAACTGAATTTCACCGCTGATCGCATCGCAGAAGGATTGGCAGAGGCGGGCGCCTGCGCCGGCTCTCTTGTCGGAGTCCTTGTCGATCGGTCGCCGGAGATGGTCGCAGCTCTGCTGGGCATATGGAAGGCCGGCGGGATCTACCTTCCACTCGATCCGGCAACCCCTGCTGACCGCGTCGCCTTTATCCTTGAGGACGCTGCTCCTCCCTTTGTTCTTACCCAGAAAAAGTTCCTTGACCGCTTTGCCGGCGCTAGCACGCAAGTGTTTCTTCTCGAAGACTTCTGTGCCCGGGTGAGTACGTCGCGGCGCGGGACAACGCTTTCCACAAATTCTCCCGCTTATGTGACCTATACCTCCGGGTCAACGGGCAGACCGAAGGGAGCAATCGTCGCTCATGGCGGTTTCGCGAATACGGTCAGCGCGGTTGGTCAGGACTTGGAATTGCGGCCAGAAGATATTGTGCTTGCCTGGTCGACCATCGCATTTGACGTAGCATGCCTGGAGATTCTTTTGCCGTTGGCTTTCGGTGCGAGTTTGTTTCTCGTAGAGAAGGACGCGAGCGTCGGAGGCATCAGGGCGGAACAGATTCGCCGTTCAGGCGCTACAGTGATGTTCGGCACGCCCACTATGTATCGTCTGCTGCTCGAACAAGGATGGAAAGGCGATCCGAAGATGCAGGCCGTTGTGGGGGGTGAGGTGCTCCCCCTGAGTCTCGGAATCCTCTTGGCACAAAAGTGCCGTTCGGTTTGGAACCAGTACGGACCAACCGAAACATCGATTTGCGCCACCAGGGCGAAAATCGATACCGATGCGCAAACCATCACCATAGGCCGCCCGCTGCCCAATGTCAGCATTCATCTTCTCGATCAGGGTCTTCAACCCGTGCCCAGGGGTTCCGTGGGCGAGATTTATATAGGTGGAGCAGGCGTAGGTCTCGGTTATTTACGCCGGGACGATCTTAGCCGGGCGCTCTTTCTGCCAGATCAGTTTAGCGAAGCAGCAGGCACGCTCTATAAAAGCGGCGATCTCGCGATTGAGCTTGCGGACGGCAGCTTCGATTTCCTTGGCCGCGTCGATGACCAGGTCAAAATCCGTGGCTTCCGCGTCGAGTTGGGCGAAATTGAATCTGCGCTGCGGCAATGCGAAGGGGTGCAGGCCGCAGTGGTGCGTGCGGTTGAATTCGACGCCGGCGACCGCCGCCTGGTCGCGTTCATCGTAGGCGATGAACGATTTCTGGGCACTTGGAAGGAATCTCTGCGCAGTCAATTGCCTCATTACATGGTTCCGGCGGAGTTCGTACGGCTCCAGTCTTTTCCTATGACGGCCAGTGGGAAGGTAGACGTCCAGACTCTGGACGCGATTCGTCTCAATTCGGCAGCGTCTGCCCCAATATCAGACACAGCGCCGATTGATCCGCTAGAAGCGCGGCTCAAGGCGATCTGGGAGAGACTGCTGAAATTAAATAACGTCGAGCTCGATCAGGATTTCTTCGCCCTTGGCGGTCACTCCTTGCTGGCAGAACGGATGTTGGTTCAGGTCGAGGGATGGTTTGGTTCACGCTTGCCGCATTCAGTTTTGGTTGAGCATCCGACTATCCGAGGTTTGGCGGCCTACCTCCGGCAGAACCCGAAAGGACGATGGCCCGCTTTGGTAACGCTTCAGGCCGGCGCACACCGGCCACCCTTGTTCGTTGCCCACGGAATCGGCGGTAGCCTGTTGACCTTTGTCGACCTCGCGGCAGAACTAGGCCGCGAACAACCGGTGTATGGTCTCCAACTCCCCGCGTATATTGACCACCATGAGGCACAAGTAAGTGAACTCGCTGCGAACTATGTGAAGCAGGTGCGCGCGATTCAAACTTCCGGACCCTATAACCTGGCCGGGCATTCTTCCGGAGGGGTGATCGTGTTTGAGATGGCCTGCCAACTGATGGAGCAAGGCGAAACCGTAGGCCTTCTCGCACTGTTGGATTGCGACCCAAATACCGGTAAGAACATGCATCAACCTTTCCGTGATTGGAATTCGTTCAAGGCATCCGTTCGCCGCGCATGTGCAGAGCTCATGGTGCGTGAATTTGGAATCAAGGAGTTGCTGCATCGCAGGATGGTTTACCAGCGCATTAAATTGAAAGCCTGGTTGGCATCTCGGATGGCAGCCCGGGCGGCTGCACACTCACGCCGTGCCGGAGGAACAAGCGCAGGCCCGCTTCCCAACCCCCTTGGGGCAGAAGGATATCTCGCACTCGCCATGCGGGACTATGAATTGAGGACCTATCCAGGGAATGCAACCCTTTTTATTGCCAGGGACGAGCCAGGCCGCAATCCTGAGCCCGCGAAGGCGTGGGCAGGCAGGATCCTCGGCACCTGCGAAACTTGCTTCATGGCCGGAACGCATCGTGGAATATTGCACCAGCCGCAAGTAACTTCCCTTGCACGGGAAATCAGGCAGAAGCTGACGGGCGGCGTGGAACCGGGTATGACCAGCATTGTGGCCTGAGCAGCACTTCATTCTTTCAACAGCGGAAAAAAGCGAGCCTGGGATGTGGCTGCGCGGTCGCGAGTGCCCCGATGGTGCCTGAGGACGGTGAAGCATCGTGCAGCCTCCACGGGTAGCTAAAGCGCTGCCGCGTCGAAATCAGCTCTGCCTTCTTGTCAGCCAATAAAGAAACATCGAAGGTATCCAGCCCACGCGAGAGACCTACTCCTTCAGCCTTGAGGATGGCCTCCTTACGCGTCCAGCAACGATAGAATCCGGCGAGCCAGGCCTCTCCCTGCAATCCCCGCAGGTCGGTGAGCTCGGTCGCAGAGAAATGCCTATCGGCGACTTCCGCTTCAATCGGCCTCACATCTTCTACATCCACGCCAACCGGCTGGGCGTGGTCCACTGCCAGCAAGGCAACGGTCTTGCTGTGACTCAGGCTGAACTTCAGTAAAGTTTCTCCCGCCAGCTCGGGTTTGCCAAATTGGTTGTTGCGAAAGCAGAGTCTCTCCGGCGCCAAGTTCAGATAGGCTCCAAGAATTCTGCGCAGGTTCCCGTGCGCGATGGCGTAGCGCTCTCGATCCGCAGCGAAATGAAAACGCTGCACCCGTTCCTGTTCCTGGCGATCGAGGATTTGCAGATGAGCGGACAGATTGCACGCAGTCGGTTCAAGCACCCAGGCCCAGAGATGAACCTCATCTGGGGCGATCGTCCCGAGGAATGGAGAGGCCGGCCAAGTCAGCGGGGAGTTCACGTCCGATTGGCTCCAATGCTGGTTCAGGGATTCGAGGCAGTCTCAATGATTCAAAATGCTACACACTATTGTCTGAGCTTTCCTGCCGTGCATGCGCTCCGGGGCTCTCAACCCACATCAATTCAAGCTGGCGAAGTTTGTTAGTCAGAAATGCCACTTCGCGTGCACTGACGTCTTCCGATTCTGCACGAGCAATTTCATGTTGCAAAAAGTTGAATGCCGGCCGCATCTCCACCGGGAAGTCGTCGCTGCGTAATCCGCGCAGAACTTCCCAGGCCTGGAGAAGGAGTGTCCGGTCACCCGCCTGCGCTCCCGGGTGCGCCACCAGTGACGCTGCGCGCCGGAGTCTTTCATGAGCATCAATCTTGGTCATGGGTAATAAAGTGTGACATGAAACTGACGAAATCATCTACCACTGGGCTGCGCCTTGCAATCATGATGCAAGGTACTGAACCACAATATAATGGGTTCATCCGTCTGGAGGCGAAAGCAACTAAATTTGTGATTGGGTACTCTGACAATGTGGAAGGGACGGGCTCACGAGAGGGCTACGACTTTCGTTTAAAGTTGGCGCAATATGTCCGAAGCCAGGCCCTCCCCGTGGATAAATTGGGGCACCAACCGCGCCTGTATGCGTTGACCCGATTGGTAGGCGATGGAATGTCCTACGATGACGACGTGGTCTACGCCGCTGCGTGGCTCCATGATCTGGGTGTCTTTGTGGGCCACCGGCCGGAAGATCCGGAAAAACTATCCGGCTGGGACAATGTCAGCTATGCGATGCAGCAATCGCCGCCGCTCTTGCATCAATTTGGCTTTCCTGCCACGAAAGTTGCACAAGTGGTGGAAGCGATCCGCACGCATCAACCGCACTTGAACCCCACGGCCCCGGAGGGCACAATCCTCCGCGATGCGGATATTCTGGAACAGTTGGGTTCCATTGGCATCCTGCGGATGGTGGCCAAGATCGGCAGGGATACGCGATACCCTACATTTACCAGTGCGGCGGCGACTTTGCGCAAGAGCCTGGCGGACTTGCCCGGCAAACTCCACCTGGAGACAGCAAGAGTATTGGCCCGTCCAAGAATCGCTTTGCTCCAGGCTTTTCTTGAGGAGTTGGAGAACGAAGCACACGACGCCCTTTGCTAAAAAAGGGCTCGCACAATGGTTACCGATGATGTTCCAAACTCTAAAAGCAGCGGTTGAATGTGAGAGACTAACCGTTGCCAGCACTGGAATTTCAGCATCTTAAAGCCAGGCTGACCTGGCAAATTGCATTGGGGGCCCGCTACATGAAGTTGAAAAATGCCAAGGTAGTCGTATGTGGCGCCGGAGGTTTTATCGGCGGACATCTGGTCAAGAGCCTGCTGGACAACGGAGCAAAAGTCATCCGGGCAGTCGATGTTAAGCCGATGTCCGAGTGGTATCAGTCCTCCCCCGGGGTAGACAACCAGGTCCTGGACCTCAAGGACAAAGACAGTTGCATGAAGGCAGCGCAAGGCGCTGAAGTGGTCTTTCAGTTGGCCGCGGATATGGGCGGCATGGGCTTTATTGAAAACAACAAAGCTCTTTGCATGTTGAGCGTGCTGGCCAATACGCACATGCTCATGGCGGCGCGGGAAAAGGGAGTCGAGCGTTTTTTTTACTCCTCCTCGGCCTGCGTTTACAACGGAGACAAGCAGAAAACTCCCGACGTCGTGGCGCTGAAGGAAGAAGACGCCTACCCGGCGCTTCCTGAAGATGGCTATGGATGGGAGAAGCTGTTTAGCGAGCGCATGTGCCGTCATTTCGAAGAAGATTTCGGCCTGCAATGCCGTGTGGCTCGATACCACAATGTCTACGGCCCCCTGGGGACGTGGACGGGCGGACGTGAAAAAGCTCCCGCTGCTATCTGCCGCAAGGTCATCGAAGCCAAGGCCTCAGGCAAACATCAGATTGAAATATGGGGAGATGGGAAACAAACTCGCAGCTTCATGTATATCGATGACTGCACCCGTGGCACGCAGGCCATCCTCGAGAGCGAAATTCACGAGCCCATTAACCTTGGAAGCAACGAACTGGTTACGATCGATCAGTTGGTATCCATCGCTGAGCAGATAGCGGGAATCAAGCTGGAGCGAAAGTACAATCTCGGTGCGCCAAAAGGCGTCAACGGCCGTAATAGTGACAACACCAAAATCAAACAGTACCTGGGGTGGGAACCCTCAATTCGACTGAAAGAGGGTTTAGCGAAGACCTACGCATGGATCGAGAGCGAAATGATGGCTACATCCAGGGTCTAGTTAAGCTACAGCGAATTGGGGATTACCGAGGACCAAGCATCTCTGGTACTGAAATAGATTATTGAGGCTACGAGAAACTGTGGGAGTGTCAGCGGTGGCGACGGCGAGCGCTCAATTCCGGCAGATTCTGGGAATCCGTTTCTTCGTTGGCGACGCTGACGAAGCGATCGCGCGCATGAGCAGCGGTGGCTTGCTTGTCGTCCCCGCCGCTCCCGCCCTCAAGAACATAGCCAGTGATCCTGCCTACCGCGAAGCGCTCCAGGGCGCCGACCTCGTAATCACCGATAGTGCCTTTATGGTTATGATATGGAACCGCCTCAAGCGCGATTCCATTCGCCGTGTCTCCGGATTGAAATATCTTTCTTCACTGCTTAGGCAGCCGGACTTCCACCAGCCCGGCGGTAGCTTCTGGATCATGGCCAGCGAAGCAAGTGCGCGCAGAAATTGTGGTTGGCTGCGACGGCAGGGAATTGAGTTGGCTGCCGCAGACCGATGCGTTGCCCCGCTTTACGGGAAGACGATAGACGATTCTGAACTGCTGCAGCGAATCAACCAGCGCCGGCCCCGGCACATCGTTGTGACTTTGGGTGGAGGTACGCAGGAACGTCTCGGACTCTATCTAAGAAGCGCGCTCGACTACAAACCATCGATTCATTGTGTAGGCGCGGCGATTGCTTTTCTGAGTGGTGATCAGGTGCAGATTCCAATCTGGGCAGACCGGTTGTACCTGGGATGGCTGTTCCGTTGTCTCTCGGACCCGCGACGCTACATGCCACGCTATTGGGATGCACGCAAGCTGCTGTCGATGATGATCCGCTACGGCAGCAGTCTCCCGGATTACCGCAAGAGCACGACTGTGGACCTGGCCAAGAGCGACTGCATTCCCTCCACTCCCACCGCCTCGCAATAACTCCTGCGTCGTGGGGCACGGCTTCACAGGTTGCGGAAAAACTCAGGATTTTGATAGGTACGGGCTTCAGAGATTGCGTGAGAACGCGGTCCTTGTGAAAGGGCACGGCTTCAGCCGTGCCACAAATGAAAATGCGGTGTCCGGCTTTAGCCGCTGAGGTACGCACTTAGGGGCGAAAGCCTCTGAGACACTTCTGTACTTGATCGAGCGAAAGCGTCCCCGAAGCACCCAAGGGTAGCAGGCAAAAGGCAAGGGCACGGCCGAAGCCGCGCCCTACTTTGTTATTCAGTAAATCGCTTCTTACTGCTGGCTAGTCCTGACGCTGGCGCGCTGTGTCTCCGCGTGCTTGGCAGCGGTCTCAAGCGCCTTTGCCTGGGGCAGGTAGTCAAGCGCCTTGTTGATCATGGGATCCCAGGCGGCCCGGACCTTCAGACCCTCTTCCTGGCCAAACTGGGTCGTAAAGATCTCTGCCTTGATGTTGGCCTTAACCCAATCCATCACCGGCGCCAGATCCGCGTCCGTGTAGGGAATCTGCTGGCTGGTCAGAAACTCCTTGAATGAGGTCATGACCGTATCGTCCACCTGGAAGTCTTTGCCGACGGTCCGGTTCGCCATGTAGTGCTTGGCAAAATTGAAGAACGCGTAATGCTCGAGCAGCACGTCCTGAACCGGGACTGACTTGGGAGTGTCGATTTTGTCGTCGGGGGTGATCCCGCCGCCGCCAAACACCGTACGCCCGGAATCGGTGGCTTTGACCTCGCGACTCTTCGTATCCTGCGGCTGATCGTGGTTGTAGTAATAGTCGTAAAGCGAAACACCGTTGTAGTTGCGTTGGATCAGGCGGCCGCTGGGCGTGTAGTAGTGATACGTGGTGAGTGCCAGCCCGGTGTTCTCTGACAACGGGTAGACGGTTTGCACCAGCCCCTTGCCGAAGGTCGTCTCGCCGGCGATGATCGCGCGGTCATGATCCTGCAATGCACCAGAAACAATTTCAGCGGCCGAAGCCGTGCCGTGATTTACCAGCACCACGACGGGATATTCGCGGCCGCCATTGCCATGAGTCGCGCGATACGTCTGTTCAGGAAAGGCGCGGCCGCGTTGGGAGACGATCACCTGACCCTTTTCCAGGAACTTGTCGCATACTGCTACCGCTTCACTCAACAAGCCGCCAGGGTTTCCGCGCAGGTCAAGAATCAAACCATCGACGCTGCCAAAGTGATCCAGGGCATCTGAGAGTTCGCGGCCAGTGGTCTCCTGGAAATTCGTAATGTGCACGTAGCCGACATTCGGTCGAACCATGTAAGCGAGATCGATGCTGTTGTGCGGGATCTCATCCCGAATCAAGTCAAATACCAGCGGTTTCGCTGCGCCCTCGCGTGCAATCGTTATTTGCACGTGGGTGCCTTTAGGTCCTTTGAGGACGTTGGCAACATCTTCCGAGTTCATGTTGTCGGTGGATTTGCCATCAACGGCGACGATCACGTCTCCGGGCCGTATACCCGCTTTAAAAGAAGGCGTGCCTTCGAATGGGCTAACCACCACAATCTTGTTGCTCTGCGGTTGAATCAGCATGCCCACGCCGTAGTACTTGCCATGCTGGTCTTCGCGCATCTTGGCATAGGCTTTGGGGTCGTAGAAGCTGGAATGCGGGTCAAGCACGCGTAGCATTCCGGGGATCGCCCCGTCGTACACTGCCTTTTCGGCCTTATCACCGGTCAGCGGCTCAGCGTAGTTTTGTTCCACCAGGTTGTAGACGCTGGTGAAGTTGCGCAAGTCGTCACGCAACGCGGACTCATCAGAACTGGATTGCGCGCCAAGGCGCTGGCTCACCACGGTTCCAAGGAAACCACAAACCACAAAGAAGAGGAGGATGGAGAACAAAAACCGTCGTGTCCGAGATGCCATTGTGCGGTAATCCTCAGGGTCCGGAGGCGCAGGGAGGGGGCGTTCCTGAGGCGCGGCCCGGAGTGTTCTTGATCGAAGTATACCATTGGACGTAAGCTGATCTGATACGTACTCAGCCACTGAAAGAGCAGCAAAATCCGGTCTGTTCGACGTCCGCACCCCAGACGATCAGGCAAACTACCACAGAAGGGCTAGGGCGTTTTACTTCTGGTGTATAGAGGGTGACGAGTTCGAGATTCTCCATGGTAATCCGCGTATCGCGGCTACCTCCGGTCACCGCTGGAAGTCAAACGTTCTTTAGCTAGCAGCAACATGAGATGTCCATGCAAATGACGTTTTCCGAGTTTCAGAAGTCCACCGCGATCTTGATCCTCAGTGCGAGTCTTAGCGCTGTTCCCTCCCTGGGCCAGGCAAACAACAAGGCTGGAGCGACCGAGCCTTCACCCACTCAAGGGAAAGTGGTGGAAGACATCGCCGTCCGCGTGAATGACCAGATCATTACCAGCTCGGATTATGACCGGGCTCTGGAGCAGTTGGAGGCCGAAGCCAGCCGCCAGGCCGTTCCCGCCCATGAGCTGGAACAGAAAAAGGCCGATCTGTTGCGCGACCTGATCGATCAGCAGCTGTTGCTTTCCAAAGGAAAGGAACTCGGGATTACCGGTGAAACCGAGTTGATCAAGAGCCTGGACGGGCTTCGGAAACAGAACCACCTGGATTCGATGGAGGACCTGGAAAAGGCCTATACCTCGCAAGCGCAGGGCGGTGCGACCTGGGAGGACTTCAAAGCCAGCCAACGCAACGCCATCATTACTCAGCAGGTGGTGCGGGACGAGGTTGGGCGAAGAATCAGCATGTCACCGGGCGAGGTGCAACAGTATTTCAAGCAGCACGAGA
>Ga0209006_10005588_pt1 | contig 11421 bp, 10 predicted proteins | sample JacPin_JW_Ref_O2_FD_188567 | JGI IMG/M metagenome (GOLD analysis project Ga0209006, IMG submission 188567) | Forest soil microbial communities from Algoma, Ontario, Canada - Jack Pine, Ontario site 1_JW_Ref_O2 (SPAdes) (version 2) | ecosystem: Environmental > Terrestrial > Soil > Boreal... | reverse complement strand
GCGGCCTGTGCGATCGCGTCCTGCAAGGCCGCAGGAGTTTTCTGCCAAGCCTCGTGCAACTCAGCTTCTGGCACGCGCACAGACTTGCTCTTGTCTAAGCCGTCCCATCGCTTTGCATACCGCCGCAAAGCACCATCACCACGGCGGCGCACATCATGAATAATGCGCCGCACCGCCGGTTCAACCTCGGCCAGTTCGTTCGCTCCCCGCTGCTCCACTGCACGCACGAACCGGTCTTTCTTCAGGCCATCAAGAATTCGCATGCGCATCACATCACCACCTTGTTCAGCGGATACTCGACGATCCCCTGCGCATTGGCTTGTTTGAGTTTCGGAATCAGCGTCCATGCGGTCTGCTCTTCGATGATGGTGTTGACGGCAACCCAATCTCCGTCAGCCAAGGGAGCGACCGTTGGATTCTTCAGCGCGGGCAGCAGGCCAAGAACCGCTGCGAGATCTGGTTTGCGCACGTTGAGCATCAAGCCGACGCGGCCATGCGCGGCCATCGCTCCGCACAGCATCACCGCGAGATTTTCAATCTTGCGCCGTCGCTCGGGATGGTCCCATGCAATCTTGTTCGCTATCAGCTGTGTGTTCGACTCCAGAACAGTTTCGATAATTCTTAAGTGGTTCGCCCGCAGCGAACTGCCAGTCTCCGTAACTTCGACGATCGCGTCCGCCAGCAGCGGAGGTTTCACCTCCGTAGCTCCCCACGAAAATTCAACGGTCACCGGAACGTTCCGGCGAGCGAAGTAATTTCGCGTGAAACTCACGAGTTCAGTAGAGACGATGCGGCCTGCAAGATCTTCGGACTTCTGGAATTTCGATTCCTCCGGAACGGCCAGCACCCACTTCACTTTTCCCATGCTCTGTTTGGCATAGATCAGGTCGGTGACGCTGACTACCTCAAGGCCGCTCTCCAGCACCCAATCGAGACCGGTCAATCCCGCATCCAACGCGCCGTGTTCTACGTAGCGCGCCATTTCCTGCGCCCGAATGAGCAGGCATTCGATTTCGGGATCGTCGGTGTTGGCCATGTAGGATCTCGCGCTGGTGTAGACGCGGAGCCCGGCGCGGGTGAACAGGCTGAGTGTCGCTTCCTGCAAGCTGCCCTTGGGAATGCCGAGACGAAGTTTCATCGCCGCGCCTCTTTTTCTTCTTGTTCTTTTGCCAAAACTGCGCCGAGCGGCAGTGCCTCGGTGAAGCAGGATATCGACCCGGTATGGCAGACTTTGCCTTCGCCCAGCACACGGACATGCAGCAGCAGTGTGTCGTGGTCGCAGTCCGTCGATGCCGCAACCACCTCCAGTCGATTACCGGAGGTTTCTCCTTTGGTCCAGAGCTTCTGCCGAGTGCGGCTGTAGAAAGTTACGAATCCGGTGCGCAACGTCTTCTCCAGCGCCTCGCGGTTCATGAAACCCACCATCAGCAACTCCCTGGTGGCCGCGTCCTGAATCACGGCGGGCGCCAGACCTTGCATTTTTTCGAAATTGATCTCCACTGAAACCTCCTCTTTTTCATCCCCCTTCAGCACCCACGACAGAAACACAAAGCCCGCTGCGCGGTTCGCGTCAGCGGGCTTGGATCTTCTAAAAGCTCTTAGGCTCTCATCCGTAAACCGCCGCCGATGCACTGATCGCGTGATGGTTCTGGTGACGGTGGTACTGAGCCGAAATCATTACAATTCGATGTTAGGACGATCACTCTCTCTCAGTCAATCGAAATTCCGCGTCGTTAGTTTCGCGATATGCGAAGGCAGCAAGCATCGGACGAGCGCACCAACCAACTGCGTCATGTGGCAAGCAATAACTCCCACGAGGAAAAGGACTTGGCTGTTTCGTGAAAGAAGGGTGTCGAGAGCCAGAATCGCAAACTTGAATTTGTCCGATCACTTCTTTGCATACTATCCCAGGTGCGCAACCGTGCGGCGAGCAATGCCACAGTCCAAATTGGGAAGTGGTTGCACGCGCCTGCAATGTCGCAAAAATTATCAGTCTTGACAAGACTGCATTTCGCGCTACTGTTCCATTGGGTTATCAGGAAGCCTCGAGCTCGTTGGGGTGTCTGTGTCCATAATCCCGTGTGGAGAAATGCAATGAAGAACAAGAGAGTTCGCGGATTGACGGTAACGGTGATAATTGCGGCATTTGCGTGCTTCGCGCTTCCTTCCTTTGCCGGCGACATCATCGGGCTGGCCGACAATGCGAACGCCTGTGGTGGGGCTACGCTTTGCAGCACCAACGGCACCACGGGATACCTGAATAACGGAACCGGCGTGCCCTTCGATTTGAGCACGATCAACTCGTGGTTCCAGGTGGATACTGGAGGGGTGCCCAACAACGGAGATTTTCTTGTGGTGAACAACACAGGTGCGGTTGTGACCAGTTTCTCTCTCACTATCACCGATAGCTTTACGAGCTCGACCCCGTCGGTGACCTGCTCGGGATCTCCATCGATATGCATCGACAATTTTCAGATTCACACAGGGGCGGCGAGCTTCGCGCCCACCGTTGTCAGCTTGACTGGGCCGGATTGTGTTTCGGGGTGTGGAACCGACTCAGCAAACTTCTCACCGGGTACTGTGACCTACAACTGGAGCGGGGCGAGTATTCCAATCGGCGCGACGTTCGACCTGAACTTTTCTTCGTGGAATAACGGCATTTCCGCGCCTACTGTGGTGCCGGAAGGCTCCGGCATCGCCATGCTTGGCGCGTCGGGTCTGGTGTTATTGGGAACTATCGCGCTGAAGAGGCGATCTCTAAGTTAGCTCAACGCGCCCGGTTCGACTGCAACAGCTGCTTCCTCAGATTCGCGGCATCCCGGTAACTCGGATCGATCTTCAGCACCTCCTGCAGTTCCTGGCGCGCGAGCGCGGGCTGGTTGTTCTTTTCGTAGGCCAGTCCCAGGTGATAGTGGATGCTCGGGTCCGGCGCGGTGTCATTCTTCTCGTCGAGTTTCAGGGCTTCCTGGAACATCCGGATAGCGGAAGTGTAACCGCCCTTTTGATAATAGATTCGTCCGAGAGTATCGGCAGCGTCGGGTGACTGGGGCATATGTTGCCGGGCCGTTTCCGCCAACGACGCTGCGACGTTCAGATCTCCGCCGCTATACAAGATCACGTTCGCCAGATGGCTGGAAGCCACTGTATTCTGAGGTTGCATGGCTAAAGCATTTTTGTATGCGGTTTCGGCCTTATTCCAATCCTGACTGGAAGCGTACAAATCCCCGAGCAAAACGTAGAAGGTGGCCGCACGCGGGTTGTCCGTGAGCGCCTGCTGATAGGTGACAATGGCTTGATCACGCGATCCTTTCGCGACCTGCACCTGACCGAGCTTCATCAAGGCGTCTGTATTATTTCTATCGAGTTCAGCCGATTTCTTGAATGACGCTTCGGCACCTCCGAGGTCCTTTCTACTTTGGAACTGAACTGTGCCTAGCAGATCGTAAAATCCACTGTTGTCGGGAACCTTGGCGATCTGAACATTGGCCGCAGCAATGGCGGCGTCAATTTGCTTTTGCGCGACATAACAGTTCATCATGCCGCGGAGAGCATCGTTCGATCGGGGATCCCGGTCAAGCGCCGCGCGATAGTTGGTTTCTGCTTCGGCAAATCGCTTCTTAATGAAGTCGATATTTCCCATTTGTACGTATCCGGCGGAACTACTGGGGGCGACCTCGATCGCTTTGTGTGCGTCGGTTTCCGCAGCGGCGAATTGCTTCTGATTCATCTCAGAAACCGCTCGCAAGGCATATCCGTCAGGAGACGCCGGCCGCAGGTTGATGACCTGAGTTGCCGCCTCCTCGAGTGTGGTCATGTCGCCCCGGCGCATTGCTAATACAGCCAAGTCACGTTGGGCATCAGGCAGATCGGGACGCAGGTGAACGGCAGTTCTCCATTCACTTTCGGCGCTCTCCAGATTTCCGGCTTTTTGAAATGCGACACCCAACTGGTAGTGAGCCACACCGTTGCTCGGGTCATTTTTGATTACGGTTTGCAGGGTTTCGACAGCAACCTGAGGATTGCCGGCGCGCAGCTGTAGTTCTCCGCGATAAATCAAGGCGTCGTTATCATTTGGATCAGCCTTCAGGAGCTCCTCGTCTAAGCCTCGGGCCTCATCAAGATGATTGGTCCGAATCAGAAGGTCAGTATAAGTTTTCGTGACTTGACGGTCGTTCGAGTGTTGCTGATGCAACTCTCGATATTCGTTCGCGGCCTGGTCGAGATTATTAATCGCCAGATAGAACTCACCCAGCAGGCGATAGCCGGCCGAATTATCGGCAAAAGTTTGCTTTGTTTGTTTAAGAAGTTGTTCGGCATCGGACTGCTTGCCCTCAGCCATATATAAGCGCGCCAGAGCCGCGACCAGATCGGGGTTTGCGGGATCGATTTGCATGCCGTCTCGAAGTTGGCGCTCCGCCTCCGGGAAGCGGCTGCGCATTTGGTAATAGCTAGCCAACATCAAGCGCGGATCGTTTGCCTTGGGGTTAAGTTCAATCGCCTTCTTAAAATTTGATTCAGCCATTTCGGCTTGATTGTTTTTCAGTTGCATCAGTGCAAGGTTTAAATAGAGGTCCCAGTCGCCCGAATTGAGCGCGATGGCTTTTTGCATCTCCTGAACCGCGGCAGGGAAGCGGGACTCGGCTGCCATAAGACTGGCAGCGACAAAGTGGGATTGCGCATCGTCAGGACGCTCCCTTAAGAGCGCGTCGGCTTGTTCCTGCGCTTGCTGGAAGTCCCGGGAAGCGATGAGCAGTTTGGCCATTTCAATGCGAGCCGGATAGTTTCCGGGTTCGAGATCGATGGTTCGTGCGAGTTCCTGATTGGCACGCGGCCACTGCTGGGTCTTGAGATAAGTGAGGGCAAGCCGGTAATGGGCGGCGGCGTACTTGGGATCGAGCGCGATGGCGTTGTGAAACTCGATGGCGGCCTCGGCAAACTTTCCCTTTTCGAAATAGCGCTGACCGCTTTCGAAATATCTTTGCTTACGAATATTCGGATCATGCGTGCATGCGGCGAGTGCGTAGATGAGAGCCAGAATTAGCGCAAGACGCAGAATGAAAACGATTCTCAATGCGGAATCTCCCGGTCGAAGAACGGTTCTTCGGTTAGGTCTATCACAGAACTATAGGGCATTTGAAATGGGGAAGCCCTAAAGATTTGCCCCTTGGGGCTGGCCAGTCCGAGCGGGTAGCCAATTAGCGGATAGCACCGTATGGGAACGACAAGGTTGCAAGAGCTTGCAACGTATCGCAGAAATTATCAGTCTTGACAGTTTAGGATTTAGGGCTAAAGTTGTTCACAGCGGGCGAGTTCCAAAGACCCGCACCGGGCTCTCCCCTTTGTAGTTTTGGCAGAATGGAAAGAGAAAAAGATGAAACGAGCGTTTTGTTTCCTGGGGGGAATCGCGATAGCAGTACTGTGCGTTGCGTCGAGCGCTGGCGCTCAGAACGTGACCTTGACTAGTGCTGGGAACAACATCTACGACAACATCTACGTAAGTCCCTACTACGCGACAGTCAACGGCACCCCAAATACTCCAATCGTGTGCGACGATTTTGCCGATAACAGCTATCTGAATACGAGCTGGAGTGGGAAAATCGCAGCTTTTTCGAGTCTCGCGACACCGGGCGGTTTGTCCGCAACGGCGTGGGGTTCAGTTGCCAATGCGTTGCAGTTATATGAAGAAGCCGCGTGGTTGACCGAGGGAGTGCTGAAGCAAGCGGCAGGAACGCAGGGGCAAATCAATTACTCGTTCGCGGTGTGGGCCGTGTTCGATCCGAGCGGGGTAGCGAGCTACTTGGATAATAGCGGCCATCCCAGCACCGCAGACATCGCTCTTTGCAATGCCATTTTCGGAGCGGGGGGATGTGCCAGCTCAACCGTCAGTGGCGGCCTGCTCGGACAGGCGCAGGGGAACACTTATACCCTGAGCGAATTCTCCAACGTATCGATAATCACGCCTGTGGTAAACGGCGCGACCTGCACGGCGGGCGGCTGTCCTGAGCAAGAATTCCTGGAAGTGCCTGAAGGTGGCGCGGCCTTTGCTTATCTTTTCCTGGCTGGCCTCTGCTGCTGCGGCGCCATGCTCTTGCGATCGCGGCAGAAAATCGCCACTGCACTGACGGCCTGAAGAAATCGGCCTCCCCAAATCACGAAACAAAAGGCGTGCCGAACCTGGCATGCCTTTTGTTTTGGACCGAAGACCTTGTGACCACGCGAGTGGCTAGCTCTCTGCGACTCCGGTTGCTTGCCACGTTTCTAACTTACGATTGGAACCCGTATCAGTCTGAGCGAGCTTGGCGCATGCCTCTCGCCGCGCCTCCTCGATCTGCTTCGCCGTGAGCATTTTGGTAATCAGTTCCTTGGCCTGTGAAGCTCTTTCCATGGCCACGAGATACCAGGTATAGGCGCGAACCGCATCCTCGGGTTCGGTTCGCCTCATCAAATACATCTGCGCCAGAGCCAGTTGGGCGGCCGGCAAGCCCGCCTCGGCTGCCTTCTGCAGCATGTCAAATTCGTCGCGAGACGAGCCGCTGCTCGAGTTTCCCATGGAGTCTTCCGCCATCGATTGCGTGGACCCGCTCGGGGTCAACGTCATGAACAGGAGCTCAATCCGGCTGGAAACGCCGAGCTTGTCAAAGACCCGAAACAGATGGTTCTTAACGGTGTGCTGACTCAGCTCCAAACGTTTGGCAATCTCCCGATTGCTAAGGCCTTCCGCAAGACAGTTGACCACCTGAAGTTCTCGTTTCGAAAGCAGGCTTAAACCACGCGCATTCACCGCCCGGACGGTTGGAGCATTGGCCAAGGCCTCCACCGCGAGCGACATCTCGCGGCTGTTCGCCCAGATCTGTCCCTGGTATACGCAATGGACACACTTGCTGAGAACTTCGACAGGCTGACTCTTGCAAAAAATGCCCCTGGCTCCACCGCGAAACGCCTTCAGGATGACTTCATCTCGTAAAGAATCCATTAAGACTACGGCTTGAACCTTACTGTTAGTGGCACGCAATTCGCTAAGAACTTCCAGCCCGCGCAGCGGCTGATCATCAAGATTGACGCTGATCACAAGGACATCGGTGTCCGCCTTCGCGAAGCTCGCCAGCAAACTTCGGGAAGTTCCATCGAATGGAAGCACTTCGAAAATGGGATCGCGCTTCAAGGCATCCGCCAGCAAGTGGGTGTGAATGCGGGAACTATCGGCGACAAGCACACGGATTTTTTTTATCCGAGTCTTCGGATTGCTCAAGGTTGTCACTTCTTAGCACGTCCTAGAAAGCGCTGGGGTGAAATTGCGAGGGAGGTGCCGGAACAATCCGGTAACACAGTTTAATCTTTTCGCTATAAGAGCGCAATATGGCAAGCGGAATATTGCAAGGAGTTTCATGAAGCTGATAGAGTTTGCGACTATCGCGCCGCCGTTCGAGGCAAAGGTGGAAAGCATCGAATCCAGCCCACATAGGCTGCTTCTCCTGTGTGTTCCAAGTCGTTCGTATCCCAGACTAAACAAGGGAGTTGTTTGGATTGGATGCCGGCGACAAGTCCCCCTCGCAGTGATGGCCAGTCTTCACGGGGCCAGGGTGCCTCTAGAGACGATATTCTCATGCTGAGGGACGTAAGTCTTAATCGCATATGAGAATGACGGTTAAGAGTAGTTGTAGCCATTGCAGCGTGCTGCAATGCCATGTATTTTCATGCAGCGTTGAGTTCGATCTGTGTCGTGCTTTCCCCCCAGATACAGGTTCAATGTGAGTTTCCCAGAGCGTGCAGCACATTTAAGTAAACAGGAAAGCCAGTAGCTCCCCCCCCGGCTTCTTGACCACGGGCGTATCCCCCTGAAGTCTCTTTGAGATTTCGCAAGCGACAGAATAGCTATTTCTATTTTTGGGGTCACACTGAGAAGCGTGACTTAGAGGGCGAAGCTATGGCCGTCAGCAGCTTATCGTGGAATATTCCGCAGACGTTTTCGCCGGCAGAAAACCAATCCGAGAATTGGTATGGACTTCACACTCGTCCGCGCCACGAAAAGATCGTGTCTCACCGCTTGGAGGAAAGAGGCGTAACCACGTTTCTCCCTCTGGTGACAGAAGAACGTCGCTGGAGCGATCGCAAGAAATCGGTTGAATTGCCGCTGTTCAGCTGCTATGTGTTCGCGAAGTTCACGCCCAATCGTGTGGACCGTTTGCGCGTCCTGAGAGTGGAGGGCGTATTCGGACTGGTGGGCGAAAGAGGCGAGGGAACTCCGATTCCTGAAGATCAGATTGAAGCTGTACGAAGTTTGGTGCAAACACAACTGCCTTGGTCTTCACATCCCTTCCTCAAGATCGGTCAACGAGTACGAATCCGAAGCGGGGCGCTGAACGGCCTTGAGGGCATACTGGTCTCGCGCAACGGCGATCGGACGTTGGTTATTTCCATCGACGCGATCCAGCGATCGATGGCCGTGAAAGTAGAAGGATACGAAGTCGAAGCTGCCTGAGAGTTTCCCGAAGCGCTTTTCTTTCCCTGAATTAACTTAAGGTCGATCGGCCATGGCTACCCAAACTACAGAGACACTCCGCTTGCTCGTTGTAAGCAACGAGCCGTCCGTTCTGCGACTGCTTGGTTCCACCGCCTTATCTAACTCCTGGCATCTGGAAACGTCGGCCAGCGGGTGGGATGCCATGGAGCGAGTACAATCCGGCGCAGCACCCCATCTGCTCCTGCTGGACATTCCTCGCGGTGACGGGGAGGGTCTGCACCTGTTGCCGTGGTTGCGCAGGCTGCGGCCGGAGCTGCCCATTGTGATGTTCTGCGATGCTTCCGATGCCGCGATCCAGCGCGAAGCGACCCGCCTGGGCGCTAAAGACATCATGGTCCGGCCCTTCGGTGAAGAGCAACTCGAGTCTCTCGTGCGCAGACATCTCGGCGGGCCGAGCGATGATGTGCAAGCCGAGATGGCCAGCGAGGATATTGAGTCCCTTGGCGAGGATGAGTTCTTCTTGAGCGTCAGTCCCATCATGCGGCAGTTACGCGCACAGGCGGAGTTGCTCGCCCAGGCCGACGTTCCAGTGCTGATTCTGGGAGAGCCTGGAAGCGGAAAGGGAACCGTCGCCCGTTTGATCCATCAGCTGTCGGTTTACTCCGGCTTCAGATTTCTGAGAGTTAATTGCGCGGAGATGCCGGGAGACTTGCTGGAGATCGAACTCTTCGGTCGGGAAAATAGCTACTCGCATGGATCCTCAAAGGGCTCTGCGAAGAACGGCTCAGGCAAGCTCGAACTTGGTCAAAAGGGAACGCTGCTGCTGGAGGAGATCACAGAGATGCCTCTGCCCTTGCAGTCGCGGCTGCTCAACGTGCTGCAAGACCGACGATTTCTCCGCCCTGGCGACTCGAAACCGGTGGACGTGAATGTTCGAATCCTCGCGGCCAGCAGCGATCAGTTGGACCGGGCCCTGGCGGAAAAAAGACTGCACCCTGATCTTTACTACCGTCTGAGCGCATTCACAGTGCAAGTGCCGCCATTACGGCAGCGCAAGGAAGAAATCAAGATTCTTCTTCGCTACTCAATGCACAAGCTGGCGAAGTATTACGGCTTGGCTCCTCGGGAATTCACGGAGACAGTATTGCAGGCCTGCCAGAATCATTCCTGGCCGGGAAATCTGCAGGAGTTGGAAAATTTCGCGAAGCGCTATTTGGTGGCCGGCGACGAACAACTTATGTTGACCGAAAGCGAAACGACGGACCACAACGGTGGCAACTGGTCCGATAAACATCCCATGCAATTGGCGGTTGCTCTGCGCGAAGCGGTGAGCATCGGGGAGAGAGCAGAGATACCTAAGTCGCTCAAGTCGATGATTCAAACCGTTCGCTCGGAAACTGAAAGGAACGCCATTGCAGGCGCCCTGGAAAAAACCGGATGGAACCGAAAAGCAGCCTCCCGCTTGTTGGGGATAAGCTACCGTACCATTCTGTACAAGATCGATCAGTACCAGATGAGCGCATCGGAGAGCTACCTGGCCTCGTTCTCGGGAAACAGGTTGGGCTTTCCGAGTCAGGCCAAGGGGAACGGAAAAGCCAGTTGAATGCCGGAACTACGAAGCAAAAAGAACAAAGGCGGAGGACGCGCAGTGACAAAAATTTCCGGCACTCTGAGTAAGGTCGGACTGTCAGCAATATTGGTCCTCATGTCGGCTGGACTCGCGGCGCAAACCGGGCCTGCGCCTGCAACAGACCTGCCCCGCGCGCAATCCAGTCAGAGTGTGGAAGCCGCCTCGCCCGCGAAGCCCCACGACGACAGTTTCGTGATTGGCAATGACGACGTCCTGGCTATCAACGTGTGGAAAGAGCCGGATGTCTCGCGCTCGATTCCCGTCCGATCGGATGGGAAGATATCGCTACCGTTAGTCGGGGAACTGCAAGCGAGTGGACGAACTCCACTGAAATTGGAACAAGACATTGCGGCACGGCTGAAGAACTATATTGCCGAACCGGAAGTGACGGTCATTGTTCAGCAGATCAACAGTCAAAAGTTCAACATACTGGGAATGGTAAGTCGACCTGGCTCATACCCGATCAATAACTCAGCGACTGTGCTGGATGCAATCGCCCTGGCCGGAGGATTCCGCGACTTTGCCAAACAGAAGAATATCTATGTTCTGCGCCAGAACGCCGACGGCACCGAGACAAGAATGCCGTTCAACTACAAGGAAGTCGTGAAGGGTAAGAACACAGCTCAAAACATCAAGTTAGAGCCACGCGACACGATTGTGGTGCCATGAACACAAGATTGCTCAAGCAAATTTCCGTGGGGTTGCTTCTGCTGCCTGTTTCGTCCCTTTGGGCTCAGGTGAACAGTAATTCCTCGCAATCCGCTCTGGAAGTCCAGGGCCCCGGAAGTACTGATGACCAAATGAAGGTTCCACCTCCAGTCAGCGGACGATCGTACCCAACCGAAGGTAGTTCCGAAGAGCGCTCCAACTACCTTCGCGGGGGGATGACATTCACCAGTGCCTATACGGATAACGCGTTGGGTTCGGTGGGCGGTAAACCGGAGAGCGATGTAAGTTACTCGGTAGGTCCTGTGCTCGCTCTGGACGAGACCACGTCGCGGCTGCACTTGGTGTTGACCTACGCACCCGGCTTCACCTTTTACCAGCGCGTAAGTTCAAGGAACGAGGCTGATCAGAACGTGTCGTTCGATTTACATTACCGCCTGAGCCCGCATGTGACCTTCAGCGCTCGCGACGGGTTCATGAAGACCTCGAACGTCTTCAACCAACCGAATGTGACACCAGCGGAAGCTGTTTCCGGCGGAACGCAGGAGCCTAATTTGTCGGTGATAGCGCCGATTGCCGACCTGCTCAGCAATACCGGGACGGTAGGCATCAGCTACCAATTTGCCGCGAATTTTAAGACCGGGAAGCAAGCTACCGATTGCGG
>Ga0209006_10005587_pt1 | contig 11421 bp, 19 predicted proteins | sample JacPin_JW_Ref_O2_FD_188567 | JGI IMG/M metagenome (GOLD analysis project Ga0209006, IMG submission 188567) | Forest soil microbial communities from Algoma, Ontario, Canada - Jack Pine, Ontario site 1_JW_Ref_O2 (SPAdes) (version 2) | ecosystem: Environmental > Terrestrial > Soil > Boreal... | reverse complement strand
ACATTAGTGGACCCTACCAGCAGGTGATGGTTGCTCGCGGCATGATCCTCAAACAATGTCCTATCCAGGTAAATATGAATTGCACATCGGACGTAGCCACCTTTCTGACTCCACGGCTCGCCATAGCATCGTGCAGCGATCAAAGTGGCCCGTTCAGATATTCTCGACTCTCCATCATCGAAACCTGCTCTCAAGCCTGATGTCCGTCGCATGCTTGACGAGATTGCTTCTCAAACATCGGCCCACATTGCTGTTGTCAATAGTTCGCTTTCGCTCTCCAGTCGCACCCCTCCGGACGGAATTAACACTAGTGCTGGTTGGTCTGGCCTTGAAGCCGAGCGCGTGTGTGAGCTGGTCGTCACCGGGCACGGGGATTCGGTAGATCTTGCGAGAGTCCGGTTGCTCGTTATGTTGGACGAATTGGTGTGTCTGATGCCTCATTGCAGTTTTAAACCTTCTCACCCCTTCAAAATAGAGTGGGTTGCATTCCGAGTTCTGCGAAATAGATCACAAACTCCATGCTATCATTGCCGGCCGTAAACGCTTTGTCTTGCAATCAATTCAGGAGGAGACTGGCACCAACATCTACCTTCCTTCACCATTGCAAGGCCTTGTAGGCCCGGATGTCTCCACCTCTACTACTACGAACTCTTCTAATGGGACTGTTCTTCGACAAGACAATAATGTGATCTGGATCACGGGTGAATTTTTTGGCGTCCAGAGAGCTAGAGATATGCTATTCCAAGTTTCAGTGAACAAGGTATAGTGGCTCCTACGTCTATTGAACCGATCTCAACATGTTGTGGTCGTACAGAGCAAGTCCATCATCTCCAGGGACACTGCTATATTGCCACGTAAATTGGACTGGATGGTAACGGATCGTGCGGATGATTTGAAGTCGATTATGAGTGACAACGCAACATTCATACAATTCCCCCCTATTGGTAGCTCCACCAGTCTAATCACGGTTTACGGGGACAATAGGGTCAATATTCAGCGAACCATTCGATCTATCATGCAATTAGTACGCCACGTTTTTATCGTTCTCGGGTCAGGACTGACCGATGCTTTGTTCAGGCTTGCCAGTTCTATGTGGCTTCTTTTTGGCTACTCCCTGTCCAATTTAATGTATTAATGCCTCCTGCAACACTCACCGCTTCTCAAGTCACAACGTTACTTCATCAAATCTCGTTTAGTACAGGAGCAGAAGTTGTCTTCAAAAGCATGTGCTTTGAGATGCACGGACTCGAGAATGAAGTTCGTGCTGCGGTCAGCATGGTTTCGGAACTGGATATCATTAAGGTTGGTTTGATTTCGCTGCATTGTCGCTGCCGTTACCAACCATCTCGTTCAGGCATTCCATCACGAAATTCGCTTCCAGATCGAACTCTCAAACGAACACCGTGAATTCATCAGTGGCAAGAAGAATGGTAAGATTAACAAGATAATGCAGACTACGAACGTCAAGATCAAGTTCGAAACATTCAATGACCACAACTTTCTCATTGACGTTTCAAGTTCCGACGGATCAGTGCTCCAGGGTCTGACTCTGTTGCAAGAAGAACTTCCCGCAGAGATCTCGTTCCACGTTCCCGAGACGTATCACAAGCGCATCATTGGTGTTGGTGGTCGAAGCATCCAGCGCATCATGAAAAAGTATGGTGTCTATGTCAAATTTTCCAACGCCGAAGAGTTTGCTGCTCTTGGTGGATACAATGATAACGATGACAATGTTATCGCGAGAACACCTGCCAAGAATGCCATGAATTTGGATAATCTCAAGCAGTCCGTCATGGAATTGGTTAATCCCAAGGTACGAGCCTCTGCTTCTCTGCTGCTGAGCGTCTGAGTAATATCCCGTTAGGACAAGGATTATGTGAATGAAACAGTGTCGATACCTCGCCGATATCACCGCACCCTCTTAGGCGAAAAGGCCATTTTCATTCACGACATTGAAACCAAAACGAATTCTCGCGTTCGTTTCCCGGACAAAGAAACCGCGTCGGATGTAGTCACTATTTTTGGGCCCGAAAGCCAAGTACAAATGGCAGTAGCGATGTTACTGGTACGAACAACCCTACCCATTTTATATCTTGGTTCACTGTCGTCATTATAGGAGCACGTCCCCTTCGAAGCCGACATGGCTGTTCCACCGAATGCAGAGCTGCCTCGCCTTAGCACGTCTGCCGAATTTTGCGCCTTTGTTGAGCGTGTCAAACGCGAATTGCAAGTCTCCATCGCGCCAAACATTAAAGCACCCTCAAATAATGGAGTTTCTGGCCCCGAGACACCTTCTGAATATTCTTTCAAATTCCGTTGTCAGCGGAGCAACAGCGATTTCCTCGTAACCGCCAGAGAGATGCTGGAACAATTCTTGATAAACCATAACATTCACGTCTATCCTTCCCCGACGGCGCACACTCACAAGAGAGGCGACTCTTTTGCGAAAGCCTTCCCGCATTTCAATAGCAAAGTTCTATCTACGGCCAAGACACGTGGTGAACATTCTTACCAGCATTGTACCAGTTGACTGACACATATCTCCTTAGATTCAGTGGATATGGGGAGGCCCGACGTGGCCGGAGACAGACGTCTACGGCTCGCCAGCTCCTCTCCCGACGTCAAAGCCTTGTTCAACTCGCAACCCTATATTTATGACTACGAAGAGCACGACGATTCCCAACAACCCAACTATGTCCCCGGTCCCTCTCTTGAATACTGGACGCAATTACCGCCTATCGTGTGTATTGTCCTGGATCCTTATTCACGCCGACTGACATCTGAGTGCAGGGATCTGGAATCCCGCATCGCACAAGGCATACAGACGATGCGTCTAAGAGGGGCTCAGATTCGCTTTTAGAAGCCAAAATGAAGGAGCAAATCTCCAAACCACGATCTCTGCAAAACCGTGCTCAGTCACTCGATTTGACCATGTCTCTTTCACGCATCGTGGAGTCCGCTTCTCGGCTTGCCCCTCCCGAGTCGCCTACCACGTCAACCGGCGACACTGGCGAAAATTCAAGCCCATCTTCCGTTACCGCCCCATCATTTCCAAGCGTATATGCCCCCCCTGCGTCTTCTCGGTCGGCCGTCGTCGGAACGTCTGCTCACCGATCAGGGCGGGTTCTTGACGAAGCCGCCGTCGAGGAAGTTTCGCGCGTCATTTCGAATCTTGGACTTTGAGGGGCAACATCATCTAGCCATAGATACAGATAGGTATTCACGGATATTTTGCTCGGACATTGATGTTACTGCTGGATGAACGTGCTTCAAGTTCTCGGATTGGCAGCTTCTATTCCTTACTTACTTACTGAGCATATTTTCTCTGTATGTAAAATACGAATACGAGTTTGATCATACTTCGCTGGTCGTACAGCTAACACGGACTAATTTACGATCCAAGGTACCTCGAATAATACGAAGTCGAGAAATTCCTGTTCCATTAATGCCTGATATTCTCCAACAAATTCTTCGTTGGTTGTCTGTTTCGACTTGCCACGGTTGGATCGTGGTCCCAGGTATGCAAAATGACTTTGCAAAAGTGTGAATGTCTTCTTAGTCAGTTTGGGATCAGGCTGCAAGGACGAGATGCAGTTTTTTCCTTGAAGAGAAGTGAGACATGTACCTTGATTGCTAGACCAACGTAATTTGCTGGGAGGCCATATCGCAATACGCTTTCGACGAAAAGGCGGACGACTTTCAAATGTACAAGAATCTGGAACGACTCTGAGAAATTTGTTCGTGACAACCGAAGGAGTTCCGTCTGAAATAGAATGGATCAGGTTTATTCTCGAGTCGTGGGCAACAAACGCCAGCATACCCAGAGTTCTTTCTCGGTTACATCTGCCATGGCTAAATCTTCTCTCTGCTTGGCAAGGATATCATCCGAATAGACAAAATCCCGGACAACAAACCTTTAATCAAGTCGCGTCAATGCTTCCTGCAGTGAATTACTGATGTGACACAACTTATTCTCTCGACATTTCTGGACGAACTCGTCGTGGACTTTTCGGAATACAACTACACCAACGAGGGAGTACTCGTCGTCAGAAGCGATGATCCTGAGGAGAGTCAATGAGTGATTTTGAATGGTATTCGTAAACTGACGCACGACGAAGAGCGAGGCACGACCATTTGAGTTAGCCGTTCGTATTTTGAGTTCCACTCTCTGACGAGATTTCTTCGCATGGTCGAGTCGTGGTGAATATGAGGGGAAAAGGTCGGATGACTGACTTACTTCGGAACCGCTACCAGTAGAGTTTCCAGATATTCGGAATCATGCACAAAATCAGCTTTCGAGACAACGTCTGCCAGTGATCGTATTGAAAGGTTGCCACTAGAAACGATCCATCTTCTGTGGTCTGTGATCCAAAATCACCGATTTTTTAACTCACGTTTTCTTCCGCTGCATTTGAACCAAAGACCCTTTCACCATATTGTAATTGTTGAGTTTGAATTTCATTATGTTTTCAATAGAACACATTTCCTTTGGGGGAAGATGTCGATGATCAGTGCGGAAGTGTGGATGGTCTTGACGGAAGAACCTTATTCAAGACATCGATCATCTCTCGTAAATCTCTGTGCACACCATAACGACCTTCATTCCATCGCCAATCCTTGAGGATATAATCGTCCACTTTCTTTTCGTTGACCAGAATGTGCTGCGAAAGTCTTGAAGGGTCGTTGTTCAGTAAATTGCGAAGCGTATCAACCGTCCTGGCCACGGTTGCTGTAAAAAATGCTTCCAGCTTTGGCAGATCCTCTGATAGGGCTATCAGTAGATCAAGTGTTCCTGTCTGTGTGTGTGGGGGCACGATGAATGAGCGGATAAACGGGAAAATAAGCACCAAACTTACTTTGAATGACGGAATTACCAGCTGAGCAATACTATTCGGGGAGAATAGCTTTGATTGCTGTGAAAGCTTGGTGGAAAGTTCTTGAAGAAGGCCCTCCGAATCGCCATCCTGGGGCACGGAGACTAACCAGGTGCTTTCATCTGAAGGCATCCTCAGGAGGTTGTTGATGGTTGTTGTCTAAGGCCTTCCAAATGCCATTTCTAGCATTCACATTTGCACGCAGAGCTGCTACACATTTATCGGCTAGGGCGATGTCTACTTCACCAGTGCCGTTGTTAATATCTCCCACTGAATTATGGCAATTATCCTCAATGGGAGCCGTGTCCATCCTTGACGCCTCTTGGTTCATGCCGAATTCGCCCCGAAAGGCCTATGATGAATTCTTGACGAAGCGCATTCCAAGTAGTCAATATCTCGATCTCGACGTTGTTGCGAGTCCTCATGAGCTTGGTCTAAAGCACATGATGCCGGATGGACGCGTCTTTGCTAACGCCTGCGGTATGTCTTTGCAGGCCGTATTAGCCCGATGGTTCATAAATTGGTTTAACAGAGGAATTTGGTATTGAACCCACGTCTCGTGTTGTCATGTACGCTCCGCGTATTAAAGGAAAAACAGATCCTTAACTGAATTGTTGTCAGATATGATTCACATGGCGTTTTCTCCTCCCCTCGGGCGCTCTTTATGTTCAGGGCCTTTGGACATGAAAGATCGAGCATTCTCGATGGTGGTTTACCACGTTGGGAGTCCGATGGATATAGCGTAGAGAGCCTTCCTCCAGTGGGAGTAGAAAGAGCAATATATCCAACACCGGTATTAAATGTGGATGAAGTCAGAAGTACGCTCATCCCGTCCATTCTTTTCTTCTTGATTGAAATCGCAAGGGTAGATTATGGGAAAATGGCTTCAAATTCATTGTTAGATCCATCACAGGATGCAACCGTTGAACTTGTGTTGGATGCTCGTTCTGGTGGGCGGTGAGTGCACCTACGGTCCGTCGTGCATCACTCATCCGTTATTGGGTACGCTAGATATTCTGGAAATGAGCCTGAACCGCGTCCTGGACTTCCCTCGGGTCACATTCCATATTCTTTCTCTCTTCCGTTCGGCCTATTTTTGAAAACACAGGTCCTCTTAAATGCTTCTGCGCCCTACACCACATTCCTGCCCCCTTCATCTATACTTCGAGCATTAGTGAGCGCAGTTGGTGCTGAAGAAGCAGATAAGATTGTTAAAGGAGAAAGAAAAGTTGTGACCACTTGCGGGAGTGGGATGACAGCTGCGATTTTGTGGCTGGGTCTGAAGCTTGTGGGCGCAGAGAATGTTGGATTATATGATGAGGTGAGTCTGATCATCTATGAAGTGGATGGGTCCTAAAGCAACTCTGGCAGTCCTGGACTGGCTATGCCAGTCGAAGTTCTAGCAGAATTACAAAAACTCGATCACCGATGTAACCAGAAACTTGAATGTCACCCACATATTCAGTGAGCTGATAGTCAATTTGGCCATTTTGCCCCCCTGAGGCACAACAGCAACTGCAATTTAGCTCATCTATCGTCAATTCTACGGGTAGCCTCAGTGAGAAGTGACGAAAACCTCTTGCGTGCCCTACTTATATTTTCCTCCGACAGATCCAACTTCGGCTCCCCTTGCAGTGACTGATTCTTATGACGAGGGCTTCGGGTTTGTGAAAGGTATAAATACTATGTTACATATATTCCGTGATGTCGTTTTCCCTCAATTTTACCATTAAACAACAGACTGTAAAACTCCTATGAATGGCGGTGCACGATGGGATGGGCTTCTACTCAAAGCAGGACGACCGCTATATTGCACTTCCACTCGATGCTGTTTCCCTCTTCGATAGAGTGTTAAACTCCAGCTACTCAAATAATTAACCGCCAAGCGACGCAGGGTATGTAACACAGATTATTTACCTTTCAAGTAAGAGCAAGTTGTAACCTTTCTTTGCATTCACCTGAAGCAGCTGCTGCCGCGCAAATAGAACTGCTTTGCGAAACTCGGCGCCCCTTTGGGCACCCTTCATGTCGAAGATATACGTCCCACATGTGTCGACATCTCCGACGGATAGGATGTCAAGGTCTGAGGAAGAATGAAGTTCTGAAATGCGCAAAGACGTGTAAGGAACAAAATCACAAACCCTCATCTTCATAGTATACCGGGACAGGTTCCACCGACTTGTTCTCGACGACTTCCCAAGGGATCTCGCTTCGGCGAAATTTGCAAACCATTGTGAGTGTGGCAGAGGTTAGGTTGTGTGGCACGTCACGCGCAGGGCATTAGGTTTTTATAACCTTGTTGGTCAACGTATCAGGGTTACGACTCTTCCCGGCGCAGTGATTATATGGCACTGCTTGATTGTAGCGCTGCGCGTTCGATTACGGCGACGTAATGATGATGAGTCACGCGATTCACGAAACAGCCGGCCTGTTCTGTTCTGACCGTGTTACCGTGTACCAACTGGGTAACTCTGCCTTGACTTCACAAAGTTAGGTCTCATGCCTTCAGGTTTCATGACCAAGAATATTCAATATTAATGCCCGATGAAATGTAATAAAATTTCATATCAGTATTCATATAAATGACTATCACAAAAAGATCATAAATATACTACGGAAAGGAGGGTTTTACTTATTTATTTATTTAAGGGGAAGGTGTCAAACTTGATCAAGCTTCAACTAACGCGCTTGGTTGCCTGGACAAAGCATCAAAGCATTTTTTCCTTCGGAAGCTTGTTTGTTCTTGTTAGGAATCCAAGCCATCGCCATCTAGCCGATGACGAAATGTTGCATTGATAATCTACGAACATGTTTCGCGCATTATTGATCCATGCAGCAAAAGGCATAGGTCGACCTGCTAGCCTCATTTCTGGTCGACAGCCATATCAGCAATTCGTTCGATATCAGTCAGACAAGATAAATGATGAACGTAGAAAAGCTCTCGAACATGCCAATGATATGTTGAGGGATTGGGATGCTCGCGTTTTGACCTATGCAGAAGTCAAGCCAAAGACGTTGAATCCCAGACTGGTGAGATTCCTCCTCCCTGCAAGTGCCTCCTCTCTTCTCAGCTTCTCTCGTAGGACGCATACCTAATCGATGTGCGCGAACCAGATGAAGCCATCCAAGGATCCATCCCCTCATCTGTCAACCTTCCCTTATCTGTTCTGCCAAACTCCCTACATCTTCACGAAAGTGCATTCAAGGCAAAACATGGCTTTGAAAAACCCCTCAAGGATCAAGAAATTATATTTTACTGCAGGACTGGTAAACGCAGTGCCACTGCTTGTGACGTTGCCAAGAGAAATGGATTTACGAAGTACGCAACAACGATTACAGGACAGTCCTTCATTGCTAATCTCAAGAGCAGTCTCTATAACTATGCTGGATCATGGGTGGACTGGTTATCCAATGAAAGCCTCGATAATAAACGGTCATGAATATATGTGTGCAATAAATAAATCGAAAGACCTAACCCTAAATGCATAACCAAGTCATGTTAACGCGTCTTGCTCAACGTTCGCTAGTACATGCGAGACATTTGACTGCGACATTTCGTTCCGTATCGTCCGTAGGAAGACCAGTAGTTGGTCGTCAGCGACTCCGGCGTGATATGAGCACCCCACGGTCTCAGTCAAATATGAGGTTCGACTTACTTTCCTCCTCTGGCAGATTAGAGACTGACCTATCCTTGACTTAATCATCATTGACCAACCAACATCACAAGTGATGTCTCGCTGGACAAATATCACGATCTCTCTGACGCGACGATGGACTGTTTACTAGAAACACTGGAGAATCTGCTTGATACTCTGGGAAACCCAGACTTTGAAGTCGAATATCATGTAAGTATTCTCGAAGTGCTCTTCCTCACCTTTCTCTTCAAATACAGTGACTTAGAGCGGCGTCTTGACACTCAATCTCGGAGACAAAGGCACATATGTGATCAACAAACAACCTCCCAATAAACAGATATGGTTGTCGTCACCCCTCAGGTTCGTGTCATCTCTCCGTATACTAGTTTGCTGACATGTTTGCAGTGGACCAAAGCGCTATGATTACTCGCCCTGTGAAGACAACTGGCGTTACTCCAGGGACGGACGAACAATGGGTGATTTGCTGAACGAGGAACTGAGTCGTGTACTGCAGCACAAGATCGACTTGAAAATTTACGAGATATCGAAAATGTGCTGAGTGTCGTTCGACGCAAGACGAGACACGCACCCCATTACCATGAGGCACTTGGCTGACTGTCGTAAGTCTTTGACTTGATATATTTACATGTATGTTACATATACATATAGGTCGTTGTGCGGGATACTGATTAATGTTATCCGAATTGACAGGAATAATACAAGAGGTCTAAAGATTGATATTCGTGCTACACTGCGATAACTGCCCTTTCTATCCAAACTTCTTTTACAGTATTAATCAAAGTTGTGGAGGCTCGCGGATGCCGTGGATTTCGCGACGTCGCGATAGGAATAAAGATCCTAATATCCTAGTAGAAATTGACGACGTTAGCGACCCATATAAGAGGATCAGGCATGGGCGAACCTGTTTGTATCTTCATAGCGTTCCCTGACACGGTCAACTTCATATAATATATTCTCTGGCGATGGGACCGAACAAGTTGCCTCGTCCCGAAACAGATAATTTCGGAAACCCGGCTTCCTTGGTGATAACGAATGAACATGGTCGAAGGATGCATGAGGACGATATGATCCGTTTGAGTGTGGCGACAACGCGGTATAGGCAAAGCGATGGTGGTGCGATGCGTGCAGATCGTGAAGAAAGTTGTTGGCAGATTTATATGCGTCGGTGACTGCGTTGGAGAGTGAGTGGTCATCTCCAGGTGTAGCGTTGCTTGCCGCTTCGAGCTCTTCATCATCGTCTTCGTCCTCCATGTCTGCTGAACCCCAGCCTCGGGCTACGCCATCTAATGATGGTGGCAACGTTCGCCTCCTCTTTGTCGGGAGAATTGGGCTGAGGTCATCGGGTAGGTCCAGCGTTGAGTGTAGAGGAGAGATGGGTCTTTGTCTTTTCAACATTCTCGGTACAGCGAATATTAATGTTTAGTGCACTGAGTGTCGTGATGTTGAAATCTAACGCTTACGTCATCGTCAACGTTCTGCCCAGGATGTCGAACGACATCTTTGCGGCCATGGGAATCACTGGCTTTGGGAAAAACACAAAGCGGAAGCAACTGGATCCTGCTAGGTTTGAGAAGAACAAACGAGAGGAGGTTGGTTTTCCTTGTCATTTCGAGCCGTAAACCTCATGAGTTCTCAGTCATCGATCCTTGCAGCTCTCGAATGAACATGTTGCGCCGAAACCCATTACTGGTCCGTCACTCGATCCACTCCCTTCTGTAAAAGGACCCTCCCCGAAGGATCCATCATCTTCCCCACCACCTGTAGCTACAACTGTCGGCAAGGAGGACGATGAGGACGGGGTACCGGAGGAGCCAGAGTTTGACCCCGATGATCAAGTGGGCGATACAGACTTTCCACAGTTTCCGATTACCCACGAGATCGTTCTAAAAGACCATACCAAGGTCGTATCAGCACTTGCTCTCGATCCATCAGGCGCTCGCATTGTATCGGGGTCGCATGACTACGATTGTAAACTGTGGGACTTCGGTGGAATGGACATGCGATGTAGGCCGTTCAAGACCTGGGAACCCACAGGTTCATACTATGCGAGTCGTCTCACTCTTTCTTGCACCTATAATGTCTGACCGAAATACTGCAGATTCACGATTTGAAATATTCAAACGATGGCCAAAGATTTCTCGTTATCTCAGGGACAAGTCAAGCCAAGCTATACGATCGTGAGGGAGAGGAGCAGTGCGTCTTCTCATGTCCGTGACGGGACTATCATTCTCACCTTGCTCGCAGAGCTACTTTTATCAAAGGAGATCCTTACATACGTGATATGAAACACACAGCGTGCGCGTTCATATGTGCGATCTCTGCTCATGCAATTCTGACTGGTTTTGGGAATGCAGAGGCCACGTTGGAGAGCTATCGTCTTGCGCATGGCATCCCAGAGATCTAAACACCTTCATCACATCATCTGCAGACTCCACAATACGGTGCGTTGCCTTAACTTTTCGTATCAATATCCTTATGCTCTTCTCTTAGTATTTGGGATGTCGAGGATAAGCGGAAACAGAAAACAGTCATCGTGGTCAAATCCAAGGAGCGAGGAGCTCGAACCAAAGTCACAGCTGCCACCTTCTCCCCAGATGGAAACATGATTGGAGGAGGTACGTTTAGACCTTTCACCTCGCTTCAACCCTCCAACTGTGCCTTGTAGCATGCCTGGACGGCGCCATACATATGTGGCAAACTAGCTCGAATTTTGTCAGACCAAATATGACGATCGAGGGTGCCCATGTAAAAGGGTCTGAGACTGGGTCTATGATATTTTCTGTTGATGGCAGGTCAATCCTGACGAGAGGGGGCGATGATACAGTCAAACGTATGTATCCAGCTGGTTTAGTTACTGGGGTATCTGACGAGCTCCATGCAGTCTGGGACCT
>Ga0209006_10005586_pt1 | contig 11421 bp, 10 predicted proteins | sample JacPin_JW_Ref_O2_FD_188567 | JGI IMG/M metagenome (GOLD analysis project Ga0209006, IMG submission 188567) | Forest soil microbial communities from Algoma, Ontario, Canada - Jack Pine, Ontario site 1_JW_Ref_O2 (SPAdes) (version 2) | ecosystem: Environmental > Terrestrial > Soil > Boreal... | reverse complement strand
CCCATGCGCTGCACATCCAATGGAACATATTTCGAGATTTGTTCCTCACCAACGTCGTTGATGATGTGGTCTTCGTCTACGTCCCAATCCTACTTCTGGCGTACACCGTGGCGTACTACCGCCAATCTCGCGATCGCGAAGTGCAAACGTCGCGACTGCAGGCTCAACTGGAGAAGGCGCGACTGCAGGCGCTGAAGAGCCAACTGCAGCCCCATTTTCTTTTCAATACACTCAATTCCATTTCTGCCCTCATGTTAACTGACGTCGCGGCCGCTGAGCGCATGATCACGCTGCTTGGCGATCTTCTCCGCATGAGTCTCGAAACCGCCAGCACCCAAATGACGACCTTGAGTCAAGAACTGGAATTTCTAACTTGCTATATAGAGATTGAAAAGGTCCGTTTCGAGGAACGGCTCACGGTCAACTTCGATGTCGCGCCGGACACTCTCCAAGCAAGTGTTCCCCACCTGCTCTTGCAACCGTTGGTCGACAATGCCATAAAACACGGAATCTCCCGGTTAGTGGCGGGAGGCGAGGTTCGAATCTCCGCCAAACGGGAACATGGCGAGTTGCACTTGGTGGTGAGCGACAACGGGCCCGGACTCCGAAACCATCGCTACACTCCCCCGTCGGGGGTGGGACTTCGAATCACGCGCGAACGGTTGGAGACGATCTACGGCCATGATCAGAGTCTTGAATTGCTCAGTCTGCCCGAAGGGGGATTTACTGCTCAGATCTCAATTCCTCTTCGCGATTCGTTTCTAAGGCTAGAGCCGGTTCGGATCACATCCGCATCAATCGCTCCACCCTAGAATCCCGTGCTCGAAATCAAAGCTGATGCTCGTGGGCCGTAAACAGGAGAGTGCCATCAGGCCGTCGAGTTCACTGCCAATCTCCTTCCGGCTGGCCGCCACTAACGCTTTCTGCGGCCCTATCTCTTGTGCTCCAATCCGTGCCTGCATCAGGACTATCATCCTCAAGGGCACAGTTCCTACAACGTTGCGGCCCATTCCCGTCGCTGTGGTCCATTGGTAATCCCCGCCTTGAAGGTGGTCTGCAAATAGCACCAAATGAGCAGCCCCGCTATCGACGATCAAATGGAACAGTCGGCCGCCGTTTTTCAGCTCTACGATCATGAACTGGGCCCCCGATGCGAACTTGGCAGTGTTGCGTTCAGCGAGCGCCGCAAAAATAAGTCTGCCCTTCGAGTAGTCGACTGTGAAGTTCGTCCCACCGAGGACGTCAAGTCCGATAACGGCGTCAATGCGAACTCCGATTCCGTGGCTGATCTCGGAGAAGTCCGCCACCGCGACTCGGAGACCGTGGCGTTCCACTGGTCCAAACTGCAGATCTGGAAGAGTGGCACTTTCCGATGCTACGCTCTTGTTGAACGCCGATAACGCACGAGGTGTGCTCTCGAGGTCCAGTTTGGCGACCACCTCTCGATCAATCATGCTCGGATTGGAGCCTGTATCAAGCAGCAGGTTCTGATGGTCCAGCCTACCGATGCGTCCCTCCACGACAATAAAGTAGGTCCTGTAGGCCTTGAATGGAATCTGGGTGACTGGTCGCTGAGCGGTCCTGACGCTCGATTCACCGGCAAAACCGAAGTTACAAAAACTACTAAGCAGGAGCAGAGCCAGCTGGCCTAGAAAGGTGCAATAAAGAGTGCCACAAGAAGTTAGGTGTAAGAACTCAGACTTCCACGCTGCATTAGATCGGGCACTGCGAATAAACCCCGTCATGCGCAAACAGACGCCGATAGGGTATCGGTCAGTTAGGTCGCTGGGATGTGTAGACGATTTGCCGGGATCAAGCCCCGAAAACATCGACCAGACTGAATAAGCTTGGGCGGAAGAGTTGTGCTTCCAGTCTCGAACAACGTTAATGCTCGGGAAAAGGGATAGCCCTTAACGGTCCCGACCGGGAATTTTGATAGTTTAGGAAGTGGATTCGTGGGCGGCAGGCACTGACCACAACCATGCCCGGTGGCCGCGTTCATGAGGCACCATAGTTACTTCGCCGTACTCCACCAGACGACCCAATATGGTGTTGATCGTAGCCATCGAATCCTTATGGCTGGCCAGCAATTCTGGCGCACGATGCTGCAACTCGTCACAAATGTCGCGCGAACTGAGAGGGCGGCGTGCGTCGAGCAACACCTGACGGCAAGCTCGAGTGATACCGCGCGGGCGAGAGCGACGGTAGCGTCCAATTAACTCTAACGAAGCGGGATCTGTTACGGCGTCGTCAAATATGTTTGCCAGCCCCGTGATTGTTTGTTTCACCGTACGGATACGCTTGGAGACGGCTTTTCGTTCGGCCATTAACTGCCGCAATTGGTGCTCCGTTTGGCGTATTACTTCCTTTACATGGTCATCTAAAGCGACCTGATCGTCTAAAGCGCGGGGCGGCGTATTGTTGGCTGTCGATGTAGGAACGTTTTCCATACACACTTGAATATCACCATTGTTATCGCTTGAACCTAACAACGGGATTACCACAGCTTCCTACGGGACCAATAGACGGCAATGCGCCACGGGTCGGCGGCACTTGTCGTTTGCACGATGCGTAGCACGTTCCGCATAGTCGGGCATGCTTCCAGGCGGGAGCTAGAGGAAATAGGTTCCATAAACTCGTAGCTCCGCGACTCAGCCTACAGATTTCAATATCGCAACTGCCTCTTTTCTATTCCCCATCCAGCCCCAGCCAAATGTATACGGACCTGAACGTCTGGTAGTCATCACTCGCACGCAACCGCTAGTCCCAGTGCAGAAGGAAAACAGAGTGTGTGGCCTTACGCGTGTAAGTCAATCGCCTAACACTGCAGCCAAAATCACTCGGTTCGACAGTGACGGAACGAACCGAAGCTCTTGTCGGGAGACCTAACTATGATCAGAAAAAGCATTCGCACCTGCGGCGTCTTCGTAGTTCTCGCCGCGTTGACTATTGCGTTTTGCAGCCGTAAGGCTTCCGCGCAGGCTACTGACGGCAACATCGTCGGCGCTGTCGTAGATCCTCAAGGTGCCGCAGTCGTGGGTGCGCAAGTCAGCGCCACCAATGTCGAAACCAACACGACGGCCGTGACCAAAACTAACGAAGCGGGAGAATACCGCATTGATCACTTGCTGGTCGGAACTTACCGGGTCACGGCGAAGATGGAGGGCTTCAAAACCACGGCCGAGCTGAGCGAGGTGCACCTGAATACCACGGGCACAGTTAACCTCACGCTCGCAACGGGCGCCGTAAGTGAGACTGTCGAAGTTTCCGGCCAAGCCCAGATCATCGATACGACAACGGCTCAAATTCAGACGACTTACGAGGATAAGCAACTCGCTGATTTGCCCACCACAGGATTGGGTGTATCTGCATTGACCGGACAAAACCTGGGCGTACTGAACCTTTCGCTGCTCGAAGCTGGAGTTGCCAGCAGCGGCGGACTGGGCGCCGGCACGGGACCGTCAGTCGGAGGTCAACGTCCGCGTGATAACAACTACACCATTGAGGGCGTCGACAACAATGACAAAGGCGTAACCGGCCCGCTGGTCTATGTGCCAGCCGATGCGGTCGCGAACTTCACGGTGTTGCAGAACCAGTTCAACTCCGAGTTCGGACATTCCAACGGAGGCCAGTTCAACATTGTCGTAAGAAGTGGATCGAACAGTTTCCACGGACTGGCGTACGAGTACTTTCAGAATCGCAATCTCAACGCGATCGATCAGGATGTGGTGAACTCAACCGCTCCGGGTAAAACTCCAATGAATCCCCGCTTCGACAACAACCGTTTTGGAGGACAGCTTGGAGGCCCGATTTTTAAGGACAAGCTTTTCTTTTTTGCCAACTATGAATATGGTGTACAAGGTCTGGCGTCCGTGCCGGGCGCGCCGATTCTGGCTCCCACCACAGCCGGCTACGCGACATTGCTCGCGCTGCCAGGAGTGTCGGCGGCGAACGTGAATGCATTGCAGAAGTACGCAGTCGCACCCACCTCGACCGCAGTCCTGTGCGAAGGCTCGAGCCAAACCCCTTGTCCAGCGGCTAATAGCATTGCAGTCGGGACACTCCCGGTGTCGGCCCCCAATTACACCAACTTCACCGCGCTAACCACCTCGATGGATTACAACCTCGGCGCCAATGACCAGATCCGCGGCCGCTACATTTACGACAAGAACGCCGGCCTGGATTCCACTGCGCAATTGCCCGAGTTCTTCACTCCTCTGGTTCAGCCCTACCATCTGGTAAATCTCAGCGAATACCATACTTTCACGCCGGCCGTGGGGAATGAGTTTCGTCTGGGTTTCACCCGAACCGCGTTCAATGTTGTAGTCAATGGTTTGACGTTTCTGCCGACGCTGGACGCATTTCCCAACATCACAGTCACGGACCTTGGAGGTCTCAACGTGGGTCCGGACCCGAACGGGCCGCAATACGCGATTCAAAACTTGTACCAGGCGATCGACAATGTAAGCTGGGTTAAAGGAAATCACACGCTCAAATTCGGCATTGAAGGCACGAAATCGATTTCTCCGCAGAAAGACGTTCAGCGCCCTCGCGGCGACTACGTTTACAACACCCTGTTGGACTTCGCGTTCGATGAAGTGCCGGGCTTTGGCCAGCGCGGCCTGGGATCGGCCGGTTATTCCGGCGATCAAGCCAGCATCTATTGGTATGCGAATGACATTTGGAAAATTCGGCCGAATCTCAGCCTGACCTACGGCGTTCGCTATGAATACACCGGCACTACGACGGGGATGAAGCAAATGGCGTTGAACAGCGTGGCCGATGTTCCGGGCCTGATCACATTCACCTCGCCCAAGGCGCCCAAGAACGATTACATGCCGCGCGTGGGCTTCGCCTATTCACCGGGAAAGAACGGAGATACGTCGATTCGCGGCGGTTTCGGCCTGGGCTACGACGTCATCTACGACAACATCGGCTCCCTGGCCCGGCCGCCGCAGATTGGCCAAACCGTTAACTGTCCCAACGCCACCTGCCAGAACCCGTTTCTGGCGAATGGTGGTATTCCGGCTGGGAATTACAGTGGGATATCTACCTTGACTCCAGCCCAGGCAATCGCTGCCACGTCCAGTTATCTCCCGGGTAATTTGAAATATCCCAAGGCGCTTTCCTGGAATCTGGGCGTGCAACACGTATTTGCCAAGGACTACACGCTTGATGTCCGCTACGTCGGCACGCGCGGCGAGGACATGGATGTGCAGAACATCCTTAACTTTGTTGACGGGGCCAATAACGCCCCCGGATATTTCCTGCCGACTTATATTCAGCCAACAACTCAGGCCACGGTGAACAGTCTGTCAACCGCGTGGGCACAGTGCTTGCCGTCGGCAATTCAAACGCTGAACGGCCTAGCCGTGTGCAACGGACTGCAAACCAGCGCGAATGGCCCTTCAGGAGCCGGAGACATTCCCGGGACTTTGGCCTACGGCTATAACGATGCGGGCACCGGCCCCGGCGGCTTTTACGACCCGCGATATCTTAATGCCGGCTTCGTCAATCCGATCACCGCGTTTATGCCCTGGGGATCCTCCACTTACCACGGGCTGCAAATGCAGTTAAATCGCCGGTTCACCAACGGACTGCAGTTTCAGGCGGCCTACACCTTCAGCCACATGATCGACAACAGTACCGCCGACTTTAACTCCACTGACATTGCGCCTCGCCGCCCGCAGGATTTCCGCGACCTGAGCGCGGAGCGCGCAAATTCCATCCTTGACCATCGTCACCGTATCACCATCGCAACCATTTACGACGCTCCGTGGTTCCGCCACGATTCAAGTTGGATGAAGCGCAATGTGCTGGGCAATTACGAAATTGCTCCGGTTTTCACCTGGGAGTCCGGTCAATTGGGGACAGTCCAGAGCGGAGTTGATTCCAACTTAAACGGAGACGCGGCGCCGGATCGCGCTATTCTGAACCCAGGCGGAGTAAGTAGAACCGGTAGCGATGTTGTGGGACTGGTGGCCACTTCGGGCGCGAACGCTGGCAACATCGTCGCCTATCAAGCCGTAAATCCCAACGCGCAATTCATCGTTGCTCAGATGGGGGCACTTGCCAACTCCAGCCGCAATACCTTCACCACAGCACCCATCAATAATTGGGATCTGACGGTCGCCAAGCATCTCTATGTGACGGAGCGTATCCACTTCGACGTTCTCGTGCAGGCTCTGAATGCTTTCAACCATCCCGAATTCGCGACTGGAAGCGTTGACCAGGCCCTGCCGATCTCGGACGTCGGATCGGAAAGAAACTATTTCATTCCGAACCAGCCAAACTTCGGAGCAAGCAAACTGAGCTTTCCCAGCAACGCGCGTGTGTTGCAGCTAGCTCTCCGGCTCAGTTTCTAGTATCGAAGGCTATGCCTTCAGACCGCGGCGGCACCACCGCCCGAGGGCGATACGGAGGTAAGTAACGCAACGGCGCGGCTATGGAGCTGCGGGATTCCAGCCATCGAAGAAAGTCTCGGTCTCAAACTGAGCGGCTTGGTCTGCCGTCAGACGTTTGATGTGGGGATCTCGCTCGCCCGCGTGCGCTCCCGGGCCGTCGGAGTTGTATTCGGCATAGTAAACAGTTTCAATCGAAAGCGTTTCTCCCGGGTGCCACTCGCGCCAACCGGAGGGAAGAATGTGAGCGTTCATCTCTGTATTTAGAAAATAACTTTGGCGTACGGGCGCCAGGGCCGTCCGAGCCAGACGTTTGCAACTCCTGGCGCAGCGGTCAGTGTGCAGTGGTTGAAGACAAAGCCGCTGTCCTCAGCCGGATAATGCTTTGACTGAGCAGTAATAAAGCCCTCTGAGTGCGGAGTGCTGTGAATCTCGCAGTGATACCGCTTTGCTGTCGCCGAAGAGGAAATCTGCATTGCCTTCGATGTAGCAATGCGTAAAGTATTGTTGTGTCGGAATGCAGGGTTCACCATCGGGAGTGCAGTTACGACTGCCGGCATAGAGAGTGTCCTGGTTGCCGAGAAAGCGAACGTTGCTGAACACGGCTTTATCGGCCGCGATCAACACGGCCAGGGCCTGTGAACCGACCGGGACCTGCTCGTGGGTCGCGTTCCAGTCGTTGGCGAAGGTGAGATTTTCGGCGCGAAAGTTGTCGGCGTGTATTTCAGCGGTGGCCGAGTGCAGTGTACCCTCGGAGCTGCCCGCGCTCCTATCGAAAACGATTACCGTCTTCGAAGCGTCCGCATTGCCGCCGCGAAGCTGAATGTTGGGTTTCATTATTGAAATAGTTTCACGATAAGTTCCAGTCGCAATCAGCAGCAGGGCTCCGTCAGCGGGCGCGGTGTCGAGTGCCTTCTGAATGGAGTAGAAGTCTCCGCTTCCGTCGGCTGCGACGTAAAGGGTTTTGTCAACGGGTGGGGCGGGCGTAGCGGATCGTGGAGCCGTCGGATTTGCTGGATACTCCTCAAATCGTCGCTCGCACGACAGAGCAAGGCAGGCGCGCTGCCGGACAAGTGAGTCACAGACACGTCGTCTCCGCCGTGTTCGTCGGGAGAAATGAGATTGCCAAGCCGCGGACCGGAATTAATCTCGGCATGCGAGACCAGAAGGGCGCTCGCGGGCAATCCGTCGGCGAAAACATTATCGGGCGTCACGCCCAGAGTTAATGAATTACTCTCCGTTCATCTATGCTTTCGAGCAGGAGACCATCGCCATCACCGGCGAGGGCACTATCGACGGCAATTGTGACTGCGAACATTGGCGGCCGTGGAAGGGTCGCACCAATTGCGGGTGGAAGTCAGGAGATGCGAGCCAGGAAAAGGACCGCAATCAACTCTTCGATATGGCAGAGCGCGGCGTTCCGGTGAGCCAGCGCGTCTTTGACGAGGGGCACTATCTGCGCCCGCAGTTCATTCAGCCCTACCGGTGCAAGAATGTGCTCATTGAAGACGTAAGGTTGTTTAATTCGCCGATGTGGCAAGTGCATCCTGTGCTTTGCACAAATGTCACCGTTCGCGGACTCACGATCAGCGGCTTCGGACCGAACACGGATGGATGCGATCCGGAATCCTGCACCGATGTGCTCGGCGAGAATTGTTTTTTCAACACGGGAGACGATTGCATTGCCATAAAATCAGGCAGAAACACCGATGGCCGTATACTGGACATGCCCTCGCAAAATACCATCATCCGCGATTGCAGGATGAAAGATGACCATGGTGGCGTAACTGTAGGCAGCGAAAGTTCCGGGGGCGTGCGCAATGTTTTCTCCGAAAATTGCCAGATGGATAGTCCTCACCTCGATATCGCTGTACGCTTTAAGAACAATGCAATGCGTGGCGGCCTCATCGAAAACATCTTTGCGCGGAACATTGACATCGGGGAGGTCGCCACGGCTTGCATTCTCAGTCGGCTTCTTCTACGAAGAGGGCGAAGCGGGAAAGTTCGTTCCGGTTGCCCGGAATCTGGAGATCCGCAATTTGAAGACGCGAAAGGCGCAGTACGCTTTGTATCTTCGCGGTTGCACCCATGCCCCGATTGACGGCGTGCGGGTTGTGGACTGCGAATTCAGCGGAGTGTCGAAGCCGGATTTAGTCGAGAACGTCACCAGCCTCGCCCTCCAGAACGTGAAGAAAAATGGAAAAGTCGTTGAGCGTCCCCAGACGGCGGAACGCTTCAGTTCCTCGTACTGACTCATCTTTTGGTTGACTGTTCTTTTGATCTGATTATTCTTTGGTTGATCGTCCTTTGGTTGATCGTCCGTTGAAAGACACGCACATGGCATTCATTACTGAAGATTTTCTATTGCAGAGCAAGACCGCCCGGCGACTCTATCACGATCACGCTGCTGGCCAGCCGATCCTGGATTACCACTGCCATCTTTCCGCGAAGGACATTGCGGACAACCGACAGTTCCGCAACCTCTACGAGATCTGGCTGGAAGGCGATCACTACAAGTGGCGAGCCATGCGGGCCAACGGCGTCTCGGAGCGTTACTGTACCGGCGATGCCGATTCCTACGACAAGTTCTTCGCATGGGCACAAACCGTCCCCTACACCATGCGCAATCCGTTGTATCACTGGACGCATCTGGAATTGCAGAGATACTTTGGCATCGATTCACTGCTAAGCGAGAAAACCGCGCGCAAGACCTGGGACGCGACAAGCGAACGGCTCGCGGGGAATGATTTGAACGTCCGCGGAATTCTGAAGAAGTTTCATGTTGATACGCTTTGCACGACCGACGATCCGGTAGACTCTCTCGATCACCATGAACGAATTGCGTCCCGCTGCCCGGGTATCCGGGTTTTGCCGGGTTTCCGTCCCGATGGAGCATTACGCACCGAAGATCCCGTTGCGTTCAATGCGTGGGTCGACAAACTTGCTGCGGTGTGCAACCTGGATGTGACGCGGCTTGCCCACATGCTTCAGGCTCTCGGCAAGCGCCACGACGATTTCCACCACAGCGGATGCCGCCTCTCCGATCATGGTTTGGATTTCTGCCCTGCCGAGTCGTGTACCGATCGCGAAGCTGAGCAAGTGTTTGACAAAGTGCGTAGTGGCAGCCTGCCGACGCCGCTCGAATCCGCTAAGTTTGCCAGCTTTCTCATGTTGTTTTTCGGGCGCCTTGATGCCGAGAAAGGCTGGACGAAACAGTTGCATCTCGGCGCCTATCGCAACGCAAACACCCGCATGTTGAAGGCTTTGGGGCGCGACACTGGATTCGATTCAATCGGCGACTGGCCTCAGGTCGATCCCCTGTTCAATTATCTCGATCGATTGAACACGGAAAACAGCCTGCCGAAGATGATCCTTTACAATCTCAACCCCGCCGGCAATTACACTCTTGCCACGATGATCGGCAACTTCCAGGATGGCAGCCTGGCCGGCAAACTCCAGTACGGCAGTGCCTGGTGGTTTCTCGACCAGAAGGAGAGTATCGAGTGGCAATTAAATACACTGTCGAACTGCGGATTGCTGGCGCGTTTCGTGGGCATGACGACGGACTCTCGCTCGTTCATGTCATTTCCGCGTCATGAGTACTTCCGTCGCGTTCTGTGTAACCTCTTGGGCAATGAGGTCGAATCCGGCTTGCTACCCAACGATGAAGCGTTGATCGGCGCGATGGTCAAGAATATCTGCCATGACAACGCCGCCAGGTATTTTGCATTCCCTCCGGCGCTCGTCAATGCGGAGACGCCCGCTCCTGTTGTCCCACGATAGTCAAGATGGGAAGGCAAACCGGAACTTAGTTCCCGGTCCAGCTTCTCAGTGCCATGGATGTTTTCTCAATCTCCACCATTGAGCCGCACGCGCCGCCGGGACTTCCAATGACGAAACTGGTTTACTGTCCTATAGCTGTCCAAATATAATCGACGCACTCTCTGAAGACCTCTGGCGGTTACTGCATGTTTACCGCAAGATCTCTTCGTCTTCTACATCAACCGTGGTTCGTGAGGGCAACCAGAGACTTCAGCGGCAGGAGGCCGCTTACACAATGGCAGAAACCAAAGTGATCGCTAATCAGAAGACGATTGTCCAGAATCAGAAAATTATTATCGCCAATCAGGTCACACTGAAGGCGAACCAGGCAACCATCAAGAAGAATCAGGCGAGCATTCTGAAAAATCAGGCGGCCATTCTCAAGAACCAAGGCGCTCTCGACACGATCATCGAGAACCAAAAGGAGATTCTCGCCCGGCTGAATAAGTGATTCTTCCTGCCTGGGGCTCGTACTTTCGCGAAGAGGCGGGCGGAGACTGCCGGGAGCCGACCTGGGAAAAAACAATGGGCTGGGCCGAGATAATGCCTTTGCCTTCTTTTACCTTGATGAATTGATTGGGCTTGATCTCTGGAATTTTGTCCTTCTGGCCGCTGGGCCAAACAATCTCCATGCTAACGGTTTTGCCGGCCTCGGGTTTCCCCAAGCCGAAGGTTAGCGGTAGCTCGCTTTGCGACAAATAGCTTGAGCCAGTCTTAACCATGCTGAAAAGGCGCGCTCCCCGGTTGGTTGTGACCGTGACCTTTGCACCTATGCCATCGCGGTTCGATCGCGTACCCACGGTCTTCACACGCAGCATGTCGTTCTCGTTGCCGTTGTCGTTGCGCAGCAATCGTGCTGGCCCATTATTGGTCGTAATCAATAGGTCCAAATCCCCGTCGTTGTCGAAATCTCCGTAGGCCGCGCCACGGCCCACGATCGGACGTTGCAACGCGGAACCGAGTGTCGAGGTTACTTCTGCAAACTTGCTCTTGCCCAAGTTGTGAAAAAGATGGGGCGGTTGGGCATACTTAACTTGTGGCTGCACCACGCTGATGTCGTCGGAGACGTGGCCATTGACCGCGAGAATATCGGGCAGGCCGTCGAGATCGTAGTCAAAGAAAAACGATCCGAATGTAAGCGATTTTGTCGAGACTCTTGCGATGCCGGTGGTCGGGGCTTCATCGGTGAAGAGGCCCG
>Ga0209006_10005585_pt1 | contig 11422 bp, 8 predicted proteins | sample JacPin_JW_Ref_O2_FD_188567 | JGI IMG/M metagenome (GOLD analysis project Ga0209006, IMG submission 188567) | Forest soil microbial communities from Algoma, Ontario, Canada - Jack Pine, Ontario site 1_JW_Ref_O2 (SPAdes) (version 2) | ecosystem: Environmental > Terrestrial > Soil > Boreal... | reverse complement strand
CGACTTTCAACCGCTCCGAGGGACAGCGGCGGATCTGGCCGAGCATTTTAGGTGCCTCCCGAAAGTAGGTAGTTCTACCTATTGCCGGTTTGCGTTAACGGAGCCAACAATTAGTCATCAATTCGTCATTTATCGGCGAAGAGGCACCTCGCTCGACTCAGTTTCGTAAGCCAAGCTTTTGTATTTGTCAGCCGACGCGCGCGTAGGGATGCACGTCTAACCGATCCATTGATAGGTGCCAGCGCCCGACGCTCGCCTCGCCTCCCTCATCGCGCTTTCTGCACGCGGGCGCGCTGACTGCAAGCGGAAGGCAACCAGATCGTTTCAAGTCCCATTGCCAGCTCAGTTTTCAGCACCAACGGCAAGATCATGGTCTTGAACATCATCAATTTCCGGCCAATCGGCGTCGAAGCCGAGTCGTGCTCCATTCCGACGTTGAGAAATCCTGGCGTGATCGGTGGGGCAGGCGTGGCCGAGCGTCAGGCAGGTCCGGTGGTCGTCTTAAAGCGAAAGGAGTAGCCGATGACTAAGGGAACGCAAATCAAGGCGCTGTCGCGCCGCACTATTCTCAAAACCGTTGGAGCCGTCGGCCTCGCCGCCACGGCCGGCACGCTCGGCAGCCGGGTGTTCGCGCCAGCCATCGCCGGTCCTGCGCCAAAGCTTCGCCTCGCCTGGGCTGACATCGCCGCATGTCATTCGCCACTCGGGTTCGGCGTGGCGAAGGGCATTTACGCCAAGCACAATCTCGATATTGAACTCTACCCCTTCACTTCGAATGGCCAAACGGTGGTTCAGGCGCTTGCGACCAGCAAGGCCGATGCGGGAGCGGGTTTGCTCGGCGATTGGCTGAAGCCGCTCGAACAGGGCTTCGACGTCAAACTGTTCGTGGGCTCGCATGGCGGCTGCGGGCGTCTGTTCGCCTCCGAAAAATCAGGGGTTAAGGACCTCAAAGACCTCAAGGGCAAGACGATCGCGACCTATGTCATGGGCGCTTCACCCCAAACGGTGCTCCAGGTTTCGATCTTCAAGGCCGGCGTCGATCCCCAAAACGACGTGACGTGGAAGGTCGTGCCGTTCGATTTGGTCGGCGAGGTCGTGGCGCGCGGAGAAGCGGACGCGGGGATGCACATCGACCCGTGGGCTTGGTCGATCGAGAAGAAGAACAATCTTCGGCATATTGCCGATACCCAAACCGGCTATTACGAAGGGCATACCTGCTGTGTGCTGGGCGCCAACGGCCCGTTCCTCGCAGCCAATAAGGACGCGATCCGCCGCCTCGCCGAGGCGAATATCGAAGTGCACGAGTATACCGCAGCCCACCCCGACGAAGTGGCCAAGTGGTACGCCGAGAATCTCAAGCCTCCGGGGCTGACCGAGGCCGACCTCACGGAAATCCTTGGCGCGCTCGTCTATCACAACCATCCGGTCGGTCAGCCGCTCATAGATCAGATTCGCATCGCCGCTGAGGACCTGAAGCTCGTGAAGGTGATGGACCCGGAAACGGATCCGAAGGCGTTCGCCGAACGGGTGACGGTCAACATCCTCGCCTGAGGATGAGCCAGGCGATACAGGCGGCAAAGCCGGTCGCCCTTTCGCCGGCGCGACCTTGTGACCGACCAATGTGGAGGTCGGGGCTTTACGCCGCGGCCTCCTGGGCCGCCGCAGTCATCGTCACCAAAGCGCTACCGGATGTCATTCCCTTCGGCAGCAGCGACTTGTTCGCCGTTCTTGTCGGGGCTGGCGCCGCGGCTTTCGCCGTGCTCGCCTTCTTGAGTCCGCGCGCCGGCCGATTGCGAGAGACTCTCGACTATTATGGCCCCTGGTTCATCGCCATCGGCGTGTGGCTGACGCTATGGGAATTCTCGACAGCCAAGACCGGCTGGTTGCCGAAGCCGTTCTTCTCGGCGCCCCCCGGGCTTCTGCACGTCTATGTGACGGACTGGCAGCGTCTTCTGATCTGCATCGGCTACTCGCTGCGGCTCTGGGGTTTGGGCTTCAGCCTGGGCGCAACGATCGGCTACGTCCTCGGCGTCGCGCTCGGCTGGTCGAAGTCCTTCTCCTACTGGGGCATGCCGATTCTCAAGTTGATCGGGCCGGTGCCGGCGACGGCGTGGATCCCGGTAACATTCTATTTCTTCCCAACCACCTTCGACGCCAGCGTGTTCATCGTTGCGCTCGCCTCCGGCATTCCGGTCATGATCCTGACATCGTCGGGGGTGGCGTCGGTCAATCGAGCCTATTACGACGTCGGCAGGAACCTTGGGGCAAGGCCGTGGTACCTGATCTCGCGCATCGCCATACAAGCGGCGCTACCACACACCTTCGTGGGCCTTTTCATGGGCCTCTACTATTCGTTCGCTGTTCTGGTCGTCGCCGAGATCCTCGGCGCGAAATATGGTCTCGGATGGTACATCCAGTTCGAGACTAACTATTCTGGCTACGCAAATGTCTACGCCACTCTGATCATCATGTCGCTCATTTGCGCGGGACTCGTCAAACTGCTCTTTGTCGCGCGGGATCGCCTTCTCAGCTGGCAGGAGGGGTTTATCTGATGGTCGCGCGGGGGGCTGCGCTCCAGGCGGCCGATCGTCACCAAGCGCAAAGCGTTACGGTCGACATTCGGGGCGTGAGCCATTCATTCGCTCTGCGCGGCTCCGAGCTGCCGGTTCTTGATTCGATCAATCTCAGAGTCGTAGCCGGAGAATTCGTCGCGTTCCTTGGTCCCTCTGGTTGCGGCAAATCGACGCTGCTGCGTCTTGTGTCCGGGCTCGAGCAGCCGACTCAGGGCGCAATAACGGCGGACGACGAAGTCATCGATCGTCCAGACCCGTCGCGGATCCTCATGTTTCAGGATCCGACGCTGTTTCCCTGGACGACCGTCTGGCGGAACGCCGCGACCGGCCTTGCTGCGCGCGGCGTTTTGGACCGGCAGCGCAGCCGCGTCGACGACGCGCTCAAGCTCGTCGGCCTCACCGCATTCGCCGAGGCCTACCCGCACCAACTCTCGGGGGGCATGGCGCAGCGGGCGGCGCTCGCCCGAGCATTGGTCAACGATCCGGCTCTGCTGCTTCTGGATGAGCCGCTCGCCAAGCTCGACTCTCTCACGCGGCTTGCGTTGCAGGGCGAACTTGTCTCCCTTTGGCGTGAGAAAGGCTTCACCACCATTCTCGTGACCCACGACGTCGAGGAAGCCGTAGTGCTTGCTTCGCGCGTCATCGTGCTCAGCGAACGCCCGGCGCACATCAAGACGGAATTCGCGGTCGACCTTCCCTATCCGCGCCATCGAGACAACCCGGAACTTGTTGGCCTCCGACGGCAGATCCTCGGAACCCTTGGCCTCGAGACGTGAGGAGATTTTGTATGGCGCTCTCCAGAATGCTCCTGCCTGCGGGGCTGGCGGTCGTGGCGTTGGCTATCGTGTGGTGGTGGACGACGTTTGGGGACGTTGTCGCTTACGGCTATCTATCTTGGCCCCAGGCGGGACGTTGTCTTGTCAACGACTCGGACATTTGCGCGCTGGCCAAGATGCTCTGTCTCGGCAGCCATCCCAGATCTTTGGTCGCCTATTGGACAAGCGCGTTCTGGCTGGGACTGGGCATCGTCTCCATCAGTCTGCTCGTCCCGCAGATGCACAGCGAGTCGCGCAAAGCCGAACGCACATAAGAAGTTTGACGCTGTCTCAAACGGGTACCGTCGAGGTTGATGAGGGCCATAAGCGACGAAACCTTAAGGGAGAGATCCGGCTGGTAGCTCGGGTCATCGCCCGCAGTCCTGTGATTGACGATTAAATAAGTTCAATTGTGAAGTGGAGGAGACAACAATGGTCGACGAAACCAAGCTCAACCAATTCGTTGGCAAAATTCTGGGCGATCTTGGGGGTGCGATGAGCGCGCCACTGGTGCGCATGGGCGACAAGCTTGGCTTATACAACGCCCTCAAAGAGCATGGTCCCATGACGTCTAAGGAGCTGGCAGCGAAGACGAACGTCGCTGAACGCTATGCGCGCGAGTGGCTGTCAAACCAGGCGACGTCCAGCTACCTCGAATACGATCCCGCCACTGGCAAGTTCACCTTGCCGCCGGAACAGGCGATGGTGTTCGCCGAACCCGACAGTCCAGTCTATCTGCTGCCCGCCTTCGATATCGTGGCGGTCATGCTGGAAAACCAACCCCTGGTCGAGCCAGCCTTTCGCACTGGCAAGGGCGTCGGCTGGGGCGACCAGTCGCAGTGCCTGTTCTGCACGACCGGACGCTTCTTCCGTCCAGGCTATCAAAACAACCTCGTGTCATCCTGGCTGCCGGCGCTGGACGGCGTTACTGCCAAGCTTGAATCCGGCGCAACGGTCGCCGACGTCGGCTGCGGTCACGGATTTTCGACCATCATTATGGCCAAGGCCTACCCGAAATCGACTTTCATCGGCTACGATTTTCATCCCTCATCGGTCGAGCAGGCGCGGGTTCACGCCGAGCAGCATGGAGCGACTGCGAATACAAAGTTCGAAGTCGCCATAGCGGGCGATTTTCCAGGCAAAGATTTGGACCTCGTGACCTTCTTCGACTGCCTGCACGACATGGGCGATCCAATTGGAGCGGCGCGCCATGTGCGCGAGACTTTGAAACCCGACGGAAGCTGGATGATCGTCGAGCCTGCGGCGGGCGACCGGCTGGAGGACAATCTCAATCCAGTAAGCCGGATGTACTACGCCGCCTCGACCATGATCTGCGTGCCGACCTCGCTCGACCAGCCGGTAGGAGCCGCGTTCGGGGCGCAGGCGGGCTTCGCCAAGCTATCGTCGGCGATCACGCAGGGCGGGTTCGGCGCAGTGCGCAAGGCGACGGAGACACCTTTCAACATGGTGCTCGAGGCGCGGCCCTGACTCTTCTCTCAGGCTGAACTTCCGTTTTGGGGTCGAAACGTGCCGATCGTCGAGTGCACAGGAACTTCCGCTTCGGGTCGATTCGGCGCGTTCGCCAGCTGTCTGGGAATGGCCGCTCCTTGCGCATTCTTGCCATTGCATCGCGATCGCTGGAGGGCCGGAATCCGCCCAAAGGAAAGGTTCCCGTGTCGCCAATGAAGCGCTATCGAGCGCCGGCCGCTTCTCGCCGGACATCCATTGCGGGCTTGTCCTCACGAAGGCCGACGTAAACCGTGTGCCGCAAGAGGCCGTCAGCCGTCCACGTCAGGTAGGTGATCTCGGCGACGAGCTTGGGCTCGACCCAATGGACACGGGAGAGGACAAGCGGCGAACCGAAGCGAGTCGAGCGCGGCGGCGGGACGCTCAGAGGCGATGTCTTGCGGGCTAGTGGATCCAAACGGCGCCGAAGATCGGCGAGAACCTTGACGGGCATCCCCGTGCCTACACGGCCGGCGTAGATGAGCTTGCCGTCGTCGGTGTAGTAGCCGAGCAGCAGGGCCCCAAGAAAAGCCCGCGTGCCCTCCGGATCCGACCACCCGACGACAACGAACTCCTGGCGGTTCAGCCATTTGGCCTTGCGCCATAGGCCGCGATTTCCGGGCGCGTAGGGCGCGTCGCTCGTTTTGGAGACGACCCCCTCAAAACCGAGCTTGCCGGCGTGCTCGAGGATGAGCTCGCCGTCGCCGGTCTCATGGCCGTTGAACTGAAGGCCGGGCTTATTTGCGACCAGCGGCTCAAGCAGCTTCTTGCGCTCGATAAGGGGAAGCGCCGAGACATCCCAACCGTTGATGTGCAGGAGGTCGAAGACGTAATAGACGAGCCTCGCGTCGCGCTCGCCGTCGGTCGCGGCCTGCGTCTGGGCGAAGCTCGGCAATCCGGCGTCGTCGACGCCGCAGAGCTCGCCGTCGAGATATGCGGTCTTCACCCTGACGTCGGCGAGCGCCGCAATGGCGCTCGGATATTTGTCGGTCCAGTCAAGCCCGGTGCGAGTCAGAAGTTGCACTCGGCCGTTATCGATCCGCGCGGCCATGCGAAAGCCGTCCAGTTTAATTTCATGCAGCCACTGAGGCCCTGAAGGCGGCTTCTCGACCGGCTGCGAAAGCTGCGGAGGGACGAAGCTCGGAAGCGGTGCCTCACGGCGCGACGGGCCGGACTTGAGGGCCTGCGAGGCCGAACGCTTGATGACACGCGGCATAGTGCAACTACCCGCAAAGGGGACTCTGGCCTCCTAACACGGATATGGCACAAGAGCGCCAGTTCGCGGGGTGGCGTTCGTTTCAATGACTAAAGGGCAGGCGCCGAAAGCGAATTGACGCGAGTGGCGAAAACAGGACATCGACCCGGGTTAGTGAGTCTCAACCAGCCAGCCTTATGCGCCGGACCTGGGGGCGGCGTTCGCTCAATAGCCGGCACCGCTGACGGAAAGCTCATCTATGCCGGCCGCGTCGACACTGGAATGCCGGTCAAGGTTCTCGCCGATCTTCGGCGCCGCCTTGACCCGGCGACGGATGTCCGGCGGGAAGCAGCGCGCGTTCCATAGCGCCCCATTCGGCGAGCCGGTCAGTCCCTGACGCCATGCAGTCGAAAGAGCTAGTCGAAGAAATCGATGATTTTCGGCTCGGCGCCCTCGCCGACAAGCTCATTTGCTCCGAACCGGTAGACCTCGTATCCGGCGAGGCGCAGCTCACGGTCAGCCGACACCATGTCGGCATAGATCTTCAGCGACGGATGATCGTTTTCCGAGAAGTGGTGCCGCCCGTCCACCTCCAGCACGATGCGCTGACGGGCGGGCAGGAGGAGCAAGAAGTCCATCCGCTGACGCGGAAGCGGAAGGCGATGGCGCAATGTTCTGACGACAGCCGGGTCGTAGTGAAGATAGACTTGGGGCAGGAGCGCAGGCAGCGCCTCGCCGAGGGCGGACCGATAGGCCTTGAAGTAGGTGGCGAAGAGCTTGCGCTCGGCGTTTGAGGCCAGCGATTCTTGAAGGCGCGCTCCGAGATTTGCCGCGTTGTTGCCGGGTGTGACTTCGCTCCACCAAGCGACGAGTTCGGACCAGAGAAGGCCGTCGCCGGTGATCGGCCGGTCGTAGACGAGGCAGCTTTCCCCGCCGGAGAGAATGACGATGTCGTTGTTGATGGCGTCAGCGAAGCCGATCTCCGGCTTGGGGCCTCGCGAGGCGAAGATCAGGTTCTTGGGCCGGCCGCCTACCCCACGCACTAGCGGGTGGAAGGCGAAGATCGGGTGACCGGAGAGCTCGCTCTCCTGCGCGAGTTCGTACCCATCGCGCGCAAGGACCTTGTTGAGGGCGGCCACTGTCTGCAACTGGTCCTCTCCCGACCGGGCAAGGGGGTGAACGGCGGCTTCGAGCAACGCCGCAAACCGGGCTCTGGAGCAGTCGAACGCGCCGATCTTGCCGAAAAGGAATTCGACCGACCAATCACCGGGATTGCGATCCATGTGCTGTTCGATTTGGTCGCACAGGCTTTGGCCGTTGCTGCCGAGCAGACCCTCAAGGGGTGTAGTTAGAACGAAATAGCGTCCGACCACCTCCACTGTGCAGCGTTCGCCAGCAAGGTCATCGCCGAGGGCGCGCGCGACGTCTCGCCGGGTGATGTGAGTCAGCGGCGGGTCGCCGGCTTCGAGCACCTTGCGCCCACCTCGTCGAGGGCGATGTCGCCACGATGAGCGGCGAACTTCAGCGCCAAACGCGCCAGCGCCTCCTGAGTGAGGTTCTCGAGCGCCAGTTCAATGCGCTGCCGCTTTGAAAGGCCCTCCCCGTTCGGGACGACTAGCCCGGCGATTTGCTGTGGCGCCTCACTTAGCCGTGCGTGCGTCATCTGCTGAAGAACGTCGGCGATGAGGTTATGAAGGTCGGAAGTTATCAGGACGACAAACTCGACGCGACGGGAAGTGAACACCTCGGCTCACGTGGGCTCGGCTCGTCATTCTTAAGGGAATCGCAGCCGCACGCTAGTCTTAACCGGGAGGAGTGCCTCGCCCACTACCCTTTCGTCATCGTCAGGATTGCCTGCCGCGTCTGCGCGCGGCGCGGATCCTATCGTCTCGCTCGGCTGGCGGCGAAATTCGGCCCGGAGATCAGCCTTCGCGACCTCACGGACCGCTTCGCCTTTGGCGAGCCGAGGCGTGTAGCAAGCGCGGCGTAAGCGCGTGCACGTATACCTCCCGGACCTTGAACAGCCGCGCCCGCCCGACGCGCCGCCCGGAATGGTGAAGCTGCGGCTCGTCGAGGACACGTAGGCGGGTCCGGAATCGACCCGAAGCGGAAGGTCGTCGCAACCGATTCAACGTCGCAAGTCGACGTGAACCGGACATTGCGGATCGCAACGGTGGACGTCGTATTTGGGCCTACCAGCTGCTGCTGAGTAAGGGTCCTAAGACCGTGCAAAGCAATCCTACCCACGACTAATGTAATCGGCACGAATCGAGGATCTCGGGCGATGACGACCTGATGTTCTTAGGCTGACAGTTCCGCCATCAGCGTCCTGGCCTTGGTGAGGTCGGGCATGTCGCGCCCCTCGGTGAACCAGTCATGAATCGATGTGATGACTCCCAATGCGTCAGCTCGTCGCCCCAGCGTCGCCCATAGCCGCGCGAGGGATGTTGCAGATCTTAGCTCCCAGAGCCTCGCTTCCTGCTGCTGCGCCATCGCGATGGCGCTTGCGAGGCACTCCTCCGCCTCCCGCAGGCCAGGATCGGATTGCGCGATGAGCATCTCGGCCTTTAGGCGCAGCACCTCGGGCTCATACCAACGTTCGCCCATGCCGACGGAAGCCTGGAGCGCAGCCTCGTAGAGAGCAAGAGCGCCCTTGACGTCGCCAGCGGCTGCCCTGGCTCTTCCGACGATCGCTGTCCGGATCGGGAAATGGAAGCGACGCGAGGGGATCGCCTTCAAAGATTCGAGCGCGGCTTCGGCTTGGCGAACGCCGTCCTCCCCGTCCCCTGTCACCGATCGGACCCACCCCTGCATAATGTTGTCAGCAGCAAGGTAGCCCGCAAGCGAATATTGCTCGGCGATGGATATGCTCGCGCGCAAATGGGAGTCGGCGTCGACGATTCGGTCCAGGATGATACAGAACTCGGCCCGAAACATGTGCGTATGCGATACGCTGGGTTTATGGTCGAGCCGCTCACTATGCTCGAGTGACTTCACGCTCTCGGCTTCGGCTTGCTCCAGGTAACCCATCATCAAGAAACTAAGCGCGCGCATGCCAAGTGAGCAGCACCCCGGGTCATGAGCACCGTAGAACAGAGCAAGATTGCCGTGAACGTCCATCCGGTAGTTCGCGAGGAGGTGATCGATGTGCGCTATCGCTGCGCGCGGCGCTCCCTCAGCGACCATCTGCGAGCCACCCGCGTGGTGAGCCTGAACGACGTATTCGGGTTCGTTAAGCCTATCAAGGAAGCTAAAGATCTCCTGGTACAGCGCATGTGCGCGGACGTGTTGGCCGTTCGAATGCGCCCCCATCCATTGCCCCCACACTGAGCGAAACAATTCTTGCGGCCGCCCCAGTCGTTCCGCGACCTCGCGAGCCTCTCCATATATTCGCGACGCCGAGGGGCTGTCCCAACCGTCCAGCGCCATCCGCGATGTTCCCTCGATCGACAGGAAAGCGAGTTCCCATTCGTCTCGCTCGACGCCGGCCGGCAATGTGAGGATCACTTTCTGAGCACTATCCACATGTCCGAGCGCCTCGACATACGCCAAGCTCGAGGCAGCTCGATTGGCCGCGCGCTTCCAATACTCCAGAGCGGGGTCCGTGGCCTCCGCCTCCGTGTAGTGATGGGCCAGGAGTTCAGGTTCCCGCTCCGCAACCTCAGGAAAATGGGCTGCGAGTTCATGGGCGATTTGTCCGTGAATTTCCCGCCGTCTCGCTTTCAACACCGTTCGAAAGGCCGCGTCGCGTATCAGCGCATGCTTGAAAACGTAACGTGAGTTTGGTGGCGCGCCTTGTTGACTAAGAAGGTCGGAGCGCACGAGGCGCTCCAAGTCAGCTTCGAGCCTAGCGCGGCGAACCGGGTAGACCGCAGCAATGAGCTCATAAGGAAACTCTCTGCCGATGATCGATGCGGCGAGGGCAACGTCTCTCGCTGTTCCTAATCGATCGAGTCGCGCGGCGAGGGAGTCCTGCAATGTAGAGGGAATAGCGAACTCGCGGTTTTCATTGCGTAGGACGTACCGGTCGTCTCGCTCTTCTAGATCGCCCGATTCCAGGATTGACCGCGTGATCTCCTCGATAAAAAGAGGCACGCCCTGCGCTTTGGCGGAAATCTGCTCAACGAGAGGGTCCGGCAGCGCCTTGCCGTCGGCGGCTTTCCGAATAAGCGCGACGGCGTCGCGTCTCGCTAGATTGCTCAACTTCAAGAGGGTGACGTGGCCTAGTTCGAGCCAGGGCGGCAAGAACTCCGGCCGGTGAGTGACCACGATCATCATCGGGAGGTGTACTGCGCGGCGGACAGCGAGGCCCATCAATTCGAGGGATGTGGGATCGAACCAATGGACGTCCTCAAAAATGGCGAGCGCCGGCCCTCGGACAGACGGACCGATCAGCCGCTCAAGCAACTCATCCATCGTGCGTTGCTTTTGAACCTGCTCGTTGATTTGCAGCGGCGCGTAACGATCTCCGAAAGGAATAGACAACAGAGCCGCGAGCAGCCGTGCTGACTCAGACTTCTCCTCCGCTGCTCCCTCCAGATCGGCTTCCAACTTGTCGAGTTTCTGAGGCGCGCTGTCGGCTCTGGTGATGCCGGCCGCCCACTCAAGCTGACCGATGAAGGGATAGAAGGGGCTGGCGGTGTGGAAGGGTGACCCGAAATACTGCGGGCAGGCGCTCGCCGCGCTGCGCATTTCCTCTCGGAACGTGGCAGCGATACGGGACTTGCCGAAACCGGCCGGGGCGGAGAGGAGCACGACCTGTCCTTCCCCGTCTTTGGCGCTTTCCCAATGGCGGCGCAGCAAGCCAATCTCCTCGCCCCGCCCCACGAAAGGCGTCAGGCCCTTAATGATGCGGACGTCAAACCGCCCTCGCACCTCACTCTCGCCGAGAACGCGCCAAAGCCTGGCGCCACCGGGCACCCCTTTCAGGTCATGTTGCCCGAGATCCATGTAAGAAAAAGCAGCGCCCGCAAGTCGCTGAGTCGACTCGGCGACTACCAGACAATCTGGCGAAGCCGCGGCCTGAATTCTGGCTGCCAGATTCAAGGTTTCGCCTACTGCAAGTCTCTCCCGTGCGCTACCCTTGCCGATCAATTCACCGACCACGACCAGCCCAGTCGCGACGCCGATCCGAACTTGGCGTCTGATTCCGGAACCCGCATCAACCGCGGACATGGTATCGATCAGGCGAAGCCCAGCACGTATAGCGCGCTCGGCATCGTCCTCGTGCGCCTGCGGATAGCCGAAGTAGGCGAGAACGCCGTCGCCGAGGTACTTAGCGACTGAGCCCTCGAACTGGGCCACGGCAGACGCGCAAATCTTATGAAATGAGC
>Ga0209006_10005584_pt1 | contig 11426 bp, 10 predicted proteins | sample JacPin_JW_Ref_O2_FD_188567 | JGI IMG/M metagenome (GOLD analysis project Ga0209006, IMG submission 188567) | Forest soil microbial communities from Algoma, Ontario, Canada - Jack Pine, Ontario site 1_JW_Ref_O2 (SPAdes) (version 2) | ecosystem: Environmental > Terrestrial > Soil > Boreal... | reverse complement strand
CGAAGAACAGTCCAAGTAGGGCCTTATCGATCGTCTGTGAGAATTCCCGTTTTGCGAATGAACGATCATCTACTATCCTGATTCTCTGATTCGAACAAGCGTCCCGCGATCTCATCCCATGCTCAAGAAAAACAGACTCTTCACTCCCGGCCCCACCCCTCTTCTTCCCGCCGCTCAAACGGCAATGGCTTCCTACGGCGCTCATCATCGCACCGCCGATTTCCGCGCTCTTTTCACCCGCGTACTCACCGACGTCAAGGAATTCATCGGAACGAAAAACGACGTGCTGGTTCTAAGTTCGTCGGGCACGGGCTTCATGGAAGCCTCGATCTCAAACCTGACTTCCGCAGGCGACCGAGTGCTGGTGCTGACTGCCGGTAAGTTCGGCGAGCGCTGGACATCATTGGCTAAGGCCTTCGGCTGCACTATAGAAACCGTCACCGCTCCCTACGGTGAAACCATTTCTCTCGACGACGTGCGCCGCAAGCTGACGCCAGACATCCGTTGTGTGTATGTGCAAGGAACCGAGAGTTCCACCGGCGCGCGGCACGACATCGAAGGCATTGCGAAACTGGTGCGTGATTTCCCAGACACCTTGCTCGTCGTCGATGCGATCACCGGTCTTGGCACAACTCATTTCGACGTCGATGCCTGGGGAATCGACGTCATCATTGGCGGCTCGCAAAAGGCTCTGATGATCCCCCCCGGCCTGGCCTACGGCGCAATCAGTGACCGCGCCTGGCAGCGCATGGAGACCACGAAGTCGCCGCGCTATTACTTCGATTTGCGGAAGGAACGTAAATCAGCGGCTAAAGCCGAAACCGCCTACACACCGGCAACCTCTTTATTTGCGGGACTGGCTGCTGCGCTCGATTACGTGCGCCAGATGGGAGACGGCAATCTAGCTGCAGGGCGCGACGCGCTGATCGCTAACGCCGAACTGTGCGCAGCAATGACTCGAGCCGGAGTGCAAGCCTTGGGACTGAAATTATTCGCGCCAAGCTCTCCAGCGGCAGCGCTTACGGCTGTGACTGCGCCAGACGGGGCCGATTCTAACGTAATCTGCAAACGCTTCCGCGACCAGTTTGGCGCCGTCGTCGCGAACGGACAGGCCGAGATGAAGGGACAACTTTTCCGCATCGCTCACATCGGCTATTACGATTACCTGGATACGGTTGGAATTCTGGCTGCGCTGGAACAAGTAGTCGCCGAGACGACCGGAAAGCCGATTGAGTTTGGATCCGCCGTGCGAGCGGCGCAAGAAGTCTATGCGGGAGGTCAAAGGTAAGAGGTTAGATTGCAGAGGTTAAAATCCCTCCGATCTCTAGCCTTCCCTAAGAGTCGAGCGCTTCCCGCCGCAGCTTCCGGCTCTCGGCCAACAACGACATGGAATGCATCAGATTCTGCAGGGTAACGATTCCCACCAGACGCTGCTCGTCAACAATCGGAATAATGCTGAGATTCCGCGCAGATAACTTGCGAAACGCCGAAGCGAGCGACTCCTGCTTGGCCGCCACGTCGAAAATGCGATTCATCACAGCCTGCACATAACCATTTCCTTCCGCTCGCAATGCCTCGAGTATCTTTTGCCGGGAGACAACGCCGACCATATCGCTGCCGCGTACCACTGGAAAATCGTCCTGTAACGTGTGCACTGCCTTCTCCAGCGCGTCTTCCAGTGTGTCAGCAGGCGAGAGCGTCGCGAAATCGGTGAGCATGACTTCTTCCAGACGGACACTTTGCAGCACGGACTGAAACACCGCCGATCGCTCTTCGAGCTGCGCGCCGAGAAAAAGGAAGAGACCGATCATCGCCAGCCACCAGTTGCCCAGAAGAAATCCAACCATCATGAAAAGTGCGGAGAACACGTGGCTGATCCGGACGGCACGCTGAGTAGCATGGATCATGTCAGCGCCGCGCGAGAAAACGGCCCGCAAAACACGCCCGCCATCCATGGGATACGCCGGCAGCAAGTTCAGTAGACCCAAATAGAGGTTCGCCCAGACGATGCTCCGCAACAGCGCACCGGAATAGAGGAACGGTTTTGTGGCAAGTGAAAAACCCGGAATTGCAGCCAGCAAAATAAGCGCGGATATTCCGGCAACCAGGAGATTGACCAGCGGTCCGGCCACCGCGATGCGAATCTCTCGCTTCCAACCGTTGACTGGATCCGGGACTACGTTCGCTTCGTCCAGAACGGTAACCCCACCAATCGGCAGCAAGATGATGCCCTTTGCCGGAATACCCGCACCGCGAGCCACCAGCGCGTGACCCAATTCATGCAAGACGACGCTGCCGAAAACAATGCCGACCAGAGCCAACACGCGCAGTCCCGCGCTGGTGTCTTGTGTCGTCGCCTCTGTGCTCCACACGAAAGCCAGCAGAAGCAAGAACGTAAGGTGAACTCGAATTTCGATCCCGAAAATACGACCTAGAGGAATAGACCAGCTGCGCATCGACATGCCTACCAGTATTCTATCTAGTTAGACTCGGATTGACCGCGTGGAGTTCCGAAAAACACGAAACGGAAGTGCCGGGGCTGATTAGATCGATCGGCTAGGACTAAGGGCCAAAGGCTGGCCACGAACTTATGAGAGTGATTGCAGGAGAATACCGCCGACGCACCTTGCGGTCGCTGCCCGGTCTCGAAATCCGTCCAACCTCAGACCGCCTGCGTGAAACGCTCTTCAACGTCCTGTGTGCGGGCAATCCCGAAGCCCTTGCAGGATCGACCTGGATCGATTTATACGCCGGAACGGGAGCGGTCGGGATCGAGGCCCTAAGTCGCGGCGCACGCATGGTGCATTTCGTCGAGTCCTCCAAAGAGGCGGCGGAAGTAATTGCCGCAAACTTGAAGTCGTTGGGGATTGTTGGCCGCTTTCAGATTGTTAGACTCGATGCTGCGAAAGCATTGAGGCAATTAGAAGCATCTGGAACCGTTGTCGATTTCGTATTTCTGGATCCGCCGTACTCGATGCAGGACGAATATTCAAAAACATTGGCGGTTTTGTCCGAATCGAAGTTCCTGAGCGAGCGGAGCCTTGTGGTCGCGGAGCACCAGAAGAGATTTGACCCGGGCGAAGCATTCGGCGAGTTGCGACGATATCGGAAACTGGTGCAAGGAGACGCGGCGCTTAGCTTCTACCGTCGGGGTTAGGCGCACCCTGCTTCCTCCCTTTGTCATCCCGAGCGAAGAGAGGGATCTGCATATTGCTTCGCACCGCATCTCCCGTTTATAGGTCTGGTATAGGCCTGGCAAAAAGCCCAGTCGTTATAATCAAAACCCATGGCTACTTTTCCGCCGGTCGACGAACAACTGGCCTATCTTAAAAAAGGCGCAGCTGAGATCGTCAAAGAATCCGAACTGCGCTCGAAACTGGAACGGTCTCTCAAAACGGGCAAGCCTCTGCGCGTAAAGGCCGGATTCGATCCCACCGCTCCCGATCTGCATCTCGGGCACACCGTCCTGATGCGCAAGCTAAAACATTTTCAGGATCTCGGACATACCGTGATCTTCCTAATCGGCGATTTCACCGGCATGATTGGCGATCCTACCGGACGTTCCGTAACCCGGCCTCCATTAACCCGCGAACAGATTACGGAGAACGCCGAGACTTACAAAACGCAAGTTTTCAAGATTCTCAATCCCGAAAAAACAGTAGTGGATTTCAACAGCCGTTGGTTCTCGAAATTCTCCGCTGAGGATTTCATCCGCTTGACCGCGAAGTACACCGTCTCGCAAATGCTCGAACGTGAAGACTTCCACAAACGCTTTCACGACGAGAAGCCGATCGCTATGCATGAACTCCTGTATCCCCTCGCCCAGGGATACGACTCTGTCGCGCTCGAAGCAGATGTTGAATTAGGCGGCACCGATCAAAAATTCAACCTGTTGGTCGGACGCGAGCTGCAGCGAGCTTATGGACAAGAATCTCAGGTCGTCCTTACAACGCCCATTCTCGAAGGCTTGGACGGCATAAACAAAATGTCGAAGTCCTTGGGAAACTCAATCGGCATTCACGAGCCGCCGTTGGAGATGTATGGCAAGGTGATGTCAATCTCCGACGACATGATGTGGAGATATTACGAACTGTTGACCGACGTACGATCCGATCAAATAGCGCTGCTGAAAGCCGATGCGGCCAGCGGGAAGGCCCATCCAATGGCGCTTAAGAAAGAATTGGCGCGCTCGATTGTGGCAGACTTTCACTCCGCCGAGGGAGCGTCAAAAGCAGCGGAAGATTGGGCGAAGCAGTTTCAGAAAAGTGAGGTACCGGACGACCTTCCCGAGGTAACGGTCGAGATTGCAAAGGTAAAAACCGCCGACGTTGTGCCAGATTCAAGCGAAGGCGGGAATGCTCAAGACGTAACGTCAAATCTGTCTGACATCGAGATCGTCCGTATCGACAAGCTAATCCGAGAGGCAGGATTTGTTGTTTCCACGACTGAGGGTAGCCGCAGAGTAAAGGAGAAGGCTGTCCATGTTAATGGACACCCCATTGAACGGCTTGCAATACGAGTTTGTCCCGCCGAGCCTCTCATCGTTCGCGTGGGCAAGAAGATCAAGAAAGTTATCCTCGCCAGTTCCTAATCTTCGCTCACACCCTCTTGATGTCATCCTGAGCGGAGCCACGACTTCGCGGAACGCGAAGCCGGTGCGGAGTCGAAGGACCCCTATTCCCTTTTAAGCTGTCGGATGTCGATGGATGTCCTCGGCACACAGCACGGCACATCGCATTCGCCCCAATGCGCTCATAGGCGATCGCCCGTTTCGCCCGCCCTCGGTGAACTTCTTCGACTCCGCACGCTCCGCTCGCCTCGCGAAAAGGGTTGGTGCACTCAAGAAGTCATTTTGCGCTGGATTGGTTGACCGGAATTCTCCATCCAGGGAAACCATTCCCTCGCTAAATCCAGCCAGTATGGATTCGCCGATTCGATCGGCGTGATTTTCTTCGATCGTCGCCAGCCCTTCAGTTGTTTCTCGCGTGCGATCGCTCGATGGACGTCGTCGAACGATTCCCTGTACAGCAACCGCTCGACCCGGTATTTATCCGTGAATCCTTCGATACGGTGGTACTTGTGTTCAAAGACGCGCTTGTGCAGGTTACCGGTCATGCCGACGTAGAGAGTTCCAGACAAGCTTCCCATAATATAAGCGCAGTAAGACTTTCGTTGGTTAGGCATGAGAGGGGGTAGGGGCCCTTCGACTCCGATGTCCGTTCACTTCGTGACCGGCCATCTCTGCTCAGGGTGACAGGAGGTGGGTTTAAAATGCAGTGACCTAGCTCACAGCACGATTGTTCGGATCGCCTAAGCATGCTTCTCGCGTTAAATGGTCGCCGGCGAGGGAACAATATGAATATATGAAATTAAAACTTCCACCCGGCTCCTTCAAAGCCTACTTATTCGACTGCGACGGCACCATCGCCGATTCCATGCCTCTACATTACATCGCTTGGAGAAAAGCCCTCGCAGAATGGAATTGTGACTTCAGCGAAGATCTCTTTTATGCCTGGGGGGGCATGTCCGTGGCCGAAATCATCGCCGCTCTCAACCGCGACCGCGGCCTTAATATGCCCGTTGAGAAGGTCGCGCGACGCAAGGAAGAGTTATATTTCGAAAACCTTCCTCAGCTCAAGGCCGTCCCCGAAGTCATGGAGCACATCGAAGCCAGTTACCGATTGATTCCTTTTGCAGTGGTCTCCGGCAGCACCCGGGATTCGGTCACTCGCTCACTTGAGGCACTGAGGATTCTTGATCGGTTCGACACGCTGGTTTGTGCGGGGGACTATCGGAATAGCAAACCTGATCCAGAGCCATTCCTTCTCGCTGCCCAAAGACTCGGCATCGCCCCCGAAGATTGCCTCGTCTTCGAAGACGCCGACATGGGAATCCAAGCCGCAACTGCTGCGGGTATGGCCTCTGTGAAAGTTCCTCCGTCTAATTAATCCCTGCTAGGCTAGGCATTTTCTTGTGCCATTCGGTGGCCTGCTCGTAGGCGTAGGCCGTTTGCAGCAACAGATCTTCTCGCCACGCGGCTGCGGCCAGTTGCAGTCCAATCGGCATTCCGTCTTTCGTGAATGCGCAGGGGATGGAAATGGCTGGAATTCCCCAGACGTTAAAAGGTCGCGTATTGCGCAGCATGATCAATTCCTGCGGACGCAGATCCTCCGGACGCTGTAGCAAATCGGCAATCAGAGGTGGCGGAATGGGGACCGTCGGCGTCAGGAGCACGTCCACTTCATCGAATATTTTCGCAATCGCCTCACGATTCTGCTGGAGCTCGCGCCCGGCACGAAGCGCGTCATCCCCGGAGACATTCGCACCGGCCTCGATACGCGCCAGTGTCGCCGGCTGATAAAGCTCCGGCGACCTTTGTACGAACGGCTGGTGGTAGGCATAGGCTTCCGCGCCAGACAGCGTGCGGTCGGTGGAGACATCAAGTCGAACGTCACGAATGTTGGCGCGAAATCTGCGAAACACTTCAATCGCCTTTTCGGTCGCGTCGGCGATATCGGGATGAAGATCGTCAAAGAAAAATTCTCGCGGCACGCCGATCCGCAGATTGGTTGGCAGTTGATCAAACGAGGCGACCAGGCTTGGCGTGTGCTTTTCAGCACACGGATCCGCTGATCCCTTGCCCGACAACACCTGCAGCATCAAGGCCGCGTCGAAAACCGAGTTGGTCAGCGGCCCGACGTGATCCAGCGACGGCGATAGCGGCATTACGCCGCGAAGGCTCACCCGCCCGAAAGTCGGCTTGAGCCCAACAATTCCGCAGTAAGCAGCCGGCAGCCGCACCGACCCAGCTGTGTCGGTGCCAACGGCAGCGTAGCTCAGAGCCGCGGCCACGCTGGCAGCCGACCCTCCAGAGGAACCCGCACTCACGCGTCGCACGTCCCACGGATTCCGAACTGCGCCAAAGAAGCTGATGATCGAACTGCCTCCGTAGGCGCATTCGTGGAGGTTCTGCTTGCCAAGAAAAATCGCACCGCCGCAACGCAAGCGTCGCGTAACTTCGGCATCTTCTTTGGGCACGCGATCCTTGAACTGCGCGCTGGCACCGGTAGTGCGAACTCCAGCGACATCGATAATGTCTTTGAATCCGATCGGGATACCGTGAAGCGGGCCCAGGTAGGTTCCGCGATAAATCTCCCGTTCCGCAAGACGCGCTCTTTCCAACGCTGATTCCGCGGTAACGGTGATGAAAGCGTTAAGCGCCGGATTGAGCTTTTCTATCAGTTGCAGGCAGTGATGGGTGAGCTCGACGGGAGAGATTTCGCGATCGCGAATTTTGCGGCTCAGTTCGCAGATGGTGAAAAGCACGAAATCCTCCTCTTCTTATTCTTAATTCAGTCGCAGCAATTCGCCCGTCGCAGGGCTCGAACCCGCCGGCTAGTGTACAGGAGTGGCGTACAGGAATGTGACGAGAAGTCCGCGCTGATCTTAGTGCGTCATCCGGCTATGCGCGACGCTTGCACAATTCAACCACAGTATTAAGCGCATCCCTGAGGATGAAGCTCGCCGCGTCCGCCAGAGAGCTATCCGACAACTCAAAAGCCTTCCCGATCAGGTCCATGCTTACGCGAATGATCGTCCCGCCCTTGATGTTGGGATTGAAATAAACGTTCTGTTCGGCCGTGACTCCAAGACCATGATTCAGCAGGCTGATTGAATGTGGCGGATGAATGGCAGTGACGACGGCCGTAACCGTGGCCTGAACCGGCTTGACGATGACGTAGCGAATGCGGCTGCCAACCTGCCAGGGAATACCTTCGGTCCACGAAGCTTCGTCGTAGACTCCGCGATTTAGCAGGCGTTCGAGATCCAAAAATGCCTGGAACGCCACCTCAACTGGAACAGGAACGACGACGAAGTGCTCGACGCGCGGCAGCATGGGACAACCCACAGCAAGCCGCGATTATGCGCCGATGCCCAGAGGAAGACAAGGACTCAAATCCCGGCCCAGCGTCGCCTGCTCCAGGTCGAGCAACTTGCGCTTGATGTCGAGTCCTCCACCGTATCCGCAGAGTGATCCGCTGGACGCGATGACTCGGTGGCAAGGGACAACGATCGCGACCGGATTCCGGTTGTTCGACATGCCGACGGCGCGGTAGGCGTGAGGATGACCGATCGCCTCCGCGATGTCGCGGTAGCTGCAGGTCTCTCCGTATGGAATCTTCACCAGCGCATGCCAGCATGCCAACTGGAAGGCAGTCCCACGCAGATCAAGGGGCATGGAAAACTCACGACGCGCGCCCGCAAAGTATTCGTCGAGTTCGCGAAGATAATGTGCGAGAGCTTCCCGAGATTCACGCAGCTCGGTCGTTTTCGAGTTCAGGTTCAAGGGATGGCGCTCGAATTCGAGTCGTACCAGACCCTTTGCAGAAGCGGCGAGAAACAACGGACCAACCGGCGAAGGCGTGCGGACGTAAGACAGATTCTCCATAACGGGTTGGAGAATAGCACGGTTTTTAGCAGCTGATCTTTGGCGGTTAAGGTTTAGGCCGGTCCGAAATCGTCCAAAACAAAGCACAAATAAAAAGCCTCCCGCTTTCACGGGAGGCCTTCCAGGGGGACTGCGCTTTTACTTCGACTGCTGTTGAGCTGCCGCTGGAGTGCTGCTGGATGAAGCAAGCTGCTCCAGGTTGTTCTTCAGGAGGCTGATTTCAACGCGTCCGCCGGTGGTGCGCTTTGCTGGCTTGGCATCGCTAGCCGCAGCTGGAGTCGGTGCATTACCCATTCCGACGAGATAAATCCGGTAAATCGGAATGTCGTGGTTGAGTGCCAGGTAACGAACCACCGACTCGGCCATCTTCTGCGAGTTGGCGATCGCAACCTGTCCATGACCAGACGAGAAACCCTGCACTTCGACGACGTAGCCGCGTTGATCCTTCAGCGGAGTGGCCATTTCATCAAGCGCCGTCTTGGCGTTCTGGCTCAGCACGGTTTGTCCGGGCTTGAACAGAATTTCCGTTTGGGTCGTTGGCTGGTACTGATCGATGTTGGTCACCACCTGCTCAACCGTGTTCAAGCGGGTATGGGCCTGGTCCGCCGTCTGCTGAGCGGCGGTTGCCTTGTTGCCGGCGTCGATGGCGTGCTGGTCGGCTTCGTTGGCCTTAGCCGAAGCGAGTTGAATTCCCTGCTGGGCGCGCGCATCGGTATCTTTGATCGCCTTGCCGTTCGCGGCGGTCAGGTCATCGAGCTCGTTGATGCGGTCGCGGATCGGTTGCGTCTGCCGCGCAACGTACTTCTTGCGAGCAAACGGATTCACACGACCCCAGAAGCCTTCGCGAGCTTCCGGCTGTAACGGATCTTTGCCGGTAGCCGTGTCCGCCTTGGTCATCGGCTGAGAAGCGGGCTGAGACGCGGTCTGCGTTGCCGTAGGCTGAGCCGTTGCGGGCGCGGTTTGGGAAGCGGAATTGTCCTGCGAGAAAGCCGGAACTGCCAGGGTCGCAGCAAGAAGCAGCGGGAAAATGGTTCGGTTCTTCATTAAATCTCCTCCAAGTGGAGTGGGAGTCACTCCGGCGCCTTTTGGCGCTATTTTAATTTCGTCGCTTCAACAACTTTGGCAGGCGAGCCACGAAGCCGAAAACACAAAAATAGTTCAAAAAGCTCGCCTTAAACACTCGGCCGTTCGCAGCGGCCTGTACTTCTATTAACAGTTTGCATGCCAAATGCGCGACTTCGAGCGGGGTTATGCAAGTGCTTTATTTTCATACATATTGTATCCCATCCCTCCAGCTACACCGTTCCGCGAGCGGTAATTTTGGCGATAACCGATATAAAAACTGCGTGCACAATATTTTTCACAACAGTCGTCTAATGCCGCCATGCCGAGGAAAAAATCTAACGAATTTCACCGGACAATCATCTGAGTACAACATGCGACAACCTTCGTTTGCACTATTTCTTCTGCCGCTAATTCTCGTCGGCGTGAACCTGGCTCAGGCGGAAAAGACTCCTTTAGATCTCGCACGACTAAAAGCGCCGGCAGGATTCCACATCTCGGTTTTCGCCGACAATATCGACAGCGCTCGCATGATGATTTTCACTCCTGGAGGAGTATTGCTGGTGAGCGAATCGGGAGAAGGCAAAGTGGTTGCACTTCCCGATACTAAGCACACCGGCAAAGCCGAGCGCACTGTCGACGTTCTTAGCGGATTGAACGAACCGCACGGCCTTGCTTTTTACCAGGGCAAACTTTATGTCGCCGAGAACGACAAGGTTCGGAGTTACGATTGGGACGAAACCAACTTGAAGGCGTCCAACCCGAAGAAGCTCGCCGATCTCCCGACAGGCGGCGGACATTCCACACGCAGCATCCTGTTTCATGGCGGCAAGATGTACATTTCCGCCGGTTCGAGCTGCAACGTCTGCATCGAGAAAGACTCGCGCCGAGCGGCGGTGATGGAATTCAATCCCGATGGCAGCGGCCAAAAGATCTTTGCCAAGGGGCTGCGTAACGCTGTGGGAGTGGCGCTCAATCCCAAGACGGATACGGTTTGGGTGACGGTCAACGGGCGCGACTGGCTCGGCGACGATCTTCCGCCCGAAACGGTTTACGATCTGGGAAAAGATGGCGGCGACGGTGGCTGGCCTTATTGTTATGGCGATCGTGTTCCCGATTCCAACTTTACCAAACCAGGAGATGGCCGCTGCAACACTGTGCTCGAACCTAAAGTACAGATGCAGGCACATTCCGCGCCGCTCGGACTCGCGTTTTATGAAGGCTCGCAATTTCCCTCTGAATATCAGAACAGCATTTACATCGCGTTCCACGGATCATGGAATCGCAGCGTTCCAACTGGATACAAAATCGTTCGGGTGAAGCTCGATGACAAAGGTCAACCGCAAGGCGGCGCGCAGGATTTCATCACCGGATGGCTGGCTCCTGGCGAAACAAAAAAAGGCCGCTGGATGGGTCGTCCCGTGGGAATCGTGTTCGGCTCCGATGGCACAATGTATGTGAGCGATGATTCCGGCGGCGTGATTTACCGCGTCACGTACACCAAGTAATCGCGGCTAAGAACAATACTTTTCATACTGCTGATAAATAAATGGGTCGGTCATGCCTGCGATGTAATCGCAAATTACGCGGGCTAATGGCTCTTGCGCAGCCTTTTCGCGGTAGTTGCGCGGCAGGTCGTCGGGCTCTTCCATCCAATGCGCGAAAAGTTCTCCGGTGATGCGTTCGGCATCTTCTTTTTCGCTGGCCAGAGAAGGGCTGTAGTAAAGATTTTCGTAGAGAAATTCCTTAAGTTGCCGCCGCTGCTCCTCGACCTTCGGGCTGAAGCCGACGAGTCTCTGGCGGTATTGTCGAACGTCATCTAACGAATGGACGCCTGCGGCTTTTACTGTTGCTGCCGTGTTCGTAATCAGATCTCCGACAAATTCGTTCAAAATACTTTTTAATGCTTCGTTGA
>Ga0209006_10005583_pt1 | contig 11427 bp, 5 predicted proteins | sample JacPin_JW_Ref_O2_FD_188567 | JGI IMG/M metagenome (GOLD analysis project Ga0209006, IMG submission 188567) | Forest soil microbial communities from Algoma, Ontario, Canada - Jack Pine, Ontario site 1_JW_Ref_O2 (SPAdes) (version 2) | ecosystem: Environmental > Terrestrial > Soil > Boreal... | reverse complement strand
CAAGGGCGATGTTTCCACCCGCCTGTCCCGTTTTGCCGCCGAGATTTCCGAGGTCAGTCGCTTTGCCTTTTTCCCAGAGCAAGGCATGAACCGGCACGAGGTTGAAGAAGAGGTTCGGGTTGAAAGTTGCACAAGTGCCCGACCCGCCGACGACCTGTCCTTTGTCGTTGACCTCCTGGGCGACGCCATCCGGATCGTCCCCAAACGTAGGCAGTTTGTGAATCACTCCTTTTTCCCAGACGACAGGCTTAAAGTGGAGAACCTGGGGAGCTGGGCATCCTGGGTCGGGTGTCGAGTTCTCCGCAAATCCGGCCACTTCTCCCCGATTGCTGATCGCCATAGCCGTGCCGTTATTGCCACCGAGCGTCGGGAGCTGAATCATTCCCCCGTCCCGCCACAGGAAAGGTAAACAGGTGAGGTGCGTAGCAAATCCGCAGAAATCTTCGCCCTTGGGATCCGGAGTAGAAGTTTCGGCCTCACCGGCGGATTGGAATCTTTGGTTGTCGCCAAACGCAATGCTGTTCGGTCCGCCGAGTCCGGGCACGCCGATGTCGACCTTCAGTTCTTCCAGCCAAAGGGCTGCGTGCTGAGTGCCGTCCGGGAGGGTCGACGAGCCACTCACTAGACCATATCTGTTAATAGAGAATGGTTGGCTAAACGTTCCGCCCTCCAACGTCCCGAGGTCGGTGACGGTGTACTGGTCGGCTGGAAGGGTACGCTGCAGGGTGTCCTGCGCGGCAGCGGTCAGTGGAACCGCCAGCACCGCGAGTAACCACCCCGAAAGAGACAGCAGAGATTGGGATTTCATTTGGCCTCCTAAGTTTTGTCCGCGTTGTATGCGGTCGATCTTTGAGCTCATTTCGCTCTCGTCCAAGTAGGCGCAATCTGTAGCGCGGAACTATCATCGGGAAGTCTCTTTATCTTTGAAGGGCTGGATTGGCAAGGTATGATTCCCCGTGCGGGCGGCTATGGGAAACTCAGAGCAGCCGGTGAACAAAGCGGCGCAGGCTCCCGATAATTGGGAAGTAAGCGGGCTGCTCCGAGCCTGGAGCGACGGAGATCGAGCCGCGCTCGACCGGCTGACCCCGATCGTCTATGACGAACTCCGGCGCCTCGCGAGGCGCTACATGCGAGGCGAGCGCCCCGGCCACAGCCTGCAAACGACGGCCTTGGTGAACGAGGCCTACATGCGACTAATCGATTACAAGAGCATGCAGTGGCAGAATCGCGCCCATTTTTTTGCGGTTTCGTCCCAGTTGATGAGGCGCATTCTGGTTGATCATGCGCGGCGTCATAATCTGAAACGCGGAGGCGGGGTGCAGCACGTTTCTCTGGAAGAGACGGCCATAGTGGGCGGCGATCGAGCTGCGGATCTGGTCGCCCTCGATGACGCTATGGATGCCTTGGCCCGTATCGATCACCGCAAAGTGCAGGTCGTCGAAATGCGTTTCTTCGGCGGACTCAGCGTGGAAGAGACGGCGGAAGTGCTCAAGGTCTCGCCCGTCACCGTGATGCGCGACTGGAGCAGCGCCAAGGCCTGGCTCTATCGTGAACTAACCGGCAGGGCAACCGATGGACTCTGACCGCTGGCAACAAGTCGATAGCCTGCTGCAGTCGGTGCTGGAGCGTCCGGCCGGGGAGCGCGATGCGTTCCTGCGGCACGCATGCGGGGGTGACCAAGCCCTGGAAAGCGAAGTCCGCTCACTGCTGCGGGCACAGCAGGAGGCTGGAAGTTTTCTGGAGAGTCCCGCGATAGAAGCAGCCGCTCTTGCCCTGGCGCAGCAGCAGCGCAAAGAAGCACAGGAGGACGACGATTTCCTGATTGGCCGCACCGTATCCCATTACTGCATCGTGGGAAAGCTGGGCAGTGGCGGGATGGGCGTGGTTTACAAGGCCGAAGACACTGAGCTTGGCCGCTTTGTTGCATTGAAATTTCTGCCCGAGGACCTGTCCCGCGATCCGCAAGCTTTGGAACGCTTCCGCCGGGAGGCGCGAGCGGCGTCTGCTCTCAATCATCCCAATATCTGCACCATCTACGAAATCGGCAAACACGATGGGCAGTCTTTCATCGCGATGGAATTCCTGGACGGTGTGACCCTGAAGCATCGCATCGCAGGGCGTCCCATGGAAACCGAGTTGATCTTGTCGTTGGGCATCGAGATCGCGGACGCATTGGACGCAGCTCACGCCGCTGGCATCGTCCACCGCGACATCAAGACTGCGAACATCTTTGTTACTAAGCGCGGACACGCAAAGGTTCTCGATTTCGGCCTGGCCAAGCTTTCCCGCAACGACGAAGGTATGGACCTGAACGCCTCGAGCACGGAGGAATCTCTTACCAACCCGGGAACGGCTGTGGGGACGGTGGCTTACATGTCGCCAGAGCAAGTTCGCGGAAAGAAATTGGATTCCCGTTCCGATCTGTTCTCCTTCGGGGTTGTGCTCTACGAGACAGCAACCGGAACGCTGCCATTCCGCGGAGAAACCACAGGAGTGGTCTTCGACTCCATCCTTAACCGGTCACCCGTCCCTCCCGTGCGACTGAATGCGGACCTGCCGGCCGAACTGGAAAGAATCATCGGTAAGTGTTTGGAGAAAGACCTCGACCTTCGGTACCAGCACACCTCTGAAATCCGAGCTGACCTGCGGCGGATGAAACGAGACACAGATTCGGCTCCGATGGCGATTAGTGCAGAGAAAGGAGCCGCAGCTGGCCTTGGAAAATGGAAGGCAATTATTTTTGCCGTCGTGGCAATAGTCGTGTTGTCAGGGGGCGCCTACTTCTATCTCCAGCCACACCCAAAGCTCACAGACAAGGACACGATCGTCCTCGCCGATTTCACAAACGCGACCGGCGATCCCGTGTTTGACGGGACGCTGCGGCAAGGTATGGCCGTGCAGCTGGAACAGTCGCCTTTCCTGAGCCTCATCTCAGAGCAGCGCATCCTGCACACGCTGTCGCTGATGGGTCAGGCATCCGATGCGCGGCTTACTCCAGAGCTCGCCCGCGAGATCTGCGAGCGCACCGCGAGCGCCGCCGTCCTCGACGGCTCAATCGCAAATCTCGGAAGCCAGTACGTATTGGGGTTACGCGCAAAGAACTGTCGCACAGGAGACACCCTCGATGAAGAGCAGGTGGAAGTGGCAAGGAAAGAAGACGTACTGAATGCTCTGACTCAAATTGCAAGTAAGTTCAGAACGCGAGTCGGAGAATCCTTGGTGACAGTTGAAAAACACGACACTCCGCTCGCCGAGGCTACGACCCCGTCACTGGATGCCTTAAAGGCTTATAGCATGGGCTGGAAAGTTGTCGCCTCCCAGGGTGACCAGGCTGCTGTTCCTTTCTTCAAACATGCCGTCGAGATCGACCCCCGATTTGCGGCCGCTTACGCGTCGCTCGGGCTCATGTACGGTTCCAGTGGCGAAACCGAACTTGGTACGGAGAACACCAGAAAAGCCTACGAACTGCGGGACCGTGCCAGCGACAACGAGAAGTTCTTTATCACCTCTTATTACGATGGACGGGCGACTGGAAACCAGAAAAAAGCGCAGCAGACCTGCGAGGCGTGGGCACGAGCTTATCCTCGTGAGTTCTGGCCCCACTCCTTCTTGTCAGGTTTCATTTATCCCGTGCTCGGCGAATATGAAAAGGCAGCCGAAGAGGCCCAAAAGACGATTGAGCTTGCCCCGGACTTTGGCGTTGGCTATGTGCTTCTTGGATACAACTCTCTTAACCTTAACCGTCTGGGAGAAGCCGAAAACGCTGCTCGGAGAGCCTCGGAGCGAAAAATCGACACCCCTCAGTTAGCCCTCCTGCGATACGATGTTGCCTTTTTGAAAGGCGACATCGGGGGCATGCAGCGGGAGGTGGCTGCGGCTCGGGGGAAATCCTCAGCGGAAGAATTGATTTCTGACCGCCAAGCCTTTGCCCTCGCATCTACCGGTCACCTGCAAGAGGCCAGGAAGATGTCACGGCGGGCAAGCGATTTGGCCCAGCAGGCGGCTCATCGAGAGAAGGCGGCTGGATTTGAAACCCGAGCAGCCCTGTGGGAAGCCTTTTATGGGAACGCGCCAGCCGCAAACCCGGCGGCAATGGCAGCCCTCGCGCTTGCCAAGAACCGAGAGGTGCAGTATGGCGCGGCCGTTGCCCTGGCTATCGTGGGGGATTCTTCGCAGGCTCAAACTTTGGCCATCGACTTAGGAAGGAGCTTCCCCGAAGATACGTCAGTTAAATTCAATTACCTGCCAACCGTACGTGCGTTTCTTGCGCTGAATCATGGCGATCCCGCAAAGGCGATCGAACTTCTCCAAGTTGCCGTTCCCTACGAACTGGGCCAGCCGCGCAGCACTCAAACGGGTTTCTTCGGGGCTCTCTATCCGATCTATGCGCGTGGCCAGGCATACTTGGCCGCGCGCCAAGGCGCTGAGGCCGCCAGGGAATTTCAGAAAATTCTGGATCACCCCGGGATCATGGTCGGGGATCCCATTGGCGTACTGGCTCATCTCCAGCTGGGGCGAGCTTATGGCATGCGGGGCGACACGACCAAAGCCAAGGCGGCATATCAAGATTTCCTCACCCTGTGGAAAGACGCCGACCCCGACATTCCTGTCCTGAAGCAGGCCAAGGCGGAGTACGCGAAGTTCGAATAGCGGCTGCCAAGCGGAAGCAGTCCTTCCACGTCGGCCACTGGCCGTGGCGATTGGCGCAACGGCAGTTTAATAGACCATGTGAGCCGATGATTCTGGCTGGATAACCTTAGTGCTGGGCACTGGCCGGGACCGGACGAGCAGAGGCGTTTTCGCTTCTGCTGGATATAGCAGCGAAATCACCCCAATCAAACGAGATTCGCACGCTCTTCATCATCAGCGGGCGCGGCAAGGGTCATCTACGGCGATGTCGGCTCGGTCCCCACCCTCGAATTCGCCCTCGCGCAAAAGATCGGCCTCATTGACGAAGCAGCGGCAAGTGCCTAGGATGACCGGACGAAATGAGTTTGAGATGCGCTTAAGAGGCGGTGACGAATGCTAGCATCAAAGTGCTTAAGCTGGAGCGTGAGAACGGCAACCGCCGTGGTTGCTATCGGCTCGCTCGGTTTTTCGGCAGCGGCAAACCCACAGGGACTCATGAGCAGTGACCTGTCGCGGTTAAGGTCGGTGGGCGGAGTAGCTGCATCGCCCGATGGGAAGCGCGTCGCATACACCGTCGTCATGAGGGATCGGCCCGGGCGTCCGTACGATCAACTGTGGATCATGGATTTGTCAACCCAGAAATCCGTGCGCGTCGGGGGAGAAAAGGACAGCGGCGGAAGCGGAGTCTGGTCGCCGGACGGCAAGTGGATCGCATTTTCGGGACATCAGGGGGACAAGGGCGGACTGTTCGTCGTGCGGCTGGACGGATCGGGGGTGACGTTTCTGGCCGAGGCGCATGGAACCAACAGTCCCTTGCCGGGCACGGGCAACGAGATTTCCTGGTCGCCAAATAGCAAGCAGATTGCATTTGTTTCCTCGACGCCAGGTCCGCGAGCGGCCGAGGCCAGCGGCGATCCGATGGTGATTACTCGCTATCTTTACAAGCCCGACGCCGGCGAGGGTATGACCCGCTTCAACGACAATCAACGGCTCCATATTTTTGTCGTCGACGCGGCGACAAAGCAGGTGCGGCAACTGACGCAGGGCGATTTCGACGAGCATTCCGTCGACTGGTCGCCGGATGGCAAGAAGATTTTGTTCGGCTCGAACCGCGAACCGAATCAGGATGAATTCTTCAACTACGATCTGTTCACCCTGAATGTTGCGGACGGAAGCATTCAGCGCCCTACCGCCACGGAATACAACGAGTACGATCCTATCTGGTCCCCGGACGGAAAATGGATTGCTTATCGGGGCACGCGGCGTGGAATCACCGACCGCGAGACCACGATGGAGGACACCCACGTCTGGGTGATGAATGCCGACGGAAGCAGCCGCCGCGAAATTGGAGCGGTGGTCGACAACCGGCAAGGCGCGCCGCACTGGTCAGAGGATACCAGCGCACTGTACTTCACAGTGCAGGAGCGCGGGAACAACGTGCTAATGCGTCTGCCCGTCAGCGGCGGTACAGCGCAATACGTCGTGAAGGAGAGAGGGGGTGTCTTTTCATTTTCGGTGAGCAAGGATGGCGGACTCTTCTACGCCTACAGTTCGCCAAGCGATTTGCCACAGCTCTACCAGAAGATCGGAAGCGGCGCGCCAAAAAAGCTAACCGACCTGAACGCGGACACACTGGCGGGAAAGCAGATGGGCGAAGTCGAATCGCTAACTTTTATCAGCAACGACAACAAGTTCGAAGTCGAAGCCTTTCTGACGAGGCCAATCGGCATGAGCGCCAGTTCAAAGCACCCGCTCATTGTGAACATTCACGGCGGGCCCCATGGACAGAACGGCCCCGCCTTCAATTTTCGCAATCAGGTCTTTGCGGGGCATGGCTACGCGGTGTTGAATGTGAACTTCCGCGGTTCGACCGGATATGGCCAGAAATTCGCCGATGCGGTCTTTGGCGACCAGAACGGAAACGAAGCCCAGGACGTGTTGTACGGTGTAAGTGCAGCGGTACGGCGAAATCTCTGGATCGACCGCGAGCGCATGGGTATCGAAGGCGTCAGCTACGGAGGCCAACTCACCGAATGGCTCATCACCCAGACGAATGAGTTCAAGGCAGCAATTCCCGCGGCCGGAATCGTGAATCTGGTCAGCTACAACTACATGACCTACTACAACCAATATGAAGAAATGGAATTCGGCCAATTCTTGCATCAGGGCACGCTGATGGACGAAGCTTGGAAGCGCTCGGCCCTGAAATATGTGTCCGCTGCCCACACGCCGACGCTCATTATTCACGGCGAAAATGATAACGACGTTCCGATTGCTGAGGCCGAGCAATTCTTCATCGGATTGAAAGACGTCGGCACGGAAGCCGTCTTCGTCCGCTACCCTCGCGAAGGCCACGGGCTGCAAGAGGTCAAGCACTAGATCGACTGGACCGACCGTTCGATCGCTTGGTACGAAGAGCATTTCCCGAAGCCCGGCGCCGAAGCCGTCACCAACGTCCAGCCGTGAGCGTCACTATCTTAGCTAGCGTATGGGTACGCATTTCACGAGTCTCGACAATCCGAGATTGAGGATTCTTGGGCGGTTAGTTCCGAGTCCGTCATCCACCAATTGTTCAGGAGATGGATCACTAGGCGACGTACAATGGCGACATGGCGGTCATATATGAGCTCATATATATATACCCAGTAAGACGAGAAATCAAGAATCAGAACGGCCAGTGAGCGGGTTGTCGGCTTACACGGAAGTTATCGCGAAACGGCGTGCTGGAGTAAGCGGGGCAGGTCATTGGGACAAAATGTGGATGATGAAATTGCCTGGCGCTCGGGCCAGGGTTTCACTGCAACCGTCTCCGTCCGCTAGTTCACTCGGATGTCCAGTTGTGCGATACTTGATCCATTCCCAATACCAGTCCGCATCACGAGTCCATACCTAACTGCTTTTGTGCGCTCGTTTCAGAAGCAACCCGCATGAAGGCTTGCCGGCCGGATTCTACTTGTGTTGGGAATTAAGCGTTTCCGGGGAAGGCCCAAAGTGTCAGCCACCGCCGCTGGTTCTCCTGTACCTCTCTCGCTGGGTGACGTTCTCAAAATCTCCGGCTTCAAACGGCTGTGGCTGGCACAGCTTGTGAGTATTCTGGGCGACTTTCTGGCTGTTTTCGGAGTGATTAACCTCATCACATTCAAGTGGCACGGGACGCCGTTGCAAGTCACGAATGTGATGATCGCCTTCATTATTCCGATGGCCATCGTCGGACCACTAGCAGGCGTATTCGTAGATCGCTGGAACGTGAAGCGGACGATGATTATCAGCGACCTGATCCGAGCGGCGCTGATTCTGGGCTTGGTTTTTGTTACTCGACTGGAACAAATATACGTACTGTTCTTCCTGGTGAGCACGGTATCGAGCTTCTTTGGCCCGTCGCAGTCCGTAACGTTGCGCACACTAGTCCCGGTGAACGGACTGATGTCAGCGAATGCGCTGATGTCTCAGGCGTTTTACACGATGCGTATCATCGCCCCGGCGGCGGCGGGTTTGCTGGTGTACTGGCTTGGGTACAATTCGTGCTTCTATCTGGACAGCGCCAGCTTTTTCTTCTCTGCTGCGATGCTCTCGACAATCGCAATCGTGCGCATGGTGAACGCGAATGATGCAACAGAGAAAACCGTGGGCTCGCTGAGGAAGGATTACACGGCTGGGTCGAGGTTCATCCTGATGCATCCTGCGATTTCCTTCGTCATGATCGCGATGATGACCGCGATGTTTGTGCTTAGCTGCTTTAGCCCACTGATCTCGGTCTATGTGCGTGACCAGCTTCACGCGGGGACGCGAGCCTTCGGAGTCATCAGTGCGATGGTCGGTGTCGGACTCATCTTGGGCACGCAGGTTGTAAATGCGGTGGCCAAAGGGTTCTCGAAGAAATATGTGGCGTTGAGCGGATTGTTTGGCCTGTCGTTCGCGACGTTTGTGCTGGCGCTGTTTCAGACGCCGTGGCTCGCTGGCGTGAGCATGTTCGGAATCGGATTTGCGATCGCCTTCATTGTTGTTCCAGCGCAGACACTGATGCAGCAGGAGACTCCGCATGACATGCTGGGGCGGGTAAGCAGTAGCTTTATGGCAGTGTTCTCGCTTTCGCAATTGTTGGGACTTCTCCTTTCCGGCGGATTGGCCAATTCGATCGGAGTGCGACATTTGTTCACTTCCAGCGCAGTGCTGCTTGTGGTGTTATCTGGGATTGGTTTTTTGTGGCTGCGAGACGAGCATGCAGAAGAGAAGGCCGTTGCTGCATCGGGCTCGTAACCCGGCAAACCTTGCGCGCTCCTTTTAGGCAAAGGAGAGTGCGTATTGCAGCCTGACTTCCATAAGCGGACCTTTGGGATAGCTTCCGGATTGTCATTTTTGGGCCTGCGGCCCGCGAAACCTTATGAAAATGCCTCCGAGGTAACATGGCGACAGGTTGGAGCGTCTGATCCGGAGCGTGCGTGATTGAGCGAATAATTGGGCGCTGGTACGTACTGACCCAGCCTAGAGATCTGCTCCGCGCCTTAGAGTAGCTGGGACTGAGGGATCACCATGCTGTGCACAATCTTAGGCCTACGCGCCTGAGTCCATGACTACTAAAGCCTACCCAGACCATAAGCCTTTTCGCGAGAAAGCGCGCCTCGTGATTCTGGATCTTGACTGCTTTCTCTACCCTTACAACAAGACATTTCGCAACGCCGTCCTGCGGGCTTGGCGGGAGATCGAAAAGGAATACGGCCTACCCATATTCCGGAGGAAAATAGCGCAAAAATTGATTGAAGAAGCTAAGGAAGAAGCGAACAAGAATCCAGATGACGCATTATGCCGGTATATCAGCAAGCTGGCGGGAAACCTAGAAAGCAAGGGCCTCCCCGGCGCCTCCGTGATCGGCATGCTCGAAGTCTATTATCGCAGCCGGAAGGCAGCGCGCTCGGGCGAGGAGGAAGAAGACATTCGGCCTGATCAGGCCCTGGACCCGCCTTATAAAGACATGATCGCCATGGCTTTTAATCTGAGGCTGCTTCAGAATCGTAAGAGCGGAAAAAAAGCAAGACTCACGCGCGACGAACTGCAGGAAAAAATCGTGCAAGGCGACAAGGGGATTACACGGCTGTGGCATAGGCATCTGGGCACCGGGTTCATCCGCCCCGACGCCAGACTGGTAAGCAAGATACAGCGGCTAACCGACGCTGGGGTTGAGGTCGCAGTCCTCACGCATTCCTTCAAGCAGGGACAGGGAGAGGCGATGGAAAAGCTGGAAAAGCTTGGCCTCAGAGAGGTGATTCCCGGGCATAATATCTTTGGGCTAGAAGAGATTTCTCCCTATCAAAAGGGCACGAAGCCGGAGGTTTTTGAGAAAGTGCTTGCGGCCATTAACAACATGCGCGACCCGGCAGACCCGATTAAGCCGATCGAGACGATCATGGCAGAAGATACGATCGGCAACCTGCAGGGTGCTAAGAAAGCAGGCATGCAAACCGTGTGGGTGCCGCGCAGGGACAAAGGCATCCCAAATCATCCCTCAAGTAAGCTGCAGAAAAAGCTCGCTTCGGTTGATCATATCTACGCTACGCCACATCAGTTTCTGGACGCGCTGCATGCTGCGATCCATGCTTCCGGAGAAGCCCCTGCAAGGGCGGAGGTACCCAGGGGCCGAGAGTAAGGTTTTCGGAATGTTCTCATTTCAGAAACCGTGCTGACCTATTCCGCGACTCGCCATCAGGGGCGCGCCCCTCGCGCTGTTGCGAGACCGCCAGGCCACCAGTTCCAATCGCCAGCAATACGAAGGAGCGCGGGACCGATCACAATACGAACGAGCGTGGCGTCAATCAACACGGAGACCGCCAACGTAAATCCGATCATCTTGACCACCAGGAAACTTCCGAAGGTAAATGCCAGAAATACCACGATCATAATCGCGGCAGCGCTCGTAATCAGGCCTGCGGTTCTAGCCAGACCCTCCGGGATCGCATCCATTTCACTGAGCCCGCTCCTTCTGGCTTCGAGAACGCGTGCCACCAGAAATACTTCGTAATCCATGCTTAATCCGAAAACGATTGCAAAGGCGACGATCGGAACCAGAGGAAACACGCTACCGGTTCCCTCAGGAACTCCCAGGAAGCTGCTTCCGTGCCCGTTTTGGAAAACCAAAACCAATGCTCCGAAGGACGCGGCGACCGAGAACAGGTTGAGTGCGATGGCCTTCAGGGCGACGAAGATAGATCGGAATCCACAGAGTAGCGCAAGGAGCGTCCCACCCACGATAAGCGCCATCACCGACGGAAAGCGGTCTCTGATAATCGTTTCATAATCGGCGTTCAGTGCGGGGATGCCCCCAACGAGAAGCGTTGCACCAGGAACTCCGGTGAGAACCAGAGCGCCGGTCTTCCGAAGCTCCCGCACCCAGTTGACCTGGTCGCGAAGGGAGACCGAACTCGCGGGTAACACCTCAAGCAGCGCCGCTTTCCCGTCACTACTCAGAAACGTTCGCCGCGTCTCCCGCGAGAGGTCACGGAGAGAAGACCGGTTGCTCTCCGCAATCGTAGTAATAGAAATCACGCGGCCACAGCGAGGATCGCTCGCGAGGTGCTTGGTGACACGATCAAGCACATTCCACCCAGCGTCGGTTTGCGCGATGGAGTCCGTTGGAAGCTCGACAATGATGCGCAACGATTCCACAACGCCTTCCCGATCCATCTGTCTCAGGGTGTGGAGGGCACGGACCGATTCCGCCGCCGGCGGAAGCCAATCTCCCCGGGGGACACTGGTATCCAGTCGTCTGATCTGCCAGGCGAGCAGGAGCAACGGAGTGCCTGCCAC
>Ga0209006_10005582_pt1 | contig 11428 bp, 10 predicted proteins | sample JacPin_JW_Ref_O2_FD_188567 | JGI IMG/M metagenome (GOLD analysis project Ga0209006, IMG submission 188567) | Forest soil microbial communities from Algoma, Ontario, Canada - Jack Pine, Ontario site 1_JW_Ref_O2 (SPAdes) (version 2) | ecosystem: Environmental > Terrestrial > Soil > Boreal... | reverse complement strand
GGGCACAATTCCCGAAGTGGAAACCGTCATTCTGGATTCCGCCAAGCCCGCCTCGTTCACCAGCAAACGCACGGCAGACATGAACTCGTCGTAATTCAGAAAAGGCTCACCCATGCCCATAAACACCAGGTTGATCCGGTCTCGCCCCACTTGCACTGCCTGCCGGTCAAGCACGGCAATTACCTGTCCGGCGATCTCACCCGCTGACAAGTTTCTCTGCAATCCTAATTTCGCCGTCAGGCAAAACTGACAGTTCACCGCGCAGCCAACCTGGCTCGAAACGCAGATGGTGGCGCGCTGGGCACCTTCCCCCTCCGCCTCGCCGCCGTCGCCACCCGGCATCCAGACCGTTTCCACCGTCTGGCTGTCCTCTCCTGCAACCAGGTAGCGTTCTGTACCATCAGTGGAGCGAAAAGTCTCCAAAATTCGCGGCCGTTCGATCGCCCAGCCCGCCTCGGCCATTTCCTGGCGAAGGGTCTGGGGGAGGGTAAGAACCTGTTCCAGGGACCCGGTCCGCTGCCGGAACATGGCCTGGAGCAGCTGGCCGGCCCGATAGGGGGGCTGCCCAAACTGCACCATTACTTCTGTAAGTTGCTGATGGGAAAGGCCAAAAAGATTTCTGTCGGGAGCCACGGCGGGACCGTCTAACAAGCGGACGAGATTTTCCTTACCAGACATCAACCGGCCGCCCCAGGCACTTCCGCAGAATAGCATCCGGTTTTGGCCGCAGGAAATCCGCCTGAACCCCCAGGAAAGCCGCTACACTGAGATGGTGACCGAGCGCAGCATTCGACGTACAGTCCTTCCCTCCGGCTTAACGATTCTGACCGAGCGTATGGAGCATATCCGGTCTGTAGCCATGGGTGTGTGGATTCGTGCCGGTTCGCGGCATGAGCTGCCGGAGGTGAACGGCATCTCTCACTTCGTTGAACACATGGTGTTCAAGGGCACACAGTCCCGCTCCGCTAAGCGCATTGCGCGCGAGGTGGATGCCATCGGCGGCAACCTGGACGCCTTCACCGGCAAAGAGACGATCTGCTTCAACCTCAAAGTTCTTGACGAGCATGTGCCCACTGCACTGGACGTGCTGTCAGACCTGGTCCTGAATCCGGTCTTCAACAACGACGACATCATGCGCGAGCGCGGCGTCATCCTCGAAGAGATCAAGATGGACGAGGATAACCCCGACTACCTGGTGCACGAGATCTTTACCCAGAATTTCTGGAAGGATCATCCTCTAGGGAAACCCATCCTGGGCACCAAGGAGACGGTTCGCCGCTTCGAGCAGCAGATGTTGTTCGATTACTACGGCAAACGTTTCTCCGGCAAGAACATGGTTTTCTCCGCAGCCGGCAACCTGGAGCATGATGCATTCGTCGACCTGGTCTCGCGGCGCTTCGATCGCATCCAGCCCAGCCAGAGCGAACTTGCGGAAACTGAGCCGCGCACCATGTCGAAGATCGTGCTGCGCAACAAGAAGGCACTGGAGCAGGTACAGCTCTGCATGGGCGTTCCTTCTCCACCCATTGCTCACGATCTGCGCTATGTGACGCTGCTGCTCAACACCGCCCTGGGCGGCGGCATGAGTTCCCGGTTATTCCAGACCGTGCGTGAAGAGCACGGCTTGGCCTACTCCATCTTCAGCGACCTTAACCCGTATCGTGACACGGGCTCATTGTGCGTGTATGCAGGGACTTCTTCGGCTCACTGCATGCAGGTAATTGAATTGATCATGTCTGAGTTTCGCCGTATGAAGACAGAGGAAATGCCGGAAGACGAGCTTCGCCGCTCCAAGGATCAGCTCAAGGGCAATATCATTCTCGGCCTCGAGAGCTCCATGTCACGCATGTCGAATCTGGCCCGCCAGGAAATGTACTTTGAACATTTCTTCGGGGTGGACGAAATCATGGACAAGGTGGAGGCTGTGACCAGCGAACAGGTAATGGCAATGGCCAACTTCCTTTTCGATCCGGACAAGGTAGCGGTCACGCTGCTGGGCCGGTTGGATGGTCTGAAAGTCACCCGCGGGCAATTGGCCTGCTGACCCGCCCGTCAACATAACCGAAGTGTTGCATAGTGGGAAACATGGGGTTGAGCGTTTTCGCGACCTGCTGCGTCTCTTGATAGACTTGTAAGCGGTCAAGCGAGAACCATATCCCATGATTCACCTCAGCTCTTCGGAACGGAAGCGGCAGCGCGGTTTCACCCTGATGGAACTGCTCATCGTCATGTCCATCATGATCATCCTCATGCTGATCGCCATTCCCAACTTCATCAGCATGAAGGCCTCAGCAAACGAGACCTCGGCCATGCAGTCCCTGCGCGCGATCTACCAGGCGCAGATTCAATATCAGACCAGCTTTCCGGCCAACGGCTTTGCCTGCTCGCTGACTGCACTCGGCGGCAATGCGAGCGCTGGTCCACCCAGCCCCACGGCGGCGCAGGTATTGCAGGGAGAGCTGTCCCAGGGACAGAAATCTGGCTACACCTTCAATATCGTCAACTGCACCAAGGTCACGGTCAACAACCAGGACATGTACACCTCCTATGAGGTGACTGCGGTTCCGCAGGCGGTGGGGAAATCGGGGCACAAAGGTTTCTGCATCGACCAGGCCGGGGAGATCAAGGCCGATCTTGCGGGCGGAACCAATTGCACGCAAAGCATTCAGTAAGCACCCGCCTTCTCTTGCTGGCACTGTTAGTCCCGCGAGCCGCGTGGAGCGCGGACACGGCGCAACAGTTAGCGCAGCGAGTGGATAAGTACTACAACGGACTCCATTCGCTGCGCACCACCTTCACCGAGACCTTTCGCGGGATGGGCATGGATCGCGAAGAGCACGGAACTCTGCTGCTGCGCAAGCCTGGAAAAATGCACTGGAGCTATAGCGATCCGGCAGGAAAGATTTTTCTGCTGGATGGCAAATATGCCTGGTTCTATTCCCCCGGAGATGCCCAGGTGGAGCGGGTCGCCGCGACGCAACTGGATGATCTCCGTTCGCCATTGCGTTTTCTTCTCGGACACACCCAACTGCAGAAAGAGCTCGACGGATTAACGCTCTCCTCCACGGCCGACGGACTGGAACTCTCCGGTGTGCCAAAGGGAATGGAAAACAAGGTGGCGAAGATCGTCCTCGGCGTGAGTGCCGACGGGATTATCCATTCCATGAGCATCACCGAGACGGATGGCGCGGAAACTGCTTTTACGTTTCGCGACAGCCAGGCCAACGCACCGGCACCGGATGCAGAGTTTGTTTTTCATCCACCGCCCGGCATTCCCGTGGTGAATGGACTGCCCCCGGTATAAATTCCTGGTCAGGAAACGACTGCAGATCCCTCCACTACGCTCCTTCGGAGCTCCGGTCGGGATGACAAGGGTAGGGCGGTGACTCACTTCAAGAGTGAGGATTGGGATAGAAAGATTCTTCGTTACCGTGCGCAAACCATGCGGATCATAAAGTTTCTTGTTCCGGTATGCCTGATGGCTCTTGCCGCGGGGGCACAAACCCATAGCGGACCGTGGGACCTCGAAGAGAGCAATTCGACTGCCGGCTTGCGGGGAATTCATTCCGTGGGAAATGGCGTGGTCTGGGCCAGCGGCACGGGCGGCACAGTGCTGCGCAGCGAAGATGATGGCTACCTCTGGCAACAGTGCGCAACGCCGCCCGGCGCCGTCAAGCTGGACCTCCGCAGCATCTGGGCCTGGGATGAAAAGACTGCGTTGGTGATGGCGAGCGGACCCGGCGATCAGTCTCGGCTCTATCAGACGACCGACGGCTGCAGCAGTTGGAGACTACTCTTCACCAACCTGGATCCCGCCGGCTTTTGGGATGGTCTTCTGTTCACAGACCGGGAGCACGGTGTCCTCTACGGTGATCCAGTCCCGGCGTCCGGGCGTACTCATCATGCAAGGTTTGGCTTGCTGCTCAGCCACGACGGTGGAAACACCTGGATCCCGGCCGCCGACCTGGAGCCTTTGGCTGGAGAATCGATGTTCGCTGCCAGCAATAGCGCTATGACCGCGAAGGACGGCCAGATCTGGCTGGGAACCAGCCGGGCCAGGGTTCTGCGTGGCAAAGAATGGACTCATTGGCAGAGCGCGCCAACCCCGCTGGCGAGCGGAAATGACTCTTCCGGCGTCTTTTCCTTAGCGTTTCGCGACCAGCTACACGGAATCGCCGTCGGTGGAAATTATCGCAAGCCCGAGGACGCAAGCGGCACTGCGGCATACACCTCCGACGGAGGAGAACATTGGAGCGTGCCCGGAAAGCCGCCCCACGGCTACCGCTCTGCCGTGGACTGGGACGAGAAAGATCGCGCCTGGATCACGGTGGGCACGAACGGATCCGATGTGTCTTATGACGATGGCAAGACCTGGCAATGGCTCGATAGTGGTAACTGGAACGCTCTTAGTTTGCCCTGGGCCGTTGGCCCTAATGGCCAAATTGGTAAGTTGGGAATGCTTCCAGCCCCTCCAGCCGCAGGGATGCCTGTATCCCGGTAAAATGGTAGGGGGCCAATGGCAGAATACGTAGTCAAACTGGCGGATGAGCGCGGACGCATCCAAGAGCAGGTGCAGATCGCCGGCTCTGCCGAAGAACTGCGTACCCGTTTCACCACGGCCGGCTACTACGTCTACTCGGTGCGGCCGCGCGGCATGCGCGGTGTCGGGGGCAGCCGCAAGAAGGCCAACCTTGAAGCTTTCATTATTTTTAACCAGCAGTTGTTGACGCTGATCCGCGCCGGGCTGCCGATTCTTGGTTCGCTCGATATGTTGGTCAAGGGCCAGAAGAACCAGACCTTTCGCGCGCAGCTGGAGAATGTGGCTGCACGGGTGCGCACCGGTGAGTCACTCTCCGGCGCCTTTGAAGCCCAGGGCGGTTTTCCGCTCATTTACACCACGACCCTGCTGGCGGGCGAGCGAAGCGGGCAGCTGGAAGACGTGTTGTCACGTTATCTTGCGTTTCAGCGAATCTCACTCTCCTTCCGCAAGAAGTTGATCGCTTCCCTGCTCTACCCGTGCCTGCTGATCACCATGGTTGTAGCGTTGTTCATCTTCCTGATCAGTTTTGTGGTGCCGCGTTTCGCCATGCTGTACGACCAGTTGGGCACCAATTTGCCCGCTGCGACGCGCATGCTGCTGGCGGTGGGTAACAATTTCCAGCACTACATTCTGTGGGCGCTGGCAGGGTTCGCGATCATCGTCTATGCTCTTTTTCGCTACAGCCAGACAACGGCTGGAGCGGCCCGGATCGACAAGATGCGGATCGGTATGCCGGTATTCGGGAACATCTGGCGCAAGTACCAGGTCGCACTTTTCGTGCGCACGCTTTCAAGCCTGCTGACCGGTGGACTGCCCCCAGTGCCTTCGCTCGAAACAGCGGCGCGCTCTATCTCAAGCACCACGATCGCCAAGGCCGTGATGGCCTCGGTGGGGACGGTACGCGAAGGAAAAAGCCTGTCGCAAAGCCTGGAAAAAACCGGGGTCTTTCCCGATCTGGCAGTAGAGATGGTCGACGTCGGGGAATCCACCGGCGCGTTGCCGCAAATGCTGAACTCGGTGGCCGAATTTTTCGAGGAAGACGTGCAGACCGCGCTGACCGCTGCGCTGGCGCTGATTGAGCCCGCCATCCTGATCGTGATGGGCTCGGTGGTGGTGGTTATTTTGATCGCTTTGTATCTGCCCATCTTCTCGCTCGGACAAGCGAGCGCCGTAGGAGGAGGCCACTAGGCCTCTTGGTACCTTTTGGTTTTAGGAGCTTCATATGGCTGACAGCACTGTACTTGTCACCACGGCTGTATCGGAAACGGACGAAACTCTTCGCGCCCAGACGCTGGCCCACCGCTACCGCTGCGACTTTATCGATCTGAAAAATTTCCGTATCCAGCACGAGCTGTTCCGCAGCGTGCCGGTCGACATGATGTTTCGCTACAACTTCGTGCCTTTGGAGCAGTTGGAAGATCGCCTGATCATCGCGGTCAGCGATCCCAGCCGGCTCATGATCCTGGACGAGATCAGCGGCCTGCTGAGCCAACGGATCATCACCAAGGTGGCTACGCTGTCGCAGATCACCGACCTGCTCAAGAAAACGGAGCAGTCGCAGCGCGTGCTCGACGAGGCCAGCGAAGGACTGACGTTCGACGTCATCTCAGCCGAAGATAATCCTGATGAGAATATCTCGATCGAGAAGCTCACCTCGGAAGAGGACATCAGCCCCATCATCCGGCTGGTGGACACCACCATCTTCACTGCCCTGGAACGGCGCGCATCGGATATTCACCTGGAAACCTATGACGATTCCCTGGTGGTTAAATACCGTATCGACGGTGTGTTGCAGGCAGCCATGGCGCCCATCGCGCGCGAGCACCACTCCACCATCCTCTCCCGTATCAAGGTCATGAGCGAATTGGACATTGCCGAGCGCCGCGTGCCCCAGGACGGCCGTTTCCGGGTCCGCTACAAAGGCCGCCTGATCGATTTCCGCGTGTCCATCATGCCTACCGTACATGGCGAAAATGCCGTGCTGCGTGTGCTCGATAAAGAATCGATGAGCGAGAAGTTCCGCAAGCTCACGCTGGATGTGGTCGGTTTTGGCGAAGAGGATCTGCGCCGTTTCCGGCGCTACATTCGTGAGCCCTACGGCATGGTGCTGGTGACGGGTCCGACGGGATCGGGCAAGACCACCACGCTTTACGCGGCGCTGAACGAGATCAAGAGCGACGAAGACAAGATCATCACCATCGAGGATCCGGTCGAGTACCAGATTCGCGGCATTACCCAGATTCCGGTCAACGAGAAGAAGGGTCTTACCTTCGCTCGCGGCTTGCGCTCCATCCTGCGCCATGACCCGGACAAGATCCTGGTGGGCGAAATCCGCGATCAGGAAACGGCACAGATTGCTATCAACTCCGCGCTGACCGGTCACTTGGTGTTCACTACCGTCCACGCCAACAACGTGGTCGACGTGCTGGGACGTTTTCTCAACATGGGCGTGGAAGCATACAACTTTGTTTCCGCGCTGAACTGCATCCTCGCCCAGCGACTGGTGCGCACCATCTGCGAACACTGCACCCGTCCGGTGCGCTACGACGATGAGTTTTTACGCAATAGCGGTCTGGATCCGGAGTTATGGCGTGACTTCGACTTTCATGAAGGGGCGGGCTGCATTGAGTGCGCCGGCACCGGCTATCGTGGCCGAACCGCTATTCACGAACTGCTGGAACTGAACGATGCCATCCGGGAAATCATTCTGGACAAGAAGCCGGCGTCGGAAGTACGCAAACTGGCGCAGAAGCAAGGCATGCAGTTTCTTCGGGAATCGGCCGTGGACCGGGCCAGCCGCGGCTTGACGACTCTTAAGGAAATCAACAAGGTCACGTTTATCGAGGCCTTTCGCTAGAGACATGCTTTCCAACATTGCAAACAGAATTTTTCCGACAGAAGCCAACGCGCTGCGCCCCCGGCTAGCGTGCGAGATCACCAGCGCCGGCGTGGTTGCCGCCCGTCCGGGCGAGGCGGAGCAGGAGATTGTCTCCGGATTCGCCGCCCTGCGTCCTGGGGTGCTTGCTGCCGGGTTGCACACGCCCAACTTCAGCGACCGCGCAGCCGTGGCGGCTGCGTTGCGCCAGGCTCTGGATGAAATCAGCACCAAGGAAAGCCAGGTCACCGTGGTTATTCCTGACGCTGCGGTAAGGGTTCTGCTGCTGGACTTCGACGTGCTGCCAGCAAAGCCCGCCGAGGCGTTGCCCATTATTCGCTTTCGCCTGCGCAAGCTGGTCCCTTTTGAGGTGGAAGATGCGGCGGTGAGCTACCAGATCATGCCCGGCAAACCCGGGCTGGTGCGGGTGATTGTCGCCGTTTCGCCGGCGGCTGTCCTGGCCGAATATGAAAGCGCGGTGCGCGAAGCCGGCTATGAGCCGGGCGTTGTGTTACCCAGCACGATGGCGGCCCTGGCCGCGGTTAGTTCAGACGAGCCGGCGCTGGTGATCAACCGCAACGGCAGCTCCGTCACCACCGCCATCACGCGGCAGAATGAACTGTTGCTCCATCGCACCCTTGAGCTTACGGAAAAGGACTGGTCGCCGGAAGAGAACTCGTTCCACTCCGCCGAAGAGCTGCAGCAATCGGTCACGGTGGCTGTCGCTTACTTTGAGGACACCCTCAATACGCCACCGCGGCAGTTGCTGTGCTGCGGGCTGGGCGGCCCGGAAGAGCTTATTCGGCTGCTGGGCGAAGAGAGAATCCCAGTGCGCGACCTTGTGCCCATGCCGTATCGGAGCAAGGCGATGCCGGGCGGGATTCTGGCCGGGGTGGTGGGAGCGCTGGCCAACTAATGCGCATCCAACTCAATCTCGCGTCGCGTCCGTTTGTCGAGCTGGGGCCGCTGTATCTCAGGCTGCGGATCGTGATCGTCCTGCTGGCAGTCACGGCAGTGCCGCTGTGGTTGCTGCTGGCAACGGAAAAGCAGAAGGCCGCCGTTGCCCAGTCACGCCTGGATGCAGTGAACGCTCAAATTCACGCCCTGGAGCGGCAGCGGCAGGTATTTCAAGCAGCTATGCGGCAGCCTCAAAATGCCTCGGTTCTGACCCAATCGCAGTTTCTTAATCAGATGTTTGCGGAGAAATCCTTCTCCTGGACGGCGGTCATGATGGACCTGGAAAATGTGCTGCCCACTGGAGTTCAGGTGATGGCGATTGACCCGGTTCCGACCAAGGATGGCAAGGTGACCATTCGTCTGCGGGTGAGCGGTGCTCACGATCGCGGGGTCGAACTGGTCCGCAACCTGGAGCATTCTCACCGCTTCCTGTCCCCTCGCCTCGCCCGGGAGACGGCGGAGAACAATCAGAATGGCCGCGGCCCCGAGCCAGTGAGCAATGCCCCCGCCGCGAACGTAAACTTTGACTTGCTGGCGGAGTACAACCCGCTGCCCGAGACAGAAGAGAAGCCGGCCAAAGCGACGACACCGCAGACGAAGCCGCAGAAGAAGCCGCGAACGAAATCTCAAACCATGCCTGCGACTCAACCTGCCCCGGCTCCGAAGCCATTGAGAAGGGCGGCCGCACAATGAAGTCGCTGCGCAGCCTGATCAGCCTGCTGAACCTGCATTTCGCCGGGGTGGCGCTGTTACTGATTCTGAATCTGGTCCTGGCTGTACGGCTCTTTCTCGCCTGGAGCACTTTGCACTCCGCCAGCGCAGACCAACTGTCACAGCAGCAGACTGCTTTGCGCGCCCTGCAGCTGGAAATGAGCCCGCTCAAGGGATTACCGCAGAAGGTCGACGTTTCCCGGACCAAGGCGAATGAGTTCTTCGGCGCCCGGTTTCCCGCTGCGTACTCTACCATTTCCGCGACCATCAACGATGTGGCGACTAAGAATTCAGTCCACCTCACGAACCTCTCCTACACCCCGGCACGGGCGCCGGAAGGTTTGGTCGAGCTGCGTTTGGACGCCAGCTTGAGCGGAGAATATGCACCGCTGATGCACTTTATCAATGGCCTGGAACGAAGCAAGACTTTCTTTCTCATTAATGGGCTCACGCTCACCGGGCAACAAGGCGGCCTGGTGAATCTGCGGCTGAGGCTCAACACCTATCTCCATGCCTCCAACTCGAAACAACTCGTTCCCCTGGTACAGGGTGATGAAGCGGCCGCTCAGGGGGAGGAAGCCCGCTGATGGCGCTCAAGGTTGGTACTGAAGACAAGAAGAAGGTTTACATGGCGGCGGGACTGGGCGCAGTCATGCTCATCCTGCTGGTGCGGTTCCTGTGGCAGACCTTTGCGCCCTCACCGGCTGCGCCACCACCGGCCGCGCCGGCAGTCACAGAGGTTCGTCCGGCAGCGACAACTTCCGAGACAACGCAGGACGCGACTGCACCGGGTTTTGCGCATCAGGCTCCCAAGGTCGGCGGCTTAGCTGCGCTCGATCCTACGCTGCATCCGGAGATCATGCGTCAGGCCGAGTCGCTCGAATACACCGGCCGCGGGCGCAACATCTTCTCCCAGTTTTCGGTGGCCCCGGAGATACCCAAACCGGTCGCTCCTATCCGCCAGGCAAGCGCCGATACCGGACCTCCGCCACCCCCGCCCCCGCCGCCGATCAACCTGGGTTTCTATGGCTATGCGGCGGAAAAGACGGGTCAAAAACAAGTCTTCCTGCTGCACGGAGATGACATCTTCATCGCTTCGGAGGGGGATGTAGTCGACCGGCGCTACAAGGTAGTCAAAATAAACGCGGCGTCCGTCCAGGTAGAAGATATTCCGTACCACAACACGCAGACGCTGCCACTTCGCCAATGAGACTCCAGCCAAATTCGCGACCACGCAGTTCCGGGAAAGAAGACGGATTTCTTTTGCTCGGCGTTTTGTTTATGGTGCTGCTGATCACGATGGCGCTGGCCATCGCGGCGCCGAAGATGGCAGAGTCGATCCGCCGTGATAAGGAAATAGAAACGGTGCACCGCGGCATGCAGTATGCCCGTGCGATCCAGATCTATTACAACAAGTACGGACGCTATCCCAACACGATCGATCAGCTGGTGAAGTCGGACAATCAGCGCTTTCTACGCAAACGCTACCTTAACCCGATGACCGGGAAAGACGACTGGCGCCTCATTCACTACGGCGAAGCCAAGGTCCCCCCGATGGGTTTATTCGGACAAACAATGGGGCCGGCTGGGGGCATCACTCCTACCGGAGCGACCAACGGCACCAGTCCTACCGGCGTGGGCGGAGCGTCCTCACCCTTTGGTGGGTCGGGATCTATGTATGGCGGCGGCAATTCTACCTTGGGATCTTCGGGATCTGGATTTGGAAGTAGCGGCTCGTCACCGGGATCTTCGGGATCCGGGTTCGGCAGCAGCGGCTCGTCGTTTAGTTCCGGATCCTCGAGTTCCCCTTTCAGCAATAATGGCTCATCCAGCTCTACTATTGGCGGCACCGACTCCGGATCCGGCAGCGGTTTCGGGTCGTCGACCGGGATTGGCGGGACCTCAACGACCGGCGGTAACGGAACGACCAACAATATCGGTGGCGTTCAAACCACTGGGGGCAGTAGCGGTAGTGCCTTCGGTTCCCCAGGCGTAAGTGTGGGCGGGGCTCCGATTGTGGGAGTTGGATTGCTGGACAAGAAAACGTCGATCAAGATCTACAAGAAACAGACCCACTACAATCAGTGGGAATTTGTCTACGATCCGACCCAGAACACGGTCATGGCAAGCGGTGGCACGATCAACGGCATCGGCACCAGCACCGGTACGAATGGCGGTATCAACGGGAGTACCGGATCGAATGGTGGCAGCAATGGTGGGTTTACTCTGGGGAACAGTTCGGGCCAGGGTTCGAACAACGGTTTTGGTCCCAGCAATGGGTCAGGGTTTGGTTCTAACAATGGATCCGGATCCAACGGCGGCTCGGGTTTTGGCGGATCGAGCGG
>Ga0209006_10005581_pt1 | contig 11428 bp, 9 predicted proteins | sample JacPin_JW_Ref_O2_FD_188567 | JGI IMG/M metagenome (GOLD analysis project Ga0209006, IMG submission 188567) | Forest soil microbial communities from Algoma, Ontario, Canada - Jack Pine, Ontario site 1_JW_Ref_O2 (SPAdes) (version 2) | ecosystem: Environmental > Terrestrial > Soil > Boreal... | reverse complement strand
CGGCTTTGGTGCAGACGGTGTCAGGGTCCACTTCGGTAGCGCCAATCCGGTTGAAGAAGCGGATGGGATACCACCCGCCAACCAGACCGACAGTGCCGGTGTAGTGCGTATGAATGATCTTGTGGGCGTCTCCGCGCGCGATCATGTCTTGTAGCCGCGTTGCAATCTGTGCCAGCGCGTCGTCCCACGGAATCGGCGCGAACCTCCCCTCACCCTTTGTCCCTACGCGTCGAAGCGGCTGTCCAAGCCGTGCTTTTACATCGCGCCAAACCCCGTTGTAGGCGATCGCGCATTTACCACATAGCCGCCCTTGGGCGACTGCGTGGTCGGGATCGCCAAGGATCTTGGCGATTTGACCGTCTTTACGGACCACCGCGATACCGCATGCATCGTAGCAATCGCGTGGACATGTCGTCTTAATGATATCCTGCACAGTATCGAACTCGCGTAGGGCGCAACCAGGCGCTCAGTGAGACACAACCCATCTGTCGAACATAGAGCCACGTGCTCGCGGCGTTGCGAGCCACCGGCGGATATCGGTTATTCTTGGAGATCCGCGACATACCGGAGGCGGAGCTGGTCGGCGATGACGGCAAAGATCAGGATGGCGCCGATCACCACGGTCTGAAGATAGGATTCGATCTGGCCGAGATTCATTCCATTCTGCACAATGTTGATGAACAACGCGCCGAGGACGACATTTTCAACTTTTCCGATCCCGCCCCGCAAGCTGACACCCGCAATGACGCAAGCGGCAATCGATTCAAGCGGCATTGAGCTGCCGATGTTCGCCTCGCCAGAGTTTAGACGGGCCGTAAGTAGGACTCCTGAAATGCCACTGAGCAGGGCAGAGATGATATAGACGAAAAACTGTGTCTGACGGGTGTTGATACCCGACAGCAGCGCAGCACGCGCGTTACCGCCCACGGCGTAAAGGGCGCGCCCATACCGTGTCCAATTCACGACGAGGTAGACGACGATGACCAGGAGAAGCGCGACCCATACCGGTGTCGGCAGCGACAAAACTTTACCAAACCCGATATAATCCCCGAATGCGGATGGCATACCATAAACCGGTGTTCCACCCGTCATGAAGAGCGCGATCCCGAAACAAATCGAGGAAACACCTAAGGTCATGATGAACGGTGACACGCCGAACAACGCCACGCCAACCCCGTTCACCATGCCGACCGCGACCCCAGCCAGAATGCCTGCTACTGCTCCCAGCAATATTACCAGTGGAATGGAATTCGGCATGATCGTCGCCGCGGCGGCCATCGCGGTTGCCGTCACGACCGACACGAGCGCGATCATGGTGCCTACCGAAAGATCGAACCCTCCGGTCAAGAGAACCATCATCTGCCCGAGCGAGACGATCATCAAGAACACGGACTGCCGTACGACGTTAGTCAAATTATCAAGTGCCAGGAATTGACGTGACATTATCGAGAACACGACAAGCGCCAAGACGAGAAGGAACGGCAGCACGCCCAACCTTACAAATATTCTCTTGAGTACCACCGACGCGGAGCCGGCGGGTTTGTCTTCAGCGATTGTCGTCATGGAAGTCTCCTGTTTCTGTTATTGCGAGCGGATACTGGGGCGAGCGAAGAAGTGCGGCAGGACACTCTGCTCGCTTAGCTCGTCTTTCATCAGCTCGGCTTGAACGCGCCCTCCCGCAAAGATGTATGCCCTATGAGACAGGTTAGTTATTTCCGGAAGATCGGACGAAATGAGAATGACCGCCGCTCCTCGTTCGCAGAGCGTTTTGATGAAGCGGTAGATCGAAGCTCTGGTGCCAACGTCGACGCCGACAGTTGGCTCGTCAAACGCGTAAACGGAGAGCTCACGAGTAAGGCTTCTTCCAAGCAAAACCTTTTGCTGGTTGCCGCCCGAGAACGCCTCGACGGCGCGATCCGGAGCAAACGGATGCAGTTCCATCTGACGAAGGACGTCGCGGCTCTTTAAGGACTCTTTGCCCCGCCGGAGCGCACCGCCCCAATGCGAATTTTGGACAAGCGCAGCAAGAGTCGTATTCTCGCTGCACGGCCGTACCATCATCAGCCCTTCCAGTTTGCGGTCACTCGGCAAATACATGAAACCAGCATTGAGCAGGGCGCGCTGTGACCATCCGGTCACGTCCTTGCCGTTGAGCTTTATCCGGCCGCCACTGATGCGCTCGAGGCCGAAGGCCGCCCTGATGATTTCGGATTTTCCAGAGCCGATGAGCCCCGCCAAGCCTACAATTTCTCCAGCCCGTACGCTTATCGTTGCATTGCGAACCGCCCGGTCTGCGGTTGTAAGATGCTCGATGGCAAAACGCTGGTCGCCAGGTTGCGATTCGATGGTCGGAAACACTTGGCCTATTACGCGCCCCGTCATCAGGCGCACAAGGTCGTCGCCATTCACGTCCTTTGCGTTCACGGTACCGATCAGCTGGCCGTCGCGCAGTATGGTGACGCGGTCCGCGATGCGCTCGATTTCCTGCATCCGGTGGGTGATGTAGATGATACCGACGCCGCGAGCCTTTACCTGTGCGATAAGCTCGAAGAGCCGGTCGGTTTCCTTGTCCGTCAAACTGGCGGTCGGCTCATCGAGAATTAGAACCGATAGTTCCGATCGGAATGCTCGAGCGATCTCAACCATCTGCTGTTCGGCGCGCGACAGCGTCGACACGGCGCGATCGGGGTCCAGATCGAACGCAAGTCGACCTAGGATGTCGCGGCATTCCGCGCGCAGCGTACGCTTATCAAGCAGTCCGAACTTGGTGGCCTCGGAGCCAAGGAACATATTCTCCTCGACCGAGAGCGAGGGGACCAGCGAAAATTCCTGGAAGACGGTGGTAATTCCAGCTGCGCGCGCCTCGTGAACGCTGTTGAGGTGTATCGGGCAGCCCTTCATCAGAAGGTTGCCTTCGGTAGGCTGCGTGGCACCGGCAACGATCGAAATCATCGTGGATTTTCCAGCGCCGTTTTCACCGAACAGGACGTGCACCTCGCCAGGCTCGAGCGTGAAGTCCATTCGGTCGAGCGCGCGCACACCGGGATATCGCTTGCTGACTTTCATCAGTTCGAGTAGCGGTGGATCGCCAACCGATCGCTTGAATTTGGACGCTGTCAGCATGTTTTTCCTCAGATGGTACGTCCAACGTTCCGGAACTTTATTAAGGTCTGACTTCTGCTTTGGCTCGCCGGGGCACTGCTTCCGGGTAAGGCGGGATGCCTGTTAGCCGGAAGCAATGCTTGCGCACTCTTACTCAACCGAGAAGGTCGGCTTGAACGACGCTGGCGCCAGGGTGGTCGTCATATCGAGCGCCTTTACGTTATCCTTGTTGACCATCTCGATGATCGGACCGACATGCGGGTGCTCAAGCTTTCCCTCTAGAACGCGCACCGCTTCATCGATCGCCAGCCGCCCCTGGATCACGGGCTTGTCCGTGGGCGCGGCCAAGATTTTTCCGTCGCGGAGCGCTTGATCAATGCCGGGTGTATAATAATCGGCCACGACCTTGATCTTGTCCGAGAGATCTCGCGAACGGAGGATCGGAATCGCAGCCTCGGCCGTAACCGCCGTTCCGACGATGTAGTTGATGTCGGGATGGGCCTGCAGCATGTCTTCCACAAGCTTGGCCTGCACTTCCTTGCCGGTGTCGCCATACTTGGTATCGACGACTTCGACGGCGGAGCCCTTTAGGGCTTCGATAAATCCCGTGTTGCTGTTTTCGACCCATCCAGCACCGGCCGGTCCAGGCAACCAGGCAATCTTGACCGTCGGAGAACCCGCCGGATGCAGCGATGCCATATATTTTCCAACGATATTTCCCAGGACGCGCCACGACACCAGCGCTTTGGCCGCGACCGGCGCATTAATGCCGTTGATGACGTCGATCGTCGGAATGCCCTTCTGCTTGAGGCTCGTCACGAGATTGGTGACACCATCCTGGGAAATACCGCCGACGATCAGCGCTTTCGCGCCGGCGGAGATGCAGTCTTCGATTTGTGAGAGCTGCTTACTGAGGTTCGTGTATCCTCCGGCCTCGAGTAACTGGATCTTCACACCTTCCTGTCTGGCTTGATCGATAATGCCATAGTCGACGCCGATCCAGTAAGCGTCCTTCATGTGCGGAAACGAAACGCAGACGTGATACTTCTCGTTTGCTTTGGCGAGTGGGGTATATTCCAGCTGAGTAACTTTTGCGTCGGCAGAAAATGGCGGCTCCGAGACGTCGACCAGCAGGGGAAACCAATCCTTCGCCTTGGCCGACGTAGCGGACAACAAAATAACGGTTAAAGCAGTCATGCACCGATGAACTCTCAACATCGCAAGCTCCTGATGGCTGTGGCCGCTAATCCGACTTGACCCTTTGTGGGCCCCGTCGGCGCAGCCTCGTCGAGTGCCGCGATTGTTTTGGTGGAATTGGGGAGCGGTAAAGGTCCAGGCGTCTGCGATGGAATAGAGCCAGTAAATATGCTACTTGTTGTGCATGACGCGGCTGCTTTTTCGGCGACAGGCCTTATTTTTGGGCAGCGCGTCGGATATTTCAAAAAGCATTTTGCCCGGCGCACGCGCTCCGCTTCGATCTTGGCTGCGGATCAAAGCGACAATACCCCTTAGATCATAGTGCGATTTGCGATTTTGGATTTCAGGCCGCGGACGCCTTGCGGTCGACAGGGCTTCAGTGGCTCAGCGATTTCAGGGGCGGTGGCTCTTCACGGATACCGAGCGGCGCAAAAACATTGGGGTAGCCAATGCCTGCTCGGCTGACGGTAGCCGACTTAACCAACCACCAAAGGGATTGTTCGCATGTCCAACGCCTCGACCAAGTTTATTAAACGCCATGGTTTGTGGACGGCGGAGCAAGAAAAGCAGGCGGCCGAGCTCGTCAACCGGATCGAAAAGGAAGGGATCCGTAACATTCGCATCGGTTGGGGCGATCAACACGGCATCGTCCGCGGTAAGACGGTGACGGCACAAGAATTCAAGGCCAATCTGCAAAGCGGCAAGGATTTTCAGCTATTGCCCGCAATTGTCGATACAACCAATCATCCCATCGTTCCGCCGTTCAGTGCCGAGAACGCGCTCAACATTCCGGAATTGGTTGGCCTGGGAGACGGTGTGCTGGTCCCCGACCCCGCGACATTTCGCGTGCTTCCGTGGGTCAAGGACACGGGTTGGTGCCTCAGCGACGCCTATTTTTCGAGTGGCAAGCCTTGCACTCTTTCCACCCGCCAGGTGCTCCGCGATCAGCTGAACCGCCTCGGCCAGGAGGGGTTCGGCATGACGGTGGGACTTGAGTTTGAATTCTATGTCTTCCGTATGGTCGATCCAAAGCTCGATCCGCGATCGTCTGGGTTTCCCCCCGCGCCCCCCGAAGTCTCGATGGTTTCTCACGGCTATCAATATCTGACCGAGAATCGCGGCGATGAGATCGAAGGTATCCTTTCGATGCTTCAGGAGAATGTGGAAAAGCTTGGGCTGCCGCTCTCCACCTTGGAGGATGAATGGGGGCCGGGTCAGTGCGAAGTGACGTTTGCTCCTCTTAATGCGCTCGAAGCTGCGGATTCCGCCCTGCTTTTCAGGACCGCGGTCAAGCAACTCTGCCGGCGCGCCGGCTTGCACGCGAGTTTCATGGCCTACCCGAAAGTCGAGGGCGCATTCCCAAGTGGGTGGCATATGCATCAATCGCTAACGAAGAATGGCAACAACGCATTTGTCGCCGAAGACGGTCCGGGGCCGCTCTCGACGGTCGGCATGAACTATCTCGCTGGATTGCTCGCCCATGCGCCCGGAACGGCGCTGCTGACGACGCCGACGGTCAATGGTTACAAGCGTCAGCGCCCCGATGGATTTGCCCCTCACAAGGTTGCCTGGGCGCACGAGAACCGCGGCTCAATGTTGCGGGTCATCGGGAGCCTCCAAGACCCGGGTTCGCGCATCGAAAACCGGATCGGCGAGCCCACGGCAAACCCCTATCTGTACATCGCCTCGCAACTGATCGCGGGCCGCGACGGTATTCGGAACAAAATGGATCCGGGCGAGCCGGTTCGCGCGGCCTACCTTTCGGAGCGGCCGATGCTACCCGGAAGCTTGATGGAGGCCATCGACACCTTTGCAAAGGATGAGGTTATCAAGTCGGAGCTCGGCGCCGAGTTCCACAACTATATGCTGCTTTTGAAGCGATGCGAGCTTGGCAGATTCCTTTCTGCCGTTACCGACTGGGAGCAGAACGAGTACTTCGAGATCTACTAACAATAACGGTCGCTGCCGCGCCGCGTCCGACCCGGCCGACAAATTCCGTACTGCAAGGAGCGCTCCGCGCATGCCTCTTTATCGACAATTTTCGACACAAGACGAACTGGACGACGAATACGACACCGAACGCACGGTGACAACGCCGGAAGGGCTTATCGCTCTTCGCGCCGGTCGGGCGGAGGTCAACCGGACGGTCCTGGCTTCACCCTCGCGTCAAGCAAATGTTCACTACGGTCCAACACTCGCGGAGCGTTGTGATATTTATCCTGCGGCCAAACCCAAAGCGCCGATTCTGGTCTACATGCATGGCGGCTACTGGTCGGACGTTCGCCCGACCAAGGAAACGCTCGGTTGGATATCGACGGGCCCGCGTCACCACGGCATCACGACGCTTGTCCTGGACTACGCGCTCTGTCCGTCCGTCACGATCGACGAAGTCGTTCGGCAGTGCCGCGCCGCAGTCGCTTGGGCCTATCGCAACGCGGAGACCTTTGGCGGAGACCGCGACCGCATCTATGTGACGGGCAATTCCGCCGGCGGCCATCTCACCGCCATGATCGCGCTCACGGATTGGGTAGGCACTTATGGATTGCCGCCGCACGTAGTGAAAGGCGGGTGCCCCTTCAGTGGATTATATGATCTGACACCGCTTCGTTACACATGGCTGCAGCCCAAGCTTCAATTAACGGGCGAGCAAATTGGGCGCTGCAGTCCGATGTTCTGTATCCGACCAAATGCGCCCTCGTTGTTGGTTGTCTGGGGAGCCGATGAGACCAAGGAATTTTGGAGACAGTCCGAAACGTTTCACAAGCTCTATGTCGAGGCCGGAAATTCCGCAACATTATATCCTGTCGAAGGTCGAGACCATTATTCGGTGCTTAGCGGCTGGCGCGAGCCGGACAGTCCGCAATTGCGGCGCATCCTCGACCATATGGCATCGTGCTGGTGACGTTTGACCTGTTGGCAGCGCTACAGGAATTTCGAAAGGCGGGGCGCGGACAAAGCCATCAAGAAAGTAGACTCATGAAGATTCTCGTTTTTCAACATCTCGACGTCGAGCACCCTGGCGTTTTTCGCGACTTTTGGGATGCGCAACGGTTTGAACAGCATGTGGTGGAATTGGACGAAGGAGTTCCAATTCCATCGCTGGAGGGGTTTGATCTGCTTGCCGTCATGGGCGGCCCCATGGATGTCTGGCAAGAAGATCAGCACCCTTGGCTGATCGAGGAGAAGGCGGCGATCCGGAAGTGGGTCAGAGAGCTGAAGCGTCCCTATCTTGGCATCTGCCTTGGACATCAGCTTCTGGCTGACGCGCTTGGCGGGGCGGTCGGTCTAATGGCGCGTCCGGAGGTGGGTCTGGCCCAGATCGACATCACTCCAGCTGGGCAAAACGACCCGGTCTTTGGCGGATTCGGTCCGAGCATCGAAACACTGCAGTGGCACGGCGCCGAAATCACGCGGATTCCAGAAGGTGCGGTAACGCTGGCGTCGAATGCAGCGTGCCCGGTTCAGGCTCTCCGCTGTGGCGATCGCGCTTACAGCTTTCAGTGTCACGTCGAAATTCTCGATTCCACGGTATCGGATTGGGAAGCCATTCCGGAATACAAAGCCAGTCTCGAACGCACGTTGGGCAAGGAAGGCGCGGAGACGCTCAGCCGCGACGTGCGCAGAAGGCTGCCGGCTTTTCGTGCAACCGCGCTACGTCTCAACGACAATTTTCTAAAGGCGACGCGCCCGGCGTAACGCCGTGACTTGTAAGAGCGTCTGCGGACGGCGCCGGGCTTTGGTCAATCGATAGCTAGCGAGAATGAAATGACGACCCTTTATGTCCGCGATGCCTCCGGGACACAACACCGTGTAGACTGCAAGGATGGCCTCTCGATCATGGAGGCGCTGCGTCCCCTCAATTTCGGTATTGGAGGCGATTGCGAAGGATCGATTGCCTGCGCGACGTGCCATGTTTGGGTCGATGAACCGTGGATCGCCAGCACGGGTGAGCCTTCTGAGGAAGAAGCGAGCATGTTGGATTGCATTTTCCAGGTGCGGCCGACTTCGAGATTGAGTTGCCAGATTTCGGTGTCCCCCGAACTCGATGGTCTTTGTCTTTCCGTTCCGACCTAGAGAAGTCGCCGTACCGGAGACACCTGAGCATCTCGGTTTGTCGGCAAACCTTCACAATGGGAGCCATCTGATACCTCTTTATCGAATCTTGGGTAGACGATCCGCGCTGGGGAGTGCGAATGAACGCCTCGTTGTGAAATTCCAGAAAACTCTAATTTTGTGCTCCCGCCCGATTTGAAAGCAAGAATCGGAGTGCCAAAAAGGCAATTCTAGAGGTTCATCAGACAGATGGGCGTTTTGGCATGAGGCTTGCTTTCCCGGACTCCGGTGTTTGCGGAAACGATTATGCATGCTGCTTGAGTTGTCCTTGTCCCGCGTTGACCAGCAAGCTCTGCAAGAGCAGATTGCTGGTCAAATTCGCGCGCTTATACAAACGGGATCTCTGCGTCCGGGCAGCAAATTGCCCTCTTCGAGAGAGCTGGCCGCTCAGTGCAACGTTTCTCGCAACACGGTTAGTCATGCTTACGACAAGCTGATCAGCGAGGGCTATATCGAAACGGTCAAGGGAATCGGAACGAAGATCACCGATCTTATTCCGGACGACTGCCAGATCGTAGAGAGCTTTGTAACGCACCCAAAGAATCTGGCAAGACCCGCCGTGCGAGCGCCGGTTGTGTTTGCAGGCGAGACCCTCACTTTGCCAGATCGATCGTTACCCAAGCCTGCGATCGATTTCTGGCCGGGCCGACCTAATCGCGACCACTTCCCCATCGGAGCTTGGCGGCGACTGGCGGATGAGGTTTTAGCAACATCGTTATCAAAACTGGTCGAGTATGGTGACCCCTCGGGCTTGGCTGAGCTACGCGAAGGCGTTGCGCGCCACGTATCAACGAGCCGCGGTTATCATTGCTCAGCGGATATGGTGATTATTACGGCTGGAACGCAGGAGAGTCTCAATCTACTCGCCAAAATGTTCGTGCAGAAGGGCACCGGCGTTGTAGTCGAGAACCCTTGTTATGGTAGCGCCGCGCGTACCTTCGAGGGATATGGTGCGCAACTTTTTCCAACGGCGGTCGACGCCGACGGTATCAACACCGATCTTCTTCCTGACGACGGAATAAGCCTTGCTTATGTTACTCCCTCCCATCAATTTCCGACCGGCGTCTCGCTTTCAACGGATCGTCGCAAAGCGCTTCTGGACTGGTCGTGCCGAACAGGGGCCTATATTGTTGAGGACGATTACGACTGCGACTTCAACTACCACGGTAGACCGCAATTATCTCTCTCCGGCGCTAGCGAGTGCGATTCCGTTATTTATCTTGGGACGTTCTCAAAGGCGCTGGGAGCGGGCGTGCGTACCGGCTTTCTGATTGTGCCCAAGAATCTCGTTGCCGTAGCGCGCGCGGTCAAGACGATGGCCAATTACGGACACCCCTGGCTCGATCAGGCCATTCTTGCCGGCTTTTTGCGAGGTGATACGTTCCAGCGGCATCTGCGGCTGATCCGCAAGGCCTACATGGATATATTGGAGCAGCTTGTCCGTCGCTTAACAGCAGACTTCGGTCCCATCGATCTTTGGGGCACGCAGAACGGCATGCACGTTATGTGGCGGCTGCCTCGATGGGTGGGGCCGGCAGAACTGTTTAGGAGCCGCTTACAGAAAGCTGGCGTGCACGTTCATACGCTCGCTTCGGGGGGAGCCTATGACGTATCGAGCGGCTATGCCGAAAACTCGATACTTCTGGGCTATGCTGCGCTTAGCTGTACCGAGGTCGCGACAGCGGCGAGGCTGATTACGAAAGTTGCGGAAGCCGGCGCGATCGAAACGCCGTGGGCCATTTCGCGCCCTGAGGTGATTTTGGGCTAGGATTCCGTGGCGGCTCGACGGCTTTCGTTCGGCAAGCGCATGGACCGCGCCGAGAAGACCATTGTGATTGGTTAGCACTCTCCAATCGGTCATTCTGGCCCAAAAACTGACCTTGCAGCGGCGCCAAATAGAAGTCAGCTATTGCCTCAGCAACGGACATGAAGTCCGTCGATAAGTACGTCCATCGAATGTTATGGAACATCCGCTCGTTTTGCGCCGCGCCGCGCCGCTACCTTTGCCAACTTCAGGCTGAGACCCAAGGGCGCAAAGGCGACGAGCGGAATTAGTCGCCCCTAAGGATGAGACTCTGTCTTTGAAGCCCGGTTTTCAGCCGCAATGGCTTCCTTCTCACACATGTAAGCACCACGCTTTGTTGTCCCGTAACTCCTCGTCCCCGCGAAGTGATAGATCTTCGAAGGCAAGTTGACCCAAACGATGGTGTCGGCCGGACAGCGTGCTTTCGCTGACGCTTCGTCCGCGAACTGGCCTGCCTCAAGCGATGCTGTGCTTCTCGGTGCAGTGGGCTGCTGCGTCGGCGCCGTAGTCGTCGTGGGTGCTGGCCTTTGCGGCGCGGGCGCCGGGGCGGCTTCGGTCGCCGTCGGCGCAGGTCGTGTCGGGGCTGGCGCAGGTGCTGCGGCCGTGGGCCTTGGTTCAGGAGCCGCGGCGCTCGGTGCGGCCTCCCCGGTCCTACACTGCTCCACGTATGCTTTTTGGGTCACGCCACGGGCTTGCATCCCTGCCTTGTCAGCTCTCCATTCGGCCACGCACTCCTTGGCCGTTTTCTGGGAAGACGACGTCCCGCTTTGCGATGGTGCCGCAGCTGGCGGCGGCGCCTGAGGAGCAGCAACGACAGGGGTTGAGCCTCCCCTGCATTGCTCGACATAAGCCCGTTGCGTGACGCCGCGGGCCTTCATTCCGGCCTTATCGGCCTGCCATTCTTCCTTGCAGGCTTTCGCGGTTTTTGAACCTGCGGTCGTTGCCTGTGTTGGTGCAGGAGCCTCAACCGGTTTCGCAGCAGGCGCGGCGGTCGTGGGCTCTGTCCCACCCTTGCATTGTTCAATATAAGCTTTTTGCGTCACGCCCCGCGACTGCATGCCGGCCTTATCGGCCTGCCATTCCGCCTTGCAGTCTTTCGCGGTCTTCGCAGAGGCGCCTGTGGATATGAAGATGCTAAATACGACAGCAGTGGCGATAAGCAGGCTATTTTGATTTTTCATCTTGATTCTCCTGAACGGCGTGACCGCTGAC
>Ga0209006_10005580_pt1 | contig 11429 bp, 10 predicted proteins | sample JacPin_JW_Ref_O2_FD_188567 | JGI IMG/M metagenome (GOLD analysis project Ga0209006, IMG submission 188567) | Forest soil microbial communities from Algoma, Ontario, Canada - Jack Pine, Ontario site 1_JW_Ref_O2 (SPAdes) (version 2) | ecosystem: Environmental > Terrestrial > Soil > Boreal... | reverse complement strand
GGCTTCGTCGAGGTCCGTGCCGCCGCCCATCATGGCTGTTCCTGCATCGGTAGGAGTGCGAACGTCCTCAGGATTTCCCAGGCGCTTATAGCGATAGGTGGAGGCCGAAGCGAGGCTGGCGAACGCGGCCAAGAAGGCCGCGAGGAATACAAACCGCAGTTTCCCGTGAGTCATTCGTTTTAGCTCGCGTTCTAGTTTGCTTCTTTCGCTCAACGGCGAGACCGCACAACATCACACCCGCGAGCCATATTCATGAACTTCTTGATCTATCGAGACCGCGACGTACTTCTGCGTTTGCAAATCCCGGAACTGCACCACACGCTTTCCCTGCCGCGCCAACCGGCCCCAGCGGCTGGGCTTTTCCGGATTCTGTTCGATGGCCTGGTATTCGCGACCGGCAACTACGAATCGCACGGTCCGGAAGCGTTGGCTGCCGGTGCGCGCGACTGTGAAACTCCGGCCCTCGACCGCAACCTCGGTCCCGGTCATCAACTGCTCGGCTACTGATAGAAAAGCTTTTCGGTCCAACATATTTCCCACTCGGACATCGAAATCTTAAACCCTCGCCCGCGTGCGGAGCGTGGGCACCGATCTTTCTCAACTTGGGTCACTTAATCCAAGTCTTAATTCCACTATGACTGATGTGGTTCCTGTTAACGAATCAGGTTCTCTCCCACGCTGCGCCCCCAGAATCAGAATTCCACGTGTGCTCTTAGGCTGGTGACAACCACCGGGCCGCGGTCGCGATTGTAGCCGGGATCGACGATGTACTGCACTCCGGGAGCGAGATAAATACCGCGCCACACATGCGCCGTGTAGTAGGCCTCGAGGATGTTCTCGCGGCCATAGTTCAGGTGGCCATCGCCGAGGAGAAAGCCCAGTCCGCCCGCGGCCAGATAGTTCTGATGGTCTTTCTTGATGCCATTGCTGACAAATGCGACGCCGGAGCGGTCCTGCTTGCGATGCCATTGTGCACCGCCGACTCCGATTCCTTCGACCCAGGTGGAATCGATCTCGGTGTAGGCGAATGATTCGGTTTTTCCGTTGTCCCATCCCCAGCGGGCGAATGCCGTGACGTTGGGGGCGAGATTTTGTTCGACGTTCACGCCGAATCCATATTTGCTGGTGATGTGCCAGGGGTGGTTGGCGATTTCCGGGGCGCTCTCGTTGAGCTGGCCGTCTTCGAATTGAATGATCGCGTCGCGGTAGATGCCCATGTTGGCGTGATTGACATAGGAGAGCAGGCGAACCACGCCGGCTTTCTTCGGGATGAAGCCATGGCGCAGTTCGTACTCGAAGTTTTCGCCGCGAGCCTGCCAGGGACGCCAGACGAGATCGATTCCGTTGGCGACCTTGGGCATGAGGGCCTCGGCCACGCGAAAGCCCCAGTTGCGGTCCTCGAAGTCGGCCACGGCGCCGACGGTGTAGCCGCGGGTGTCGGCGGCATAGTCCCATGCGCCGTTGTTATCGGTGGCCCAATTGATGAACTGGAGGTGAGTATCGGAGCCGACTGAGTTCAGGTCGAAGAAGTCGGGCATGCTGAACTTCCCGATACGAATTTCCAGTCGTCGGCGCGGAAGCTCGTCGAACAGGGAAAGGTAGGAACGCTGGTTTTCTACTTTGTCTTTGCTGAGCGCGAAAACTTTGTGAAACAGGCCGCGGCTGAGATACGGCGCTTTGCTCAACAGAGGATTACGGACGATATCCAGATCCGTGTTGCCCGCCAGCCCCAGGCCTAGGCTGAGCGCCGCTCCGCCGGCTTCTTCGATGTCGACAAGAATTTCGGTGGAATTGTTGATGCGGAAGCCGGTGTAGAGCGTCATTACGCGCGACGTAGCTTTTTCGTAATTCGGCTTGAGGCTGTTGGGGCCGGTGTAAAGAGCGTGAAAATCGGGATGGGCTTGAAAGATGAAATTGGCCTGGCCGGAGAGCCAGAAGCGGGTGCTCTTGAAATGCGGGAACATCGCTTCGGTAGCGTCGTCGGCAGGCGGATCGGACGTCTGCGCGGCCGAGGTATCCACCGGAGATGGATTGGTGGCAGGCTGTTGCGCAGGAGCCGGGTTTGTTTGCTGCGAGAATGCCGGAGAAGTGGCAACGATCGTGGCCGCCCCGCAAAAGATGAGGAGCAGGCAACGAACGCCGGACTCCGCGAGTTGATTCGCTATTCGCATGGCAAGATATGAAAGATTTAACCGGTTCGCCCGCTGCAATTTGGAATTAAGTCAAATATATCACATGAAGTTAACCATAGTTAACTTCTGTGCGATTGCCGGAAATATTACCGGTTCGCGCCGCCGATGACGCAATCACGCAGCCTACGCTCAAATGGTTAAAGGAATGTTACGGCGTCCCCCGCCGTGACAGTTCTATGAGGGTTTCAGTTCCCGGAATGTCTGCTATTTTGACGATACTCCTTCCGGCGAGGGGTGCGATGAACCGATGGATTGTAGTGGCTTCGTGGGTGTCGTTCGGGGCGATCACGTATCTGATTCTGGGCGAGGCCGTGGCGCGATGGATGGGGTTGCCGATTTCGGCAACGTTGGATTTACCCTGGTGTTCGTCCTCTTCGCGCTGTTTCACTGCGTCGCGCTGGAAGGCGTGGCGCGTACCGGAATCTTCTTTGGCGTTTCCGCGGTCGTCTCTTACGCGATGGAAGAGACAGGCGTCCGTACAGGTCTAATCTATGGCACATACCACTACAGCGATCTGCTCGGCCCGAAACTGGGGCATGTGCCGGTCATCATTCCGCTGGCTTTGGTTCATGATGATCTACCCGTCGTGGGTGGTGGCGAAGGCCATGCTAAGAGGGGCATCGACGGGAGTGCGTTGCCGGGGGTGACTGCACAAGCGCTAGTTGCCGCCTGGGTGATCACGCGATGGGATATGGTGATGGATCCGGGCATGGCGCTGGCCGGGAATTGGGTGTGGGAGCACGGTGGAGCTTATTTCGGCGTGCCGCGCCGGAATTATCTGGGATGGCTGCTCACCACCTTCCTGGTGTACTGGATAGCGGGCTGGCTGTGGCGCAATCCGCCGCAGCGCGCGGCGGCTGCGAAGATATTCGCGGCGCTGCCGGTGATTGTCTATGCATCGTTCGCCGCTCGCTACATCGTGGCTAACCATTTTCCCGCATTGCAGGTCGTCGCGGCCTTCTCCATGGGAGTGCCGGCGCTGGTGGCGCTGATACAGATCTTCCTGCGTGAAGAGGGCGCGGCGGCGGAGGTGTCTTCGTCGGTAACTGAAAGCGCAGCGGATGGGCGGTGAGGCATTTAGAAATGTTGAGAACCAGATTCAGAGACGAAATCGTTGCCGAGTTTCTGCCGCCGTCACGGCCTCGCAAGATGCAAAAGCTGATCATCTTGTGCGACGGCATGCCATCGATTCCGCGCAAGCAGCCGTTATCGGAATTTCTTGCTTCCATGGGTTATTGGGTTCTCTATCCGCGCTATCGCGGGGCATGGGAAAGCGATGGACAATTTATGGAGAAGTCGCCGCATGAGGACATTCTGGACATCATCGACGACCTGCCCAAGGAAATTGAAGACCTCGCGTTTGGGCGGCGCTTCCAGCTATCGCCGCAGCAGGTCTTCGTTATTGGAGGAAGCTTTGGAGGAGCGGCGGCGATTCTGGCGTCTCTGGACCCTCGCATTCAGCGGGTGATAGCAAATTGTCCCGTCGTCGACTGGAAGATTTTGGATCGTTCCGAGAAGCTCGAAACCTCGAATAAAAGTTACAGCGCATACATTCGCGCAACGTTCGGGAACGGATACCGGCTTTCGGATGCGAACTGGGAAAAGTTACGAACAGGAGATTTCTATAGTCCGTGGCATCACCGAGGGAAAATCACGCCGTCCAAAGTAATGATCTTTCACCCTAAGGACGATCCGCATGTGCCGTATGAAGGAAGCCGACGATTCGCTGAAGTCACAGGCGTCACCCTGAAATCTCTACGGAGTGGCGGGCACATCAGCACGGACTATATCGTGCGAAGGTACTGGACGCAGATCAAGAAATTCTTCGATTCCGCCGGCGCGTAGACGCGATTAAGACGCGTGCAACTAAAAAGGACAGCCCGGAGCCCCCGAGGCTGTCCTGAAAACCCTCCCGGTTAGAAGGGCAACTTGATGGCCTCCAGAGTATCGCCGCCATGTTGCAAAATGATGGCGAAACGATGAATTTCCGGTAAATTTGTAAATAGCGGCGCTGCTATAGTAGTCGCTTGCGTTCGTTCCCATCGGTCGAGATCTTCTTCTGCTGTTGAGGAGGCCACGATGCCGTCCACAACCACGCGCAAAGTCGAGCGGTCGCGGCGCCTGCAACAACGCGCGGAGAGCATGATTCCGGGCGGAGTGAATTCGCCGGTGCGCGCCTTTCGCTCGGTGGGCGGTGATCCTCCATTTATCGCGCGCGGCAAAGGTTCGCACATCTGGGATGCCGACGAGAATGAATACATCGACTACGTGGGATCGTGGGGGCCGCTGATTCTCGGCCATGCACCGTCCGATGTGCTCGATGCGATTGTGACGGCGGTGTGCAACGGTACAAGTTTTGGCGCGTCGACGGCGGCGGAAGCCGATCTCGCCGAGTTGGTGTTGGCGGCGTTTCCCAGCGTGCAAAAACTTCGCTTCGTGAATTCGGGAACGGAAGCGACGATGTCGGCAATCCGGCTGGCCCGCGCTTTCACGAAACGCAAATACATTGTGAAGTTCGAAGGCTGCTATCACGGGCACGCGGATGCGCTGCTGGTGAAGGCCGGATCGGGTGTGGCCACGCTGGGAATCCCAGGATCGGCGGGGGTGCCGGAAGAGTTCATCCAGTTAACACTGCCGCTGCCCTTCAACGATATTAAAGCGGTGGAATACGCGTTCCAGAGATATAAACACCAGATCGCGTGTGTGATCGTGGAACCGGTCGTGGGCAATATGGGATGCGTACCGGCCAGCGACGATTATCTGGTGGCTTTGCGCATGATCACGGAGCGCGAAAAAGCGGTGCTGATTTTCGACGAAGTGATGACAGGATTTCGCGTGGCCTTTGGCGGAGCGCAGGAGTTGTACAACATTCGTCCCGACCTGACGACGCTGGGAAAAATTATCGGCGGCGGTTTGCCGGTGGGCGCTTATGGCGGGCGAGCGGAGATCATGGATTTAGTCGCACCCCTGGGCCCGATGTATCAGGCGGGGACGCTGTCGGGGAATCCGCTGGCCATGGCCGCTGGCTGCGCGACGCTGAAACACCTGGGCCAACATAAACAAGAAATTTATCCGCGCCTGGAGAAGTTGAGCGAGGAGTTGGTCCGGGGCGTATCGGCAGTGGCGAAGGATGCGGGAGTGAGCCTGTGCTACAACCGCGTGGGTTCGATGTTCACCTGGTTCTTCGCGCCCGGGCCGGTGACCGATTGGGAATCGGCTTCGAAATCGAATGCCGAAAAGTTTGCTCGCTTCTTTCATGGCATGCTGGATAACGGCGTGTATCTGCCGCCATCGCAGTACGAAGCGGCGTTTTTGAGCGCGGCGCACACCGAACAGGATGTGCAGCAGACTATCGCGACGGCTAAGCAGGCCTTCGCGAAACCCTAAGTTCTCATTTGTGGGACGGCAGAACGCTCCAGACTTCCGGATCCTCCGACCCTAACACCCAGGAACAGAAGCCCTGCAAATTGCGGTCGCGGGCCAGATTCCAACGTTCCTGAAATCCTCTCTTGTCGGTGTAGAAGACCCACTCGCGATTGTCATCTTTGTAGAAATAAAACCAGGCCACGCGGTCGAACGAGTCCCACTCGGGATGCGGGTGATACGCCGTCACGTATCCGTCGACTTCCTGCTGTCCGATGTATTCCGCGGTCGGGTTTGGCTTTTCGTCTTTGCCCGGTTCTTTGATGGGTTCCCCGGCGAACCAGTGATATCCGTACACCGGAATGCCTAACGACAATTTTTCTTTGGGAACGAATTGCAGCGCGTATTCGAGTTGCTGCACGGTCCAGGGATAACCGGCGACCGGGCCGGGTTCGGTCCATCGCGTATTTTGATCGTAAGTCATCAGGCAAATCAGGTCGGCGGACTGGGCCAGCGTCTTCAAATCGTAAGCGCCGCGCCAGTTCGCATAAAGCCAGTGCGAATAGGCGCTCTTGCCCGGGAAGCCGGGACCGTTGGGCACAGTTGCGATGGTGAGTTGCAGACTTTCTTTGTGCAGTGCGGCGGCGGCTTCGGCGACTAGGTCGGAGAGCAGATCGCGGTCGGTCCAGAGCACATTTTCGAAGTCGATCTGAAAGCCGCTGTATGCGTTCTCCTTGCACTCGCCGAGGATTGCGTCGATGAAGGCCTTGCGCGCCGCCGGCGTTGTGAAGAGTTTATGCAGGTCTGCCTGAACGGTAGTCGCGACGATGGGCATGACCGGCACACGGTGCTGCACCGCCGTTTGCATCACGGAAGGATTCGGTCCGCCCCACATGAGACCGTTGCCATCCACGCCATACCAGGCAGGAACGAGAATGTCGATTTTGTCCGCGTGATCGGTGAAGGATTTTACCGAGTTGGGGGTATCGATCATGTAAAACAGCGCCTTGGGTTGCGCCGCGGACATCGGCGGCGGCGACATAATCGCGCTCGCCACGACCGCGCAGGTGAAGAGAAGACTTATTCTGCGTTTCATTCAAATCGCTCCTGAAAAGTAACATCGACTTCGGTTCGCAACGTTTTCTCAGATTGCCTCGCCACTCATCATCTGTGGAATGGTGACGAACGTATAGCCTTGCGATTTGTAGCGGGAAATCAGGTGATCGGTGGCGATCACAGTTTGTGAACGATCTGCTCCCATCTGCGTGTGACCGCCGTCGTGCAGTAGGATGACATCGCCGCCACGAACTCGCTTCGCAACTTTCTGTTCGATGGCCTCGGCAGGCGGAGCGTTCCAATCGTAGCCCGTGACGTTCCACATGACGGGTTCAAGTGCCAGACCGCGGGCAATGCGCAACACCGCCGGGCGGCGTCCGCCAAATGGCGGACGAAATAGATTCGAGTGGTTGCCGACAGCATCTTGCAGCATGGAGCGGCAATCCGCGAGCTCTCGGCGAATGTGAGACGCACTTTGGAAAGTCAGCAGCGGATGGGTGAACGTGTGGTTGCCGATGACGTGCCCGGCGGCGGCAATTTCCCGCGCCATATCGGGACGCTGTTGCACCCGGCTGCCGATCAGAAAAAAAGTGGCGCGGACCCGATGCCGCGCAAGTACTTCGAGCAGGCGCTGCGTGTGGGGATCGTTGGGGCCGTCGTCATAGGTGAGCGCGAGTTGCCGGGTTCCACGCGGCAGGCCGGTGAACGTCCTGCCGAACCATTGGCCGGTGGGCGCCATGGATTGATAACCGGAGGCGACTGCGGCTGCAGGAACGAGCCCTATAAGGGCAGCGAGCATGCAGCGATTGTAAATGCAAGTCAGAAGTGAGAATGCAGAATCCAATCCGCTGGGTCCACTTCTGAAATTTGACTTCTGCATTCTTGCCTTCGCCCTCCTGTTAACTCATCCCTCAATTGTGCCGGGGACTGGTCCGCGATATGCTTCATCTTCGAGTCTCGCTTTCGCACCCATGGCTAATCTTTTCGAACTGCCCCGCTACATTGCGGTGGAAGGGCCCATACGAGTGGGCAAAAGCACGCTGGCCCGCATTCTGGGCGAGCGGTTGAACGCGCAACGGGTGATGGAGCCCGACAACAATCCGTTTCTCGGCGCCTTTTATGAGGGCGAGCGCGGCGCGGCCTTCCAGACGCAGCTGGCGTTTCTGGTGCGGCGCTTCGAGCAGTTGCAGTCGCTGGATGTGGGCGGGAACTCGCAGCGAACCGTGGTCGCCGATTATATTTTCGAGAAGGACAAGCTCTTTGCCTGCCTCAATCTCACCGACCCGGAGCTTGATATCTACAACCGCTACTACAACCACTTCCGCGAACTGGTGCCCACGCCCGACCTGGTGATTTATTTGCAGGCCACGCCGGAGATTCTGAAGAAGCGTCTAAAGAAAAAAAACGCTCCAAGCGAGCGCAGCGTGAGCGATGAATATCTGGAAGAAGTCGTGCGCGCCTACGAGCACTTCTTTTTTCATTACACTTCGTCGGACCTGCTGATCGTTAACACTTCGGAGATCGACTTCGTCGACCGCAACGAGGATTTGCAGGAGTTGTTGCGGAAAGTCTCGGCGCCGATCAAGGGCACACAATACTTTCTGCCGCTGGGCGGTCAGGAAGCGGCCAGCGCGTAGGCGGTCTTCGGCCGACGGTGGTTGGTCGTTAGCTGGTTGGGTTTCCTGAGGGTTTCTATGAAAGAGCTTCGCCTCGGAGACCAGTTGATTCGCTATGATCGCGACGCGACCGTCGCGGCGTACGGCGTTCTTTTATCAGGTAGCACTAAGCCTTGCACGTGCAAGAGTTGCCATAATTTCGCGATGCAAAGTGATTCCGTGTATCCGCCGGCCTTTCGAGCGATTCTCCACCAGCTCGGGATTGACCCCAACGGAGCCAGCGATATACACCAGAACGGGCCGATTGAGGACGGCGTAATAATTCCTTCTGGCGGATGGTTCTACCTAGTGGGTGAGATGGTAGAAAAAGGCGAAAGAATGGCCGACATCGACAAAAATTTACAGTGCTTTTTTCGTAGCGTAGGCGGCACTCTTACTGGATCTGACGCGTGGCGCGGGAAGCCCGTGCTCGCGCTTGAGTTTACGACTAGGGTTCGATGGTTGTTGCCCGGAGATCCCGAGGCCTGAATTATCGCTCGTGCCGAGGTAGCAGAAGGAGGGATAGTGCTTTTCCCAACTTGGAAAATTCCGGATCAGCGGTGACCAGCCATGCGCCGCGTTCAATAGCCAATTCGGCGGCGAAGGCGTCGGCGTAGCCGAGAGCATGTTTCTGTTTCAGCGCACCAGCGCGAGAGGCCCGTTCCCGATTCACCGGGATCACTGTGATCGGCATTTCCTGTAGCTTAGCTTCAGCCTCGCGCGCTCTAAATTCCCCGTGGCGTCTCCACGCGATGTAGAAGACCTCCCCCCAATTCACGGCCGACATCAAAAGCGGGTCCTCCTGGCGCGATGCCTGTGCGATAAGACGCGCGACTTTTTCGGACGCCACAGGGCGGGCTTCGAAAAACGCAATCAGGGCATTCGCGTCGAGCACATAACGCCGCGCGCGTCCGCGGGAGAATCCGGGAGTCATTACTTTTCGCGTTCGCGCTCGCGGGAGCGTTCGGCAAACGATTCCTCAAACATGGAGGGCTCTCCCGGCGCAGGTTTCAAGAATCCCATGATTTCCTTCAACCGCTGTTCGGTCATTGGAGTCAGCACCAGCTTACCGCCTTCCTCGCGCCAGGTGGCGGGAGTGCCTTTTCGCAGGCCGAGTTGTTCGCGCAGTTCCGCCGGAATCACGACTTGCCCTTTGGAACTGACGACGGTCCGATAGGTGGCCATTAAAGCTATCTTACCATAAGGTAAGACGCCGGGAGGAATGTCTCACCCTTTCATCGAGTTTTATGTTTACATCGATTTCTTCTTCGACTGCGGACAGGATGACAGACTTGAAGAAGCGGCTTTAGATATCCAGATTCTTCACGTCCAACGCATTCTCTTCGATGAACTTGCGGCGGGCTTCTACGTCTTCGCCCATCAGCGTGGTGAAGATGGTTTCGCACTCCGCGATGTCTTCGAGTTTTACGGAAAGAAGCGTGCGACGCTCGGGGTCCATCGTGGTTTCCCAAAGCTGCGGAGCGGTCATTTCGCCCAGGCCTTTGTAGCGCTGCACGTCGTAGCCGCGGCTGCCTTCTTTTTTCACGTATTCGAAGAGGTCGCGGGCGTTGGTCTTTTCCACGATTTCGGTTTCGGCCTTGCGCTTGGGCGCGGGTTTCTTCGCGTCTTTTGCCGCGGCTTTCTGTTCGACTGTCTGCGCTTCTTCCCCTTCGGCCTCGCCCTCTTCTTCCGCGATTTCCGTGGCGCTGCGCTTGACCGCGGTTTCGATGATGAAGGGCGGCTCCATGTACATCTCGATTTGCTTGAACTTGGAGATGAGCTGGCGGAACTCGGGGCTGGACGCCAGCTCCCAGTTGATGACGTGCTCGGCGCCCTGCGAGTTGACGAAAACGGCCTGCCACAGGTTGTGCTCTTCGTCGAATTTGAGCTCGACGCTCTTGAAGCCACGATCTTTTGACATCGCCTTCAGTTTCTTTTCCAGTTTTTCCAACTTCGTCGGCGGACTAGTCTTGTCGCCTTCGAAATCGGATTTCTTCGAGAGGTCGAGCTTGGGCAGAAGTTCTGTGACGCGCTCGTCGCGAATGCGCTTATCGACCTTATCGAAAAAGCTGAGATATTCCTTCAAAACTGTCATGAATTTCGACAGCGGCGCGCCTTCGAGTTTGGCTGCGCCTTCGCCGTAGCGCACGGTCAGGGCTTCCGAGGCGCGCTTGAGCATGACTTTGTCGAAGGCGTCGTCGTTCTTGATGTACTGGAGCGTCTTGCCCTTCTTGATCGAGTACAGTGGCGGCTGGGCGATGAAGATGTTGCCGCGCTTGATCAGCTCCTGCATGTGGCGGAAGAAAAACGTGAGCAGCAGGGTGCGGATGTGGCTGCCGTCCACGTCGGCGTCGGTCATGAGAATGATTTTGCCGTAGCGGACTTTGGTGGGATCGAAGTCGTCTTTGGCGATGCCGGTGCCGAGCGCGGTGATCATCGCGCGGATTTCTTCATGGGCCAGCATCTTGTCGTAGCGGGCTTTTTCCACGTTCAGAATTTTTCCCTTGAGTGGGAGGATCGCCTGGAAGCGGCGGTCGCGGCCCTGTTTGGCGGTGCCGCCTGCGGACTCGCCTTCGACCAGGAAAAGTTCGCAGCGGTTGGGATCGCGCTCGGAGCAGTCGGCGAGTTTTCCGGGAAGGCCGCCGGAGTCGAGCGCGCCTTTGCGGCGCGTGAGGTCGCGGGCCTTGCGGGCGGCTTCGCGGGCGCGGGCCGCGTCGATGGCTTTGTTGATGATCTTCTTCGCGACCGGAGAATTCTGTTCGAAGAATGCGCCGAGACGCTCGTTGACGAAGGCCTGCACCACTCCCGCGATATCGGAATTCAACTTGCCTTTTGTCTGGCCTTCAAACTGCGGCTGCGGCAGCTTCACGCTGATGACCGCGACCAGGCCTTCGCGCACGTCATCGCCGGTAAGATTTTCTTTTACGTCTTTGAACAACCCCATCTGCTGGCCGGCAAAATTGATAGTGCGGGTGAGCGCCATGCGGAAGCCGGAGAGATGCGAGCCGCCATCGACTGTGTTGATGTTGTTGGCGAAGCTGAACACCGTTTCGGAGTAAGCATCGTTGTATTGCATGCCGATTTCCATGACTACGCCGCTGCGTTCGGCTTCCATGTAGATCGGCTTTTCGTGCAACACCTGCTTGCCACGATTGAGGTGCTT
>Ga0209006_10005579_pt1 | contig 11429 bp, 9 predicted proteins | sample JacPin_JW_Ref_O2_FD_188567 | JGI IMG/M metagenome (GOLD analysis project Ga0209006, IMG submission 188567) | Forest soil microbial communities from Algoma, Ontario, Canada - Jack Pine, Ontario site 1_JW_Ref_O2 (SPAdes) (version 2) | ecosystem: Environmental > Terrestrial > Soil > Boreal... | reverse complement strand
CCCAGCGGACTCCAGACCAGCGCACCCAAACCCTCGGCATAGGCCTGTGGCATCAATTCCCACTCATAGTCGCGGCCAATCAGCGAGTAGTACACCTGATGGGCAACGTAACGGGTCCATCCATATCGACCGCTGATGTCGAGCGATTTCTGCATGTGCCACCCGGAAAAGTTCGACGCCGCGATGTAGCGCACCTTGCCTTCGCGCACAAACTGGTCGAGTGTGCTCAATGTCTCATCGATGGGAGTAAGAGCGTCGAAGCCGTGCATGTGATAGACGTCGATGTAGTCGGCGTTGAGCCGCTTCAGGCTGCCTTCGATTTGCTCGGTGAGATGGGCGCGCGATGACCCGAAACTGTTCGGTCCCTCCCCAAATTGAAAGGTTGCCTTGGTCGAGATCAGAACCTTGTCGCGCGGCAGATGTTTAATCGCCTGGCCGAGGATCTCTTCGGAGAGTCCCTGCGAGTAAACGTCGGCGGTATCGAAAAAGTTGACACCCGCCTCCATGCAAAGATTGATGAGCCGCGTAGCTTCTGCTACATCCGTCTCGCCCCACGCGCGGAAAAACTCGTTCCCGCCGCCAAAAGTCCCCGTGCCGAAGCAAAGCACCGGAACCTTAAGACCGCTTCTGCCAAGTTGTCGGAATTCCATGCAATCTTTGACGGCTGCGCCCGTCTGGTGGTCGCAACGTTTTTTCGTTGACTACGAGCCCAAGTTTTTACCCATTGATCAGGTTCATCATGATCTCGGGATATCTCGTGCCAGCAGCCACACCCGAGGGAAATGCCTCGCTCAGACACCGTAGGTCGTCCGGCGTCAGTCGCAAATCCAATGCTGCGGCGTTTTCTTCAAGGTATTTGCGGCGCTTCGTGCCGGGAATCGGAATAATATCGTCGCCCTGAGCCAACACCCACGCTAACGCCAGTTGTGATGGCTGGCACTTTTTCTCGCGGGCCATATCCTGAACTTCTTCTACCAGATCCAGATTCTTCTGGAAGTTGTCTCCCTGAAACCGCGGTGAAAGCCGGCGATAATCGTCGGCCGCTAGGTCCTCGAACTTTTTGATTTGGCCGGCGAGAAATCCCCGGCCCAGTGGACTGTACGCCACAAAACCGATGCCAAGTTCGCGGCAGGTAGCGAGTACTTCTTCTTCCGGATCGCGCGTCCACAGTGAATACTCCGTCTGCAACGCTGCGATCGGATGCACTTTGGCCGCTCGCCGCAGCGTGTTGGGCGCGGCTTCCGACAGCCCGATATAGCGGATTTTGCCCTGCTTTACCAACTCCGCCATAGCGCCGACCGTTTCCTCAATCGGCGTTGCCGGATCGACGCGATGCTGGTAGTAGAGATCGATGTGGTCCACGCCCAGCCGCTTCAAACTCGCTTCGCAGGAACTCTTCACGTAATCGGCCTTACCGTTTACGCCGCGGTTTTGCGGATTGCTGGGATCGCGGACGATTCCGAACTTCGTCGCCAAAATGACCTGATCGCGTTTGCCTTTGATGGCGCGGCCGACCAGTTCTTCATTCGTGTGCGGCCCGTACACGTCGGCGGTGTCGAGAAAATTGAGACCGAGTTCTAGCGCGCGGTGAATAGTCGCGATGGACTCGGCATCATCTCGCCCGGAGTAGAACTCTGACATGCCCATGCAGCCCAGGCCGAGGGCCGAGACAGTAAGGCCGGAACGTCCAAGATTGCGAGTTTTCATAGCAGGATTCCTTTCGTTTGAGGCCAAGTCTGAGGCCAAGCTTATAGATGCTGTGACCGGTGGCAGCGTTCCACCCTGCGGACCCGAACAAGTTTGCGCCGTTTCGGCTTCACTTCGCATCATTGAAGAAGATATGACTCCCATACCGGCCTGGTTTGAACGAAAGTTTGAGTTTTCGTTTCCCGTAGAACTCCATCCCAACGTGTGCGCGCGTTTGCGAGGCACACCGGCTCGGCTGGAAGAAATATTTCGAAATGTCGAGCGCAACATTTGCGTCAGAAAGGCCGCCGAAAAGTGGTCGGCCCAGGAACATGCCGGACATTTGCTCGATCTTGAACCGCTGTGGATCGCCCGCATTTCTGACTATGTAACGGACGCGTCAAAACTCACGGCAGCAGATCTGACCAATCGGAATACGCATGAAGCGCAACATAACCAGCGACTTCTCGTGGAAATACTCACCGGCTTTCGAAGCGCGCGCTTACAACTTGTGAGCCGAGCCGAAAATGTCGCTCCCGCGGTTCATGGGCGCACCATCCTTCATCCGCGGATGCAAACTCCCATGCGACTGGTCGATCATTTGTATTTTGTGGCTGAACATGACGACCATCATCTGGCCCACATCTGGAATCTTATTCAAGCCGGTTAACGCGTAAATGAATAGAACGCGGCTGCTGCGCGTTAGGCTCTCTTTTTCCGGGCTTTCTTTGGGACAGAACTGGGTACAGAAGAAGAGACCGCCTTAACCGTTTCCGATTTGATCGGGGTCACCCGCTTGGCCTTCGCCATCAACTCCGCCGGTGTGAGCCGTTTGGCTGACTTCCACAAGCGTTCCAAATCGTACAACTGTCGCGCTTTCTCAGAGAAAATGTGGACGACGAAATCCACATAGTCGAGCAGCACCCACTCTGCCTGCTTGTATCCTTCGGAATGCGTCACCCGCAGGCCCAGCGCTTCCAGGCGTTCTTCGACCGCATCGGCAATCGCCTGGATTTGCCGCGGATTCGTCCCGCTGCACATCACAAAATAGTCAGTGAACGCTCCCGAATCTTTTTCCAGTTCGAGTATGGCGACGTCGTCAGCTTGTTTGTCTTGGCAGGCTAAGATGGCTTCGTTTACCTGGCGTTTGAGGTCGTTCTTTTTTGTCATAAGGGCTGATTGATTGTAACCCGCCCCGTCGAGACGCGGCTCGACGCGTCTCTAGACTCATGATCGTCAGACTTATCATCGTTTGGCCCGGTACAGGCCCTGTTTCTTGATGTAGTCCGCCACCGATGTATCCAGCCATCGCCCCAGCGGCTTTCCCTGCGCAGCCGCAGATCGAATCGCAGTAGCGGAGATGCTGTGGTGAATGCCCTCGAGCAAATGCAGTGTCAAGCCAGGGAGAACCAAATCTCCCTTTGCGGGCTGCTTATGAAACGGGCGCGTCACGGCCGACGACGGCCGCAAATCTTCCGGTAGCGACTCCGCCACATCGCGCAACGAATATCCCGGACGGCTGGCCACGATGAATTCGCATTCCGCCAGAAGGGCGCGCGGCTCGCGCCATTTCGCAACCTCGCGAAAGGCATCGATCCCGATCAGGAAAAAAAGACGATCCGCTTTCTTCAGCGTTTTCTTCAGTCGCCGCACCGTGTCGATGGAATAGTTGACGCCCGCATTCACTTCCCCAGACACGGTCTCGGAACCAGCCGCTTCAAGCAACGAGGGTATGAATTCCCGTTCTTTTTGCGTCGCAAGCGCTACCATGGCATAACGGTGAACAAATGCGGTTAGCGGCTGTTTTTGTTTGTGCGGAGGAATATTCGCCGGCACAAACAAAACCTGCCGCAGAGCATATCGGCTGGCGGCAGCCTGCGCCAGTGCGAGGTGTCCGCGATGGATAGGATCGAAGCTGCCTCCGAAAAGGCCGATGTTCATAGCGATGTTCCTGGCGATGTCTCCTGCACCAACGTCATCACCGGCGATGTTACGGGCGGTGTTGATGGTGACGTTGTCTGTAACGTCACGCTAGTGTCGTCGTTTGCCCGGCCTTGTGGCAAGTCGCGCCGCGAGCCCGCGGTCGAGCTATTGCGAAAGTATGTTCCACGCTGGCTTTTTGTACGGGCGAGTTTGGCACAAAGCATCGTATGGGATTAGGCTGTGGACAAGGCTTTTACTTCTCTTAAGCGGTTGCTCCCAAGTGTGGGTGGGTGTACCTCTGGCCACTGTGCCGTCAGGAAACTGCGGTGGACTGCCGTAACTCGCTCTACGCGCGTTGGTCGCATAGCATGAGGTCATGCGAATGAAACTTCCCCTCATCCGCAGCTTGGCATTAGCTCCGTCGCGCGCTCCCGTCCTGCGCTACGGAGTCGCTCTACTCAGCACTGTCCTGGCGCTGATCCCGACTCTATTTTTTTCCGATGTAGCGGAGAGCCGTCTAGTCGTATTCGCCGTCGCGGTAATGGTCAGTGCCTGGTACGGTGGATGGAAGCCTGGACTCGCCGCCACTTCTTTTGCATTGACCGTCAGTGCCTACTATTCGCTGAGCGGAAAACATACCCCTAGCGAATATCACAAGGCTATCGCGCATCTGGCGCTATTCTTTGCCGTCGCGCTGTTGATCTGCTGGTTCAACGCCGCTCTGCGTGCTACGCAGGAGAGCCTCCGCCGCTCGGAGAATAATTTCCGCTCGCTGGTCATGAACGCACCTTACGGCATCTGCCGTTGTGACGCTCTCGGCATGCTGCAAGACGCAAACCCGGCCATGGTGGCCATGTTCGGATATACGAGCGCGGCCGAGCTTGCCGGCAAACACTTAGGCGGCCTCTACGCCGACGCACAGCAGTGGTTTCAGACTGCTGATTATTTTCACGCCCGCAAAGAATTCAACGATCTGACGACCGAGTGCTTGCGTCGCGATGGCTCGCCGCTGGTGGCGCGAATTTCGGGGCGCTCCATTCCTAACGGCAAAGAAGGCGGCAGCTTCGAAATTTTCATGGAAGACATCACGGAGACGCGCACACTCGAAACGCAACTCCGCCAGGCGCAGAAGATGGAAGCCATCGGCCGCCTCGCCGGGGGCATTGCGCACGACTTCAACAATCTGCTGATGGTGATTTCCGGCTACTCCGAATTCTTGCTGGAGCGCGTGGGACCGGATCCCCGGCTTCGCGGTCCGGCGCAGGAGATTTCGAATGCCACGCAGCGCGCTACTTCCTTAACTCGTCAATTGCTCGCTTTCAGCCGCAAGCAAATGCTTGCCCCAAAAGTGCTCGATTTGAATGAGGTCGTAGCCGAAAATCTGAAAATGCTGACCCGGATGATCGGCGAGGATATCGATCTCGTCATGGTTCCGGGTCCTGGGCTAGGATCGGTGCGAGCCGATCCCGGACAGATCGACCAAGTCATCATGAACCTTGCCGTAAACGCGCGCGACGCCATGCCGCAAGGCGGCAAACTCACCATCGAAACCGCGAACACTGCGCTCGATGAAAACTTCGCGCGCACCCACACGCCTCTGACGCCCGGTGACTACATCGTGCTCGCCATCAGCGATACCGGAATCGGGATGGATACCGACACGCAGTCGCGCATCTTCGAGCCTTTTTTCACCACTAAGGGCGCCAAGGGCACGGGTCTCGGGCTGTCCACCGTATATGGCATCGTGAAGCAAAGCGGCGGTTTTATCTTTGTTGATAGCCAGCCGCAGCGCGGTACCGCTTTCCGCGCGTATTTTCCGCGAGTCGACGCTCGCGAAGACGCGGCTACAGCGGCAGATGCTCTAGGACTCCCTCGTCCTGCTCATGGCGGGGAAACCATTCTGCTCGTCGAAGATGAAACCAATCTCCGTCGCCTCGCGCGCCAATATCTGGAGACGCAGGGATACAAAATTCTGGAAGCCGCCGACGGCGCCGCTGCGCTCCAAATCGTCGACGGTTATAAAGCAACGATCGACCTGCTTCTTACCGATGTCATCATGCCCGGGATGAATGGTCGCGAAATGGCCGCGCAGATTACCAATCTCCTGCCCGGCCTGCGCGTGCTCTACATGTCGGGATACACGGAGAATGCGATTGGTCACGACGGCACGCTTGATGCCGGTATCAATTTGCTGCAAAAACCATTCAGCCTCCCGGCACTCAAAGATCGCGTCCGCGAGGTGTTGGATTCCGAACCCATTCCCTTGGAACTCGCCATGTCCACACAGACCGGCACAGGTCATCCGGCTGAAAAAAGGGTTCCACCATTTCGAGCGCGCCGCTTCAACCTGCATCTGCCGCTGCGCTATCGTCCTCTCGGGGAAAAAAGCTGGCGTCCCGGCACCACGGAAAACATCAGTCGCTCCGGACTACTGTTTCAGGCGCAAGAGATGCTAAATCTAAGCGCACAACTGGAAATCAGCCTGGTGCTGCCGGCCGAGATTGCCGGCCTCGCCGCCACCGAAGTCATCTGCCGTGGAGAGATCGTCCGCTCCATCGAATCGCAAACCCAGGGAGTGCATCCCGCCGTGGCTGCGAAGATTCTCCAATATCATTTCCAGCACGGCACACACATTGCCGAGGCCTAGCAGGCGGGAATCGTCGGGGGAATCGATCCAAAGTTAGTTTCTATATGCACCGGATCCCAGCTAATGTTTGGACAACGCCCCTCTAAGGCTGCTACATTGCCGCCAGTGAGTATGCGGTAGTCCACACTACTCACCGAGGCGAACCATGTCACTGGTGGTGAAACTGGAAGACGATTTAGGCGAGCGCAGCGAGTGGGTCATGCTCCACGGAGTCGTACCCGCCTCCAGCCAAGCGGATTTCCTGCTCCTCAGCGGAATCGATCCCTTCGGCAAGACCGTATTCAATCATCTGCAGATGGAAGCATTCCTCAAAGAGTGGGAACGCGTAAAAGATCGCGTCAAGGATGACAGCCAGAAAGAAGCGTGGGAAAAAGTAAAAGAAATGGCCGAGACCTGCCGGCATGATCGCGATCTATACCTGCGCTTCGTGGGGAACTAAAGATTATTTGCAGGGAGCAATTGCGACACGGAACGAAGAGCATTTGTGTAGTCGAAGGACCTCTAATCTGCCAGAACCCCACAGTTCACTTCTCCGGCAAATTGGCCGCCAGAAACCGCATCACATTCTCCCCCATAATCGCCCGAATTTCCGCCTCGGAAAATCCTGTCGACAGCAACGCGTCCGTAACCTCAACCACCCCGCTGGTATCAAACGGAGTGGTGACCGCACCATCAAAGTCCGATCCCAACGCCACATGTTCCGCGCCCACGCGTTCGGAAACATATCGTATCGCTCTGACAATCGCTGCCGCATCGGTGCCGCACGTCGCCGTGTCCCAGTAACCGATGCCGATCAATCCGCCCTTGGCTGCCACGGCGCGAATCTGGTCGTCGCTAAGATTGCGGTTGTTATCGCAGGTTCCCTTTACGCCCGTATGTGAAACCACTACAGGACGGTTCGCCATCGCCAGCACGTCGTCGATCGTCTTGGGCGACGCATGCGCCAGATCGATGATCATGTGCCGCGCTTCCATCTGCCGCACCCACTCCCGGCCTTTTTCGGTGAGACCGGTTTTCTGAACTCCCGCTGAGGATCCCCCAATATCGTTGTCGAAAAAATGGCTAGGCGAAATCATCCGATATCCCGCGCGATACAGGACGTCGAGATTCTGCAGATTACCGTCGAGCGCATGCGCCCCTTCGATCGAGAGCAATCCCGCCGTGAGCTTCTGGTCGCGCTGGCGCCGCTCCAGGTAGCTGGAAAGATCGGCAGCGCTCTCGATCACGACGAAGCCGCCCAGCGATCCGCCGGCGAATTGATGCAAACGTCGCGCCTGATAAAGGGCGCGCTGCGTCAAGCTTCTCCAGGTAGAAATCGGCCAGCGGCCGACGACCGCCAGCCAGAAAATGTCGTCGTGCTTGTCTTCGTTGCTCTCGATGTTCAACCCATGCGGGCTTTTCGTGGGGAGCGAAAACACCTGCAGCGCCACGTTGCCATCCGCGAGTCGCGGGATATCGACCTGACCATCGGTGTCGCTCTGCAGCAAATCGCGCCCCCACAAAAGCGAGTCGGCGTGCAGATCGACGATGATGAGTGTCTTGTGCAAAACCTGTGCGCGCTGGGACGCGATGTAAGGCGGCCTTTTCACCACTTTGTTCTGGTATTCATCCACCAGACGCGGAATTTGGAAGAAGCATGCCGCCGCGATGCAAAAGATCAGCAGGATGACTGGAACCGTTCGTCGAAGCAAGAAAACCTCGATCCTCGTACGTGGGTAGAGCGGTTAGCGTTCGGGCGCATCACTTTGACAGAGATCGCAGCGCCTCGCGAAATAACACCTCAAAACTAGGAACCGGATTACCGCTTCGAACCGCCAGCAGCGCCTTATCCGCAGCTGCCCGCTGGTATCCCAGGTTCACCAGCGCTGAAATAACATCGTCTTCCACCGGACTCGTCACCACAGAACTCATTTCAGACTGGCTAGTATCGGCCGCAAGCTTGTCGCGCAGTTCCAGCACCATGCGTTCGGCAGTCTTCTTCCCGATCCCCGGAATGCGCGTGAGCCGTACCAGATCGCCGCCGCGAATCGCTCCGACCATTTCATCGGCGGGCATGCCGCTCAGAATAGTAATCGCCAGCTTCGGACCAATCCCGCTGACCGTCAGCAACTTCTCGAACAGGTGCTTCTCGGCCAGGCGTAGAAAACCATACAAGCTGAGGGCATCTTCGCGAACGTGGGTGTGAATGTGGAGCGCGACCTCCGCTCCGGCTGTGGGCATTTCGGTGAACGTGGGGACGCTGATAACGACGTCATACCCCACCCCATGAGTTTCCACGATCGCCTGGTTCGGATGTTTAGCCAGCAGAGTTCCACGAAGGTGCGCAATCATCGCAATGATTGTACGGCAGTGCCGCTAAGCGAATTAAAGTACATCTTTTCCTTCCCCTTCCACAGGAAGTTCCAACCCTCCACAGTTTTTACACAATTCGGATGCACTTTAACGTTGCGTTAATTCCGCCGCTCCCGCAAAGTGCTTTCAGTCAAAAGCGTGAGATGTTCTGAATCTGTTTCGACAAGGATTCACCGCTGCCGGTGATCATGAGAGTGAGTCACCGGGGAATCTGGCGCATGTCCAGTGTGCCGGTGCCCGGGCTTAACGGCCTCCTATGTGTCCTTCTTCCGAGAGGGATCGAAGCGATGAATTCAAAGCCTGAAGCGCAAGCCTCAGGTGAGCATCGATGCAAAGCATTCTTCGGAGTGCAGTTGCGCGATGGTCTTTTGCCAAGGCAAAAGACAGCAGCCAGAATGTCCGCGATAACAATGCGGCTCGGGTGGCTGGCCTGAGCCGCATTTGTTTTTTGCCAGTTCGCTCGCGGCCAGCATTTGTGCCTCTAGCGAGAGCGAATCCGACAGCCCTCCCGATATTTTGAAGCTTCCGGAGTCCGCGCAATTTAAACTAGCTCTGTGCCGCCGATGACCTCATCCGACAACTTCAAAGAGTCCCTGAAGCAGCAGGCGGATATCGTTCGCATCGTCGGCGACTACGTCAAGCTGAAGAAATCCGGCGCGCAGAATTTCTCCGGCCTGTGCCCCTTCCATAGCGAAAAGTCACCATCGTTTTCCGTTCACGCCACCCGCCAGTTCTTCCACTGCTTCGGGTGCGGAGAATCCGGGGACGTTTTTACCTTCGTACAGAAAGTCGAGAACATCACCTTCCCCGAAGCCGTCCGTTTGCTGGCGCAAAAGCTGGGCGTGCCCATGCCCAAGGTCAGCTTCTCCAGCCCTGCGGAAGCGCGCGACGCCCAGGTTCGAATGGCGCTGCTGGATGTTCATGTCCGCGCAACCCAATTTTTTCAGGAATGTTTAAAGCGCCCGGAAGGAGCCAGCGCTCGCGAATACTTGAAAAGTCGCGGCCTGGAGGCGGATACAATCGCCAGCTTTCGCATCGGCTACGCGCCCGATTCCGGATTTCTGCTTCGCGATGCCCTGCGGCGGGAGTTTGGGGAGGAGCTGCTGCGCGAGAGTGGGCTGTTTTCTTGGAAAGAGGATAGTCGTCAGCCGTCAGCCATCAGCCTTCAGGAAAAGCCTGACGATGGGCAGCAAACGGCAGCCATTTATTCCAAGTTTCGCAATCGAGTGATGTTCCCCATCGCCAACGAACAAGGCAAAGTGATCGGCTTCACTGGACGGACGTTGTCGACGGATGAAAAGGCCGGGCCGAAATATTTGAATTCTCCTGAGACCCCAATCTATTCAAAATCGCGCGTACTGTTCAACCTCGACAACGCCAAAGAAGCGATCCGCAAACTCGATTACGCCATCCTGGTCGAAGGCCAGATGGATTGCATTTCCGCCTACGCTGCCGGATTCCATAACGTGATCGCCAGCTCCGGCACCGCCTTCACCGAGCTGCAGGCCAGATTGCTGAGCCGGTTCTCGAAGAAAGCCGTAGTCAATTTCGATCCCGATACCGCAGGAGCCCGCGCCACCGAGCGCACCCTGGGCTTAATGGTGGAGGAAGAATTTGAAATACGCGTGCTCACGTTGCCCACCGGATTTGATCCCGATCTCTTCATTCGCCGTAACGGCAAAGAAGCCTACGGCGCGGCCCTGAAGACTTCGCAGAAGTATTTCGATTACCTGATCGACCGGGCGCGCGCCCTGTTCCCCGTCCGCAATTCGGAGAGCAAAGTGAAAGCGGTCAACCATCTTCTTCCGCATATCCAGCGCGTGCCCAGCCGCATTGTGCGCGATGAACTGGCGATGGAGATCTCGCAAAAGCTGGGAATCGATTCCGCCGTACTACGCCAGGAATTGAAGCACGCCGCCACCGATCGCGCGGCCACCCAGGTCAAGGCCACCGTCGAGGCCCAAATCACCGGCGCCGAGCGAGTCTTGATCCGCGCGCTGGCATCAGCAACCCAGATGCAGGCGAACGGAGTCCGCACTTCAAGCCGGGAAGGCACAGACGAGGAATTCGATCCGGCCCGCCAGGCGCAATTCGCACTGCAATCCGAGCACTTGTACGAGGGCCTGATCTCGCAGTCGTTGATCGAAGTCCTGTTGGGCGCGGGAGCGGAAACTGGCGACGTCCTGTCCCTGCCAAAGACCGAAGCCGATCGCCGGCTCCTGATTCAGATCCTGATGCACGAGGAAGAAGATCTGACTCCCGAGACCGTCGAAGGCGCAGTCAAGGCCCTGCGTCGGATTTATTTGCGTCGCCGTCAGGAGGATGTGCAGCGCGCCTTTCAGCGTCCCGGCATTTCGATGGAGGAAAAACAGGCTCTTTTGCAGGAAAAAGTACGCCTGAAACGGGCGCTGATGGACCCCGCGCTGGGCGAAGCCGCCAGCCAGGCTTCCTAAGGCAAAAAGCGAGGGGAAAGGGCCTGGTTTTTGCCTTTTATAATTGGAATGAAACCTGGAACGAAACCGGCCTCGTCGTCATCTAATGATTTAGCGGAAAAAGGGTTAGCGGCGGTCACGGACAATTCCGGCGTGCTATACTTCTGAAGTCTGTGCGCATCGCGCACAACTCCGTAACAACTCCCACCGCTGAATAGTGTGGCGTGCGCGCGACCCGGCGAACGTCTGAAGGATAATCTGGATTGGCACTTGACGACAAGTACGACGACATAAAAAAGCTGATCGACGCAGGCAAAGAGAAGGGATATCTGACCTATGATCAGGTCAACGACCTTATCCCGCACGATGTGCACTCTCCTGAAGACCTG
>Ga0209006_10005578_pt1 | contig 11429 bp, 22 predicted proteins | sample JacPin_JW_Ref_O2_FD_188567 | JGI IMG/M metagenome (GOLD analysis project Ga0209006, IMG submission 188567) | Forest soil microbial communities from Algoma, Ontario, Canada - Jack Pine, Ontario site 1_JW_Ref_O2 (SPAdes) (version 2) | ecosystem: Environmental > Terrestrial > Soil > Boreal... | reverse complement strand
CAAAATGAACCCGGCGCGGCGGGTATTAGAGAGTAACCCTATGACAGCCAGTAGAGCGTCTCGACGTTCGCATCGACGGACACCCCGGCGAGCGGCGCGTGTGCGGAAAGCAGTTCCGCGGCGTGCAGCCAAGCCAGTGGTGAAAACCGGCTCGAAACTCGCGCCTGCGCCGCAAGTTCTGTTTCGTTTGTGCAAGGCCGGATGGGCCGTGATCGTAGAAAAAATTCCAAACGCGCAAGGGACTCGTTTCGTATGTCCCTTCTGCCCGCTTTCGCACCGCGTCGCCGGTCCCGTGCGGGGATTCCGGAAAATGCGGCGCGCGCAGTGGGTGAAATTGCGCCGGGTCGAGGAGTAAGAAGAAAAGATGCCGCGCTCGCTTAAAAAAGGTCCGTTCATCGACAGCCACCTTCGCGTGAAGGTGGAAGCGTTGAACGAACGGAACGAAAAGAAAGTAGTGAAGACGTGGTCGCGCCGCTCGACGATTCTGCCCGAGATGGTGGGGCACACGATCGCGGTTCACAACGGCAAGAAGTTCATCCCGGTGTACATCACCGAGCAGATGGTTGGTCACAAGCTGGGTGAATTCTCGCCGACGCGAACCTTCAAAGGCCACGCGGTGAAAGCAGCGCTCGAAAGGGCGGCGGCAGCGGCAGGCGCACCGGCAGCCGGGGCAGCACCGGCGGGCGGCGGGGGCGGCGCAGCTCCTGCGCCGAAGGCATAAGCGATGGCTACTGCGATTCAAGGTCCCGGTCAGATTGAGGGTGTCGCGAAGGCGCGATATATCCGCGTGTCACCGCAAAAAGCGCGGCTGGTAATTGACTTAATCCGTGGCCAGCGGGCGGAAGAAGCTCTGCAGACGCTGCGATTCACGAAAAAGCGAGTGGCGAAAGAAGTCGAAAAGACTTTGCGCAGCGCAATCGCCAATGCCGAGCGCAAAGCCGAGGATTCGGGCGAGTCGCTCGATGTGGACGCGCTCTTCGTCACGCGCTGTTTCGTAAATGAAGGACCGCGATGGAAGCGATTGCGTCCTGCGCCGATGGGCCGCGGCTTCCGTTATCAGAAGCGGACGAGCCACATCATCGTGGAAGTCGCAGAGCATCACCGCGCGGCAGCGGATCGCGCCGCGGCGGCAGCAGCCGAAGCACAGGCATCGAAGGGCGTGAAAGGCGCAGTGCGAAAAGCTCGCAAGGCGCTCGAGAAACGCGCAAAGCAACCTCAGAAGAAAAAGAAGTAGGAGGCTCGTTTGGGGCAGAAAACACATCCGTACGGTTTTCGGCTGGGCTACAACAAAGGCTGGAAGTCGCGTTGGTTTGCGAAGAAGGACTACGCCGACCTGTTGCACGAAGATGTCCAGCTGCGCAAGGTGCTGAAGGAAAAGCTCAAGTCGGCTGGCATCGATTCGATTGACGTCGAGCGGGCCGCCAACAAGCTTGTCGTCCGAATCTACACGGCGCGTCCTGGAATCATCATCGGGCGCAAAGGCTCGGAAATCGATAAGCTCAAGGGCGAAGTCCAGAAGCGGACAAAGCGGGAAGTGCACATCGACATTCAGGAAGTGCATCGTCCCGAATTGAACGCAACGCTCGTGGCTGAATCAATTGCGCTGCAGCTTGAAAAGCGCGTGGCTTTCCGGCGTGCGATGCGCAAGGCAGTTGATTCGGCGCTACGCTTTGGTTGCAAAGGCATCAAAGTGCGCGTGGCGGGCCGCTTGAACGGCGCCGAAATCGCACGCAAAGAATGGTACCTGCAGGGGCGGCTACCGTTGCAAACGCTGCGCGCGGATATCGATTTTGGCACTGCCGAAGCGCAGACGACTTACGGAGTGATTGGCGTGAAGTGCTGGATCTACCAGGGCGAAAAGATTCCCGAGCGCGGGAAGCCCGGAACCACCACAACAGCTTAAGTAGCAGGTTAAGGAAACAGGCGACCGATTATGTTGATGCCGAAGAAGGTGAAGTACCGCAAGCAGCAGCGCGGCCGGCGCAGCGGTAAGGCGTGGCGCGGCGGAGCGCTCGCGTTTGGCGAGTACGGATTGAAGGCGCTCGAGCCGGCGTGGATTACCGACCGGCAGATTGAAGCGGCGCGTGTGGCGATCACGCGTTTTATCAAGCGCGGCGGAAAATTGTGGATACGGATTTTTCCGGACAAGCCATTCACGAAGAAGCCCGCCGAAACTCGAATGGGAAAAGGCAAAGGCCCACCGGAGCACTGGGTGGCGGTAGTAAAGCCGGGGCGCGTGATGTTCGAAATGGCAGGTGTTGACTTGGCGTCGGCGACCGAAGCGATGCAGCTGGCGGCGCACAAGCTGCCCATTCGGACCAAGTTTGTAACCCGGGCGGAGGAACTCTAATGGCGCGGCGTGCAGATAAATACCGCGAGATGAACGCAAACGAGCTCGAAATCCGGCAGAAGGAGCTCTCCGAGCAGATTTTCCGTCTTCGCTTCCAGATTTCGACAGGGCAAGCGGAAGGCTTGAAGAAGCTTCGCGAAGCGAAACGCGATTTCGCGCGGGTTAAGACGATTTTGCGCGAGAACGAATTGAGGAAGGCGTAATGGCAAACGAAGCAGCAGCGGTTCAGCAAGCGGCATCGGCAGCGCGAGGATCGCGACAGGAACTGGTCGGAGTGGTAACCAGCGCGAAGATGCAGAAGACGATCGTGGTGAAGGTCACTCGCACCACGCAGCATCCGCTGTATCAGCGAGTGGTTCGCTCCGGCAAGAAGTACTACGCGCACGATGAAGCAGGCGACGCGCGTGTGGGTGATGTGGTGCGAATTGTTTCCACGCGGCCGCTTTCAAAGCTGAAGCGTTGGCGGCTTCAGGAAGTGATTTCGCGTTCGACGCGCGTGGCCTAAGGCCGAAACGGCGGCCGTTCGATTTCGATAGGGGAGCACGAACATGGTTCAGATGAGGACGTGGCTGACGGTGGCCGATAATTCGGGCGCTCGGCAGATCACCTGCATCCTTCCGTTGGGCGGAGATGCAGGTTTGCAGGCTTCTCTCGGCGACGTGATTACGGCTGCTGTGAAGGAAGCGACACCGGACAGCCAGGTGAAAAAGGGAAAGGTGGTACGGGCAGTGGTGGTTCGCACTCGCAAAGAACAGAGGCGGAAAGACGGCACGTATATCCGGTTCGATGACAACGCTGCTGTGTTGATCAATGACGCGAACGAGCCCATCGGGACGCGCGTGTTTGGTCCAGTAGCGAGAGAGCTGCGAGACAAGAAATTTACCAAGATCATCTCGCTGGCTCCGGAAGTGTGGTAGAGATGAAAAAGAAAATGGAAGAGCCGGTCACAATCGGGATCCGGCATGGGGACATGGTTCGGATCATGGCGGGTCGCGCGAAAGGCAAGAGCGGCAAAGTGTTGTCGGTAAACCGGCTGAAGAACACGGTGACCGTCGAGCACGCAAACATCATTAAGAAGCACACGCGGCCGAACCCGTCGAAAAACATCAAGGGCGGAATTCTCGAGAAAGAAGGCCAGCTGCACGTTTCGAATGTGATGCTGGTCTGTCCCGGATGTGGGAAGCATACGCGTGTGGGACACACAACGCTGCCGGACGGCACCAAGGTGCGGGTCTGCCGGCGCTGCAACACGACATTTGAACACTAGAACTTGAACGATAGGACTTGAAACGATGATTAGCCGTTTGCATGAAAAGTTTCGGAAAGAAGCGATCCCGGCGCTATCAAAGCGCTTCGGCTTCACAAATACAATGGCCGTGCCGCACGTGAAGAAGGTGACAGTGAACATCGGTTTGGGCGAAGCGAGCGCCAACGTGAAGTTGCTGGACACGGCCGCCGCAGAACTGGGCCAGATCACCGGGCAAAAAGCGGTCATCACGCGAGCCAAGAAATCGATCGCGAATTTCAAAATCCGCAAAGGCATGCCGATCGGCTGCATGGTCACGTTGCGCGGCGAGCGGATGTACGAATTTCTCGACCGGCTGTCAGCGATCGTTCTGCCGCGCGTGCGCGACTTCAAGGGCCTACCGCCGAATTCGTTCGACGGGCGCGGCAACTACACGCTGGGACTGAAAGACCAGCTCGTGTTTCCGGAAATCGATTACACCCGAGTGGACAAGATCAAGGGCATGAACATCACGATAACGACGACAGCCCGCAATGACGAAGAAGGGCGCGAGTTGTTAAAACTGCTCGGCGTTCCCTTCCGGGCATAGCAGGGATTCAAGATTAAGGAGAGCGAGACGCATGGCGCGTACGAGTCAAATCGCGAAGACGCACAAGAAGCTAAAGTACAAGATCCGCGAGCGCAACCGTTGCCGGATTTGCGGCCGGGCACGCGGAACGCTCCGTAAGTTTCAGATGTGCCGTATCTGTTTTCGAGGCCTCGCGCTGAAGGGTGAAATCCCCGGCGTCGTGAAGGCCAGCTGGTAAGGAAGGACGAATGACGACTGATCCCGTAGCTGACATGCTGACCCGGATTCGCAATGCCTCGCGCGCGAAGCACCCGCGCGTCGATTTGCCTTCTTCAAAGCTGAAGGTGGAAATCGCGCGAATCATGAAGGAAGAGGGTTTTGTTTCGAACTACAAAGTAGTGGACGAAAAGGGCAAGAAGACGCTGCGCGTGTTCTTGCGCTACACACCCGATCGCCGGTGCGTGATTACGGACCTGAAACGCGTCTCGCGGCCCGGGTCGCGACGCTACGTGGGCAAGTTCGGCATTCGTCCGGTGGTAGGCGGAATGGGAATTGCAATTGTTTCAACGCCGCGCGGATTGATGACCGGGAACTCGGCACGCAAAGAAGGCGTCGGCGGCGAGTTGCTGTGCGAGGTCTGGTAAGAAGCCTGACGAAACGATCAGGAAGTAAGTTTCGAAGCAAAGAGGAACGCAAAGAGCCATGTCGCGAATTGGTAACAAAGTGATTCCGGTGCCGTCAGGCGTAAAGATCCAAGTGAAGGACGGCGCCGTGGAAGTGCAAGGCCCCAAGGGCAAGATGAACGTGCGGGTGCCCGCTGGAATCCGCTTCGAGCAGAAAGACGGCACCCTCATCGCCAAGCGCGACGCCGAAGAGCACCGTGCGCTGCACGGACTCGCGCGCGCTCTCGTCGCCAACGCGGTGACAGGCGTCACGACCGGATTCAAGAAGGACCTCGACATCGTGGGCGTGGGCTATCGCGCCGAGGTGAAAGGCAAGAACGTGGTCCTGGCCTTGGGCTACTCGCATCCAATTGAGTTTCCGATTCCCGAGGGAATTCAGATCGCGATTGAGAAGCAAACGCATATGTCGGTGAGTGGAGCGGACAAGAATCAAGTTGGACAAGTAGCGGCAAATCTTCGCGCCTTGCGTCCACCCGATCCCTACAAGCAAAAAGGCGTGCGAATTACCGGCGAACGATTGAAGAAGAAGGCAGGAAAGGCCGGAGCAAAGACGACGGCTTAGGCTTAGAGATTCCGAAGGATTTGGAAGGAGAACACGAGTGGCTGCACCAGTTCGGAGGTTATCTCGCGAAGCGCATCGCCGGCGAATTCACGTGCGCACGCGACGCACGCTGTCCGGAACGTCCGAGCGCCCGCGCCTGTGCGTGCATCGTTCGACGAAACACATCCGCGCGCAAGTGGTGAACGATCAAACGGCGCAGACGATTTGCTCGGCCAGTTCGCTCGATAAAGAAGTGCGCAAACAGATCAAAGGCGGCGGCAACATCGCGGCATCGAAAGTTGTCGGAAAAATAATCGCCGAACGCGCCAAAGAAAAGGGCGTCGATAAAGTAGTTTTTGACCGCGGCGGCTACCAATATCACGGCCGCGTGCAGGCGCTTGCCGAAGCGGCCCGGGAGGCGGGCCTGAAGTTCTAAAACCTATGTCGAAACAAGAGCTCAAAGACACGCTTTCCGTCCGCCGGCTGATCAATACCAACTCGGCGAACCTGAAGGACCAGGTGGTCTCGATCAACCGCGTCACGAAAGTAGTGAAAGGCGGAAAGAATCTCACGTTCTCAGCGCTGGTCGTAGTAGGCGACCAGGGTGGCCACGCCGGCTTCGGTATGGGCAAAGCCCGCGAAGTTCCCATGGCGATTCGCAAAGCGATCGAGCAAGCCAAGAAGAACATGGTGAAGTTGAATCTCAAGGGCACCACGATTCCGCATCAGGTGCTCGGCCGCTATGGCTCGGGGCAAGTGCTCTTGAAGCCGGCCCCAGAAGGCACGGGCGTAATTGCGGGTGGCCCCGTGCGAGCCGTGATGGAGGTTGCCGGCATCACGAACGTGCTCACGAAATCGCTGGGCACCTCAAACCCGCACAACGTAATCAAGGCCACTTTCGACGCGCTCCTTCATTTGAAAGATGCGGCAAAGGTGGCGGAATCGCTGGGCAAGGGAGCGGAGGAAGCGGCTACGGTTTCCTAGCCGCTCTGCGCGCGAACAATGGCAACGACAAAGAAGAAATCCGGAACGCTGAAAATCAAATGGGTGGTGAGTTTTATCGGCTGTCCGCGCGGCATGCGGCAAACGATTCGCGGCCTTGGCTTTCGCCGCATGAACCAGGTGATCGAACATCAAGATACGCCTGCGATTCGCGGCATGATCGCCCGCGTACATCACCTCGTGAAGGTTGAGGAATAGGCATGGCTGAGACACCGACACTCTCGAATTTGAAGCCGCCGCGCGGCTCGCGGCACCGCAAGGTGCGTGTGGGACGCGGCATGGGCTCGAAAATGGGCAAGACGGCTGGCGCCGGCAACAAAGGTCAGCAATCCCGCCGCGGCTATTCCCGCCGTCCGGGCTTTGAAGGCGGCCAGATGCCGTTGCATCGGCGCCTCCCGAAGCGGGGATTCAACGCGCCGTTTTCGAAAACGTTTGCAGTCGTCAACGTTGAAACGCTGAATTCATTCGCGGCGGGCGAGACGGTGACGCCGGAAGCGCTCTTTGGATTCGGAATCGTTCGCGCCACGCGCGACAAAGTGAAGATTCTCGGCGATGGCGAACTGAAAGTCGCGCTGACGGTGCATGCACACGCATTCAGCAAATCGGCGCAGGAGAAGATTGAAAAGGCCGGGGGCAAGGTCGAAATCCTGAAATGAAGAAGCTAGTCGAAGCATTTCGGAATATCTTCAGCACGCCCGACCTACGTAATCGAGTTCTGTTTACGCTGGCGTTGCTGGGGGTGTATCGGCTCGGCGCTTTTATTCCCACGCCGGGCATCAATACCGACTTGCTGCAGCAGCTTTTCGAACAGGGCCGCGGTTCCGTTCTCGGCCTGATGGACCTTTTCAGCGGCGGCAATTTCCGCCGGCTAACGATTTTCGCGCTGGGCATCATGCCCTATATTACAGCATCGATCATCCTGCAGTTGATGGTGGTCGTGTGGCCTTACCTGGAGCGTTTGCAGAAAGAAGGCGAACTCGGCCGGCGCAAGATCACGCAGTACACGCGGTATTTGACGATCATGTTAAGCGCGTTCCAGTCGTTTACGATCGCCGAGACCTTGACGCGCCAGAATTTGTCAGGACAAGCGCTAGTTTATCATCCGGGACCACGCTTCATTTTGATGACGATGCTGACGCTGACCACTGGCTCTGCGTTCATCATGTGGCTGGGCGAGCAGATCAGCGATCGAGGCATCGGCAACGGCATGTCGCTCATCATTTTCGCAGGTATCGTGGTGGGGCTGCCGCGCGCCGTCGCGGATCTGTGGGACAAGGCCAAGACGCAGCAGTGGGGCTCGTTCACGCCGATCGCTCTGATTGCGCTATTCGCGCTGATGGCTGCAGTAGTGGCGTTCATCGTATTCATGGAAGGCGGCCAGCGCCGCATTCCGGTGCAGTACGCCAAGCGGGTGATGGGCCGGAAAGTGATGGGCGGGCAGATGACATACCTCCCGCTGCGTGTGAATTCCGGCGGCGTGATTCCGCCGATTTTCGCGAGTTCGCTGCTCACGTTTCCGCAGACGCTGTCGCTCGTGTTCGCCGCCAAGTCGCCGTTTTTCGGGAAGATGGCGACCTATATTCGCTGGGGCGAACCGCTCTATACCGTCATCTATGTGACGCTGATTATCTTCTTCGCGTTTTTCTATGTGGGCATCATTTTTAATCCCACGGAACTTGCCGACAACATGCGGAAGTATGGCGGGTTTATTCCCGGCATCCGGCCCGGCCGCAACACGTCGGAGCACATCAATCGCATCCTGACGCGACTCACATTTGTCGGCGGCGTTTACCTGGCGATTGTTTGCTTGTTGCCGGAGTGGATGATTTCGGGAATTCACTTGCAGCACTTGCCGCTCGTTGGCAACTGGTTCGACCAGCACATGTGGCGATTCGTGCTCGACGGACTCAACGTACAATTTTATTTTGGTGGCACGTCACTGCTGATCGTAGTTGGCGTGGCGATGGATACCGTGCAGCAGCTGGAAGCGCAGCTCGTAATGCGAAATTACGACGGCTTCGTGCGGAAAGGCCGAGTCCGGGGTCGTCGCAGTTAATGCGGTCGGAGCGGCGGTGCTGCAGATGTCGCTGAATCGGGCGCTGATATTTCTAGGGCCGCCGGGCGCCGGCAAAGGCACGCAGGCGAACCGCGTTGCGCACCGTTACGAGGTGCCGCATCTCTCGACGGGCGACATGCTGCGCGATGCGGTGACACGCGGCACGGAACTGGGACGCCTGGCCAAGCCCATCATGGAACGCGGCGAGCTCGTTCCAGACGATATCGTGCTGGGAATGGTGGAAGAGCGGTTGTCGCGGCCGGATGCGAAGTGCGGGTTCGTCTTCGACGGGTTTCCGAGGACGATTCCGCAGGCCGAGCAGCTGGATGAGATTCTGAAGCGACGCGGATTTTCGAAGCCGGTCGTAGTGGAATTTCACGTGAATCCAGACGTCCTGCTGCACCGCGTGGCTGGGCGCTGGACGTGCAGCGTGGGCGGCGAAACGTACAACGTTTTCGAGCGTCCGCCGAAAGTGGCTGGCGTCTGCGATAACGATGGCGGCAAGCTGGTACAGCGCTCCGACGACCGGCCCGAAGTGGTGAAGGAGCGGTTTGCGGCTTACGAGCGGCAAACGAAACCGCTCGAAGATTATTACCGCAGGAAAGGCGTGCTGGAAGTTGTGGACGGCACAGCCAACGTGGAAGAGGTAAGCCGTGCGCTGGCGGAAATAATCAAGCGTGCGGAAGGGCGAGATGGTCATCTGTAAATCGCCGGCAGAACTGGAAAAGATGCATCGGGCAGGATTGGTCGTCTGGGGCGCGCTCGAGAAGATGCGCGCGATGATCAAGCCGGGGATTTCGACCAAGGACCTCGACGAGTTTGCCGAAGCGTACTCGGAAGAGCATCATGCGCGCCCGGCATTCAAGGGTTACCGGGGCTATCCGGGTTCGGTGTGCACTTCGATCAACCAGGAAGTGGTGCACGGGATTCCTTCTGCGAGCCGAAAGCTGAAGGAAGGTGACATTCTCTCGATGGATTTCGGCGTCGAGCTGGATGGCTACTTCGGCGACGCGGCGCTCACGGTTCCGGTGGGAAAGATTTCGCCGGAGCGCGAGAAGCTCCTGCGAGTGACGCGCGAATCGCTGGAGCGCGCCATCGAGAATGTCCGAGCGGGGAATCGGCTCGGAGATGTCTCAGCGGCGGTGCAGCAGTGGGTCGAAAAGAATGGTTTTTCGATCGTCCGCGAGTTCGTTGGGCACGGCATCGGAACCCGGATGCATGAAGAGCCGCAGATTCCGAACTACGGCACTCCGGGACAGGGTCCGCGGTTGCAGGAAGGAATGGTTCTCGCGATTGAGCCGATGGTGAATCGCGGCGGCCCGGGCGTAAAGATTCTCGCCGACGATTGGACGGCGGTAACGACGGACGGCAGCGATTCCGCGCACTTCGAGCATACAGTTGCAGTGACCGCGAATGGGCCTTGGATTTTGACGCGGCCACGAGATGCCGCAGGACCGGTTTGGTAGCAAGGTCGAACTGACAGGAGCACATGGCTAGAGGGCCGATCAAGGACAGCAACAAGAAGCCGGGCGAAAGCGGGAAAGAAGACGCCATTGAAGTGATGGCAACCGTGATCGAGCCGCTTCCGAACGCCATGTTTCGAGTGGAGCTCGAGAACAAGCATCAGGTGCTGGCCCACATCTCGGGAAAAATGCGGAAGAATTTCATTCGCATTCTTCCTGGCGACCGCGTGGCGGTGGAGCTTTCGCCTTACGACCTGACGCGCGGACGGATTGTGTATCGCTACAAATAGTCGGACAAGTAGAGCAGGGAAGGACGGAGTCGAAATGAAGGTACGAGCATCGGTAAAGAAAATTTGCATGAAGTGCAAAGTGGTTCATCGGCGCGGAGTGGTGCGCGTGATCTGTTCAAACGCAAAGCACCGCCAGCGCCAGGGTTAAGAGGCAGGGAGGAACAGTATGGCTCGCATCGCAGGTGTGGATCTTCCGCCAAACAAGCGGCTCTGGATTGGCCTTACGGCAATTTACGGAATTGGGCAGGAGCGCGCGAAGTCGCTCGCCGAAAAAGCCAAGGTAGACCACACGAAGAAGATCAAGGATTTGACGGAAGACGAAGTCACGCGTCTCCGCGCCGCGATTGAATCCGAAGGACGTGTGGAAGGCGATCTGCGCAAAGAGATGCAGATGAACATCCGCCGCCTGATTGAAATTCAGGCGTACCGCGGCCTGCGTCATCGTCGCAATCTTCCGGTGCGCGGCCAGCGAACGCATACCAACGCGCGCACGCGAAAAGGTCCGCGCAAGGGCGCCGTGGCTGCCAAGAAGAAAGTGGCGGCTCGCAAGTAGTTTGGATTCTATTCAGCTCGGGTGATTAGACCCGATCGTTTTTGTACGACGAGAGGAAACAAGTGGCCAAAGAACCGAAGGACGCAGCCGCGGGAGCAGCAGTACCTGGCGGAGCGCCCGCAAAAACATCGAAGCGCAAGAAAGAGTTTCGCAAGAAGCGCGAGAAGCGCGTCGTGCCGCACGGCGTCGTATGCATCTCGGCGACGTTCAACAACACGATGATCACGCTTACCGATCCAGACGGCCGCACCGTCAGTTGGGCAACCGCTGGGTCAGTCGGCTTCAAGGGGTCGCGCAAAGGGACGCCCTACGCCGCTCAGCAGGCTGCCATGACCGCAGCCGGGATTGCGCGCGATCAGTACGGCATGAAATCAGTCGAAGTGCGCGTGAAGGGGCCGGGTGCCGGGCGCGAATCGGCAGTGCGAGCGCTTGCAACGTCTGGTCTGCACATCAATGCGATCAAGGACGTAACGCCGGTGCCGCACAACGGTTGCCGCCCGCCGAAACGCCGTCGGGTCTAATTTGGATTGCTGGTAGCTAAGGTTTTGCAGCAGAAGCAAAGGAGAGAAGGACTTGGCAAGACATCGTGAAGGAGTTTGCCGGCTGTGCCGACGGGAAGGGATGAAACTCTTCCTCAAAGGCCTCCGGTGTTTTACAGAAAAGTGCGCCATCGAAAA
>Ga0209006_10005577_pt1 | contig 11430 bp, 12 predicted proteins | sample JacPin_JW_Ref_O2_FD_188567 | JGI IMG/M metagenome (GOLD analysis project Ga0209006, IMG submission 188567) | Forest soil microbial communities from Algoma, Ontario, Canada - Jack Pine, Ontario site 1_JW_Ref_O2 (SPAdes) (version 2) | ecosystem: Environmental > Terrestrial > Soil > Boreal... | reverse complement strand
CCCGCCACTTGCACGGAAGCGGACGGATGCTTTGCGGCGAATGCGCAGCTGGAAACGACGCTCGACGTGGAATGGGCCCACGCGATCGCGCCCGGCGCGAACATCGTGCTGGTGCTGGCACCCGATATCCTGCTTTCGAGCCTGGACACCGGCAACATTTTCGCGATCGAGAACGGGCTAGGCAACGTGCTCTCGAATAGCTTCGGGATACCGGAGGTCGTGCTGGCCGAGCTCGCGCCATCCGAGCTCGCGCTCGAGAACGAAATCTCGGAAGTCGCCGCATCGCTCGGCATCGCGCACAACATCGCCAGCGGAGACACAGGCGACGACCTGGCCGCTGATAACGAAGACTTCGGCATCAACTCCGTGTCCGTCGACGCGAACGCCGATTCGCCCTTTGCCACCGGAGTCGGAGGCACCAGCACATTTCTGAACTCACAGAACAACATCGAGCTCCAGACCGGATGGGGTCTCAACGTCACGCAACTCACCGGAGCGACGCCGACATCGCCGAGCGTGCCGCCCATGCAGTTCGGCTTTCAGGAAGGAGGCGGCGGCGGAGCGAGCGCGGTGTATGCCAAGCCTGCGTTCCAGAACGGATTGCGCGGCAAATACCGCCTGGTGCCGGACATTTCCATGAACGCAGATCCGCAAACCGGCGTCGAGATCATCATCACGCCCGATGGCGTGCTGGCCGACGGGACATTTGTGGCCGTCGCCGGAGGCACGAGCCTTTCGTGCCCGATGTTCTCAGCGCTCTGGGCTATCGCGAATCAAGCGAACGCGGCGGCGGGAGGCGGGTCGCTGGGCCAGGCGGCGCCGCTGCTTTACGAGCTGGGCCGGAATGCCATCACAGACGTCAATGTGGTTCCTCTGGACACCCTGCTGGACGTGAACGGACTGATTCTGAATCCGCCGGCAAAGCCGCTGATTCTGGAACCCGCGCCGGCGCTGGCGCAGCCGCTCGAGAACACGTCGTTCTTCGTCAGCGCGTTGTTTCAAGGCTCAACGTCGGACTGGTTCGTGCTGACTTTCGGCACGGATTCGTCGCTGGTCACCGGACCCGGCTGGGACAACGTGACGGGCCTGGGCACGCCGAATGGCGCGAAATTCGTTCAGGGAGTCGTCACCGCCGCTGCGCATCACTAGCCACGTACATCTTACAGGCGGGAAGGCGCAGGCTCGGGCGCGGCGCTCTTCTTGTTGACGCGGGCTCGCGCTAGAATGCCTGAATGCGCGTGCGCGTGCTTTTCTACGGGCAACTCAAGGAAATTACGGGCGTTCCTTCGGAGGATGCGGAGCTTTCCGATGGGGCGCGCGTGGAGGATCTTTTCGAGCGCTACGGGCGGAGATTTCCGAAGCTGGCGGAATTTCGGACGTCGATTGCGGCGAGCGTGAACCAGGAGTATGCGGGGTGGAGTGCGCCGCTGACGGCGGGCGACGAAGTGGCGTTCCTGCCGCCCGTCAGTGGCGGACAACAGACCGGTCGGCAGGCGGACAGCGCACGCGGGGGGCCGGCCAACCGACCGGCGGAGAAATGACGGCCGCACAATCGACCACAGCCGAAGGCGATGTGATCCAGCTGGTGCGCGAGCCGATCCGCGCGCAGGGGCTGCTGGATGCGCTGAAGGCGCCGGAGGACGGCGCGCTGGTAGTGTTCGACGGATTCGTACGCAACAAGTTCAAGGGCGGCGAGACGCTCTACCTGGAATACGAAGCCTACGAGCCGATGGCCTACGCGAAGATGCGCGAGATCGGCGCGGAAATTCACGAGAAATTTTCAGTGCATCGCGTGGCCATCGTGCACCGGCTGGGGCGGCTGGAAATCGGCGAGACCAGCGTGTGGATCGCGGTGAGCGCGGCGCACCGCGGACCGGCGTTCGACGCCTGCCGCTTCGCAATCGACACGCTGAAGCGCGCCGTGCCTATCTGGAAGAAGGAATTCTTCGCTGGCGGTGCGGTCTGGGCCGAGGGCGAGATGCCATCGCAGGAAGCCATTTCCGGCCCGGGCGAATCTTAATTCCCAGATGACCAACGCTCAGGCAGCGCACGTGGCCCTGTTCGCGGGAACGATCGCGCTGGCGATCCCGCTGCAGGCAAAGCCGCAGCGCAGCGCGCCGCTGCGTTCGCAGACCGATATGGTGACCGTGCTCGCAAGCGTGATCGACGCCAGCGGCCGCCCCGTGCCGGACCTGACCGAGGACGCATTCCAGATCGCCGAAGAAGGCGCGCCGCAGAAGATCGAGCGGTTCGAAGCGGAGACGAACCGGCCGCTGGACCTGGCGCTGATGGTGGATTCGAGCATCAGCACGTTCAAGGATCTGAAATTCGAGACGGAGGCGGCAGCGCATTTCATCCGCCAGGTGGTGCGGCCGGGCGACACGCTGAGCGTTTTCGAATTCGCGGAGAGTGTGACGCGGCTGGCGGATTTTTCAAGCGACGTGCCCAAGCTGCAGTCGGCGGTGCGCGGTGTGGCGCCCGGCGCGGGAACTTCGATTTACGACGCGATCGTACTGGGGTCGGGCGCGCTGCGCGGCAGGCCGGTGGACCGGCGGCGCGCGATCGTGCTGGTGACGGACGGCGGCGAGACGACGAGCGTTTCGAAATTCGACCAGTCGCGGCGCGCGGGCGTGAAATCGGGCGCGCTGCTCTACACCGTGCTGATCCGACCGGTGAAGAACGAAAACGGGCGCAACACCGCCGGCGAGCACGCGCTGATCACTATCACGGACAGCATGGGCGGCGACATGTTCACGCTGGACGACCTGAACCAGATGCAGGATATTTTCGACCAGATCGACCGCGAGCTGCGCACGCAGTATTTGATCGCGTATTATCCGCAGCCCGCGCCGCCGCCCGCAAGCGACCGGCACGTGCAGCTCAACGTGACCGGCGGCTACACCGTCCGCTACCGGAAGGAATACTACACACCCGCCGCGACGCCCTGATTGCGCGTGCTGTACACTTTATCCGATGAGCCAATTCCTGGATTTTGCCGTGGAGACGGCGCGCGAGGCGGGTGCGATCCTGCGGGCGGAGTTCGACCGCCCGAAGCAGATTTCCTACAAGGGCGAGGTCGATATCGTGACGGAGTCGGATCGCCGGTCCGAGGCCCTGATTGTTTCGCGGCTGCAGAAGTATTATCCGTCGCACGGGATCATCGCCGAGGAAGGCGGCGGCAGCGCGGCGGCGAATGCCCGTTATTGCTGGCATGTGGACCCGCTGGACGGGACGACGAATTTCGCGCACGGCTATCCGTGCTTCGCGGTGTCGATCGGGCTGGCGGACGGGGGGCGGCCGGTCGCCGGCGTGGTGTTCAATCCCGTGACGGACGAGCTTTTCAGCGCTGCGCGGGGCGAAGGCGCGTGGTTGAACGGCAAGCGGATTCAGGTTTCGGCGGTCGAGAAGCTGGCGGTAAGCCTGGTGGCTACCGGCTTCCCCACGCATCAGCGGAAGCGCAGCGCGAACATAAACTACTATTGGGAGTTTACGCTGCGTTCGCACGGCGTGCGGCGCGATGGGGCGGCGGCGATCGATCTTTGCTCGGTGGCCTGCGGGCGGTTCGATGCGTTCTGGGAGTTTGGATTGAAATCGTGGGACAGCGCGGCGGGAGTGGTGATCGTGGAAGAAGCCGGAGGCAGGGTGACGGATTTGAGCGGCGCGCCGTACGCGCTGGGCGGGCCGCACATCCTGGCGACGAACGGACGTGTGCACGCCGAAGTGCAGGACGTGGCGGCGATCGCCGAACGCACGGCGGGCGAGCGCTGACGGACGGGGTGGCGGCGGATGAACGTCAGCGAATTTGATTACGAGCTTCCCGCGTCGCAGATCGCGCAGCGTCCGCTGCCGGAGCGCGATTTGTCGCGGCTGTTGCTGCTGCGGCGCGCGACGGGCGTGTGGACCGATCGCGCGTTTCGCGAGTTTCCCGATTTGCTTTGCGGCGACGAATTGATCGTGGTGAACAACACCCGGGTGCTGCCCGCTCGTCTTTTCGGACGCCGCGCGGGAATTCATGCCGAGCCTCCGGGGAAGCACGACCCTGCGCGCGGCGAATTCTTGAGCGCTGGGATTGAAGTGCTGCTGTTGCGACAGACAGGGACGGACACGTGGGAGACGCTGGTGCGGCCGGGTCGGAAGGTGCCCGTGGGCGAGCGCATTATTTTTGGCGAGGGCGACGGCGGCGAGTTGGAGGCGACGGTCGAGGGTCGCGGCGAATCCGGGCTGCGCGTGCTGCGATTTCGTTCGAACGGCAGCTTTAGGGAAACGATCGGGCGGCTGGGGCACATTCCGCTGCCGCCCTACATCAAGCGCGACGACGAGCCAGCCGATCGCGAGCGGTATCAGACGATTTTTGCGCGGGAGGGCAGCGCCGTCGCGGCGCCCACCGCGGGGCTGCATTTCACGCCGGCAATTTTGGAGCGGCTGCGCGCGCGCGGGATCGAGATTGCGGAGATCACCCTGGATGTGGGACTCGGCACGTTCGAGCCTTTGCGCACCGAACAGTTGGAGGATCACAAGATTCACGCCGAGAGCTACGAGATTCCGCAGGCTACAGCGGACGCGATCGGGCGAGCGCGACGCGATAATCGTGCGATTCTGGCCGTGGGGACGACCGTGGTGCGGGCCCTGGAAGATGCTGCGGAGAAGAACGCCGGGCGCGCGGAGCTCGTGGCAGCGGGCAAAGCGGAGGCGGGGATTTTTCTTTACCCGGGCAAGGCTTTCCGCGTCGTAAATCAGCTGCTGACGAATTTTCATTTGCCGCAGTCGAGTTTGCTGGCGCTGGTGGCGGCGTTCGCGGGGCGCGAACGTGTGCTGCGGGCGTATCAACATGCTGTAGAGGCCGGTTATCGATTTTACAGCTACGGCGACGCGATGTTGATTCGGTAAAGGCGCAAGAAATACGTTCGGGTACCGGCGTGAGGTGCACTGCGAGGCGTATTCGTCTATTATGTTCGCCTTGCCGAGGGGAGTTTGGGTTTGAAGTATCTGATTCTTAGCGACATTCACGCGAACATCACGGCGTTTCGGACCGTGCTGGAGGCGGCGAAGGGCAAATGGGACAAGGCTGTCTGCCTGGGCGACCTGGTGGGCTACGGCCCCGATCCCAATGAGGCCATCGAACTGGTGCGCGAACTCGACGCCGCGACCATCCGCGGCAATCACGACAAAGCCGTGACCGGGCTGACGAATCCGGAAGAGTTCAATCCCGTGGCGCACGCGGCCGTGCTCTGGACCCGCCAGCGCATCTCGCCTGGAAATCTGGAATATCTCGAAAAGCTTCCGAAGGGTCCACAGCCGGCCGGCGGATTTTCGATGGTGCACGGCGCGGTGTATGACGAAGATGAATACGTCTTCGGCCCCGAGCAGGCGGCCGACGGGTTGATCGACGCGCCGACGCCGATTGTTTTTTTCGGGCACACGCACATCCAGGGCGGATTCACTCTGCGCGGGCACGACGTGGGCACGCTGCACACCAAACCCGTGCTGCCCAATGGAACGCTGAGTATCCAGCTCGTTCCCGGCACATCTTATTTGCTGAACCCCGGCTCGATCGGCCAGCCGCGCGACGGAGACACGCGCGCCGCGTTCGCCATCGCCGACCTCGACAATCATTCCGTCGAGTTCTGGCGCGTCCCGTATGATGTTCAGGACGTGCAGCAGCGCATGATGCAGTTCGGGCTGCCCGAGCCGCTGATTTTGCGCCTCGCGTTTGGCCGCTGAGTTCGGACCGTGCCCATCGCGCAAACGCGCGCAGCCACCGAGGAAACCGTGGAACCCGAAGAACGAATCCAAGACGAGGAGCGCAGCCGGTTCCCGGCCGCATTCGTCGCCGGGCTGGTGGTGATCGCGATCATCGCTGGGATTGTGGTGCTGCTGTCGCATTTCGTGAAGACGCCGCAGCAAACCGTGGCCGCGCCGCTTCCGTTCGGCGCCGCGGAACAGGCCTACGCGCCGCAAATTCATTTTCAGGATCTGCGGCTTTCGCAGTCGGACAATCTGATCAACCAGCAATTCACCTACGTCGCAGGAATCATTTCGAACGATGGCCCGCGCCCGGTGGCGGCGGTCGAAATCCTCGTGGAATTTCACGACCAGTTCAAGCAGGTGATCCTGAAGGACACGCTGCGGCCGATCCGTCGCAGCGATGCGCCCCTTAAGGTGGGCGAGCAGCGCGAATTCAACCTGGCAATCGACCAGGGACTCCCCGCGACGTGGGACCAGCAGAATCCTGCTATCCACATTTCCGGCTTGGTCCTTCCGTAAGCGATCAGCAGCCGGCGGCGCCTGTCTCTAGAACGTTGTTTGATTCAGGACGGGGTGTCTATCAACGAGTGGGCCGAGCTCGATCGCGCTTGGGTCGCGATGGCATCGTCCGGCAGAACGGAAATCCGCGACGGCGGCGAATGGCTCGCGGAACTGGATTACGCTGCAGACTTCCCTCCGACGGCAAGAATCCCCTGGTCAACCTGTCCTCCGATCGCAGTAAGAGCGTGCCCGGAGACGATCTGACAGGGGGCCCGGAATGTCTCAGAAAAAAAGGAAGGGAAGCGTGTCGGTTTTGGCCGATCGCGCCTCCCGGGGTGTGTCCTAGAAGCGTTTGATTAATTAGACGCGGGGAGCGAAATTTGGTTGCACCATACTCATATTTTTTCGGGACCGTGGAAAACGCCTGAAACATCGCCCAAAAGACCTCACTCCTGCGAAACGGGGTGAGCTGCGTACACGCGAAATGCCGTTTGCGATTCCCGACGAGAGACCCGGAAAAGCAAAATCAGTAGAAGAGATATTTGCGCCACTTTTCGTCGCGGTGGCCGATGAGGCGCATCAACTGGCGCGACGTATGCAGCGTGAACGGACGCGGACGGCGGCGCAATTTCAGACCCGCTTCTTCCGGCGTGCGGTCGCCCTTGCGGTTGTTGCAGCTGTAGCAGGATGCGACGAGATTTTCCCACGACGAGCGCCCACCGCGCGATCGCGGCATCACGTGGTCGAGCGTGAGCTCCGAAGCGGGCAGCGCCGCGCCGCAGAACTGGCACGTGTTGCGGTCGCGCAGCAAGATATTTTTCCGCGAAAGCGCGCGGCTCTGCTGCGGAATGTGCCGGTAGGAAAGCAGCCGGATCACCGACGGCACCTGAATCGCTTTCGAGGTGGAATGGACTTCCGTGCGATTGGTTTCTTCGGCTTGCGCCACGCCCTTGAGCATCAGCACCAGCGCGCGCCGCACGGCCGTCACGTTGATCGGCTCGAAGGTCGCGTTGAGGACCAGCACCGGAGCCTGCATCACAGAGGGGCGACTGGCAGGAGCGGAAACCGGAACCGGCACCGGGACTGCCTGGGGAACCGCCACTTCACGCGCCGCTCCGCCGGGCCCAAGATTGGGCCGGGGACGTAGGCCACTCGTGTGCCGTTTCTCCATCGCGTCGCCTCTGCGCCGCTAAGACAAATCGACGTATAACTCTTAGATGCTAGATGACTTGGCTTGGTTTCCGCTGGCCGCGCCCTGCATGCGCTGCCAGTATGGACCCTGGAACCATCCCTGCGGACCGCACCCGCGCTACCGCAAGACCCAGTATCGGGGCAGCGCCCGCTTTCTTGAGCGCCAGGAACGCGCATCGAGCGTGGCACCAGTCGTCAGTACATCATCTACCAGCAGAACGCGGAGGTTGTCAACCTTCAGGCCCTCGCGGGTGGCGTAGGCGCCACGTACCGATTTCCAATGTTCGCTGCGGGATAGCACCCGCTGCACCGCGAACCAGCCGCCTAGGCGCGTGAGCTCGTCATATTTCAGCAGCCGGACGGCCCCGATGCACATGAAACCACCGAGGCACTCCCCCCAGGTCGGCCCAGCTGGTGTTGGCCAGCGCCTGGTGGCAGATCCGGCACGGACGGGGAGACACGACCGAGACGGGTGCGCCGGGCGCGTCGTTCAACATCATGCGCCATATCACGATGCGTTGTGAATGGAGCAGTGCGCGAAGACACTACCCCGCGCGGGGTAGCGGCGAATATTCGCAGAACGACGGACGCGAGGGATTTACAGCGGCTTGCTTACAGCAGGCCCTTTTCTTTCTTCTCCTGGCAGGTGATGCAGTAGCGCGTCCACGGCACGGCCTCCAGGCGCTTCTGTTGCATCTCCTCGTGGCAGGAAACGCACTCGCCGAACTCGTTGTCCTTGATTCGTTCGAGCGCGTCTTCGACCAACTGCAAAGTGGCACGGTCGTTGTGCGTCTGGCCGAACAGGAATTCCTTGGTGTAGGAGTTCGCGGCCTTGTCGGCGAGGTCCACGGTCGGATCCTCGTCCGCTTCGCGGCCCTCTTGCTGCGTGCGCGCGATACCGCGCATCAGCTCTTCGCGCCGCGTCTGCAGCTTCTTCTTGTAGTAGTCCAGCCGCCTCTTATCCATTGTTGTGGCCTTCAGTTGCGGTTCGCGAGCCATTCAAAACCCCCGATATTAAAGACATAGGCGCGGCTTGTCAAACATCGCGTCATTAAATGATAACTCCTTGCAACGAAACTTAGATGCGGCTCGACTCTGAAGGTTGCAAAACGCGGTGTTAGATATTCACGGGCACCTGCGCGGGGGAATCACGGAGACATCGGCGCGCGCTTGGCGGGAAACAGCAGATGGATCGCCAGGGCCCAGATCAACAGCACCACGTACACGAGCAAACTCCCCTCCGGCCCGACCGTGCCACCGGTCAGCCATTTGGCACCATGGAACGACGAGTTGAACAAATGCCCGGCCCCAATCGCTCCGCTATCGGGCGTGCCGTAGAAATATGTCTCGCCCCAATCCCACGACGCATGCATCCCGATCAGCAGCCACAAACTGCCGGTGCGCTTCAGCGCGAAGGCTTCCAGAAAACCGAACGATCCCGCCATCACGCAGCCGAACAGAGCCTCGCCCTTGTTGTTCCAGTGAATCGCGCCAAACACCACCGCCAGAATGATTGCCGCCGGCCAAAAGCCGATTCCGTCTCCCAGCGCAGACTGCAGATATCCTCGGAACGTGAAGTCTTCGAAAACCCCCACCAGGAAAAATGCGATCGCCCAGAGCAGGCCGTACTTCAGCGCAGGCGCGCCGGTTTCGGCCAACCCTGCGAGCGAAAATCCGTGCAGCGCCCAGATCGTCGCTAACAGCAGGCTCAGCATCGCAAACCCCAGGGACACGCCCTGCCAGAAACGTTTCCCAAACGCCTGATTCCACGGCAGCCGGTAATCCGCAAACGTCCGCTTTTCGATCAGCGTCATGATCGCCGCCGCGACAATCACGGACAGGGCGACGATTCCTTCGTTCACGATTTGATCAATCGCGCTAAGAATGCCATTGCTGGTGCTGGCTTGCACGGCCAACGTCCAGTCGCGCACCGAGGGGGACACGGTCGCCGCGATCCCAACCACCGTAAACGCAGCAAGCACCAGTCCAAGGGCCATCCCGCAGAACATGAGAATGCGCCACCCGGCTCGCAGGCCCCCCGGCCCGACCAAGAACGGATGCCGGGCTGCCGGACCAGGGGTACCCGATGCGTTCGGCGTGATGTCGGACGCCATTTCAGACTCCCTTCCTAAACCGATTCCCCACACCTGCCGATTCACGGAGCGGAACGACCCGAAAATCCTCCGCACTATCCTACGCGCAAGGGCGCGGGGTTGCGATGGCCTGTCCGCGGCGCTAAACTAAATTGTTCAGACGAATGAAGCCATCGTTTTGTGATCAAGCCTCCGCGCCCCTCCGGCTCGGAATCAGCGCCTACATCGGGGAGAACGAATTTGGCCAAATATGATCTGGTGATCATCGGCAGCGGACCGGGCGGATACGTCGCGGCGATTCGCGCGAGTGAGTGGGGATTGAAGACCGCCGTCGTTGAAAAAGACCCATTTCTCGGCGGCACCTGCCTGCACGTGGGCTGTATACCCACCAAAGTATTCCTGCACCACGCCGACATTTACGACTATTTCCAGCGCGCCGAGGAATTCGGCTTCGAAGTGAAGGATGTGAAGGTCAACTGGCCTGCGATGCTCGCACGCAAGGACAAAATCGTCAAGAAACACGCGGGCGGCATCGGCATGCTGTTCAAGAAACACAAAGTCGATTCGATCACCGGTTGGGGTCGCATTGCCGGTCCAGGACGCGTCGCGGTTGAAAAAGATGGTGCGACCACGGAGCTGGAAACGACGTACACAATGCTCGCCACGGGTTCGGAAGCGCGTTCGCTGCCCGGCGTCGAGCTTGATGCCAGCTGCATCCTGAGTAACCGCGAAATTCTGCAGCTGCCCGCGATTCCGAAATCGCTGGTGATTGTCGGCGCCGGTGCGGTCGGGGTGGAATTCGCGTCAATCTATCGCACATTCGGTACGGAAGTGACCATCCTCGAGGCGCTGGGGCGAATCGTGCCGCTGGAAGACGAGGAAATTTCGCCGGAGCTCGAAAAAGCCTTCAAGAAAAAAGGCATCCGCATCGAAACGGGAGCTAAAGTCGAGTCCGTAAAAAAAGATCCGAAGGGCGCGACCGTCGCTTTCAAGGACAAGACCGGAAAATCGCAGAACCTGTCGGCCGAAAAAGTCCTGATCGCCGTCGGACGCCGCCCGCTCACTGAAAATTGCGGGCTCGAAAAAACGCGGGCCAAAATCGAGCGCGGATTCGTCCATGCCAATGCCTACATGGAAACCGCCGAACCGAATCTCTACGCCATCGGCGATATCGTCGCCGGATTGCCGCAGCTGGCGCACGCCGCGTCGATGGAGGGAATCATCGCCGTCGGCCGCATGACCGGAAAAGACGTGCAGCCCTTCAACCGGCTGCGCTGCCCGGCCGCCACGTATTGCGAGCCGCAAATCGGCTCCGTAGGCCTCACCGAAAAACAGGCGCGCGACGCCGGTTACGACGTGAAAACTGGAAAATTTCCGTTCCTCGCTAACAGCAAGGCGACGATTCTCGGCTCGCACGACGGCTTCATCAAAGTCGTCGCCGAAGCGAAGTACGGCGAAATTCTCGGCGTGCATGCGATTGGCCCGCTCACCACGGAAATCATCGCCGAAGCTGTTACCGCGCTGGGCCTGGAAGCCACGCTTGACGACATGGCCGCCACGATCCACGCGCATCCCACGGTCTGGGAGGCAATGGGGGACGCGTTCAATTCGGTCCGTGGCCTGACAATTAATTTCTAGGCCGCTGCGGCCAACGCGGGGGAACTGCTTCGCTGAAAAGCGCCCCTCTCCGCACGGGCTTTAGCCCTGGCGCCTTCGAGGGGATCGGAGCTTCCACTCCGACATAAACGAAATGGCGCGACAGCGCCTTCCATTGCGTTGCGTCTATCGCAGCATGTAGTCTCGTTCATTGAAGGCAAACAGTTGCCACAAGCGGCCAAAACCTGCTGGGTCGTTGACCAAGGGCTGATCTCTTACGCCCCCGCGTACGAATTGCAGCGCC
>Ga0209006_10005576_pt1 | contig 11430 bp, 7 predicted proteins | sample JacPin_JW_Ref_O2_FD_188567 | JGI IMG/M metagenome (GOLD analysis project Ga0209006, IMG submission 188567) | Forest soil microbial communities from Algoma, Ontario, Canada - Jack Pine, Ontario site 1_JW_Ref_O2 (SPAdes) (version 2) | ecosystem: Environmental > Terrestrial > Soil > Boreal... | reverse complement strand
CAAAAAGACCGGGCAGACAGTCAAGCTTTCCTTCGGCGCCTCGGGCAATCTCACCAATCAGATACGCAACGGCGCTCCCTTCGATGTTTTCTTTTCCGCCGACGAACAATATCCGCAGCAGTTGATTACCGAGGGACTGGCCGCCAAAGATACGCTTTATCGTTATGCCATTGGGCGCCTGGTGCTTTGGGTGCCAAACGACTCGCCCCTCGATTTACAGAAGCTCGAAATAAAAGCTCTGCTCGATCCATCGGTCAAGAAAGTCTCGATTGCCAATCCGGCAACCGCTCCCTATGGACGCGCAGCGGAGGCCACCCTCCGGCATTTCGGAATCTATGACCAGGTTTCTAGCCGCCTGGTGATCGGAGAAAACATTTCGCAGGCAGCGCAGTTCGTCGAATCCGGTAACGCCCAGGCTGGCCTCGTTGCTTTGTCGCATGCGCTCGCTCCGGCGATGAAAGACAAAGGGCGATATTGGGAGGTTCCACTCTCCGCCTATCCCACGCTGAACCAGGCAGCGGTTGTGCTTTCGAAATCGAAACAGCAAGACGCGGCGCGCAAATTTCTCGAATTTATACGCAGCCCCGACGCCACTTCCGTGCTCGTCCGTTACGGCTTCAGTCTGCCGGAGACGCACTAGATGAACTGGGAGGCGTTCTGGTTAACAGTGCGTCTCGCCGCTATCGTCTCCGCGCTGCTCATCGTCATTGGGATTCCCATCGCGTACTGGCTCACTTATTCGCGTTGGCGCTTCAAATTTCTGGTCGAAGCCGCGGTCGCGCTACCTATTGTTTTGCCGCCCACTGTTTTGGGTTTTTATGTTTTGGTGGCGCTTGGTTCGCGCAGTCCCATTGGCCGATGGTGGGAGTCTCTTACCGGACACACGCTCGCCTTCACCTTCGAAGGACTCGTGATCGGCTCACTGTTATATAGCCTCCCCTTCGCAGTCCAACCATTCGCGGCGTCGTTCGGAGCGGTCGACTCAAGCCTGCTTCGCGCCTCCGCCTCGCTCGGACATTCCCCCTTGCAGACTTTTCGCCGTATCGTTCTCCCCCTCTCAAAGGCCGGACTGGTCACCGGATTTACCCTTAGCTTTGCCCACACTCTCGGCGAGTTTGGCGTCGTGCTCATGGTCGGAGGGAACATTCCGGGAGTCACCCGGACCATCTCGATCGATATCTACGATCAAGTGCAGGCGGCGAACTATTCCGGTGCGAACCTCACCGCGCTATTGCTGCTGGTGATCTCGTTTCTGTTGTTGTCGGTTGTGTTTGGATTGAATCGCTTCGGCGCCAACCGCCGACCTTCTGCGGTGGCCCCATGGCGGTAAAGATCATTCTTCCGGCGAGTCCCGCGCAGAAATTATCTTCTGCTCCCATCTCTTCCGAACTAGAAGTCCGCATTCGAAAGCGCTTCCCTCATCCCGAAGGAACTTTCAACCTCAATGTTCATTTTCGCGCCCTGGCCGGTTTCACAATTTTGTTTGGCGCTTCGGGCGCCGGGAAAACAACGCTGCTCGATTGCATTGCTGGGCTTACTAATCCAGACGAGGGCCGCGTTGCTATCGCCGGCGAAGATCTTTACGACTCCGAGAAGCGCCGCAATGTCGCCGCGTGGAAGAGGCGTATCGGCTACGTTTGTCAGGATCTGGCCCTCTTCCCTCACCTCAGCGCCGAGGAAAATGTTGGCTACGGCCTCCGCGCGCTCGCCCCGCAGGAACGTCAGAGGCGAAGCCGCGAGATTCTCAATACGTTTCGTATCGATCATCTACGCGCCCGCCGGCCATCGCAGATTTCGGGAGGCGAACGCCAGCGCGTTGCACTCGCACGCACCCTCGCAACCCAACCGCTCGCGCTTTTGCTCGATGAACCATTGGCCGCATTAGACCTTCCGACGAAATCGTCGCTGGTCAGGGACCTGCGCAAATGGAATCAGGATCACCGCGTTCCCATTCTCTTCGTTACTCACAATCAGGACGAAGTGTTCGCCCTCGGAGATGAGGTCATTATTCTTGATGCGGGACGAATCATTGCCCAAGGCCAACCTCACGAAGTCATGCGTGCCCCGCGACTTGAAACGGTGGCGCAGCTTTCGGGATTTGAAAATATATTCGACGCCAGCGTTCTCGCGCTTCACGAAGATCGCGGCACCATGACCTGCCATTTGCGAAGCGGAACAGTGGAACTGGAAACGCCGCTGGTGCGCGCAGAAGTAGGGTCGCATCTGAAAGTTGGCGTTCGCGCCGGAGATTTGCTGCTTGCCACTGAGAGTCCGCGCGGCCTTAGCGCACGAAACGTCTTGCCGGGAACCATTCGGCGACTGGTACAGAGAGATGTTATCGTCTCGGCCTTGGTGGATTGTGGCGGCTCCGAGTTTGACGTGCATCTAACGTTGGCGGCCCGAGACGCCCTGCAGTTGGCTCCGGGAAACAAGGTGTGGGTCGTGGTCAAGACCCATTCGTGTCACCTGATGCGGGCCTGACCACTCCCCTCTATTTTCGCTGCAATACAATCACTGCGATCCACTGACCGTTGCGTTCGTTGTGGTACGCAATCTCTCCGCCCAGTCGTTGCGCAACATCTTCAGGTGTCAAATCGCGATGATAGCCAAAGAATTTTTCTTTGATACGCTGCCATGCTTCCCAGTTTTCAAGTAACGGGTGCGGCGGCTGGTACTTGGTTGAGAAAACTTCGACCGCGTCGTAACTCCTCTTCACCGGCAACGCCAAATCGATCTGCGGAGCTGAAAAATCTTCGATCCGCACCACCCGGAACGGTCGACTGACGTAACCCAGCCACGCCCGGCTCAGTTCGTCGGAGGCAGGCCACGCTGTTAAAACGCGGGCGCCGGGATATTCCAATGACAGGAACTGGCTGGCCTCCGCGTGTAAAACCACGTAGTCGCGATAAGCAAGATTATCCTCAAGAGAAAATCCGTAGGGTGGATTGATAAACAATCCCGCGCCAAACGCAATCGCGATCGCCGCCACGATTATTTTCCAGAAACGCATCCGCCGCCACAGAGTCGAAACCCACGCCAGAATCACGAGTGGCACCACCGGAAGCATGTAACGAGCCAGCACTGCCCCGCCCACGGCAGACATGAATGCCAGGTAAGCCAGCACCACCGAAGATAAGGCGGCTTGCATCCAGAACGGAATTCTCGGCCGCGCCATGTCGCCATTTTTTTGCGCCGGACGAAGCATCGCCAGCACTCCCGCCAGTGTCAGCAGATAGAGCCCGAAATATCCCAGCAGTTGCCAGAGTCTCATTCCAAAAGCCAGCACAATGCGCAATGGGCTTAGGGTCGCGGCCACGTTGTAGCGAAAGAATTCGGGATTGCCGAACAGGAAGCCGGTCTTCCAGTAGTGATACGCGTACCACGCCGCCAGAGGGATGATCGGCAAAACCAACTGCCACCAACGCGTGCGCCGGCCCGTGGGCGGAAGAATCTCTTTCAATCGACCGTTGTAACTAGACGAAGATCGAATGATATAGCCGAGCACTTGCCAGCCGGCCAAAGCCAGCGGCGCGAGAATCGCCGTTTCTTTCGTCAGCACAGCCAACGAGAACCAGAGCACTTGGAGCGCAGGCCAGTCTTCGATATAGGCTAAGAGTCCCCAGAAGGTAAGTCCGGCGACCGCCAGGTCTAGTTGCGCCATCGAACTCTGCGTGAAGTAGACGGGATAGATCGCGACCAGCACTGTAGTCGCCCACGCTACCGGCACGTTGGCGGCTGCTCGCGCCAGCCGAAACAACCCGAGTAACGAGAATGCACTAATCGCCAGAATTGCCGTGCGCGTGACCAGCGTGGAGAATCCGAAAATGCGCCACCACAGCGCCAGCCAAGCCATCACAAGCGGCGGATGCGCATTCGAGATCGTTGTCTTCGGGATGAGCGTGCCGGTCAGGAACAGGTCACGCGCAGCCGGGACATAATAGCCCGCTTCATCCCAGAAGTACGGCAGCCGGAGCAGCGGCGCGTGCAGTAACATCAGCCCGGCAAAGAAGAGCGCGAACAACAGCACATGCTGCGCCCATGCGGAGGACGCTGGATTCGATTTCGCTTTTTCAACCGACTTCTTCGCCGATCGCGCCGCCATTAGTGGACGGGGCCGTCCGGGACACGCGGTTCCAGCCTGATCTCGCCGAACGCAGTCTCATAGTTCGTCACGTTCTGCTGCAGCAGTGCCATCAACGCCTTGGCTTGTTGCGGGCTTAGATAGATTCCCTGAAAATTTCGCAATTCCACTTGATTTTCGTTGCTTTGCTGCATGGTCCCGAAAACCAGGAAAAAATCCCACACGTTCACCCGAATCTGCACGCTGTTGGAGTAGGCCTCGCGGTAGTCTTCGGTTTGAACAAATTTTACGTTCGGCTGATTAGTCGTATTCATATCCGAAGTCTACCGCTTCGGCGTGGGTTGGGGCAAAGGGCATCACGCTTTCACAACAGCGATCTCATTTGCCCCGGCACAAAAAGGTCTGCGGCTTTCTACTTAGGGTCGACGCAGACCTTTTCGTTGCGCGCGTTTCGCCCCATGGCTGCTCGAACGGCTGGGAGTCGGACAGCCATCACATAGCGGAGCGCGCGCCGCATAGTAGCCCAAGGATACCTGTTCCGATCCTGGGCTGGGGGTAATTAAGTCGGTCTCAATCCATAAACCACTATCTGGACTCACGGGGTAGTAGCGCACCGTCATCGGTAGGCTCGGAGCCAGTGGGAATACCGCGTCAATGGCGGCGTTGGGGTCGGCATAGAGCGTTCCCGCAAACGGGAGATTCGAAGTTGGGTTAACGAAAGTCCCCAGGAAGCCGCTATCCTGCACCGCGCTGGTTTCCAGATTGGCGTCCGCCAGACCAGCCAACGACGGTGGCGTTGTCGTCGAGTTGGCATTCAGCACAGCCGTGCCATCGTTTTCTCCGCCGGAACCAACCTGCGTAAAGCTGAAGGCATACGGGCCAGTGAAGGCGGCAGCCGCACTCGATTGCTGGAATGCGATACCGGTCCCAAGCGACGGATAGTGGAGTTTGGGATTGGAGGTGAGATCTCCGGCGGCCAGAACCAAGAGCGAGTTTCCGTTCCCGGTCAGATAGAAAATGTAGGTCGGGTTGTAGGTCGGAGATGGCGGCGCCGACACAAAATTCAGGTTGTCAACCGTGGCGCGTCCAGTGCCGTCGACCGAATACGAACCGGTGAAGGTCGAGCTGATCTGGGCGCCAATAATTTGTTGCGTCTTGCACAGCGTTTGCACGCAGTTCTGTTGCAGGAACGTATCCATGTAGCCCTGGTTTGCGCTGCCTGAGTTCAAGCTACCCGCGCCATCGGCATTGAATACGGCGGCCGTCGTCCACGTTCCGGGGATAAAACTGCTGTTGATCGGAGACAGATCGACTCCGTTCACTCCAAAAACATAGTTTCCAGAGAAAGACGCATTCGTAAAATTGCCGTAACTATTCGCGGCTTGTGCATTGGCCAGTCCGCCCGTAACAGCGAAGGGTGTGACTCCGCTTTCGGCCAGAGTGTCAGTCTCGATCAGCGCGATTTGATTAGAACAGACAATGTAGCCGGTCAGGATAACGGTGACCGGTTTGGTGTGGCTGGCGCTGCTGAAACCATTAAGCGTGAGCACGATTTGACCGAACGCGTCAGGCGCCGAAATAGTCGACCCACTCGCAAATGAAGCCCCTGTGAGCTTGACCGCGCCGGAAATGATTTCGTCGGTCACGCCAGTGACCGTCGTCTGGTCACCACCGATATCAAGAACCCCACCAATGCCCAGCGGAACGAAGTTGTCGAACACATCGGTGCCGTTCAGCACAAATGCGTAGCTCCCTGCCGGCGCGGCGATACTGGTCTGCAGATTCATGGTTCCCGTGGCCGAAGCTCCAGTTAAAGCGTCGCCAAGATCCATTTGCGAAATCAGCGCCTGCGTCGAGGAGACATAGGCGAATGCAAAAGTTTCCACGCCATTGCCGCCGATGTTCTGGTCGTTGGTGTTGAGAGTGATGGTTCCGCGTCCGTCGCTGCCAAGAAAATAATTACTTCCGACCGCAACGATGCTGTCGCTCTCGGAAGCGCCGTTGAAATTGATCGTCTGTTCGCCGCCGGTGATATTGCCCTGACCATCCAGCGTGAGCACCCCCGCAAACTGGTAGGGGATCGCGTTTTCGACCCCTTGCGCCTGCAGTACATAATTTCCCGGCTGCAAAGTACTGTTGAACGTCAAAACCGAAATAGGTGCGACCACGTTGGTCGTGGGACTATCAACCGAGTAAGCAATGACTTCGACCACCAGCGTGTTGCTCGAAATGGTCGCAGGCGCGGTATAGGTAGTCGGAGAACCGCTTGCCGTATTCAGAGGAAAAAGCGTGCCGCAGAGTCCCAGTTTGTTGCCGGGGTCGCCTTGGCAGGTCAATGACCACTGTACTCCGTAATTATTCGGATCATTGGTAACCACCGCGACCACGTTCTCGGAGAAGCCGACGTTAATCGTAGGCGAAGGCTGGGGCTGAAAAGCAATGGTCACCGGATTCACGGGCGGTGGAGGAGGATTCTGTGTATTCCCCCCACTGCTGCACGCGACCAGCATGGAAATCATGGCCGCCAGCGGGAGAAAAAGAATCCGTCGTTTTATTGCCGTCGTAGTCGCCACTGCCGGCCTCCTTAGTTGCATTTCCTTGCGCTCCCTCATCTCAACCGCCAACCCGATCTCTCTCTAACGATTCGTCCGCAGGTTGTCGCCGGGCGTTTCATTGTCCCGTTCCGCGCAGATACACAAATTGAGGTCTGCCAAACGGTTCGGGGGAATAATTGATCGTGATGGTCCCGGGAATGAAGATCGCGCTGCCAGGTTTGAAGGTCACGGTCAACGTGCAACTGCTTCCCGGAGCCAGCGTGATCGGGCAATCATCACTCTCGGAATAGCTGCCGCTGGGCGATAGTTTGCCGACGAAACTGACCGGCTGCGGATCCGGAACCGTTGGATCGTTCAGCAATGTAACCGTCAATGGCGCGCTCGTTTTGCCCACAGCCTGGATCCCGAAATCCAATCCCGCGCCCGGCGACATCCGCAGCGGGCTCGGTGTGTTTGCTTTCAACTCGACGGGAAAACGTCCGCTGTCGATTTCGCAGTCGGCCGGCGGAGCGTTGCTCGGCCAGCATTGCACCGTGTTCAGTTCCAGAAAATAATCCAGACCACTGTTGACGTTGGTGTTCGGCTGCGGCACATAAGCGATCTGCACGCTGCAACTGGATTGCGCCGCGAGTAAAGTCCCGGTGCAGCTATCCGAGGAGATTTGGAAGTTCGCCAACATCGTCCCGGTATCGCTGTCGCATCGGTAAGTGATCGTGGCCGGCGACGCGTTGGGGTCAGGCAGAATCTGATAGACGTCGTTGCTTACCACCTGTAAACCGGCGACCGGACTGTTCGAAAGTCTCGGCGATGGCAGCGTGTTATGGCTGTTCGATTTTTCGTTCACGCAGGGCATCGCGCCCAGAATCTGAACCGCACTTGTACTTTTGTTGGTGAACGACAACGTCTGCGGAATGCTCGCCTCACCCTCGACCCCAGCCGACGGTTGTTGTTCGGCTCCGAAGTCGAGTTCCGCAGTCGATGGTCGAATCGCGCTCAGCCCGATACCCGTGATCGGCACAGCGATGGTCTTGTCGCTATCTTCGGTCGGAACGTTCGCGATAGTCACCGTCGCGCTTTGAGGGAACGGACAATATTCCGGCGGAGCGCCGGCAATCGATGGCGGCGCTGGGAACGGTAACCATGGACAAGCTTCCTGCGGAGAAAAGGTCACGGTGACCGAACATGACTGAGACGGTGTCAGCGAGAAAGCGGCTCCGGGCGAAGCAGCGCAGGTATCTTGCTCCGAGAAACTCGGAGTGGGATTGAAATCACCGCTATCGCCGCCCGCATAAAACAGGTTGTTGCCCAGATTCAAAAAGCTCAACGTCAGGCCGTTTAAGGGTGCCGCGGAACTATTACTCAACGTAATCGTTTGTGTCGTCGGAGCCGCGCCCAGCGTTTGCGCCGGGAAAGTCACCACCGAAGGACTCAGCGTGATCGGCTGTTGGCAAGCGGTCGTCGTTCCAAGCCCCAGACAAATGTTTCCAAAGTCTCCGGCCAGCACCGTGCTCCCCAGGCTGCCAGGGCAAGCTTTCGTGGCCACAAGGTAAGACGGGCCGGCGCCGTGCAGAATGTATCCGCCTTGGACCGAGTCGAAGCTGGCAGGATTAACCCCGGTAGCCCCGTTCAGAGGTCCGCCAATCTGCCCCGCGATGGATCCATCTGTAGCGATGATTTGGAGCACCACGGAACTCCCACTAATTTGGCCGTTGACCGATGCCTGCGCGAAACAGGGATACACACTTAGTTGCGTGACTGGATCGATAAAGGTCAATGTGCCCGTGACCGTCGCGTTGCTGGCTCCAATGTTCTGGCCTTGCGTCAGCGAGCCGGAAACCACGAAATCCTGATTGGTCAGATTCGAAAGGCCGCCCGTGCTGTGAAAGCTGCCTTGCACCGGTCCGGTAATCGGCGGGACCGAAACCGCGCTCCATTGCAGATTAGATTGCGCTGTGCCGCAAGGCGTCACCCCGTCGGATGCCGTACCGGCCGTCGAACTGTAGGTCCCCATCATGGTCGAGCTGTCCGCACTCACAGTGCCGCTGAAGGTGAAAGTCTGCGATCCGGCCACCGCGGTGAAGCTCATGCTTTGACTGCTGTTGGTTCCCGTCACCGGAGCAGAGCCGCTGTTGCACGGGTTGGAAAGCGGCGGTTGAATGTTTGGCGCGGAAACAGCATAGACAGCGGCTCCGCTGATCGTGCCGCCGTTCTGCAGCAGAAATCCTCCCTGCAGTCCGCCGCTGAACGAGTTGTCAGGCGGCGGCGAAACCGTGAATTGCCAATTGCCGGCGATCGATGCGCCATTCGGCGATCCTCCGGACGAACTGCTTCCCCCACATGCGGTGAGGGCAAGCGTCAGCAACACTGCCAGCAGGGCTGTTAGCGCTCCGGTTTTAGTGGATCTCGGCATGATGCTCCACATTCCGCAAAAGGCTAGAATTCGCTTCGAATTTGTCTGCGGCAACTCCGTCTCGTTTTGAACTCTGCGACTCGCCAGCGGCGATTCCAGTGCCGCTGATGGGCGCGCTAAAAATGATTTGGTTTGCCGGATCACTCACTGACAACGTTGCCGTCAACGGCAATGGACATTGATCCGGCGGAGTGCCCACCGAACAAGTCTCGAGCGGAACAAAGCTGATCGTTACCTCGCATTCCTGCGCGACAATCAGGTTGAACGGCTGACCCAGTGACGGCACTCCGTTCACCCCGCAATCGTCCGTCTCGGTGAAATTCGGGACGCCGTCGCTGTTGCTGAGGTTCAAGCTCACACTTTGCAGCTGACCTGAGGCGTTGGTCAGAGTGATGATCTGCATGGTCGGTGGCGAGTTCACAACCTGCGGCGCGAAAATCAGAGCAGACGGCGTAAACGTAACCGGCTGGCTACAGCCCGAGGCTCCGTTCAAGGCCATACAGATGTTACCGAAGTCTCCCGCAGTGGTTGTGCTCTGCAAGGTCCCCGGGCAGGCGCTTGTCGCGGTCAAATAGGACGGCCCAATACCGTGCAGAATATAGCCGCCGTTCACGTTGTCGAACGTCACCAGGTTCACGCCCGTCGCACCCAGGGAGCCGATCGGCTCGCCGATTAGCCCGGACTGTGATCCGTCAGAAGCGATGACTTGCAACGTGACCACGTTGCCGCTGATTTGTCCGGTCAGGGTCGCGTTCGACAGGCACGGGTAATCGCTCAATCCGGTGACAGAGTTTATAAAGCTAAGGCTGCCGTTCAATGCGGCGCTCGCCGCTCCCGTGTTAGCCGCTTGCGTCAGTCCCCCGGTAAGCACGAACTCCTGTTGGCTAAGACCGGCGTTCCCGCCCGCGCTGTGATAGCTCCCTTGCAGGTTGCCGCTTAGCGGCGGCACCAGAATCGCGCTCCATTGCAGGCCGGTTTGCGCCGTACCGCAAGGCGCGCCGTTTCCGGCGGTGCCGGCGGTTGAAGTGTAAGTCCCCGACATGGTCTTGCTGTTCAGGCTCAACGTGCCCGCGAGCGTGAACGTCTGCGTCCCGGCAACCGCAGTCAAAGTTACCGCTTGGCCGCTGACGGTTCCGGTGACTGCCGAGACTCCGCTGCTGCACGGAACCAGTAGCTGCGAGAGCGCTACCGCATAGGTCGTGTTCCCGATCACTGAACCGCCGCTCTGCACCAGAAATCCACCCTGCGGTCCGCCAAAAAACGAACCGTCCGACGGCGGAGCCATGGTGAACTGCCAGTTCCCGGTCAGCGTCAGCGGAACAATCGGTACCTGTGGATTGCCCACACCGCCTCCGCACCCCGTCAGCGTAGAGGTCGCGGCTAGCAACAGCACCATCGCACACATGGCTCCGGCCAATCGCGCGTGGCGGGATGTTGCTCGACCCTTCGAAGTTTTCTTCATCGACTCGATACCTAGAACCCTAACTTCAAACCAAACTGGATCGTGCGCGGCCGGTGCGCATCGAGCGGGTGCAGAAACGACGCACCCGTCACGCAATCGGCTCCGTTGCCCCTGAATCCCGCGGAATAAACGGGTCCGCCATAGCAGCTGATGATGTTGTTGCCCGTGCTGCCCGGGTTATCCGGATCGTAAATTCGGAACTGCGTGTGATTGAAAACGTTGAACGCTTCGGCGCGAAACTCCAGTTCCCCGGTCTCGCGAATCTTGAAGTGTTTCAGCAGCGCCATATCAAAGTTGACGCGACCCGGATTGTTCAGGAAATTCCGGCCGGCATCGCCGAAAGTAAGTCCGCGCGGGGCTACAAACTGCGAAGGATTGCCCAGAAGTGGGCCAAAGCTTTGAGGATTGTCGAATGCCTTCGGTTGTCCGCGCAAAACGTCCGGGTAGGAAGCCGCGATGCCAAAGTTACTATCCACTCCAGCATTGTCGGTTAGCGAAATACCGGTATTACCAGCGCTGTTAATAACCGTAAATGGCGTACCCGATTGGTAGAGAGTTACTCCTTCCAGTTGCCAGCCTTCGGTGAGAACGCGAACTACGCGAGATGGGGCTTCAGCGGTATCTTGTCCATCGCCGGTAGGGTCGCCGGAATGGCCATTGGCCCACATTTGGGCGCGCTTGCCTAACTCAGTCAAGTTATAGATGTAACTTACGTTGAGAAGATGTCGCTCATCGAAATTAGAACTTGCCCTATTCCCAGCCAGATTGTACGAGTCAACCAGCACAGGGTCGCTGCGATCTGAAGAGTTATCGATCGAGTGGCTGTAGGAGTAGGAGACACCAAGAGTCAGCGGCCCACTGGTTCGCCGCATAGTTGCCTGTAAAGCGTGATAGGTGGAAACGGCCACATTCTCCAAAGAAA
>Ga0209006_10005575_pt1 | contig 11431 bp, 7 predicted proteins | sample JacPin_JW_Ref_O2_FD_188567 | JGI IMG/M metagenome (GOLD analysis project Ga0209006, IMG submission 188567) | Forest soil microbial communities from Algoma, Ontario, Canada - Jack Pine, Ontario site 1_JW_Ref_O2 (SPAdes) (version 2) | ecosystem: Environmental > Terrestrial > Soil > Boreal... | reverse complement strand
CGCACGCGCGTCCGCGCCCCGGTCGTTATACGCAAGAAAGTCGGCGCGCACCGCATCGGCCTGCGCAGGGGTTAATACTCGGGACTCGAACTTGCTGTCATCCACGTCGTTTGATCCCGACATTCTGAGATATTGAAAACTTCCTTGCCTCACGTAGCCTTCCAGGGCTGATTGCAAGAGTTTCAAGTCTCCGAACGCGCGCCCGGCAGCAGTGATTGGATCGACATTCTCGGCCAGTAGTTGCGCGTAAACGGTGAGCCGTTGAGTCTTGTCGCGGAAGTCCTTTTGCTCAAGGTAGTGGGTCAACGCCCAGGATTCGGCATAAAAAATAGAGCCCTTGTTTTCTTCGTGGTAGTAAGGGGACGAGTGGTCGATGGCGAACATCGTCGCCAGTGGCATCAACCGGTTCTCACGCAGCACTTCCAGATTTCCCGGGCTAGGTTGTCCCAGTAAGACGTCCTTTTCGCGGATATCAGTATTTTCGTAATATTCCGCCAACCCTTCGTTCAGCCAGAGCGGGATAAACTCAGCCCTGCTTAGGAGGAGGTGAGTGTATTCGTGATACACAACCGCATAGGGATGCTCACCCTCGGCATTCAGGCGCATCAGAACGTAGTTTTTATCCGGCACCCGCAAGAACAACCCGCCGATCTTGAGTTGTCCCTTGGCAAGATACGCCGAGGGCTCAAGCGCGCGGAGATCGTTTTCGTTCTTGATGGCCAGAACCGTGATCGAACCGAGAGCGTCGATCTGTATCTTCGGGAAAAGCGTATGAAAGACGGAACGCATGCGCTCGAATTGATCCGCAACGCGACGCGCCTGCTTCTCATTGGCATTCGTAATCACGGTGAAGTGCGGGCTGTGCACTTCCATCCAGCTTTCCGGCTTTGCCGTTGCCGTTAGAGGCAAGACTAGAGCCAGCAACCAGAGAAGTCTTTTGCGCATGTTTGCTGACCCCAGAGTACTCCGGATAACGGCTGCAGTGTACATCTGGAGGGTCAGTCCTACAACTCCGCCAGCGCGCGGTGCACCAGAGAGATGGAGATCGATCCTTCGCCCACAGCGGCGGCCACGCGCTTTACGTTTCCGGCTCGAACATCGCCGATGGCAAACACGCCGGGCAGGCTGGTTTCGAGCATTTGAGGGGCCCGGGTGAGAGGCCAGGTGAACGTGTGCGCCAGAGGATCGAGGTCGCGGCCGGTCAGGATGAATCCTTTGTTATCGAGTATGACGCATTCCTTCAGCCAGTCGGTGCGCGGAGAAGCTCCAGCCATAATAAAGACGTGACGGATATCGTGAGTGGACGTCAGACCGCTGTTCTTGTCCCGCCAAGTCACGCGTTCGAGCTGCGCGTCGCCGTCCAGTCCCGCGATCTCAGTGGAATAAAGCACCTCGATCGCGGGGTTCTCTTCAATCCGCCGGATCAGGTAGCGAGACATCGTGTCGGACAATCGACTCGACCGCACCAGCATATGAACCTTGCCAGCGGTTTGCGACAAATAGACGGCGGCTTGGCCGGCTGAATTTCCACCACCCACAATAATTACATCTTCTTTCCCGCACAGCTGCGCTTCAATGTGTGTGGCGCCGTAGTAAACGCCCTGACCTTCAAATTTCTTCAGCTTGTCGATTTTCGGCTTGTTGTACTGCGCGCCGCTGGCTATTACAACTGAGCGTGCACGAATCGTTTGGCCGCGATCGACACTCAACTCGTAAGGGTGGCGCTCGCAGTTTAAGCGAGTAACCGTATTGGCGATCAGCACCTTGGCGCCGAACTTTTGCGCCTGGGCAGCGGCGCGACCTGAAAGCTCGTTTCCGGAGATTCCCATGGGAAAACCCAGATAGTTCTCGATTCTCGAACTCGATCCCGCCTGCCCACCGGGAGATTCGGCCTCGATCACCAAAACGTCAAGACCTTCCGACGCAGCATAAACAGCCGCCGCCAAGCCGGACGGTCCCGCGCCTACGACCACGAGATCCCGAACCTCCGACGCCGTGATGTGAGCGTTGAGCCCCAGGCACCTTGCCAATTCCTGAATGGATGGACTGCGCAGAACGGTTTTGTTATTGCAGATCACTACGGGAACTTCGTTGACTGTGACATGGAAATGATCGAGCAACTCCTGATAGCTGGTGTCCGTGTCCAGATCGACGTAAGTGTGAGGATGTCCGTTGCGTGTAAGGAATTCGCGCAGACGCAGAGTCTGGGCTGAATGCTGCGACCCCAGGAGAATTACGTTGCCCACTCCGCTATTGATCAGCTCCACGCGCCGCAGGATGAAGGCCCGCATGAAAATTTCACCAAGCTCTGCATCGCGTGCAACCAGGGCCCTAAACGAGGGGTTATCCACTTCAAGAAATTCGCCGGCCTCAGTCACGCGACCTCGCGCCACGCTGCGGCGGCCGGAAATCATGGTCATCTCTCCGGTGAAAGCGCCGGCCTCATGTTTAACGATCAGACGTTCACCGTGCAGGTCCGGCTGCACAATCTCCATGCTTCCCGACAGCAGCACGAAAAACGGGACGTCGCTGTCGCCCGGCTCAAACAAAACGTCGCCTACCTTCACTTGTCGCACTTTGCTCACAGCACGAATGCGATCGATCTGCCCGGCTGTGAGGGTGGGGAAAGCTTCCCCGCGAATGTCAGCGGCGAAAGGTTTTAGTTGCGTGGACATAGGCTCCCTCGGTACGCCAGCGGGAGGTGGAAATATCTGGATGAGCCCGGCAGCAATTTGGTTCAGAGAGAACAGTCAGGCTTTAACCCAGGAAGCACCTTCGGACTAGCGTCATTTTTTCTGTACATCTTCCACCGCCAGGATCTTCGTAGTGGCGCGAAATTTCTTGTAATCGCGGAAACTTTGCTCGATATCCACATTAAAGTTTTTGAGCAGGGCGAGACGGGCATCGACTCTCACCTTGAGCTGGAGGGGCAACCAGACTTCATCATTGACGCGCGTCTGTTCCAGCATGAAGCGGGAACCCTTGTGGAAGCGAGCCAGGAACAGTCCCCAGGAAATTGTATCCAGGCATTCCACATCCATTTTCGCGAGTTGAAGATCGCTCTTGTCGATCCAGACGCGTCCACGGAACTTGGATAGAAACTTCCACTCCTTCTTGTGGGGAACGAAATCGGGACGCGGATCGCCGTCGATCACCCAGGCTTCACGGCCGCCGACAAGTTCGGTGCCTACCAGGGTGAAGTTGTAGGCATCTGCTACATCGCCCACAAACTGACGACCCTCTTCGCGATCTTTTTCGTCTTTTTTCTCCCGTTTTTCGCGCTCATTCGTGGATTCGTTTTTGCGCTTGTCGATGATCTTCTGGATCTTTTCTTCTTCCTTGGCGGCCTCTTTTTCGGATAATGGCTTGTCTTCCTTTTCGGTCAGGCGCTGCACCTGCTCGCCGTAAATTTCCAATATCTCGTAAGTCTTGGCCTCACTGGACTTCACCTGCCCATTGCCGTCGAGCCGGCTCTCAATTTCACGCTCGATGTAGGTGTAGTCGCGCAGACGCTTGTCGTTTTCCATGTCCTTGTCTGCGACGACGCGGAAGAGTTGCTGCATCTGTTGCTGCGAAAGCGCGCCGTGAGCATCGGGCGCTAGGTCGAGCAGGGCCGCGGGCGTGGAAGCTCTTTTATTGTTGTTATCACCACTAGCCTCTGCAGACGAGGAGGGATCCTGCTGCGCAACAGCGAACAGCGAAGTGAGAAGCACGAGCAAAAAGAGGAGAAAACGACGGCCCACTCAGACATTTTATCCCACGTAGCTTGGGGCGTGACCGCGGCGATTCTGGAGACAAGAATAGTACAAATTGATTACTCAGTTGTGACGCGGTCAAAGCGCGGCGATCCTAACCTTGCCTTGCGTCGCAGGCGAACTCGCAATTCGGGGTCTGCGCGGAGCTCGATTTCAATTGTAGGAGATTGACCATGACTCACACGACCACGTCGTACTTGTCTGCTCGCGGTTTAACGCTAACATTCTTGATCACGGCGATGCTGATCACTGTGTCCGGCACCGCGGCGGCACAATATCAACTTACCAATCTGGTTTCAAATCAAGTCGGGATGGCAAAGCATACCGATCCGCTCTTGGTGAACGCATGGGGACTGGTGTATGGGCCGGGCGGACCCTTCTGGATCAGCGACAACGGTTCCGGATGGTCCACACTTTATGACGGTAACGGGATCAAGCAAACTTTGCAGGTGCAAGTCCCCACAGCGGGTGGTGACGGCCCCGGGACGCCCACCGGGATTGTCTTCAACGGATCGCAGGAATTCCAGGTCCAAGGATTTGCCTCGATTTTTCTATTCGCAACGCTCGACGGAACGATCAGCGGCTGGGCGCCGCAGTCCAATCCCAACGCATCCATCGTCGCGGTGACCACGCCGGGTGCGGTCTATACGGGACTGGCGATCACCAGCAACGCGTCGGGTAATTTTCTCTTCGCAGCCGATAATGCAAACAACAAGGTGGACGTGTTTGACGGTACCTTCAAGCCCGTGACTTCATTCACTGACACTACGGTTCCGGCGGGATTCGCACCTTTCGGAATCCAGGACTTCGGAGGTCTTCTCTACGTTTCGTTTGCCAGCACGTCGGGCGGCACTGGCGGATATATCGATATTTACAGCGAAAGTGGTGTATTTCTGAAACGCGTGACGCAAGGTTCACCGCTGAACCAGCCTTGGGGTTTTGCCGTGGCGCCCAGGAACTTCGGAACGCTTAGCAACACACTGCTGATTTCGAATAACACTAATTCGGGCACCATTAACGCATTCAACAGCGTGACCGGTCAACTTGTAGGCACGCTGAAGGACACAAACAACAAACCGATCCATATTGATCAGCTCTGGGGGATTCTATTTGGTGGAGGGACATCCAAAAACGGCGCCACGAACCATCTTTATTTCACAGCGGGGCCGAGTAACAATCTGGCGGGTACGTTCGGCATGATTGTACCCGAGTAACTGGTTGGGCTCGCGTTGCGGGGACGATTCGCTGTTGCGAGTCGTCCCCTTTTGCTTTCAGTCTTTGGGCTTCAGCGCCTTGCCCAGGCATTCCCCCTGAAACAGGCGTTCGTCGATGCGATGCAGGCGCTTGGCCATCCCCGGAGTGATAAGCGGATAGTGCTTAATCTCGAAGAGGTGATAAACGATAAACCACACCGGCTTGTCCGTAGTCATCCAACCTTGACGATCAAAGCGTTTCAGATTCACAGGGACAGAAAAGCGGCGCAGAGTGCGCTCCCGCCGCAGATTGAAGTAAGTATTGAAGTAAGTGAGGGCGAGTTCTCGCAGAGTGCGATGGATCGGCTCGCGCCACCTGCATCCGCTGTAATTCGACTTGGCTATTGCTCCCCAACATCCGTTTTCGCGGAAGATGGCGATTACGTGATCGGTGTCATGATCGGCTTCGAAGTCGAGAAGCAACGGAGGATACCCATTGGCGCGCAAGGCGGCCGCCGCGAAAATCGCGCCTTCCAGGCAGTGTGCTGTACCTTCTGCCAACACGCGGCGTGGCGACCATGCCGTATCAGCAAGATGATAAGGGGCATCGTCGAGGAACTTCTGGATGCCATAAGGATTCTTCATTCTGCGCAGTTTGCGGAGTTCCGAAGCGGTGAAGCCTGTGGATTGGTTCATTGTCGCACCGAGTTTACATGAGGTTGGGTAGCTGAAGATGCGGGAACTCGGCGCTGGCCGGTTACGCGAAAACCTGTGCCAGTTCGCGCGGAGCGTCAACCAGAATGTCGGGCGAAGTCGATTGCAGCGTATGTGGGGCAAAACCGTAACTCACGCCCACGCTCCAGAGCCCAGCGTTGCGTGCGGTTTCCACGTCGACATGAGAATCGCCAACGATCGCAGTCTCTTTCGGAAGCACGCCATACTCTTCGAGCAACTTGCGAGCGCCTTCGGGATCGGGTTTCTTGCTGGAGAAGCTGTTCCCACCATAGATTTGCGTGAAAAACGGGCCTAATCCCAGCGCTTCCACAATGGCACGAGATGGAACGACCGGCTTGTTGGTGAGGACCGCCATGCTACGCCGAACACTCTCCTCTTGTGTCCTGCCATTCGAATCACTCTGAACTGGGTTCTGAATGGCTCTCAGTGCTTCGTGCACGCCTTCATAGACCGTAGTGTGATCGAGTTTGTGCTCGCGGTAGTAGGAGAGGAAAAATTGCAGCCCTTGTTTAGCCATCTCCTGATTACCGGCATCAGAGCCGAGTGCACGTTGAATCAGAATGGGGGCGCCGTCGCCAACGTAGCTGGCAATCACCTCGTCGGGTAGCTCCGGCCGGCGGATATGACGGAGGGCGGCATTCACCGAGTGAACTAAATCGAGGCGTGAATCAATCAGGGTGCCGTCGAGATCGAAGATTACCAGCTTGATCGAACGGGGATCGAACGCACGGAAGATTTGGATCATCAGCACTTCTAGGATAAACGATCGGACCGGTTGGAACTTTCGCGAATTTGCAGAGCGAAAAGCTTGTTGTCGACGGCGTCATGCGATCAGTTACTTGCGCTCGTTCCAACCACGATTGACTCGGCAGCGCATTGTCTCCCTCCGTATAATTCCGGCATGGCGAAGAGCTGGAAGACGCGTCTCATTCATTCCGATGTGAAGGTGCCAGAAGGGTACCGGTCGCTGGCGAGCCCCGTGTATCGGGGTTCGACGACGTTGTTTGCGGATGCGGCGTCGGTTGAGGATGGTTGGGATCAGTATGAAATGGGCTATACATATGGGCTCTACGGCACGCCCACCACGCTCGAACTGGCGGGAAAAATTTGCGAGTTGGAAAAGGGATACCGCACGATCATCACGCCCGGAGGGCAGGGCGCGATTTCGCTGATCAACCTGGCGCTCTTGAAGAGTGGGGACCACATTCTGATTCCGGAGAATGTTTACACTCCCAACCGGCAACTGGCGCGGAATGTGCTGCGTCGATTTGGCGTGGATGCGGTTTTCTATCATCCTGAGGTTGGCGGCGGGATCAGAGACCTGCTACGCGAGAATACGCGTCTGGTTTGGTGCGAGAATCCGGGATCGATCACGATGGAAGTGCAAGATGTGCCGGCGATCGCAGAGGCTGCCCATGCGCGCGGAGCGCTGCTGGTGCTGGATAACACGTGGGCTGCGGGCGTGTTTTTTGATGCATTCGCGCACGGGGTGGATATCACGATGCAAGCGCTGACGAAGTATGTGGGCGGGCACAGCGATTTGCTGATGGGATCGGTCACGGTGAAGGATCCCAATCTTTACCAGCAATTGGGGGCAACGCAGCAGCTTCTGGGCGCGGCGGCTTCGCCGGACGATTGCAGTCTGGCTTTACGCGGCATGCGGACGATGGCGGTGCGGCTGAAGCACATTGAGGCTTCGGCTTTGCAGATTGCGCGATGGCTGGCCGCGCGGCCCGAGGTAGACCGCGTGCTGCATCCGGCGCTGGAAGGCTCACCCGGGCATGAGATCTGGAAGCGGGATTTCACGGGTTCGGCTGGCGTTTTCTCGATCGTCTTCAAGCCGGCAGCTAGTAAAGCCGAAGTCCTTCAATTCGTGGATGAGCTGGAACTCTTCAAGATCGGCTACAGCTGGGGTGGCGTGACGAGCCTTGCTGTAGCGTATGACTTCGGAAGATCCAAGGGACGACCGGATTATGGGCACCGCATCGTCCGTCTGAATGTTGGGTTGGAGGATCCGCAGGATTTGATTGAGGATCTGGAAAACAGTTTGAGCAAAGTGTGGGCCTCCGCTCCGAACGGCACAGGTGACTAAAGTTCTGAAAGAACTTGCATGTTTTCCAATCCCTCATTCCCATTTACAATGCAACCTGCCCGGTAGCACTCCGCACCTTATTTGCAAGCGGACAATCTAATAGATTGGTCCTTAGGAAACTGGATGGCGACAACTAAAACCGACCCAAAGCTATCCCTCGCGGGCATCAAGAAGTCTCGTAATTATGAGGGACTTACGCGGGAACAACTCATCCAAATGTACCGCGTGATGTACACCTCCCGGCGAATTGATGACCGGGAAATCATGCTGAAGCGCCAGCAGAAGATTTTTTTCCAGATGTCTGGAGCTGGGCACGAAGGCATTGGTGTCGCCGCCGGAATGGCCCTGAAACCGGCGTACGACTGGTTTTACCCTTACTATCGCGATCGCGCGCTCTGTCTGGCACTGGGCGCGAGGCCCCTCGATATGTTTCTGCAAGCGGTGGGAGCTGCGGACGACCCAAGTTCTGGCGGTCGCCAGATGCCCTCGCATTGGGGCTTCCGGGATCTGAACGTGGTGACCCAATCCTCCCCGACCGGATCGCAAATTTTGCAGGCGGTGGGGTGCGCAGAGGCGGGACGCTATTTTACTGCGCACTCGGAAGCCGCCAAAATTCCCGGCGCGAACGACGGAGATCGCCCGGACTATCGTCACTTCAAGCAGGTCTCTTTCCACGGCGATGAAATCTCGTATGTTTCTTTGGGCGATGGGACAACGAGCGAGGGTGAGTTTTGGGAGGCGATGAACGCCTCGGCGCTCAGCAAGTTGCCGGTGATTTTTTGCGTGCAGGATAACGGCTATGCGATCTCTGTGCCCGTGGAAGTGCAGACGGCGGGAGGCAGCATTTCGCGCCTGGTTTCGGGCTTCCCCAATTTTCATTTCGAGGAAATTGACGGAACCGATCCAGTGGCCAGTTACGGCGCATTTCAACGCGCAGCTCAATATTGCCGCGACGGGCATGGACCGGCCTTCGTGCATGCGCACGTCATTCGCCCTTATTCGCATTCGCTTTCCGACGATGAACGGCTGTACCGTCCCGATGCGGAGCGGGAGCGAGATGCGGCGCGGGATCCGGTTTCGCGCACACAAATGTTTTTGCTGCGGGAAGGGATCCTGGACGAAAAGGGCATCAACGAACTGGAAAAGAAAGTTGAAGAAGAGCTTCAACTGGCGGTGGATCAAGCGCTCGAGGCATTGCCCCCCGCTCCGGAGAGTGTGAAGCAGTTTGTCTATTCACCTGAGGTCGATCCGGAATCGGCGGCATTTGACACGGAACCAGCGGTCGGAGCGGATTCGGCGGATGGGAAAAAACCTGCAGCCAAGACGATGGCCGATCTGATCACTGGGACCTTGCGCGATGAGATGAAGCGCGATGAACGGATCGTGATTTTCGGCGAAGACGTGGCCGATTGCAGCCGCGAAGAGTACCTGAAACGCAAACTTGTGAAAGGGAAAGGTGGCGTTTTCAAGCTCACCTTTGGCCTGCAGTGCGAGTTCGGCAACGATCGCGTCTTTAACTCGCCCTTGGCTGAGGCCGCCATCGTCGGTCGCGCGACTGGCATGGCCACACGTGGATTGAAGCCGGTAGTCGAGATTCAATTCTTCGATTACATCTGGCCGGCGATGATGCAGATTCGCGACGAATTGGCCGTGATCCGGTGGCGTTCGAATAATGCCTTCTCTTGCCCGGTGGTGATTCGTGTGGCCATCGGTGGTTATCTCACGGGCGGCGCTATCTATCACTCGCAGTGCGGAGAGAGCGCATTTACGCATATTCCGGGGCTGCGAGTTGTTTTCCCCTCGAACGCGCTCGATGCGGCGGGATTGCTGCGCACGGCGATTCGTTGTGACGACCCTGTGCTCTTTCTCGAACACAAGCGGCTGTACCGCGAAACATTCGGCCGCGCGGCGTATCCCGGACCGGATTACATGATTCCGTTCGGCAAGGCGAAAATCGTGAATCCAGGAACGGATCTGACCGTGATTACTTACGGTGCGGTAGTGCCGCGGGCGTTGCAGGCGGCGCAGAAAATTGAACGCGAGCACGGTGTGAAGGTCGAATTAATCGACTTGCGCAGCTTGAATCCGTTTGATTGGGACACGATTGCCGCTTCGGTTGCAAAAACCAACCGCGTGCTGGTGGCTTACGAAGACACATTGAGTTGGGGCTACGGCGCAGAAATCGCCGCGCGCATTGCCGATCAACTCTTCGATCATCTCGATGCGCCCGTTCGCCGTGTCGCGGCGGCCGATACCTTCGTGGCGTACCAGCCAATTCTCGAAGATGCAATCCTGCCGCAGGCCAATGACCTGTTCCGGGCCATGAAAGAATTGGCGGAGTACTAACCCTAGGGTGACCGTCTACGCTCTCGCCGGGGCAGCTTTCTTGGGGAACATTTCGCCGATTCGGCGAATCTGCGCTCCTACCGCTCGAAGCTTTTCTTCAATGTGCTCGTAACCCCGGTCAATGTGATAAACGCGGTCGATGATCGTCTCGCCGTCGGCAACGAGAGCGGCCAGAACCAGGGACGCCGAGGCACGTAGATCGCTTGCCAGCACGGCGGCGGCACTGAGCGGAGTTTTTCCGCGAACCACGGCGCGGCGGCCTTCGATCTTGATGTTCGCACCCATGCGGACTAGTTCCTGCGCGTGCATGAAGCGATTCTCGAAGATATTTTCGGTGATCACGGAAGCGCCTTCGGCTTGTGTGGCCAGCGCCATGAATTGCGCCTGGCAGTCGGTGGGAAATCCGGGAAATTCCTCGGTCGTCATGTCGGAAGCGGTGAATGGATTATCGCCCATGACGCGGACGCAATCCGCCGTGGACCTGGTTTTCACGCCGACCTCATGCAGTTTGCTGATCACCGCGTCAAGGTGAGCGGGATCGCATCCGGTAATATTCAGATCTCCTCCGGTCATGGCTCCGGCGATCAGGAATGTAGCTGCTTCGATTCGATCCGGGATGATGCGGTGCTTCGCCCCCTTGAGTTTGTTCACGCCTTTCACGTAGATCGTATGCGTGCCCGCACCTTCGATTTTCGCTCCCATCTTATTCAGCAGGGCGGCCAGGTCGGCAACTTCAGGCTCACGCGCACAGTTCTTCAGAATGGACTCTCCTTCGGCGAGCGCGGCGGCCATGACCAGATCTTCGGTTCCCGTGACGGTGATCTTATCGAAAACAATTTCTGTACCCTTGAGGCGATCGGCACTGGCTTCGATGTAACCGTGGTCTTGCGTAATCTTTGCGCCGAGCTGTTCGAGCCCCTTGATGTGCATGTCGATGGGGCGGCTTCCAATAGCGCAGCCGCCGGGCAGTGAGACACGGGCGCGGCCGCAGCGGGCGACCAGCGGTCCCAGGACGAGCGTGGAGGCCCGCATGGTCTTCACCAACTCGTACGAAGCTTCGGGGCTGGCGAGATTCTTGCAGTGAATGCTGGTGCGGTGCTGCGCGCGTCCATAACCGAGTTCGACCTCGGCCCCCATGGCAGCGAGCAGGTTGCGCGTGGTTTGAATGTCGCGCACCTGCGGTATGTTTTCGAGAATTACAGGTTCGTCGGTGAGCAGGGCGGCGGCCATGCAGGGAAGTGCGGCATTTTTCGTGCCGCTAACGCGCACCGTTCCGAGCAGCGGCTCGCCGCCGCGGATGACTAGCTTAT
>Ga0209006_10005574_pt1 | contig 11433 bp, 9 predicted proteins | sample JacPin_JW_Ref_O2_FD_188567 | JGI IMG/M metagenome (GOLD analysis project Ga0209006, IMG submission 188567) | Forest soil microbial communities from Algoma, Ontario, Canada - Jack Pine, Ontario site 1_JW_Ref_O2 (SPAdes) (version 2) | ecosystem: Environmental > Terrestrial > Soil > Boreal... | reverse complement strand
CCGATCGTCGCATCGATGACGCCGATGTCATCGTCAACACCGTCTTCCTCAATCACCAGTGCGATCCGCTCCAGTTCCTGTGCTTTATCGCGGACCGCGCCCGTCGGGCGTTGTTCCTATGGGTGCTGCTCGACGAGCGCGGCGACGAGATGACCTTGACCTTCGGCAACGTCGGTGGTCTCCACGATATCGGCGGCCACCGCCCCTTCCCGCTCTCGTTCCAGAACGACATCAAGATATCCCGAGCCTTGCTGATTGAGACCCTGCGCCGGCTGGGCTTTGGTAAGATCGAAGAGATCGCGCAGCCGACCGAAGACCCCGCGCTCGCCCCGCCGGCCTCGCTGTTGCCGTTTACGATGATCTTCGCCCGGCCGCACCGACGCCCGGCAGAGCGCCTACCGCACGCCGTGGTTCATCCGGCTGAAGCGGCGGGTCGGCATGCGGCTGGGTCTGCGTCGACCGCGCCGCGCGGCAGCAATCGCGCCGCCGCATACCGCCAACCCTACATAGTGCATTTCCCGGCCCGTCATAAATGCACTAGTCTGCGGCTGACGCTTTTGTGAAAGGGCCCGACCGCACCCCCGCGCTTGGACCCGCCTATCTCAGGGGAGGAGATTTATGGCTGAAATTAAGGGCGCCGACTTGCTGGCGAAGAGCCTCAAGGAACAGGGCGTAGAGTACATGTTCGGCGTCGTCGGGTTTCCCGTCGGGCCGATCGCCGAGGCGGCGCAGAAGGTTGGCCTGCCTTACATCGGCATGCGCAACGAGCAGGCGGCATCCTATGCCGCGGGCGCCGTCGGCTTTCTGACCGGTCGTCCCGGCTCGTGCATCACGGTGACCGGACCAGGTGTCATCCACGGTCTCGCCGGCCTTGCCAACGCCCAGCAGAATTGCTGGCCGATGATCCTGATCGGCGGCGCGTCCGAGACCTACCGCAACGGCATGGGCGCGTTCCAGGAAGAGCGCCAGGTACTGTGCGCGACCCCGGTCAGCAAGTGGGCGCATGCCATCGAACACGTCAACCGCATTCCGTTCTATGTCGAGATGGCAGTCCGGCAGTCGATCTACGGCCGCCCCGGCGCGACCTATCTCGACTTCCCTGACGATCTGATCACCGGCTCATGCGACACCGGCGACGTGGCCGAAGTCGCGAGATGTCCGGACCCGCCGCGCACGATGGCGATGCCGGGGGACATTGAGCATGCCCTCGACGTGCTGCAGTCGGCGCAGCGCCCGCTGGTCCTGATCGGCCAGGGCATGGCGTCCTCGCACGCCGAAGACGAGGTGCGCGCCTTTATCGAGCGCACCCAGATCCCGTTCGTGCGCACGCCCAAGGCCAAGGGCGTGCTGGCGGACGACCATCCGCTGTCGGCCGGCGCCGCGCGCAGCCTCGCGCTGTCGCAGGCGGACGTTGTTTTCCTGATGGGCGCGCGGTTCAACTGGATCCTGCATTTCGGCCTGCCGCCGCGCTACAACAAGGACGTGCGGGTGGTCCAGCTCGACATCGAGCCGGAGTCGATGCACCAGAACAAGCCGGCCGAGGTGGCGCTGGTCGGCGACGGCAAGGCGATTGTCAGCCAGCTCAACGCCGCGCTGAAGGGCCGTCAGTGGTTCCACCCCGAGGGCTCGCCGTGGCGCCAGGCGCTGTCCAAGAAATCGGCCGAGAACGCGGCGATGATCGCGCCGCAGATCTCCGATGACTCGTCGCCGGGCGGCTATTACCGGCTGTTTAAGGACATCCGGGAGTGGATGCCGAAGGACGCGATCCTCTGCAGCGAGGGCGCGACGACGATGGATATCGGCGGGACCCAACTGCCGAGCAGCAGCCCCCGTGCCTACATGAATGCCGGCAGCTACGGCACGATGGGCGTCGGGCTCGGCATCGTCATCGCCGCCTGCGTCGTGCACCCCGACCGCCCGGTCGTCCACGTCTCTGGCGACTCGGCGATCGGCTTCTCGGGCATGGAGATGGAGACGCTGTGCCGCTATGGCATGCCGGCCAAGATCGTCATCCTCAACAATGGCGGCATCGGTCCGGGCATGCCGGAGATCCCGTCCAACCCGATGCTCAACATGCGGCCGAACACGCTGATCTACGGCGCCCGCTACGACCAGATGATGAAGGCGTTCGGCGGCTACGGCGCCTATGTCGAGGACACCAAGGATGTTCGCGGCGCGCTCGACGAGCTGATGAACTTCCCCGGCCCAGGCGTGGTCAACATCAAGCTCAGCCAGGGCTCGCAGCGCAAGCAGCAAGAGTTCCGCTGGCATAGCTGACACCAGCGCCTCCTCCGGGAGGGATCGGACGACGCTACGGGGCCGCTCCACAAGAGCGGCCCCAATTTTTCATCTAGATCGTGAGCTCATAATGCGCCTGCTTCGCGATAGACAACGGACTGTCCTCGGCTCCCTGCTTGATGACGCCTTCGCGCCGTGAGCCGACGGCGAAACCAACAGGAGATCATTCCGGAGCCGCGTGACTGACTTTCTCGGCCACCGAGCGTTTCATCAGCAGTACCACGAACGCGACCGCGAACGTCAGCACGGCGACCATCCAAAAGCAGTCGAAATAGGCGAGCGAAGAGGCTTGCTGATCGCGCAGGGCCTCGAGTTGCTGCCAGGCAAATTGCTGCGCGGCAACCGGATCTGCGGTCTGCTGAAGAAAGATCGTGTGAGCCTTCGCAATGAAGGAATTGGCAGCGGCGTTGAAGGGATCGAGATATTCGCCAAGACGCAACGTATGGAATTGATCACGTCGCTCCTGGAAGGTCTGGCCCAACGACACGCCGACGCTGCCTCCCTCGTTGCGCAGGAGGCTCAATAAGCCGACAGCAGCACCACGCAACGCCATCGGCGTATAGAGATAGGCGGCGACATTCGCGGGCGCAAAGCACATCGCCAGTCCCGCGACGATGACCACGCGAGGCCAGACCGCCTGGCCTGGGCTGATGTCCAGGTTCATCTGGGACATCCAATAATTGCCGGCGGTCATCATCAACAGGCCGCCGCCGATCAGCCAGCGAGCATCCATTTTCAGGCCGATCAGGCGCCCGACAATCGGCATCGCTATCACCGCAAAGATGCCACTCGGCGACATGACCAGCCCGGTGCTCAGCGCATCGTAACCAAACAGGGATTGCAGCAGACCGAGCAACGACTTGGTCGCCACAAAGAGCGCAAGGTAAGCGCAAAAGATGATGATGCAGCAGGACGCGAAGTTGCGGTCGCGTAGCGGTCGGAAATTGACCACCGGGTTGCGGTGGCGCAGCTCCCAAAAGACCAGCCCCACCAAACCTAGCGAAGCCAAAATGGCCAGTGTTTGAACGCGCCAGAATGGGTCACCCAGCCAGTCCCATTCCTGGCCCTTGCTGAGCATGACTTCCCAGCACACCATGACGATGACCAGCAGTGACAAACCGATCGAATCAAAATGGAACGGCTGCTTCCGCAACTCCGCACGCTGGGCGACGAGATAGTCTGGTTCGCGCAGCAGGAAATAACATCCGGCGAGCGCCAGGAGACCGACCGGCACGTTGATCAAAAAAACCCAGCGCCACGAGTAGGAGTCCGTTATCCAGCCGCCCAGGGTTGGGCCGACGATCGGCGCAATCAAGGCGGCGAAGCCAAACAACGTCATCGCGACGCCCTGCTTTTCCCGCGGAAAGGCATCGAGTAATATGCCCTGGCTGCTCGGCTGCAGACCGCCGCCCGCCAGCCCCTGTACGACACGGAACAGGATGAGCTGACCGAGACTTCCGGCCAATCCGCACATGAGCGAGCTCAGGGTGAATATCGCGATCGACGCCAGAAAGTAGTTGCGGCGACCGAGATGCGCGCTCAGCCAGCCGGTGATCGGCAGGATGACGGCATTGGCGGCAAGGTAACTGGTGATAACCCACTCGCCGTCATCGGACGTCGCCGACAGTCCGCCCGCAATATAGCGCAACGCGACCAGCGCGATCGTCGTGTCGAGCACCTCCATGAAGGTCGGCACCACGACGATGGCGGCGACCAGCCAGGGTCTCCCCGTGGCGCGGGGCCTGGCGGGTGAAAGCGCCGCGACCGTCACTTGTTCGCGCCCGGCGGGTTTCCGGTCGAACCGCCGGTTTCCGCGACGGGCGAATGCGATTGCAAAAATTTCCCGGCATCGGGTCCGGAGGGCGGCTGGTCGATGTAGACGTAGGGAACCACCGACGTGCCGATGAACAGCGGTTTTTTGTCGGGGTCGTAGCCTTCGAGGTCGATTCTGACCGGCAGCCGCTGGACGACTTTGATGAAATTGCCCGTCGCGTTTTGCGGCGGCAGCAGGGCGAGCGTCGAACCCGTCCCCATCGTAAAGCCGGAGATCCGGCCTTTGAACACTTGCCGGCCGCCGTACATGTCGACATACAGATCGACGGGCAGGCCGATGCGCAGGTCCCGCAGCTCCGTTTCCTTGAAGTTCGCGTCGACCCAGATTTCTGTCAGCGAGCGGATCGCCATCAGATTCTGGCCAATTTGTACATAATCTCCCGGATTGACGTTCCGGCGCGTCACCACGCTGTCAATCTCCGCGACGATGTCGCAGTAACGCAGATCAAGTTCGGCCTGAGCGAGTTCTTGGTTGGCGACTTCGAGTTTGGCCTTGGCTTGCTTGACCGCCGGAGCATCGGTCGTGATCTGATCAAAGTAGCGATCGATGTCGCCGTGCTTGGCAAACTCGTCGAGCATCTGCTTCGGGCTCTGATCGAATGAATGGACCACGCCGAGCTGGGCCGCACTCTCGATCAGCTCTGCCTGTGCCTGGAGCACGGCAGAGAAGGTCTGATCGAGATCGGGCGGCACCTGGCCTAAATCTTCATCGCGAGCGGGTTGCGGCAGTAAGCCTAAAGAGGCGCGGACTTCGCGGACGGCAGCCAGTGCCTGGGTAACTTGTGCGCTGGCGGTCGAAAATGCCTCCTGGTATCGGTCGTACACCTGACGGCTCTCAGCCGGGGTCCCGAGCAGCTGCTTTGCCCGTTCGAAGTCAGCTTGTGCCAGTGCCAACGTGGCTTTGCTCTTATCGAGAGCAGCGACCCGATCATGCAAAAGCTCTATCAGATTTTCGAGGTTCTCCTCGGCGTTCTGCAGGCTCCAGAATCGGCTTCTGGCTTGTGCTTCGATACTCCGCACGCCGGCGACGGCGGCTTGCAAATCCGCATTCGCCGTATCGACCGCGGCTTGTTTCTGCGAAACGGCAATCTCAAAGGGCTCCTTGTCGATTTGAGCGAGAAGCTCGCCTTTGTGCACGCGGTAGTTGTCATCGACCAGAACCCGGGAAATCTGGCCGGCGATGCGGGGTGCGACGAAAGTCACGTGCCCGTTGACATAGGCGTCGTCGGTAGAAACGGTGGTGAAAGCGAGCCGGATCCAGGGAATGCCCACCACACAGACGGCAACCAGACCGGCCGCGCCCAACACAGCCAGCAGCAACTTTCGCCGCCGCATGAACGGACGATCCGGCGCGCGGGGAGTTTGCATCGCGTTAGTTCGGTGCTCGTCCGAAACGGCTTCCCCAGGCGAGCGCGTCTCCGTCCGATGCGCCTCGTCCTTATTCACATCCCGGTTGCCGTCCATCTCAATGGGCATGGCCCCAATCACTGTTGGAGCCGACACGTTGCACATGGCTTTCGTGCAGGTGTTGGCGCTTCTTGGGGGACGATTTTAACACCAAGTTTGGTGAAGTCTTTCGCGATCGCCCGTTAATTGCGTAATTCAATTCCGTCCGGCGCTCTCGCGGCCGCTCTAGAAGCGACTAGCCCTCGTGAGACTCAGTTCGCCCCGATGTCGGCTGTGTGTCAGGACTTATGAGTACGCGACCTGGAGAGTGACCGGCGACTTCGAGTTACTGCCCGAGGCGCTCGCCGCGATCGATGCTGCGCGGAGGCCATACCACCACGCAGCCGCCGACCTTTAAAGAACATAAATGGTACATATCTTTGCTCTTGTCTCGATACGCTTGCCGCTGCGTCCCCGCCGATGATTGAAGCAATATCCGATCCGCCTGCCGTCTCCTGTTACCCTGCCTGTTATTGCCTGTTTTGCCACATCGGATTCGGGCAATTTCAACAGGTTGATCCTGATCTTTTTTTGTCTCGCGCACGCGCGCGAGGGGACGCCAGTGCGCGCATGAAATTTCCGCTGATGCCGAATGGCATTTGCACTTGATCCGACAAGGTCCCAATCGTCTATCGTGCCCCGATGAGCTACCTCACCTTTCGCGTCGAGATCACCCGCGACGAATGGAAGCCGGCCGAACCGGTCGACATAGAGATCACCGCCTATATCGACCGCGTTCCCGAGACCGACGCCCCGAGCCGGGGGATGCTGACGCGGGCGGCCAAAGGCGTGTGGAACAGCCGGCTGCAGTTTACCGGCGATTTCGACTCGCTGTCCGAGGCGCTCGCCGCGATCGACGCCGCCCATCCGGAAGCGACGCAAATCCGGTGCTTCGAGTACACCGTCGACGACGAATTCCCACGGGGAGCCCCACCGCTGGTGAAGAGCGGCGGTAGATGGACCCCTGGCGAGAAGGCCTGAGGACACCATGCCTGTAGAAATGATCGGCTGGATCGCGCCGCGGGTGTCGTCGGAGGTGATCCCGCCGTCCGGGCCGCCTTTCGATGCCAACGTCATTTCTGAGACGGCGCGCATTCACGAGCGGGCCGGCTTCGACCGGGTGCTGATCGGCTACTTCTCGGATGCCCCCGACGGGTTCCTGGTCGGGGCGCACGCGGCGGCGGTGACCGAGCGGCTGGGTTTCCTGCTCGCCCATCGGCCCGGGTTCGTGGCGCCGCCGGTTGCGGCCCGCAAGCTGGCCACGCTCGACCAGCTCAGCAATGGCCGCCTGGCGGTGCACATCATTTCGGGCGGCAGCGACGCGGATCAGGCCAAGGACGGCGACTGGACCGACCCCCAGACCCGCTATCGTCGCTCGAGCGAATACATCTCGCTGCTGCGCCGGACCTGGACCGAGCCGGCGCCCTTCGACCACGCTGGCGAGTTCTATCGGACGCGAGAAACCTACTCGCAAATCCGCTGTCGGCAGCTTCCGCACATCCCGATCTACGGCGGCGGCGGCTCCGACGCGGCGATCCGGTCTCTCGCCCCGCATGTCGACGTCTTCATGCTGTGGGGCGAACCGCTGAAGGCGACGGCGCTGTTCATGGACCGCGTGCGCAGCGAGGCCGCGCTCGCCGGCCGTAACCCGACCTTCAGCCTGTCGACCCGCCCAATCCTGGCGGCGAGCGAAGGCGCCGCCTGGGACCGCGCTCGGGCCATCCTCGACCAGGTGCTCGCGAGCCGCGGCAACGCTCCCGCGCCGCAGCGCCAGAACATCGGTTCCCAACGGCTGCTGCAAGCCGCGGCCGAAGCCGAAGTACACGACACCTGCTTGTGGACGCCGCTCGCCGCCGCGACGGGTGCCCAAGGCAACTCGACCGCCCTGGTCGGCACGCCCGAGACGGTCGCGAAGGCAATGCTCGAATACTACAAGCTCGGTGCCACCAGCCTCTTGATCCGCGGCTACGATCCGCGGCCGGACGCTGTTCAATATGGCGAGGAACTGATCCCGCGCCTGCGCGAACTGGTGGCGGCGTACGACGCAGAGAGCGCGACTTCCGTCCAGAGTCTTGAGCGGTCATCAGGCGTGCCTGTCTAGGCATTCCCCGACACTCCGCTCGGTTGCATATGGCCAGCATGTCCGATGCTGATAATCCCAGCGGCGCGGTGCGGACCGCGCTCGGCGGGTTGCTCGCGATCGCCGCGGGGATCGGCGTCGGGCGATTTGTCTATACCCCGATCCTGCCGCCGATGGTCGAGGCGCTTGGACTCAGCAAATCGCAAGCGGGGTTGATCGCCTCGGCGAATTTTCTCGGCTATCTGATCGGCGCGCTGCTCGCGGCCCTTCCGAGCCTGCCGGGGTCGCGTCGAGCGTGGGTGATCGGCGCGCTGGGGACGAGCGCGCTGACGACCGCGGCAATGGCCGTTGCCGCGACGACACCGGCGTTCCTTGCACTGCGCTTCGTTGGCGGCGCGGCGAGCGCCTTTGTGCTGATCATTGCGTCGACCCTGGTGCTGGAGCTGCTGGCGACAGCCGGACGCGGCGGCCTTTCGGCGCTGCATTTCGCCGGCGTCGGCACCGGCATCACGGTTTCCGCCGCGCTGGTCGCGGGGTTGCTGGAGCTCGGGCAATCCTGGCGAACGCTGTGGCTGGCGAGCGGCGTGTTGTCGATCGCCGTCCTGGCTGCGGTGGCGGTACTGCTGCCGCGCCACCGTGCCCAGATGCAGGATGCGAGCGCCGCGCAGGCCGATGATGCGCTCGATCTGCGTCTGCGCCGGCTGATCATCGCCTACGGGCTGTTCGGCTTCGGCTACATCATCACCGCAACCTTTCTGGTCGCGATCGTGCGTGGCACCCCGGCGATCCGCTCTCTGGAGCCGGTGATTTGGATCGTCTTTGGCCTCGCGGCGGCGCCGTCCGTGGCTCTATGGACGCGGGTCGCGACACGGCTCGGCATTCAGACCGCGTTCGCGCTCGCCTGCGTGGTTGAGGCGGCGGGCGTGCTGGCGAGCGTCGTCTGGCAGACCGCCGGCGGGATCTTCGCCGCGGCGATCCTGGTCGGGGGGACGTTCATGGGGCTGACCGCGCTCGGCCTCATCCGCGCGCGGGCGCTGGCGCAGGGCAATCCCCGCCGCGCCCTCGCCCTGATGACCGTCGCCTTTGGCGTGGGCCAGATCATCGGGCCCTATTTCGCCGGCATCGTCTCGGACCGGCTGGACAGCTTCACCGTGCCTTCCGTCGTCGCCGCGGCGGCGCTGCTCGTCGCCGCCGTCTTTGCCTGGGATTGAGCCATTCGCGCCTCTGTCTTGTCGCAGTTTGCGTGCTAGGCTGCCTCCACCAAAAGATGCAGGGAGGCAGCAATGGCCATATTCACGCATGTCACGGTCGGCACCAACGACCTCGCCAAGGCGCGCGAATTCTACGACGCGGTGCTGGCGCCGTTGGGGATCAAGCGGCTCAAGGATTTCGGCGACGGCGGCTCGTGCTGGGGCGCAACGACCGAGGAATTCATGGTGCTGAAGCCGGCCGATGGCAAGTCCGCGTCCGTGGCCAACGGCGGCACGATCAGCTTCGAGGCGCCGAGCCGCGCCGCGGTGGCGGCGTTTCACCAGGCCGCGCTAGCCCGCGGCGGCAAGGACGAAGGCGCGGTCGGCCCACGCGGCTTTTGGCCCGACGCCTATGCCGGGTATTGCCGCGACCTCGACGGCAACAAGCTCGCCGTCTACTGCCGCAAAGCCGAATAGCCGAGGAGGATCCTATGCCCGCCACTGTCCGCAATGTCGCCCGCGAGAAGCTCGAACACGGAAATTTGTCGCTCGGCGTCGGCATCCGCATGACGCGCAGCGTCGAGATCGCCAAGGCGATGGCGGTCTCCGGGTTCGACTGGCTGTTCCTCGACATGGAGCATGGGGTTATGTCGCTGGAGGCCTGCGCGCAGATCGCGACCGCCGCGCTCGACGCCGGCATCGCGCCGATCGCCCGCGTGCCGAACGGCGAATACGCGATCGCGACGCGCGCGCTCGACAATGGCGCACTCGGCATCGTGATGCCGCATGTCGACACCGCTTCCGAGGCGAACGAGGTCGTCAACCGGCTCAAATACCCGCCGGTCGGGCATCGCTCAATGGGCGGGATCGGGCCGCATTACGGACTCAGATCGGCGTCGAGCGGCGAGGCCGCCTCGGCCTTGAACGCCGCCAACCTGACGATCGTCATGCTGGAGACACCGACGGCGATCGCCAATGCCGCGGAGATCGCCGCGGTACCGGGGGTCGACGTACTGCTGATCGGCACCAACGATCTGTGCGCCGAGATGGGCATCCACGGCGATTTCGGGAACGAGAAAGTCGCCGAGGCCTATCGGGCGATGATCGCGGCGTGCAAGCAGCACGGCAAGTACCCCGGCATGGCCGGCGTTTACAACGAGGCGATCATGCCGCGCTATATCGAGCTTGGCGCGCGCTTCATCCTGGCCGGACAGGACGCCCAGTTCATGAATGCGGGCGCAGCGCAACGCACCGGGTTCCTGCACAAGCTGCACGATTGACGCACGGACCGCGCCGGTGCCTGCCCCTCACCCTCCCATCGCTCCGCGCTGGGTCCCTCCCTCTCCCCGTAAACGGGGCGAGGGATTCGGGCGCGCTCCCTCTCCCCGCGAACGGGGAGAGGGTTGGGGTGAGGGGCTAGTTATTGGCGAACGCCTGTCCCCGGCGGGCGGCGCCGAGATCACCGGCGTCGACCTGGCGCGCCCGCTCAGCGAAGGGGTGCGGGCGAGGATTTACGCGACGCTACTCGACCACCAGTTTCTGGTCTTCCCCGACCAGGAACTGAGCCGCGAAGCGCAATACGCGTTCACCGCGCAGTTCGGCGAGGTCGAGCGTCACGGCGGCGGGCGGCCCGGCAAACGCCAGGACGTGGCCCACGTCACGGCCAACCTCGACGCCGACGGCAACCCCAGCGACCGCTTCGCGAAGGGCGCCAATTACCGCTGGCATACCGATAAGCCCTACTACGCGACGCCGCCCGCGCTGACGCTCCTCTACGCGGTCGAGTTGCCGCCCGACGGCGGCGACACCGAGTTCGCCAATACAAGATTGGCTTACGAGGCGCTCTCGGACGACATGAAGCGCCGCATCGCCGCGTTGCGCGTCGTCTTTCAGTGGGAGGCCGGTCGCCGGCCCGGCTATTACGCTAACGAGCTGGCGCCGGTCGACCACCCGCTGGTGCGCACCCACCCCGATACTGGCAGACCGGCGCTCTATCTCGGCAACCACGCGATACGCATCGTCGGAATGGCGGAAGAAGAGAGTTCCACTCTCCTCGAGACGCTGCTGCAGCACGCGACGCAAGCGCCGTTTGTCCATGCGCATCGCTGGCGCCTCGGCGATCTCGTGATGTGGGACAACCGCTGCCTGCTGCACCGCGCCGTCGCCAATTACGCGATGAACCGATACCGGCGCGTCATGCACCGCAACGTGATCAAGGGCACGGTTCCGGTTTGATCCGATTGACCTTGACAACCTGCGCGCGGGCATCTGTAACGTACCGGTAAGCGGCGGCGGGGACCGCCGAACGACAGGGGAGAGTTCCATGAACCTTCGCGGGCTTGCGCGCGCGCTGTGCGCGCCGATTGTGTCGGCGATGCTGATCGCGGCGTCGGCGGCCCACGCGGAGGAACCAGCGAAGACCATCAAGATCGGGGTCGTCTACGATCTGACCGGGCCGTTTGCCGGTGGCGGGTCGGAACTTCAATATCTTGGCGCCAAGATCGTCATTGATTGGTTTAACGCGCAGGGCGGTATCGCCGGCTACAAGGTTGAGGCGGTCTATGCCGATGCGCAAAGCAAGCCCGA
>Ga0209006_10005573_pt1 | contig 11434 bp, 8 predicted proteins | sample JacPin_JW_Ref_O2_FD_188567 | JGI IMG/M metagenome (GOLD analysis project Ga0209006, IMG submission 188567) | Forest soil microbial communities from Algoma, Ontario, Canada - Jack Pine, Ontario site 1_JW_Ref_O2 (SPAdes) (version 2) | ecosystem: Environmental > Terrestrial > Soil > Boreal... | reverse complement strand
TCGCGGATTTCGCGCGCCGCCGCGGCGAGTTCGGCGTTGTCGGTGACGACCCCACCCGCGTCGCCAAGCGCCCCCAAATTCTTGGTCGGATAAAAGCTGAAGCAGCCGAAATCGCCGATCGACCCCGTCGTCCGGCCGCGATACTCGGCGCCGTGGCTCTGCGCCGCGTCCTCGATCAGACGCAGCCCGTGAGCGCGGGCGATCGCGGCGATCTCGTCGAGCGCCGCCGGCTCGCCGTAGAGATGCACCGGCAGCACCGCCGCCGGCCGACCCGGTGGCGGCGATTTCACGGCGCGCTCGAGCGCGGCCGGGTCCATCGTGAAGCCGCCCTCCTCGATGTCGACCAGCACCGGGATGGCCCCGGCACGCTCGATCGCGGCGACGGTCGCGACCGCGGTATGCGACACGGTGAAAACCAAGTTGCCGGCACCGATCCCGCAGGCGCGCAGCGCCAGTTCGAGCGCGTCGGTGCCATTGCCGCAGCCGATGCCATGCCCGACACCGATCATGCCGGCGAAGCGCGCCTCGAACGCCTCCGCCTCGCGCCCGAGGATGTACCAGCCACTGTCGAGCACCCGCGCTATCGCGGCGTCGATGGCGGCTTTTTGTTCGAGATAGCCGGCGCGCGGATCGGTTTGCGGAATTGGAGTTTGGGTCATCGTCATCTCAAAGATAAGCGGTGAGGTTTTGGCGGTAGTAATCGAGCGAGCGCCTGAGCCCGTCGGCGAGCGAGGTGCGTGGCGCCCAATCGGCGAGCGCGCGAAACTGCCGGTCGTCGGTGACGAAATCGCCGATATCGATGCGCTTGCGCTCGGGCGGGAATTCCTTGAGCTCATAGCGCCCGCCGCCATTCGCCGCGATCATCGTGGCGGCGATCTCGGCGAGGCTGTAGGGCGCGTCGCCGCCGATATTGAGCGCCTTGCCTTGCGTTTCCGGCGTCGCCGCGGCGGCGAGAAACGCCTCGACCGCGTCGTCGACAAACACCATGTCGCGCCGCTGCTCGCCGCCCCACACCTCGAACGGATCGCCCTCGATCACCCGGCGCAGCCAGATGCCGAGAAAATTCTGCCGCGCGTCCTTGATCCGCATCCCCGGCCCGTAGACGTTGGTCAGCCGCAGCGAGCGGGTCTTGATGCCGTAGGCGCTATTGAACATCAGATGGAAGGATTCACCTGCCATCTTGTTGACACCGTTGACATCAGTCGGGTTGACCGGATGCGCCTCGTCGACCGGCAGATAGCGCGGGCGGCCATAGATCTGACGGGTCCCGGCATGGACGATGACGATTGTCGGTGCGACCGCGCGGCAGGTTTCGAGAAGCTGGAGTTGCGCGGTCGCGTTGATCGCATGGTCGTCGAACGGCGCTTTCATCGAATCGACGTGGCTTGTTTGCGCCGCGAGGTCGAACAGGTAAGCCTGCCCAGCCAGCAGATGCCGCATCGCATGCGCATCGCGGATATCGGCGATGTTGACCCGCACCCGGTCGCGGATCGCCGCGATATTGGCGAGGTTGGCGCCGCCATCGGAGAGCATGCTGTCGATCAGCAGCACATCCGAACCCAGATCGACCAGCCGCCGCGCCAGCGCCGAGCCGATAAGGCCGGCCCCGCCGGTTACCGCTACGCGTGCGCCGCGGAACGCCGAGTAACGCGAATCCAAGTTCGTTGTCACCAAGTCTTGTCCCTGCCGGAGGTTCTGCCGCCGCTTCGGCCGCGATGTCGTACGGTGTTGATCGAATAAGGCTTTCTTCGGGCGGGTTGGCCGCGATGCGAGGCCGCCTTGACCCCGCCGCGCAACCGGCTAGAGCAGAGAACGCCCATCGGTCTTGTGTATTCCGGAATGCCGCGTTTGGTGCTTCGCGTCGTGCTGTTCGCACTCGTCGTCACGGCGCTGTCGGGCTGCGGCGGCGGCCGGATGGCAGTCGAGAGCGGCGCCGCCTGCCTCGCCGACCTCGACGCGCACGCGGTCGCCTACCGCCTGATCGACATAGGCGAGCCCAAGGACCCGCGCTGCCATGTCGCAACGCCGGTCAAGGTCAGCCAGATCGAGGTGCCGCTCAATCGCCCGGCAGCGATGAGTTGCCTGCTCGCCGACCGGCTCGAAGCCTTCGAGCACGGCGCGGTGCAGAAATTGGCGATGCAGGATCTGGGACATTACGTCGTGCGCATCGACCATCTCGGCGCCTACTCGTGCCGGGCCAATACCGGCCGGCATGACCAGCTCAGCGAGCACGCCTATGGGCTGGCTATCGATATCTCCGGGTTTCGCCTGTCGGACGGAACGAGCGTCAGCATCGAGCGCGATTGGTCGCGGCCGGGGCCGAGGCGCAATTTCCTCCACCATCTGGCGCGCGCCGCCTGCGGCTATTTCTCGGTCGTGCTAACGCCCGACAGCAACACCGACCACTTCAACCATTTCCATCTCGACATCGGGCCGGATCGGCTGTGCTCGATCTAGCCGTCTTCGTCCACCAGCAGTAGCGGCTCCCAGGCCGGTGAGAGATCGGCGCGGCGGACCACGCCGGCCTCGCGGAACAGGGTTTGCGCCTCGACCGCCGGGCCGCGGCGATCGCCGAGGGCCAAGACTTCCACGGTGCGCTGCCACGGCCCCTGCGGCACGACAACGATGTCTCCGGCCCTGACCGCGTGATTGGCCTTGGCGACCGCGGCGCCGTTGACGATCACCGCACCATCTGTGCAAAGCCGGGCCGCCAGCGACCGGCTTTTGGCAAAACGCGCGAACCACAGCCATTGGTCGAGCCGGCGGCTCGCCTTGTCGGGCATGGTCTCTGCGCGACCGCTCACGCGAATTTCAGCTGCTTCAATTTAGCGAACGGGTGCCCATCATGCGCGCCATGGCGGCGCGGGGCGCGGCGTGGCGAGCCGTTCAGCCGGCGCGGACGCGCGACGAACAGTTCGACGCCGTCGCGGATCGTCGCGTGGTAGCCAAGGCCGAGTAGCAACTGCCGCAGATCGCCCGCGGCGACCCCGGCGAGCGCCGCCAGCTCCGGGTCGGCCGCGAACGGACCGGTCCGCCCGCGTTCGCGCGCCGCCGCCGACAAACGCTCAAGCCGGTCAGGACGAACCGCCAAGCCGGCGATCACCCGGCGGCCGAGCGCCGCGTAGAATGACGCCGGCAAGGCCGGATCGACCGCGAGCGCCTTGCCGAGCGCCCGCGCGCCGGGAAGCGGCGGCACCGCCCGTCCCTGCCGGATCGCCCATAGCAGCGCGCGGAACCGCGCCGACTCGGCGCCGAGCAGCGGCTCGACGTAAAGGCTTTCGGCGCCGAAGCGGACACCGACCCGGCCGAGCGCGCGCCGGCTGGCGCGGTCGAGCGCGCGAAGCTGCTCGCCGGCCTCGCCGGCCGGCAGGCAGCCGAGCGCATCCACAAGCTGGAAGGCGAGCCCGCGCCCGACGCCGTCGAGCGGCAGGTCGCGCAGCGCGAACAGTGGCTTCAGGCGCCGCTCGATTTCGCCCTTGGCGAAAGTTTGCAATCGCTGGCGTACCCGCTCGCGCGCCGGACCTTCGAGGAAATCGCCCGCCGATATCTCAACGCGCGGCGCCAGCGGTCCGTCGCCGGCGACCAACCGGCCGACCAAGCCGCCGCGCCACAAGACATTGCCGACCGGATCGATAGCAAATCCAGAGTCGTCGTCGATCGAGAGCTGCCCCGCGCGCGTCGCGATCTCGCTGCGCAGGACGCGGTTCGCCGCCGTCGCGAGCATGCGGCTTTCGGCGCCGTCGCTGGCGTCGGGAATGAAGCGGAACCCGTCGAGCCGGCCGACATAGCTGCCCTCGACCCGCACCTCGCCTGATCGGTCGACCGAGGCGAGCAATTCGCCGTCGCCGGCGAGGTGGCGCACCAGAAACGCCGAGCGGCGATCGACAAAGCGCTGGGTGATCGTCTCATGCAACGCATCGGACAGCCGGTCCTCAATGCCGCGGGCACGTTCCTGCCAATCAGCAGCACTATCGACCCAGTCGCCGCGATGGGTGATGTAGGTCCAGGTACGGATATGCGCGATACGCGTCATCAGCGTGTCGATGTCGCCGTCGACCCGGTCGAGCTGGGCGATCTGGCTGGCGATCCACGGCGCCGGCAGGCGCTCGCTCGTGCCCGCGAGATGCAGAAAGCACTGAGCGATGAACCGCGCGTGACTGTCGCTCATCATCTTGCGGAAATCGGGGATCTGGCAGACCTCCCAGAGCAGCCGCACCGCGCCGGGGTTGCTCGCCAGCGCCGCGACTTCAGGATTGCGCGACAGGGCGCGCAGCACCTGGTGGTCGTCGGCGTCACGGGTCTGGATGAGGCCGGGCGCCGCCGGTGGCTGGTCGAGACTGTTGAGCAGCGCGCCGACCGAATTGAAGCGCAACGCGGTGTTGCGCCAGGCGATACGGGTCAGCGGCTCGAATTTATGCGCCTCAACCGCGCTGACGATCTCGGGGTCGAGCGGCCCTTCGTCGGCGGTCGTGCCGAACGTGCCGTCATTCATGTGGCGGCCGGCGCGCCCGGCGATCTGACCGATCTCGGCCGCCGCGAGCCGCCTGAGGCCGCGCCCGTCGAACTTCGCGAGGCGGGCGAACGCGACATGGTTCAAATCCATGTTGAGGCCCATGCCGATCGCATCGGTCGCGACGAGATAGTCGACCTCACCGGCCTGGAACATGCCGACCTGTGCGTTACGGGCGCGCGGGCTGAGGGCGCCGAGCACGACCGCCGTGCCGCCGCGCTGACGGCGAACGACCTCGGCCAGCGAGAACACATCGGCGATCGAAAAGGCGACGACGACGCTGCGCGGCGGCAACCGCGTCACCTTTTTGTGGCCGGTGTAGCTGAGGGTCGAGAAGCGCGGGCGGCTGACATATTCGGCGTCCGGCACCAGCCGCCGCATCAGCGGGCGGATCGTGTCGGCGCCGAGAAACATGGTTTCCTTGAGACCGCGGGCGTGCAGCAGCCGGGCGGTGAAGACATGGCCGCGCTCACGGTCGGCGCAAAGCTGGATCTCGTCGACCGCGAGGAACTCGACCGGCCGGTCGAGCGGCATCGATTCAACCGTGCAGACAAAATAGGACGGGTTCGGCGGAAGTATTTTCTCTTCACCGGTGATCAGCGCCACCGCGCGCGCGCCACGCAATTTGACGACCCGGTCGTAGTTTTCGCGCGCCAGCAGCCGCAAGGGAAAGCCGATCATCCCGCTCCGGTGATCGAGCATGCGCTCGATCGCCAGATGGGTCTTGCCGGTATTCGTCGGCCCCAGGATCGCGACTAGACGCGAAGCGGCGCGCAGCGTTGCCATGAGGAAAAGGTGCGGTCGGCGGAGCGGCAGGGCAAGGGGAAACGTAACCATACCGTGCGCGCTGTCGCCGCTGCGGCAGTGTTACACACCGACCCCGCCTTCAGCCGGCGAATCGAATTAACCCTGCCCTGTAAGTAATCTTTAGGAAACCCGCGTTAGAGCAGGACCGGTGACACAGTTCGGCGAGATCATCGGCGGCATGCGGCGGAACGAAAATTCCCTGCTCGACGACTATTGTCTGCAGCTCGGCTCGCTGCTCGACCGGCGTCACACCGAGCGCGCGCTGACCGGGGCGCGGCAAAACGCCGAGCGGGCGGCGCGGCTCGCCGAAGAGGCGCTGAGGCAGGCCCAGGCCGCTGATCGCGCCAAAACCAATTTCCTTGCCAACGTAACGCACGAATTGCGCACGCCGCTCAACGCCATCATCGGCTTTTCCGAGATCATCGGAGCTGGCTCCGCCTCCGGCGAGCACGCCGCCTACGGCAAGTACATCCATGAAGCCGGCACGCGGTTGCTCAGCATCGTCAATGACGTGCTGATCCTCGCGCGCATCGAGGCCGGTAAGCTCGAGCTCGACGAACAAATCGCCTCGCTCGACGAAGTGATCGGCGCCGCGATCCGCGCCCTGCTGCCCGAGGCCCAAGAGAAGGCGGTCACGATCCAGCACGATCCCGGCACCGATTTCTTCGTGCTTCTCGACCCGAGCAAGATAAAGCAGGTGTTCGTCCACCTGCTGTCGAACGCCGTCAAGTTCAACAGCGAGGGCGGTAGCGTCCGGGTTTCGGTGACGCGGAGCTCGGCCAGCGATCTCGTCGTGGCAGTCCGCGATACGGGCTGCGGCATCCCCGCCGACCATCTCGACCGGGTGCTCGAACCCTTTAGCCAGGTCGAGGACCACCTGACCCGCGAAAACGAGGGTGTCGGTCTTGGCCTGCCGCTCGCTCGCGCGATGACTGGCATGCATGGCGGCGAGCTGACGCTGACCAGTGAGGTCGGCGTCGGCACCATCGTCGAAATCAGCATTCCCGCCGCCCGCCTGCGCGTAACCCCTGCTGGATGAGCGTGATGACACAAATCAGAATCCCCATGGACGACCAAGCCGCGCCGATCGGCCGGGTTATCGCCGTCTCCGCGGCGCAGCTGATCGTGCTGCTTCAGCCGCCGCCGATGCCGGGTGGGCCCACAGCGCGCGAGCCGCTGGAGATGGCGGCGCTGGTCAAGATCCGCACGCGCGGGTCATTGGTGTTCGGCATGATCAGCGGGCTGCGCGTGCCGTTGCCCAGCGTTGCCAGCCCGGCTGACGATCTGAAGATCGTCGAAATCGAGCTGATCGGCGAAACTTCCTACGGCCCATCGGGCAAGACGGAGGGGTTCCGGCGCGGAGTCTCGATCTTCCCGGCACTCGAAGACCAGGTCTACCTCGCGACCCCGGACGATCTGGCGCAGGTTTACGCGCCGCCGCGCGAGGCCGCGATCCCGGTCGGCTCGATCCATCAGAATGCCGACATACCAGCCTTCCTGCTGGTCAACGATCTGCTCGGCAAGCATTTCAGCATCGTCGGCACGACCGGCTCCGGCAAATCCTGCGCGGTGGCGACGATCCTGCGCTCGGTCATCGAGAAAAACCCGCACGCACACGTCATCCTGCTCGACCCGCATTGCGAATACGCCCGCGCCTTTCCCGAAGAAGCGATCGTGCTGAGCCCCGGCGACGGACTGCACCTGCCCTATTGGCTGTTCAATTTCGATGAGCTGGCGGAAGTGGTGTTCGGCTCGAACCATCGCGCCGAACAGTGGAAAATCCTCAGCGAAGCGGTGTTGAGTGCCAAGCTCGCCTATCTCGGTAAGACCCTGAGCGACCGCCATTGCAGCGTCGACACGCCGATGCCGTATCGCGTGTCCGACCTCGTCCGCTATCTCGACAACGCGATGGGAGCGCTGAACCGGCCCGAGAGCGTCGCCGCCTATCAGCTGGTAAAGGCCCGCATGCTGGCGCTGCAGAACGATGTCCGCTTCGGTTTCATGTTCGGCACGAGTCTTACGCTACGCGACGAAATGTCGGACATCCTGGCGCAAATCTTCCGTATTCCAGTGAGCGGCAAGCCAATCACGATCCTCGACCTGTCGGGCGTGCCTTCCGAGGTACTGAATGTCGTGGTCTCGGTGGTCTGCCGGCTGACCTTCGACTTCTCGGTGTGGAGCGAGAAGCAGATGCCGATCACGATCGTCTGCGAGGAAGCACACCGCTACGCGCCGCGTGACAAGGACGCCGGGTTCGAACCGGTCAAGCGCGCGCTGTCGCGGATCGCCAAGGAGGGCCGCAAATACGGCGTCTCGCTATGCGTCGTCAGCCAGCGCCCGTCGGATTTGGCGCCAAGCCTGCTCTCCGAATGCAACACGCTTTTTGCGCTGCGCATGACCAGCCAGGAAGACCAGGACATCGTCCGCGGCGCGCTCCCCGAGGCCTCGCATGGGCTGATGAAGTTCCTGCCGGCATTGCGCAACGGCGAGGCGATCGTCGTCGGCGAAGGCGTCTCGATGCCGATGCGCATCTGCTTCTCGCCGCTGCCGGAAAATTGCCGGCCGCGCAGCGAAACAGCCTCGTTCACCACCGCCTGGTCGCACGACGTCGACGACCGCTCCGAGGTCGAGCACACCGTCGAGCGCTGGCGCCGCGGCGTGCGCCACGCCGCGTAGCAATCGCGGTCTGCGTTGCGTCCTCCCTGCGGACGATCGGTTAATACGAAATTTTGGCCACTTCACGCAGTTCGTCGGGAGTCGTCGTGCCGAAACCGAAAAACTCGAGATAGGCGGGAATTTGTTCGAACAACATGTCGGTGCCGACCTGATAGCGGCAGCCGCGGCGCGCAACGGCTTGGAGCAACGGCGTCATCTCCGCCTTGAGGACCACCTCACCGACAAAAGTGGCCGGGTCAATGCGCGTCACGTCGAACGGTAGCGGATCGTCGGCTTTCATCCCGAGCGGCGTCGCGTTGACGACGAGATGATAGGCGGCTGGGTCGTTGCTTCGGAGTTCGACCCCGAGGCTCGGGTAATGCTGGCGGAGGCGGACAGCGAGGCCTTCCGCGACGCCGCGCCGTGGGTCGTGGAGTGCGATGAGCCGCGCTCCTTCGGCGGCAATCGCCGCCGCAATCGCCGAGCCGACCCCGCCCGCGCCGACGATCAGGCAATCCACGCCCGCGAAGTCAAAGCCTTTGCGCATGGCGCCGCGGGTGAACCCGACGCCATCGAACATATCGCCAAGCAGCGATCCGTCCGGCCGGCGCAGAATCGCATTACATGACCCCGCGATCTTCACCGCGACGCTGACCGCATCGAGCAAAGCGACCGTCGTGACCTTGTGGGGCATCGTGACCAGCGCGCCGTGGATGTTGCTGAGGCGGAACAGCGATTTGAGGAAAGCCGGGTAATCGTCGGCCATGACACCCATCGGTACGACGACGGCATCGATGCCATGTCGCGCGAACCACGGATTGTAGATCATCGGCGCTTTGAAGGTCTCGGTCGGGTATCCGAGATGGGCAATCAACGCCGTTCGCCCGGTAATCATCACGCCGTCCTCGCCAGAGCCTTGCGGTGCCCGTTTCCGCGCCACATATTCGGATAAGCCTCTGTCCAACCAACCCAGATTTTGCCGATGACCCAGGAAACCCGGACCTTCCAGGCGGAAGTCAGCCGTCTGCTCGATATCGTCGCGCACTCGCTTTACAGCGAGAAGGAAATCTTTTTGCGTGAGCTGATCTCAAATGCCTCGGATGCGTGCGACCGGCTGCGCTACGCCGCGATCACCGAGCCGAATCTCATCGAGGGCGACGCCAATTACCGGGTCGTGCTGACCCCGGTCAAATCGTCGAAGACCTTGACGATCGCCGATAACGGCATCGGCATGAACCACGACGAGCTGGTCGAAAACCTCGGCACGATCGCGCGCTCCGGCACCGCCGCCTTCGTGAAGGAGCTGAGCGGCGACGAGCGCAAGGACATGAGCCTTATCGGCCAGTTCGGCGTCGGCTTCTATTCGGCGTTCATGGTTGCCGACCAGGTCGAGGTCTTGAGCCGCAAGGCAGGCGAGGAACAGGGCTGGCGCTGGGTCAGCGACGGCAAGGGCGAATTCACCATCGAGCCCGAGCCCAATTTGAAGCGCGGCACGCGCATCGCGCTCCATATGCGCGAGGGCGACGAGGAATACCTCGAACCGCATCGCCTGCGGCAGGTCGTCAAGACCTATTCCGACCACATCGCGCTGCCGATCGTACTCGCCGACGGCAACAAGGACGAGACGATCAACACCGCCTCGGCGCTGTGGACCCGCCCGCGCAGTGAGATCACCGAGGAGCAGTACAAGGAATTCTACCACCATGTTGGCCACAGCTTCGACGAGCCGTGGCTGACCCTGCACGCGCGCGCCGAGGGTGTCGTCGAGTACACGTACCTGTTGTTCGTGCCGGAATCGAAACCTTTCGATCTGTTCGAGCCCGAGCGCAAGACGCAGGTGAAGCTCTATGTCCGCCGCATCTTCATCACGGGCGAAAGCGAGATGCTGCCGCCCTATCTGCGCTTCTTGCGCGGCGTCGTCGACAGCGAGGATTTGCCGCTCAACATCAGCCGCGAAATGCTGCAGTCGAATCCGATGGTCGCACGCATGCGCCGACAGCTCACCGGGCGGGTGCTCGGCGAATTGCAGAAGAAGGCGGCCGACGCGCCCGAGGAATACACAAAATTCTGGGACAATTTCGGCGCGGTGCTGAAGGAAGGCCTTTACGAGGACCGCGACCAGCGCGACACGCTGCTCGGCCTCGCCCGCTTCCGCTCGACGATTCGCGACGGCTGGGTATCGCTCGACGAGTATGTCGAAGCGATGAAGCCCGGCCAGGAGGCGATCTACACGATCACCGGCGACAACCTCGACCTGGTGCGCAAGAGCCCGCAGCTTGAAGGCTTCCGCGCCCGCGGGGTCGAGGTGCTGCTGATGACCGACCCGATCGACGAATTCTGGGTCTCGGCGATCGGCACCTTCAAGGGAAAGCCGTTCAAATCGACGACCCGCGGCGGCGCCGATCTCGACAAGATTTCTCCCTCCGAGGACAAGCCGGAAGAGCAGAAGCCCGAACCGCCGGCCAAGCTCAACAGCCTGATCGCGATCTTCAAGCTGGCGCTTGGCGACGCGGTCAAGGACGTGCGCAGTTCGGCGCGGCTGACCGACAGCGCGGTGTGCCTCGTGGCCGACGAGGGCGACATGGACATGCACCTCGAACGCCTGCTGAAGCAGCACCGACAGCTCGACACCGCCGCGAAACGCATCCTCGAGATCAACCCGGGCCACCGGCTGATCGAACGCCTCGCCGCCTCGGTCGGCGAGACGGGCGCCTCCGACCAGCTCTCGGAATTCGCCTGGCTGCTGCTCGACCAGGCGCGCATCGTCGAAGGCGAACAGCTCCCCGACCCTCCCGCCTTCGCCCGACGCCTGGCGATGTTGCTGGAGCGCGGGCTGCCGGCGGCTTAGCGCCGATTCCGGGCATTCCGCCGACCGCGCTCAAACCGCCCGGTCGGACCCCGAGCGGAAATCCGCCGTTGCGCCTCGCAAAACGAGAGATTGGGCTCGCTGCAGAACGGGAGCCGTATGCCGGCTTCGTCGAGCACTGCGCGACGCCTTCGATGTGGCGTGAGCTCTACCGTTCAGCGATCTTATTTCCGATTCGAGCCCGCATTCCGCGAGGGTGGGAGGGCAGCCGATCCGAATGATCGGTCTCAACGAGAACAGGCCGAGCAGCCAAACGCAGGGCTGGAGCATCCCGGCCGCTTACCGTTTCAATTGCATCCAGATAGGAAACGCTCTTGCAATCTTCTGATCGCCATCGAGCTGCAGTGCAGTTCTGGCCGCGTCGTTCCATTTAGTTTGGCCAAGATAGACTTCGACGTAATCACGGATATTGCCGCGAAGCGTGAGATCGACATCAAATCCAGGGTCTTTCATGCAGACGTCGACAGACGATCGTCCAAGGATCAGCCACATAATCCGGAATTTCGTGCGGCTCGCCGGCACGCCTGAAAATTCGAAGCGCAAGACGACGCGGCGGTCCGGCAACGCGTTCACATCGACACGCCGGCGCAATCCCC
>Ga0209006_10005572_pt1 | contig 11434 bp, 7 predicted proteins | sample JacPin_JW_Ref_O2_FD_188567 | JGI IMG/M metagenome (GOLD analysis project Ga0209006, IMG submission 188567) | Forest soil microbial communities from Algoma, Ontario, Canada - Jack Pine, Ontario site 1_JW_Ref_O2 (SPAdes) (version 2) | ecosystem: Environmental > Terrestrial > Soil > Boreal... | reverse complement strand
CCCGCCTGTAGCGTACCTAAAGCACGACTTCTGCCGGCCTCACGCCGCGCGGCGCGGATTTGCGTCGCTGCAGCAGGCGCGGACGGCGCATTGTCTGAGCTCGCGAATGGCCTATAACAAAAGCAAATACGTCGAAGCCGCTCAAAAACTTCTCAACCAGGGCAAGGTCGCCCAGGCCATCGCGGAATACCAGCAGATCCTGAAGCACGAGCCCCGCGACCAGGTCACCCTGATGACCGTCGGCGAGTTGTATATCCGCCAGGGCGAAACCTTTCAGGCCATCGATTACTTCGAGCGGCTGGCGCAGATTTTCGTCGGCGACGGCTTCCTGACCAAAGCGATTGCCGTTTACAAGCGCATTGCCAAACTGGCCCCCGAAGAGATTCGCCCGCTCGAGAAACTTGCTGACCTTTATGTGCAGCAAGGCGTGATGAGCGAGGCCCGGCCGCTGTTCCTGCAACTGGCCGAAATCCACCTCAAGAACAATCGCCAGCCCGAAGCGGTTGCGCTGCTGAAGAAACTGCTCGCAGCAGAGCCCGACAATCTGCGCATCCAGGTGCGCCTCGCCGATCTGTATGCGGCGATGGGGCAAAGTCGCGAAGCGGTCGATGCCTACATCGCGGCCAGCCAGCGCGCGCTTGCCCGCGGTGATCAGGCTGAGTGCGAAAAGCTGGCTGACAAGGCGATCAAGCTCGATCCGAAAAATCTCGCGGCGGTTATTCTCAAGGCGCGCGTCCATTCGACGCAGGGCAATTTCTCGCAAGCCGCCGAAGTGCTCGAACAGGTTCCCGACCTCGAAAAGGGCGGCGAACAGGCTGAGCTGCTGCTCGATCTGTACATCAAGAGCTTGAAGTGGGATCAGGCGACCGCGCTGGCGCAGAGGATTTTCGACGCCGATCCGAAAAATTTTGGCCCGTCGCAAAAGCTGGTGGAAGCGTTGCTCGAATCCGGGCAGACCGATCGCGCGATGGCGATTCTCGATCGCACGCGCATCCCGATGATCGACGCCGGCGAGCACGAAATTGTCGGGAAGCTGCTGACCGATCTTGCGGATCGCACGCCGGGACGCATCGAGCCGCTCGAATGGCTTGTCGAGTTGTACGGCCGCACAAGCGATTCGTTCCGCCTGCCCGACGCGCTGGCGCATCTCGGCGAGGCGCTGGTCACGGCGAACAAGCTGGAGCGCGCCAAAGAAGTTTTTGAACAGCTCGTCGATCGCGAACCCGAGAGCGAGCCTGCGAAGCGCAAGCTCAACGACGTTTTGCGCCGCATGGGGCTGATCGCTCCAGAAGCCGGAATCGCGATTCCAGTCGACGATGGCGCGCCGGTCGAGCTCGCGAAGCCGCCAGCACCGAAGGTACGACCCGATCTTGAGCCGGCTGCGCACGAAGTAAAGGCGAAGCCCGTCGCGCAACAACCGCAGGTCCCAGCGGCGCCGGTTGAGCCTGCGCTCGACGACGAAACGCAGAAATTCATCGCGCAGTCGCTGACCGACGTTGATTTGTTCGCAAGCTACGGCCTGACGCAGAAGGCGATCGGTCTGCTCGAAGCGATTTTGCGCCGTGCGCCGCGCCATACGCCGACGCTCGAAAAGTTGCTCGATTTCGTTCTGGGCGCCGGCGACGATCGCCGCACCGCAGAACTCGCGGCAAAGCTTGAAACAATTTATGGCGAGCGCGGTGATGCGCGCGGAGCCGAACGATTCGCGGAATTGCGCCGCCGCTTCCAGCGCGCTGCCGGTCTGACCGACGAGGATTTGTTTGGGCCGCCACAAGTTGCCGCGCCCGTTGCGCCTGTTGCTGCTGCCGAGCCTGAAGTCGAAGCTGCCGCCGTCGAGGAATTGCCTGAACTTTCGGCTGCGCCTGCAACTGTTGCTGCGGAGCCTGAGGCCGCTGCGCCCTCCTTCGAAGAAACGCTCGAAGAGCCATCGATCGAAATTGAAGAAGTGAACGGCATGCCCGCCGATTCGCCGAAGATGTCGGAAGCGGTGCACGAAGTCGATTTGTCCGACGAATGGGCGACCATGCTGGAAGAGCCGGCGAGCGACAAGGCTGCCGCTCCGTCAGCGCCTGCGCACGAAGCTGCGCCCGAGTTTGAAGTTTCAGCCGAGCCCGTTGCGGATTCGGGCGTCGAAGAATTTTCGATTTCGAGCGATGACCCAGTAGCGGAAGCGCCGCCGTCGCACGCGCCCGCCGCTCCTGTCGCGCCCGCACACGCCGCTGACGCCGCGGAAGAATTTTCGATCCCGACGGAAGAGCCCGTCGCCGAAGAGCTCGAAGTCCCGATGGCGGAAGCAGAGCCGGTGCATGAAGCCGCCCCGCACGCCGAAGAAATCTCGATTCCGGTCCCCGAAGCGAAAGTCGAAGAGGCAAAGCACGAACCGAAACACGTCGAAGCTGCGCCGCCCGCGCCGGTTGCGAAGGCTCCGGCCGCAAAAGCTCCCGAGCCCGAACCGGAATTCGAGGTCGAGCAGGATTACGAGTTGGTGCTCGAACCCGAGGCACTCGTACCCGCGCACGATCAGCGGCCGCCCGAGACTCCGATCGTTCCGCGCGAAGCGGAACCCGTCGCGAAGGATGCAGCGTCCGGATTGGCCTCCGATCAGTTCCTGGCCGATCTCGCGAACGAAATCGATCAGCTTGGCATTGGCCAGCTGTCACCTGAATTTTCGGCTCCGGCCGCGCAGCATGAATCTGCGCAAGCAAGTGCCAACAAGGCCGGCAGCGAGCCGGAAGTTTCGCAGATCGAAGTTGGGCCGCTCAAGGAAGTCTTCGACGAATTCCGCGCAGAACTCGGGGAAATGAGCGGCGAGGAAGAAGATCTCGAGACGCACTACAACCTTGGCATCGCCTTCCGCGAAATGGGTTTGCTCGATGAAGCCATCAGCGAATTCCAGAAAGTCGCCAAGGCCGCCGAAAACGGTCGCAAATTCCCATACACGATGCAGTGCTACACGCTGCTGGGGCTCGCATTCATGGATCGCGCGCAGCCGTCGATCGCGGCGATGTGGTACGAACGCGCGCTGCGTTTGCCGGGCATCGAGACGGAAAGCATCCTCGCGTTGCGGTATGATTTGGGTGTGGCCCAGGAGTCGGCCGGCGAATCCGACGCGGCACTCAAGAGTTTTTCACAGGTCTACGCGGTCAACATTGATTATCGCGACGTGGGCGAGCGCATCGCCGCTCTGCAAAAAACAACCCGATAGTGATTTCGCACTCATGAGCCGCGAACGGATCGTATCCCGATGAGCCGGGTACTCGGTGCTGTCCTCGTTGTCGTGTGCTGCATGATGGGCGCGGTCTTGTTTTATTTGCCGTGGACCGGCGTGTGGGAACAGAATTATTTTCTGTCGCATTTTCCATCGTTAATGCCGATTTTGTTGCATCCGTCTTTTCGCGGTGCGGTGAGCGGGCTGGGGATTCTGGATATTTTTCTGGCGATTCGCATGATCAGTTCCGACGGCAGCGCCGCTGCGCCATCCTCGAGTGTTCGCCAACCGTAGTTCGCCGTGATCGATCGCGAAATTCCGATTCTGTGCTACGTGACCGACCGGCGAAGTCTTTCAGTGCCGTCCGCCGCTGCCGGCGTACTCGCGGAGAAAATTGGCGAGATTGCGGCAGCGGGCATCGATTGGGTGCAGATTCGCGAGAAGGATTTGTCGGCGCAAGAGCTAGCGGCCCTGACGCGAAAGGCGATTTCGCGGCGCTCTTCGGCCCGAATCATCGTCAACGATCGAGCCGATGTGGCGACTACGGAAGGGGCTGGCGGAGTTCACCTGGGCGAATCGAGCCTACCCGTCACGGAGGTTGCGAAGTGGGTTAAACGCTCCAAATCCGGCGTCGTCGTTAACGATCACGGTGTAGCGTCGCAGTTACCCGTCGAGGCGAGCGGCGATTTCTTGATCGGTGCCTCTTGTCATTCGCTGAAAGGTGCGAAAGCTGCGGCGCGAGACGGAGCGGACTACATTTTTTTCGGTCCGGTGTTCGCGACGCCGTCGAAAGCGAAATTCGGAGAGCCACAAGGCGTGCAGATGTTGGCGGCCGTTTGTAGTGCGGTGCCTGTTCCCGTGATTGCGATCGGCGGAATCACCCTCGAAAACTCGGGTGAGTGCATCGCCGCCGGAGCTTCTGGAATTGCCGCGATTCGGCTGTTTCAAGACGCTGCGGTGCCTGCTCAGGTTGTTTCGGCTTTGAGAAAACTGCGACGCTGAGAGCGCGCGCTCGGCGTGTTGAGGAAAAATTCGGTACAGGCGGGAATTTCGATGACTGAGAGTCTGGCGGACGAAAAAGCGATGAAACTAAAATTGCCGGAAGGAAAATTTGCGGCGTATCTGTTCGACTGCGACGGGACGATTGCGGATTCGATGCCGCTACACTACGTCGCGTGGAAACAAGCCTTGGGCAAATGGAACTGCGAGTTCGACGAGCAAACATTTTATGCGTGGGGCGGAATGCCGACTGCCGAAATTATTGCTACGCTCAACAAACGGCAAGGCCTCGCCATGGTCGTCGAAACGGTTTGCACGGAAAAAGAAAATCTGTACTACGAGATGTTGCCGGAATTGAAAGCCATCGCGGAAGTCGTCGAGCACATTGAGGCGCAGCATAAACGGATTCCGTTTGCCGTCGTGTCGGGCGGCACATTCGAAACGGTCGTCGCTTCGCTGACCGCGGTTAATTTGCTCGACAAGTTTGATGTGTTCGTTTGCGCAGGCGATTACAAAAAGGGAAAGCCCGATCCTGAGCCGTTTCTGCTCGCGGCGGAGAAGTTGGGAGTAAATCCCAAGGATTGCCTCGTGTTCGAAGATACCGAGATGGGCATTCAGGCCGCGACGGCCGCCGGAATGGCGTCGGTGCGCGTTCCCGCTCCCTGGGAGCGCAACGCAAACACGTAGCAGCCCTACCGCGCCTCGAATTTCGCCGGCGCTACTAGCAGCGGCGGATCGCTCTCAAATGAAAATTCACCGGGCACGGGCGGGTGTGACTCGGCCCCGTGTGCCGCGTTTGCGTTGGTAAAGCTCGCGGTCGGCAGCTTCGAGCAGGTCCTGTACGCTGCGGCCGTCGTCTGGAAAAATGCTGATGCCGATGCTAACGCTGAGGCGCGGCTCTTCCCGGCGCGCCGCGAGAGCGTGCTCGATGCGGCCGGCGATTTGACGCGCCATGCCGGGATCTCCATCAACAAGCAACACGGCGAATTCATCCCCTCCGTAACGCGCCGCGAGGTCCGTCGAGCGGCATTGCTCCTTCATCACTTCCGAAAGTCTCTTGAGCGCGCGGTTGCCCGCCAGATGGCCGAAACGGTCGTTGAGCATCTTCAATTCGTCGAGATCGAGCAGGAGCACCGCGAACGAGCGGTTGCTGCGCTCGCCGCGGCGAATTTCGCGTTCGAGCGAATCGAGAAATTCGCGATAGTTCGCGAGACCGGTGAGCGCATCGTGGGTCGCCTGATAGTGAACCTTCTCCTCGTTCTTTTTGCGCTCCGTGATGTCGAGCCCGGCGCCAATGCAGCCGATGATTTCGCCGGAAGACGAGCGCAGCGGTTCAAGATGCAGCTCGAAGGTCCGATTGTTGCGTTTGTACTCGAATTGCGACGACACGCCGCGCAGCGCCTCGTAATGCTGCACAACCGGAGTCGTGTGCGGGTCCTGGCATTTCAGATATTCGTAGACGGATTTGCCCAGCAGCTCTTCGTTGCGAATTTTGGCGCCGCGCAATCGCGCGCCGAGGCACGATGTGATGCGCAAATCCTTGTCGGTCGTCCAGACGACCATGGGCATTTGGTCGATCAGCAATTTGAGATGCGCTTCGTCGGCGGATTCGATCGAGTTCGACGCGACGCTTGCTCCGTTTTCGACAATCGCGATGATGTGGCCGTGATCGTCGCGAACCGGCGTGTGCGTCAGACGAACGAGAATTTGCGATCCATCTTTGTTGACGCGCGGCGAAGTCTCTTGGTGCGGAAAATTTCCAGAGATCGCCGCACGAAGTATGCCTTCAAACGCGGAAGCGTCACCGGTGGGCAGCAAGCGTGCCAGCGGCTCGCCGGCGATTTCGCTTTCGGCGAAGCCGTAGAGGCGTTGCGCGCCCGGACTCCACGTTTGCACCGTGCCGTCGAGCGCAAAGCTGAGCACCGCGTCTTCGGTCGACGACAGAATTGCGGCGAGCAGATGCTCGGTCCGCACTGGTAACGGCATGATGACCTTGAGCTTTCCGAACGGGAAGGCGTTCGTGCTGAACCGATTGCGTTTCCCGGAGACGAGAGGGTCGAGCCGACCGGGCGGGCTGAGAACTTCTGAACTGCGACGCGAGAGAGGCTCGCGTTCTCAAGAGTTTAGCAAGCGCCGGTGATAGCAGTTCGCCGAAATTGGCGCAGCGCGCGGAGTAGTCAACGGTGATGGCGGACCGAAGCCCGCAATTTTCTCGAAGCAAGGGGTATACCGAGTTGTTTTTCAAAGAGTGCGCAATGCATTGATTTTAAGCGGGTTGCAGAAGGCACCAAACCAAGAGTGTGCAAGTTATTCTATATAAATGGGTTGCGGTGACGTGCGATTCGACTTGATTGGTGCGGACTGCCGATGTCGCTGGGACGCAGTTGTCTACGGGCGGAGTCTAGCACGGCGATCGATTCGAAACTGAGATTTGCCGACGTGGGTTTGGGATAAGTGCTTGTGGAGTCGGTAGTTAGCCACAAAAATAAATTTTGAAATTCGGAAGCTATGACGCGCTCGCTGGGCAAGCGTCGGTCGGGCGCTTCGCGACGGATTAGTGCGCGAGGCTTGGACCTCGAAAGGGGCGCTGAAGCGCCGAATTCCAAATTAGTTCTGGGATTTGGCGGCGTCGTTAAGGATTAGAGCTAAGCGGATGCCGGCTTGGGCGATGCGGAGCTCGGCGATGGGGGCGGCTTGGTCCTGGTAGGGCTCGCTGACGGCGATGTGTTCGTCGAGGAGGCGGGCGCCGATGTTGTTGTCGTCAGTGCAGACGTGGACGGGCATCGGCTGCTCGACGGCGACTGCCGGAGTCAGGGGCGCGTAAACATTTTTCTCGGCGTAGTCGTGGCTTTCCCAAATCCAATCATCGATGTGAATTCCCGCTTTTCGCCATTGTTCGAACGAAGAGGCATAGGTCTCGTCGAGGCGCTCGGCGTATTCGTGTGAGTCGGCGCCTTCGGCGTCGCGATCGAGGATCGCGGAATCCCAGACGGAGTGAAGGTTCGGCGAGAAGCCGTGATTGTGCTCGCGCGGTTTGCGACGAAAATATTTCAGCGGCACGCAGTTGCCGCCCTCGTCGTCGTTCGTCGTGGAGTGGAGCGGCTGATGGAGATCGCCGACGAAGTGAATGATGTAGCGGAGCGCTTCGGCGCGTTTGGCGGGCTCGGCGGATTTGTTTTTGAGAATCGCGATTTGCGCGACGAGCGCTTCGTTGACGCAGCCTTCTTTGCCGCAGTATGGCGCGAGATTGCCGTCGCCGCTGTCACGGTTCACTCCGCGCGGGATGTCGATGTAGTGCCACGGGCCGTTGTGGCGCTCGTTGCGAATGTCGTCGGCCCAGGTGGAAGCGTCGCCCATCGGATCGTTGACTGCGGAGCCGCAGTAGCGCTTGAGCTGCGGGTCCAGCGGATTTTCCTTGAGCAGTGTTAGCACGAATTCCTTGGCTTCGGGCGAGAGGTGCTTTTCAGCGATGAGGGCGACGGTTTCGTGGCCTTTGCAGCCCCAGGCGTTGGCGGGGGAAGGCGCAACGAGCGCTCCAAAGGCGAGAACGAAGAATGCGCCGAGGTTGGCGAATCGCATGAAACTCCTTCTAACAGTGGGGCGCGGCAGCGACATCGATCTCGCTTGGCGGATGCGCCGCGGTTGTGTTGACGCCGGGCGGGGCAAGCCCCGCCCTACAAACTAGACCACGAAGCGTGTGACGTTTGCGTGAAGAATTGACGCGAGGCGAGCAAGCCGAGTTTCAGGCGCCCAGCCAGCGACCGATGGGACGCCAAGATTCCGTGTGGTCACAGATGACGCGGAGCGCTGCGGTGATCGGAATGGCGAGAAGCAGGCCCATGCCCCCCCAGACCCATCCCCAGAAGAGCAAGGCCACGGTGATGGCGACGGCGTTCAGACGAACACGGCGGCCCACGAGCGCGGGCGCGATGAAGTTTGAGGCGATCACGTGGATGGAAGTGAGGACGCCGGCAATCAGCAGGAACGAGCCGAATGTTTTAATTTTCGCCGATGCGATGATGAACGCGGGAGCCCAGGCCATGACCGCACCGATGTACGGAACCATGTTCAGCAACCCGGAAGCGATGCCGGTGAGGATCGGATAGTCAAGATCCATGATCCAGAAGAAAAGACTGCTGGCCGCGATGACCATCCCGGTGACGATGGACATGCCGGCCAGATAGTCGCGCAGGACTTCGCGCAAGTCTTCGAGCGTTTCTTTGACCTGCGTGCGTTTGGCCACGGGAAAAAGTTGCAGCGTGCCGTGCCAGACCTCGCGTTTGCCCGCGAGCATGAAGAAAACGAGGAACGGAACGAAGGTGATTTCCAGAAAGATGGCGTAGAGCGAGCCGGCCCCGCGCGTCAGCATGGTGCGGAGCAGATCGGGCTCGATGCGACGAAGTTCGCCGGTGCTGCCGCCGGGACCGGGATCAGCGCCCGGAGCGACGCGGCCTTCGATGCCGTTGATTTTTCCTTCGACGCTGTCGGCGGCATTGCGAAGAACCGTGCTGTACTTCGACCAATTTTGCGCAAAGTTGGAAAGTCGAGTGCCCAGACCGTAGCCGACGGCACCGAGGACGGCGATGAGAATCAAAACCATCACCATGGCGCCCGCTGTGCGCGGAATACCGGCGCGTTCGAGTATTTCAACCGCGGGATCGAGAAAATAGGCGAGCAAAATCGACAGCAAGAGCGTGATGACCACGCCCTGCGCGTAATAACAGAATAAGAGGATGATTGCGCCCGCAATCACCCGCAGGCTGAAGTTGGATCCAGAGATCCGGACAACGGCCGGCGGAGGCGTTTCCGTCACCGACACAATGAGCTCCGTGCCAAACACGGTAGCACATATGAGCACGCGTCCTGCCAAGCGGCGGACAGCGGGTTTCGTGCCTTGCAAGGCGCAAATTTGCACTCCGCGATCGCGGGAGTTGCCTCTGGGGGAATAGGGTTATCGATGTGTCGAGATGCTTACGTTTCATCAAGGAACCTGGAAGTGAGCCGAAACGAACGAGGTATTTTGAAGATGCTAAGCTCGATGGAGAACCAATAAGGTCCCCAGAACATGGCGAAAGAACTTTTCGGTACCGACGGAATCCGCGGCGAACCAGGTAAATCGCCGCTGGACGATGCAACTCTGTATGCGGCCGGGCGAGCGCTCGGAACGTATCTGGCGAAGAAAAATCGTGCTCCGCGCGTGATGATCGGCATGGATACGCGCGAATCGGGGCCGCACATTGCCGCGCTGTTGGCGGCTGGATTGAAGGCGTCGGGCACCGAGACGGCGTTTGCCGGCGTGATTACGACGCCGGGCGTGGCGTGCCTGGTGCGGCAGGACGGTTTTCAGGCCGGTGTGGTGATTTCGGCGTCACATAACCCGTTTCACGACAACGGCGTGAAACTGTTTTCGGAAGCGGGAATGAAGTTTCCCGACGCGATCGAAGAGGAACTCGAGAAAGACATTTTCAAGCTGCGCGGCGAGGCTGCGCCGAAAAACGCGCCGGTGCCGCAGGCCGACGACTCGCTGGATGCGCAGTATCTTGAGTTCTTGCGCGGCCGTGCGATTCCGGGTGCGAAATTGAAGGGATTTCGGATTTTGCTCGATTGCGCGAACGGCGCGGCGTACAAGCTGGGGCCGGAATTGTTTCAGTCGCTGGGCGCGCATGTTACGGCGATGGGAGTCGCGCCGGACGGGCGAAATATCAACGCGGGCTGCGGGTCGCTGCATCTGGAAGGCTTGCAAAAGCGAGTGAAGGAAGAAGGCGTCGATCTCGGCGTGGCGTTTGACGGCGACGCGGACCGGGCGTTGTTTGTGTGCTCGACCGGGCGGATCGTGAATGGCGACGGCGTTTTGCTGGCGGTGGCGCGCTATTTGAAAGCGAAGGGCGAGCTGAAGGGCGAGCGCGTCGTGGCGACATCGATGTCGAACCTAGGACTAGAACGCGTGCTGGCGCGCGAAGGCATTGCGATGGCGCGTGCGAATGTTGGCGACCGGTATGTGCTCGAAGAGATGCTGAAGAGCGGCAACGTGATCGGCGGTGAGCAGTCGGGTCATGTGATTTTCTTGCAGGATTCGCCGGCGGGAGACGGTTTGTTGACCGCTCTAAAGATCGCCTCGCTCGTCTCGATGCACGGTCGATTGGAATCGTTGATTGAAGGGCTGAAGGATTACCCGCAGACGATCGTGAATGTGAAGGTGAAGTCGAAGCCACCTCTGGAGTCGTTACCGAAAGTGGCAAAGGCCCTCAAGGAAGCCCAGACAACGCTGGGAGAAAATGGACGCATTGTGTTGCGGTATTCCGGGACCGAGCAGCTCGCGCGCGTGATGGTCGAAGCGGAGCATCAGTCGGATGTGAAGAAATTCAGTGAGTCGGTTGCGGATGCGCTGCGAGTTGAGATCGGAGTTTAAGAACCGCTGGACCGCAGTCGCAATTGACCGATCTTGGGACTGCGAAAAGGGTGAGTCTCCCGAATGCTGGATGTATTGCAGGCAGACCTGTGAGATTTTGTAGGTGACGCAAGCTATAGGCTCCAGGTTTGGTTGTCTACGAAATGTTAAGTCTCGTTTTTCGTGTAGGTTGAAGAGGTTGGCTTATTTGGGGAATCGCTGGCATACGGTTTGCACTATATACCGGCAACTGAAATACAAGATTGGCTTCCCGGGGTGGCCGGAACCGAACCTCGACTCGGATTCTGGTTTTGGGGGGTCAGTTATAGAAGAAGGGGGCTTGCACCAGCCCCCTTTTTCATTGCCTCGAAGTGGCAAACGCTTTACAGCGGTAAGTCTTCCCGCGGGTGAGTTAAGTATTTGAGGGCGCTGGGTTTAACCCAGCGCCCTTTTTCATTTCACTGCTTACCTGTGTTGCTTGCCTACCGAATGTAGATTCCCTGCCTGACTTGGAAAGATTCCCGAGATCGGAAGATTTTTCGAATCCTCTCGATGCGCGAGAGGCTAATGCATTGATTCTAAGTAGTTAAGTAAATTCGAAGACTAGGTGGCTCAAAAAAGAGAGCGGCCGGTGGGGGGACCGGCCGCTCGGGCGTGGGGAATTGAGGGTCTATGGTCTGAAGTCAGTCCGCGTAATCATCGCCTCGCGCTGGGCTTGAGGCGGGCCGTTCCGCTGCGCTCGCGAGCAGCAGGACGATGCACAGGAGCAAACACCCGATAACCATCCGAATGGCTCCGAAGACTGAACTAACTCCCGATCACTCAGTCATTTTGCCGGG
>Ga0209006_10005571_pt1 | contig 11436 bp, 11 predicted proteins | sample JacPin_JW_Ref_O2_FD_188567 | JGI IMG/M metagenome (GOLD analysis project Ga0209006, IMG submission 188567) | Forest soil microbial communities from Algoma, Ontario, Canada - Jack Pine, Ontario site 1_JW_Ref_O2 (SPAdes) (version 2) | ecosystem: Environmental > Terrestrial > Soil > Boreal... | reverse complement strand
CGTGGGTGACCGCGCTGCTGGCGGTGCTGGACTCGGCCGCGCTGTACCTGGCGCTGTCACCCGGGTCCGCTCCCGCCGTTCCGGCCCGGCTGTGCCTGCGCAGCGGGTTCGTCTGCTTCCGGGAGGTGGCCCAGGCGATGGGCTTCACGGTGTCCGATGAGCCGGTCCCCGGAGGCCAGATCGCCCTGAGCTACCAGGAATTCCTCGACGCCGTCGAACGGCTGCGGGAGGTGGACTTCCCGATCGAGCGCGACCCCGAGGCGGCCTGGCCCGACTTCGTCGGCTGGCGGGTCACCTATGAGCAGGTGGCGTACGCGGTGGCGGCCGAGGTGGACGCGGTCCCAGCCCTGTGGTCGGGCCCCCGCCGGACCGGCGATTCGGCGATCCCGCCCACCCGGCCGGCCGTTGGCCACCCGCTCAGGGCACCCGACCCGGGTGAGCAATCGTGAGAATCACCGATCGCGGATCTGGCCCCCGCCCGTTAACCGGCGCCCTCAGCGGACTCGTACTCGAGTGGAAGATCCACGGTGATGACCGTCCCGGCCCCGGCAGCGCTGTGGAGGTCGATCGAGCCGCCCAGCGCCTCGACGCGGTCGGTGAGGCCGGCCAAGCCGGACCCGCGCGCTGCATCGGCCCCGCCGATGCCGTCATCGCGAATCGACAGCAGCAGGCTGTCATCGCGCGTGGTGAGCGAAATCTCGATCCGCGTGGCCTGCGCGTGCTTCATCGCATTGGCCAGCGCCTCGGATGCGACGTAGTAGGCCGCGATCTCGATCGGCTCGAGGAACCGCGCGCTTGTCGTGACGGCAAGGTCGACCGGCACTGGGGAACGGCGGGCGAGCGTGCGCAGAGCCGGGCCGAGCCCGCGGGTGGAAAGAATCGCCGGGTGAATCCCGCGTGAGAACTCCTGCAGTTCCGCCACCGCTTCGGCCAGTCCGGCCGCGATCCGGGTCAGCTCGGCTCGCAGGTCGCCCCGGTCGGCGGGGACGTCGGCCTCGGCAGCACGTGCGGCCAGCCCGAGCGAGACCAGTCGCTGCTGCGTGCCGTCGTGCAGATCGCGCTCGATCCGGCGCCGGGCCTGGTCCGACGCGGCCACGATCCGCCTACGCGAGGCGGCCAGCTCCGACCGGCTTTCGGCATTGGCTATCGCGGTGGCGAGCAGCTCGGTGAACTTCTCCAGGCGGTCCTCCAAGCCGACCGGCAGCAGCTCGTCGGTGGACACGACGATCATCGCGCCCCACAGACGGCCCTCGACGACGATCGGGCTCCCGACATTCGAGACGATGCCCAGGCGGCGTGCGGCTCCTGCGACGGGCCCGCTGGCCGACGACCAGTCCCTCGCGTCGACGCGGGCGGAGCGCCCGGTGCGATAGACCTCCGCCGAGGCCATGCCCTGCTGGAACTCCCATCGCGTCCCGATGGGGAGGTCAATCGCCTTGGAGATGCCGACAAAGACGACGGCCGGGCCCTCGTGCTCGAACCTGACGACCCCCGCCTGCGCCCCGAAAAGACCAGTGACCTCGTCGCTGACGGCCGAGAAGATCTCGACCGGCGGCACACCGCGCGCCACCAGCGTCGCCACCCGTCGCAGGGCCGCCTGCTCCTGCGCGAGCAGAGCGAGAGCGGCCCGGCTCTCGGTGTTCGCGATCGCCGTCGCCACCAGCTCGGTAAAGGAGGCCAGGCGCGTCTCGGTGTCGGCCGGCAGCGGCTGCGGGTCGTGGCCGCCGAACGCCACGACGATGCAGCCCCACAGCCGGCTATCGGCGCTGACCGGCACGCCGATCGAGGAGCGCAGCCCCCAGTCGCGGGAGGCGACCTGGCCGATCACCCCGGAGACGTCGCTGTAGTCGATCCTGGACGGCCGACCGTTCTGATGCACCATCGTGGTCACGTTCCGGCCGCCGAGCGGCAGCCGGCCGCCGACCGGGGTCGGCGGCGGGGCGCCCGTCCTGGTCCAGGCGCCCACCACCTCGAGTATGCCCTGCCGGTCGTAGCGGACCAGGATCGCGAAATCGACCGCCAGAAGCCGGCCGACCTCCTCGGCGACTGCGGCGAAGACCTCCTCGGGCGAAGTCGCCCGGGCCACCAGTGTGGCAACCCGCCGCAGCGCGGCCTGCTCCTCGGCCAGCCGGGCGAGCCGCGCCTGACCGGGTGGATCACGGCCAACCTGCCCGTCGGGGGAGTCGGTTCCGTCACCTGCCGCGTTCATATGGTGACACTAACCTCGTCCCTGGCAGCGCAGCAACGCCAGCAGCCCCACAGGTCCTCTTACAGCGTGTGGTCGAGGATCCGGCTGATGTCTCGCGCCGACAGCGTGGACTTCGCCAGGAAACCGGCGGCCGGACTTTCGTCGATCAGGTCCCTGTAGTCTGCTTCGGCCCCGGTTGAGATCAAGATCATCTCAGGGCCGCCCCCGCCGTCCTCGGCGAGGAGACGGACTAGGTCGAAGCCGCTCTCCTCCCCGAGCCCGATGTCGACCAGGATGACGTCCGGCCGCAGGGCGCGGGCCCCCCGCAGCGCCTCGGCGATGCTCTGGGCCACGCCCACGACCGTCACGCCCTCTCGCTCGAGGAGAAGGCTCGCGGCCTCAAGGAAGGCCTCGTTGTCATCTACGACCATGCACCGCAGCGGCATGTGATCAGATTGCCCGGGATACGGCGCCGCGGCATTGCGGCTAGCAGGAATATCCGCTGCAGCTCCAGCCCTGTCAGCGCGCACTGCCCCCGTCAGCCGTCGTTGCCGCCCGGCTCGACGTCCCGGAACCTGGTGAGGTACTGGTGGACGGACTGGATGACCGACGAGCCCTCGCCGACGGCGGCGGCGACGCGCTTCATCGACCCGGCCCGGACGTCGCCGGCGGCGAACACCCCGTCCAGGGCGGTCTCGTAGGGCAGGCGCGTGCGCGCGGTCGCCGCGCTGGCCGGCGCCGCGACGTCGGTCAGCACGAATCCCTCCTGGTCGCGCGCGACCTGTTCGGGCAGCCAGGCGCTCGCGGGCTGCGCGCCGATGAAGCTGTACAGCCCGCTGGCCGCCGCCCGCGTGACCGCGCCGGTGGCCATGTCCCGCAGGGAGACGGACTCCAGGTGATCGTCGCCCTCGACCGCCGCGACCTCGGTCGAGGTGCTGACGTCGATCCGGTCGCTGGCGATGACCCGGTTGATGAGGTACTGCGACATCGACGCGCTCAGCGAGTCCTGGTTGACCACGATGGTGACGCGCGGACACCGGCGGGCCAGGTACAGCGCCGCCTGCCCGGCCGAGTTCCCGCCGCCGAGCACGAAGACATGGCTGCTGCCGGACCCGGCCTCCAGGTCGGTGGCGGCGTAGTAGATTCCGGCCCCCTCGAGCCGCTCCCAGTTGGGCAGCGGCAGGCGGCGGACCCGCGCGCCGCTCGCGGCCACCACCGTCCGGGCGGCGAGCGAGGTCCCGTCGGCCAGGCCCACGGTGAAGTTCCCGTCCGCCACCGCGGCGACACTGGCGACGCGGCACGGGCTGGCCAGCAACGCGCCGAAGCGCTGCGCCTGGATGGTGGCGCGGGTGGTCAGCTCGGCACCGGATATCCCGTCGGGGAAGCCGAGGTAGTTCTCGATGCGCGAGCTCGAGCCGGCCTGGCCGCCGGGGAAGGTGGCGTCCAGGACGGCGACGTCGAGGCCTTCCGAGGCCCCGTACACCGCCGCCGCCAGCCCGGCGGGCCCGGCGCCGACGATCACGATGTCATAGCGCTCCGGGTGATCCGGGTAGCGGTCAAGGCCGAGCACCGCCGCCAGGGCGGCCGGGTCCGCGTTCATCAGCACGCGGGTGGGCGTGATCGCCACCGGCAGGTCATCGCTGGTCGCGCCGACGCCGCCGAGGATGGCGGCCGCGTCGTCCACCTGGTCGACGTCGACCCACTGGTAGGCGATCGTGTTGCGGTTCAGGAACCGGCGCAGCAGCAGCGCCGCCCGGGAATGGCTGGTGCCGATGACCTCGATGGCGGCACCGGGGGTGGCACCGGAGACGTGCCGGCGGCGCCGGGCGATCAGGGCCCGCAGCAGGATGTCGGCGACGTCGGTCTCGCGGGCCAGGACCTCGCGGACCTGGGCCGGCGTCAGGGCAAGGACCGAGCCGTCGGTCGCGGCCCGCGCGGTCAGGAACGGACGCTGGCCGGTCACCATGTTCAGCTCGCCGGCGAAGTGGCCCGGCCCGTGGCGGGCAAGTTCCACGCTCGGACGCAGTGCGTCGTTGCTCACGATAACCTCGCCGCTCAGCACCACCAGCAGGTCGTTGCTTTCGTTGGCGGGCGAGTACAAGATCTCGCCCGCCGTGACCCGGCGCGTCGTGCCGTACCGGCGCAGGCGAGCCTGCTGACTGTCGTCCAGCACGGGGTAGGCGATGGCGTCGCCGGCCGGACCTGGCAGCGCCGTCATGGGGTCCTCCTGTTAGGAAAGCGAGATCGCGCTGGGGCGCTCAGTGGCCGCTGGTCCATGACGCCCGCGCCGCCTTACTCGTTCCCCTCGCGTAGACGGCTGACGCCCTGCCCGCCGTCCTTTTCGCGCTGCTGCTCACGTTCAGCTCTTCCCGCTAGCCGGTAGTGAAGTTGGCCGCCAGCGGGAAGGACGCGTCCCCGTTTCTGTGTAAGCGTGAGTCATGACCTTGCTCCGATCTCCCGAGCGAACATCCGACCGGCCCTGTGTCGACTGCCTCGACCATCCGCCGGCCACCCGGCGCGGCAGGGTGCCCGGTGGCGGCCAGGTCGCGTTCTGGCTGGTAGCGCTCGTCTTGGGCATCACCATGCTCGGCACCACCCTGCCGACTCCGCTGTACGTCATCTACCAGGGTCAGTGGCATTTCTCGGCGCTCATCGTGACGCTGACCTTCGCCGTCTACGCCGTCGCGGTGCTGGCCACCCTGCTGCTGGCGGGGCGGTCCTCGGACCAGGCCGGGCGGAGGCCGGTGCTGGCGGCGGCGCTGGGCGCGAGCGCGCTCAGCACGGTCGCGTTCATCCTCGCCCCCGACGTCGGGGTGCTGTTCGTCGGGCGGATCCTGTCCGGGGTCTCGGCCGGGCTGATGACCGGCACCGCCACCGCCGCGCTGGCCGAGCTGGCCTCGGCCTCGGCCAGCCGCCGGGCGTCTCTGGTGGCCACGGCCGCGAACATGGGCGGTCTCGGACTCGGCCCGCTCATCGCCGGGCTCTTCGCCCAGTACGCGCCCCAGCCGACGGTCCTGGTGTTCGAGGTCTACCTGGGCGTGCTGGCGGTCGCGGGCCTGTGCCTGCTGCTCGTCCCGGAAACGGTCAGCCCGCGCCGACAGCCCGCGCTGCGCTTCGCCGGCCTGGGCATCCCCGAGCGGGGCCGGAGCGAGTTCATCGCCGCCGGCGCGGCCGGGTTCGCCGCGTTCGCCCTGCTCGGGCTGTTCGCCGCGCTGGCGCCCACCTTCCTCGGCACCGTGCTGCACCAGAACAACCACGCCGTGCAGGGCGGAGTCGTGTTCCTGCTGCTGGCGGTGGGGGCCATCACCCAGGTGGCGTTGTTCCGGTTCAACAGCCGCCGGGTAGTGCTGGCCGGCCTGGGGGTGTTCCTGGCCGCGCTGGCGCTGATCGTCGCGGCCCTCGACGAGGCCAGCATGGCGCTGCTCCTGGCCGGGACGGTGGCGGGCGGCGTCGCCGTCGGCTCCGTCTTCCTCGGCAGCCTGGCCACCGCCAACCGCCTGGCGCCGCCCGGGCAGCGCGGCCAGGTGCTCTCCGCGTACTTCGTCGCGTGCTACACCGGCCTGATCATCCCCGTCGTCGGCGTCGGGGTGGCGTCGGAGTTCATCAGCGACTTCGCGGCCGTGCTGGCACTGTCGGTCGTGCTGGCGGGGCTGTGCCTGCTCTCACTCGCCCGCATCAGCCGCGCCAGGTAACCGGCGGTCGTTCCCTCCTGAGGCCAGGTCGCGCCAGTCCTGCTCCGAGACGTGCACGCCGTACTTGCCGGCCGCTGTCAGTATTCGCGCCCAGGCTTGGTCCCGCTCCTCGTCGGTGACCCCTTCCACCTGGTCGAACCGCGCGATCGCGTTCCGCACGTGCCGCGCGTCGCTGATGACTTCCTTGCGCTGGGCGGGGAAGGCGAAGTCCGCGTCGGGCAGGCGATCCTTCTCCGCGGTGCTCAGCCCCTCCGAACTGCGCGGGACGTCCTCTCCGTGCGCGCGCTCGCTCTGCACCTCGCGAGCCTTCTCGATGTTGCGTCGCGCAGCCTCTTTCTGCTTGTCCGTTGCCATGGCCCGAACCTCCAGAAACCAGATCGATTTTTCCGAACGGACGCGTGGCTCCGCCTGCCAGGCCCACTGCTTCCCGCCAGGCGGAGCACGCTTCCGTTCGATACCCATGTTTTTCGCGCCGACGCGGGCCGTCAGCCGCGCGCGGACCCGCACCACCGACCACCGCGCGCCCGGGCGTGCCGGCAGGCGGTCAGCCCTCGGACTCGGCAACTACTCGGGGCTGCTGCTGCCACATCACCAAGTCGAACTCGTTACCCTCCGGGTCGGCGAACGTGGTCTGCTTGACCACATACAAGTCCCCGCCCAAGCGGACCGCCGGGAGCTTGATCTCGTTGACCGGCCTGGCGCCCAGGCCGGTCAGCCGCCCGATCTCGTCGGCGTAGCGGTCGGTGATCAGGACAAGATGCATCCCCTTCGGCTCGGGGACGTTGTGGAGAAGCATCCGTGGGCCGCTCTCGGGGCCGGTGACGTCGACCGACGTGTCCCCTTCGACCGCGCCCGGGCTGACGGGGCGGCCGAGGGCCTTCCCCCAGAAGTCCGCCAGGGCGGCGGGATCGGCGCAGTCGATGGTCACGGCGGCGACACTCAGGCTGACAGTGGCGGTCATGATTGCTTCCTTCCGATGGGTTCACTCACGGGCGGGCCGCGCTCGATGCAGGCACCAGCGGCTCTGGCGCAGCACCGGGACGAGGTGCCCGTATGACTTAATGCGTTAACTGACAGTACCTCTGTATCACTTCACGATGCAAGTCATCTGACGGCCCGTTTCACTTCAATCCTTAAGTTATTCTGTTCTCATGGACGCCCCGCAGGAACCCCGCTGGCTCGACGCCGAGGAGAGGCAGGCCTGGCTCGCTCTGGCCAGTGCGCTGAACCGGCTGCCGGTGGCGCTCGACGCGCAGCTGCACCGCGACGCCGGGATCAGCCACTTCGAGTACCAGGTGCTGGCCCTGCTGTCGGAGGCCCCAGACCGCACCCTGCGGATGAGCTCGCTCGCGACGCTGGCCGAGGGCTCGCTGCCGCGCCTGTCCCAGGTCGTCGCCCGGCTAGAGCAGCGCGGCTGGGTGCGCCGCACCCCGGATCCGGCCGACGGCCGCTACACCCTGGCAACCCTGACCGACCAGGGCCTGGCGAAGGTGACCGAGGCCGCGCCCGGCCACGTCCAGGAGGTGCGCCGCCTGGTCTTCGACCCGCTGACTAAAACCCAGACCCGGCAGCTAGGCGAGATCGGCCGGCGCATCGTGCACGCCATCGACCCTGACAACCGCCGCCCCTACGACTAGGCGGGCTTGCGGGGCCCTGAGAGGCTGGGGGTATGGGCAGGTGGTTCCACGCATTCGCGTCACTGAGGCCGGGCACGGTCCGGCCGGGGCACGTGACCCGCGGACAGGTGCTGCTGGCGGCGAAGACGGCGGTCGCCGCCGGGCTCGCCTGGGCGGCGGCGCTGGCGGCCGACCCGCACAGCCGGCCGTACTTCGCGCCGCTGGCTGTGCTCCTGGTCGTCCAGCCCACCGTGTACGACTCCCTCTCGCGGGCCTTCCAGCGGGTGGCCGGGGTCGTGGTGGGCGTCGCCGCCGCGCTGGCGGTTAGCCACTTCCTGGCCGAGAGCGGCTGGAGCATCGGGATCATCGTCTTCGCGGGCCTGCTGGCGGGCTGGGCAGCACGCCTGGGCCCGCAGGGAGTGGTGCAGATACCGGTCAGCGCGCTGCTGGTGTTCCTGGTCGGGCGCGTCACGCCCGGCTACGGGGCCGACCGCATCGCCGACACCCTGATCGGCGCGGCGGTCGCGGTGATCGCGGTCCTGCTGACCCCGTCCGCGCCCGGGCCCGACGCCGTCGTGTCCAGGGCGCTCGAGCCGCTGCGCCGCTGCGCGGAGATCCTGCGCGCCATTAGCACTGGCCTCGACCTGCAATGGACCCCCGAGCAAGCCGAGTCATGGCGCCGGGACGCCCTCGCGCTGGTCGACGCCGTCGCCGCGGCCCGCCGGGACCACGAGGGGCATCGGCTGAGCACCCGGTGGAACGCCCGTGCCAGCCGGGACCGGGCGGCGCTCGGCCGGGCGGAACAGGCGCTCCTTTCCGGCGAGCGGATCTCCGTCAGCACCCGCTCGATCGCCCGGGCGCTGGTGGACGGATCGGCCCACGCCCGCCCGATGCCGGCCCTGAGCGCGATGCTCGCACAGACGGCCTCGGCCACCGAGGCCTACACTGCCTGGCTGGCCTCGCCCGGCACGCCCGCCGACCGCCGGACCCTGGCCGCGGCGGTCCACGCCGCCGACGACGCCCTCAGCAGCACGCTCACCCTCGCCCAGGAACGATGGGGCAGCGACCCCGCCCAATGGCTCACCTTCGGGACGACGCTGGCGATGAGCCAGCGGATCCTGGCCGAGGTCGGCCATCCGCTCGACTCAGCCGAGCGCGACCCCGCTTGACGACCGAGACCCAGTGCCCAGCCGGACTACCTGCCAGCAGGAATCAGCGGGCTCCCGTCACCCGTACGTCCCTCAGCGGGCTTCAAGGAACCTGAGGACCGCCAGTACCCGGCGGTGCTCGGTTTCGCTCTCGGGCAGGTCGAGCTTGGTCAGGATGCTGCGGACATGCTTCTCGACCGTGCCCTCGGCGACGAATATCCGGCGGGCGATGCCGGCGTTGGACGCGCCCTCGGCCATCAGGGCGAGCACCTCGCGCTCCCGAGGCGACAGCACGTCGAGCGGATCACGCCGCCTGCGCGCCTTGATCAGCTCCTGGACCAGCGACGGGTCCACCACCGAGCCTCCGGCGGCGATCCGCCCCACCGCATCGATGAACTCGGCCACGTCGGTGACCCGGCTCTTGAGCAGGTAGCCGGTGCCCTCCCCGCCGGCCAGCAGCTCCATCGCGTCTTCCACCTCGACATGCGCGGACAGCACGATGATCGCGGTCCGCGGCAGCTCCGCGCGGATCACCCGCGCCGCCTGCAGCCCTTCGGTGCCTTGTCCGGGCGGCATCCGGATGTCGATGATCGCCAGCTCCGGCCGGGCCGAACGGACCTGGGCGAGTAGCTCGACGCCGTTGCCGGACTGGCCGACGACCTCGAAACCGGAACGGTCGAGCAAGCTGGCCAGGCCCTCGCGCAGCAGCACGTCGTCGTCGGCGAGCACGACCCGCGGTGCGCGCCGGTCCTCCGACGGTTCGGTTATCTCTGACGGTGTCGCCACCTCCCAAATTATCGATCACGAACACCAGTTCCACACAGGCCCCCTCCACGGTGCGTCCCCGTCCCGGTCCTTGACAGCCGCCCGGCGCCGCACTCGCTACCTGCTAGCGGTAATGCGCGGACGCCAGCCAACGTCCACCGGAGACGGGGGCTGGCGGCGATGCCGTCCGACGGCCGGCCGGCGATGCTCAGTAAGCATGAGGCGCCTGCTGACCGCGGAGCGGGCCGGCGACGCCGCGATCATGATCCACGATAAGGAGAGCGAAGATGGCTGATTCTCTGCCCACCACCCGGCTGGGCCGGACCGACATGGACCTGACCCGGGTCGGTTTCGGCGCCTGGGCCATCGGCGGGGGCGGCTGGACTTTCGCCTGGGGCAACCAGGACGACGCCCAGTCGATCGGAGCGATCCGCGCGGCGGTCGAGTCCGGGGTGAACTGGATCGACACCGCCGCAGTGTACGGGCTGGGGCATTCGGAGGAAGTGGTGGCGACCGCGCTGGCCGGACTCCCCGAAGCCGACCGTCCGTACGTGTTCACCAAGGGAGGCCTGGTCTGGGACCCGGCCGACCGGTCGGCCCCGCCCCGCCGAGTCGGCGCCCCAGCCAGCCTGCGGGCCGAGGTCGAGGCGTCGCTGCGGCGGCTGCGGGTGGACCGGATCGACCTGTACCAGATGCACTGGCCCGCCGCAGACGGCACCGGAGTCCAGGAGTACTGGCAGACCTTCGCTGACCTCAAGCGCGAAGGCAAGGTCCGCGCCATCGGGCTGTCCAACCACAACGTGGCCCAGCTGGACGAGGCCGAGGGCGTCGCGCACGTGGACGCCATCCAGCCGCCGTTCAGCCTGATCCACCGGGAATCGGCCGATGACGTGCTGCCGTGGGCCCGCGACCACCAGACCGGGGCGATCGTCTACAGCCCGATGGCCTCTGGGTTGCTGTCGGGCGCGTTCACCGCCGCCCGGGCGGCTGCGCTTGACCCGGGAGACTGGCGTCGCGTCGACCCCGACTTCACCGAGCCGGCCTTGTCCGCCAACCTGGCCCTGGCCCACGCGCTGGACCCGGTCGCCGCGCGGCACGGCGTGAGTCCGGCCGCCGTCGCGGTGGCCTGGACCCTCTCCTTCCCCGCCGTCACCGGCGCCATCGTCGGCGCCCGCTCACCCGAGCAGGTCGACGGCTGGCTGCCCGCCGCGACACTGGAGCTGGACGAAGGCGACCTGGCCGAGATCGCCGCCGCTATTCGCGCTACCGGGGCCGGCGCCGGTCCTGCCTCGCCACCGCTGGTCGCTCCGCCAGTGCGGTGATCGCTCGCGGCGGGGCTGGCCGCGGCCTGCCTCAACGGGCGAACTTGTCGATGGCGGCCTGGGTGACGGGCGTGAAGAAGTTGACGAGGTTGCCGTCGGGATCGCGCAGCAGCAGCGACCGATTGCCCCACGGCATCGTGGTGGGCTCGGTGACGAAGTCCTCGACGAAGCCGGCCAGGTTCTTGTGCACGCCGTCCACGTCGTCGACGAGGAACTCGATGATGACGGTGCTGTTGTCGGCCGGCCGGGCGGCCCCGGGAGCGAACAGCGGAACGGTACGGGCGCTGGCGATGGCGAGGGTGGCGGAGCCGACGGTGAGCTCGGCGAAGTTCTCGTTCGACCAGCTCGCCTGCACGCCGGTGGCGCGCTCGTAGAAGCCGGCCAGCCGGGCGACGTCGTCGGTGATGACGCGGATCGAGACGAAGTCCATGGTGATCTCCTTGTCAGCGGGAACGTCCTGCATCGGCCACGCTAGAACGAATACCGGACAGAATCCGCCCGGTATTAATGAGATGCTTGTGGCCATGTCCCGCCCCACCGCTCGCGTCCTGTCCCTGCTGGAGCTTCTGCAGTCGGGCGGGGTCAGGACGGTGGCCGAGCTCGCCGAGCGGCTCGAGGTCGACGAGCGCACGGTGCGGCGGTACGTGGACCACCTGATCGACCTCGACGTGCCGGTCGAGTCGGTCCGCGGCCGCTACGGCGGGT